>Ga0256829_1001623_pt1 | contig 18091 bp, 13 predicted proteins | sample 131447metaG_FD_185979 | JGI IMG/M metagenome (GOLD analysis project Ga0256829, IMG submission 185979) | Hydrothermal vent microbial communities from Lau Basin, Pacific Ocean - 131-447 | ecosystem: Environmental > Aquatic > Marine > Hydrothermal vents | place: Pacific Ocean: Lau Basin | collected...
ATGCTCATGGGTTCCTCGGGGTTCATGGGTGCCTCCAGTAACATTTTCTTTTGGAGGTTCATCTTACCCCGGTAACATTTTAGATGACAGAACGCGAAACCCTTGCCCCAGAAGGCAACGTGTGCTAAAATGTCAGCCCCAACATACAGGGGTGAGCGTGCGATAAAACCCAAGATATGGTGATAAAATGCGGTGTCCTTTTTGCGGCCACGATCAGAACCGGGTTGTGGATACCATCCACGACAGGCAAGGCGGCATCCGCCGTCGGCGGCAATGCCTGGCCTGCGGGCGGCGCTTCAGCACTTATGAGCGCCCCTTGCTGGCCACCCCCCTGATCGTCAAGCAAGACGGCACCCGCGAAGAATTTAACCGCGAAAAACTGATTCGCGGCATCCGCATCGCCTGCGCCAAACGTCCGGTGCCCGCCGAAAGCATCGAACGGCTGGTCGGCGAGGTGGAATCCAAACTTCAGGGGCTGGGCAAGGCCGAAGTCTCCTCTCGCGTCGTCGGCGACATGGTCATAGAAGGGCTGAAACAGCTGGACCAGATTGCCTACATCCGCTATGCCATCGTTTATTTGGGGCTGGACGACTTGCGAGCCATACGCAGCGAAATAGACCGCCTGTTAGAAGGCGGTTGACCACGGCAGGGAAGCCCCAGGAGAGGGGCCTGCACCAACCTCCGGCTTCCCCACTTCTGCCGCTGCCAACCCACACCTGCGCCCAACCGAGCGGCACCGCCGCTGCGGGATGACCTTCTGCGCCTTCCGCCCACCCACCCACACCCCTTTTCAGGAGGATGCTCATGGCCGGTTCACAACCCCCAGCCAAAAACCTGCTGCCCACACCCCCGCTCCCCAAAGGGCTTCCCAAAGTCAACCTGACCGAAAACGCCTATCAGGTTTTCGTGCGCCGCTATGTGCGCAAAGGCCCTGACGGCCAGCCCGTGGAAACCCCCGAAGAAACCTTTTGGAGAGTCGCCTACCACGTGGCCAAAGCCGAGGCAACATGGGGCGCGGCCGAAAAAGATATTTTGAACCGCGCCAAAGCGTTCTACCGGCTGCTGATCGCCAAACGTTACATCCCCAACTCACCCACCTGGACGGGCGCAGGAACGCCTTTGGGGCAACTGGCTGCCTGCTTCGTGCTGCCGATTTCCGACGACATGGGGCGCAAAGATTCGGGCATCTTCATGAGCCTGCGAAACGCCGCCCTCATTCAGCAAACCGGCGGCGGGAACGGCTTTTCCTTCTCCCGCCTGCGTCCCAAAGGCGCGCTGGTCAAATCCTCCGCCGGGCAGGCCACCGGGCCGGTGGGCTTCCTGAAAGTGTACGACGAAGCCTTTGGGGAAATCGCCCAAGGGGGCTCCCGCCGCGGCGCCAACATGGCCGTGCTGCGCATAGACCACCCCGACGTGGAAGATTTCATCACCTGCAAAACCGACGAAAACGCCATCACCAATTTCAACATTTCCGTAGGCATCACCGACGCCTTCATGCGCGCCGTAGAAAACGATGAGGAATGGGAACTGCGCTTCCCCGACGTGCTTGACCCGCGCTACAACGACTTTGACGGCACCCTGGAGCAGGCCGAAGCCGCGGGCATTCCCATCAAAACCTACCGCAAGGTGCGCGCCCGCGACCTGTTCGCCAAAATCGTCAAACAGGCCCACCACAACGGCGAGCCCGGCGTGCTCTTTCTGGATACCGCCAACCGCTCCAACCCCGTGCCACACCTCTACCCGCTGGAAGCCACCAACCCCTGCGGCGAGCAGTGGCTTGGCCCTTACGAAAACTGCTGCCTCGGCTCCATCAACCTGGCCCAGCACGTCACCGCAGACGGCAAAGTGAACTGGGCCAAGCTCCAGGAAACCACCGAACGCGCCGTGCGCTTTCTTGATGACGTGGTGGAAGCCAACGCCTACGTGCCCGCCGTGCCCCAACTGAAAAAAGCCGCCCACCGCGCCCGCCGCATCGGGCTGGGCATCATGGGCCTGGCCGACCTGATGTATGTCAACGGCGTGCGCTACGGCTCGCCGGAAGGGCAGGAATTCGCCGCCCAGGTGATGGAATTCGTGCGCTACCACGCCATGCGCACCAGCATTGAACTGGCCAAAGAGCGCGGCCCCTTCCCCGCCATCAAAGGGAGCATTTACGACCCCGAAAACCTGAAATGGCAGCCGCCCCAGTGGCCCGACTGGCTCGGCGGCGGCCCCAAAACCGACTGGGGACGCCCGCCCTTAGATTGGGACGCCATCGTAGAAGGCATCCGCCAGCACGGCATCCGCAACGCGGCGCAGACCACCATCGCCCCCACCGGCACGGTTTCCACCGTTTCAGGCGTGGAAGGCTACGGCTGCGAACCGGTGTTCGCCCTCGCCTACATCCGCCACGTGAACGACAACGGCCAGGATCTGCAACTCACCTACACCAGCCCGCTTTTCATGAAAGCGTTGGAAGACGCCGGGCTGGACGAAGAAACCCGCAACCACATCATCGCACAAGTGCTGGAACAGGGCACCTGCCAGCACATTCCCGAAGTGCCGGAGCACATCAAGCACACCTTCGTGGTGGCATCTGACATCACCGCCGAAGAGCACGTCTACACCCAGGCCGCGTTGCAGGCGTTTGTAGATAACAGCATTTCCAAGTGCGTGGTGGGCGATACTTTGGTGCTCACCGAAAACGGCCTGACGCCCATCGCCTCCCTCGGCGAACTCCGCCTGCCCGACCAGTTTGCACCACTGAGCACGAAAGTCGTTAGCCCCGCGCAGGTGGAGAAAGCCGATGCTTTCTACTACGGCGGGATGAAAGAAACCCGCCGGATCACCCTGCGTTATGGCCTTACCGTCGAAGGCACGCCCAATCACCGTATCCAGGTTTTGGACGACAGCGGAGAAATTGCCTTCCGCCGCCTCGACGAAATTCGGCCAGGTGATTTGGCGGTAGTCTATGTCGGGCAACGGCAATTTGGGCCTGCAAGTGCGCCTCTGCCGCCCTTCAGCGGCACATTCCGCACCAGCAGCACGCGGCTCACCTCCCCTCAACACATGAGCACCGATTTGGCCTTCTTCTTGGGCGCCGTCACATCCGAAGGCGCTATCATGCCAAACACCCTCAACATCACCAACCGCGATCGCCGCCTGCTGGAGCACCTCCAGGCCATTGCACAACGCCTCTTTGGGCTTTCCGGGCACATCGCCACCGACCACCGCAACGGTGTCCATTATCTTCTCCTTCACTCCCGCCCTCTGCGCCACTGGCTGGTCAACGACCTGGGGCTACAACCAGGGGCGGCACACAAAATCATTCCCACCTGCATTTTGCAAGCCGCCGAGGAAGAGGTCGCCGCTTTCCTCAAAGGATTGTTCCTGGACGCCTACATGACCGAAAACGGCCGCACTTTCGGCATCACCCTGGCCAGTCAACGCCTCATCCAGCAATTGCAAGTGCTGCTGCTCAATATGAACGTCGTAGCGACAGTGCGCCAGACAGCCGAACGCGCCTGGAACCTCACCGTCCAGGGGAACGAGTTAGAGCACCTGGCAGCCGCTATTGGCTTCGTAGAAACGTGGAAAAACGAGCGCATTGCCCGCCGCAACGCCGGCCGCCTGCACATTCGGCGCAATTACAGCCGCCTGCTCCCCGAAAGGGTCACCGAGGCGCTGCGGGCCATGCAAGCGGCGGGGGCTTCCCTGCGCCGCGGCTTTGCCGTAGCGCAGGCGGAGGAAGCGCGCACCTACCAGCGGGCGCGCGTCAACCTGCGCGCCGGCCATCGCCTCACCCGCGCCGACGCCCGCCGCGTTTACGAAACCCTGCACAGCCAGGGCGCGAGCCACCCCGTGGCCGAGGCTTTCTTTGCCCACGACAACGAACACAAACTCTACGTGCCCGTGGAACAGGTAGAAACCGGCTTTGCCGAGGTTTATGACATCAGCGTCCCCGGGACGCACACTTTCATCGCCAACGGCTTGGGCAACCACAACACCGTGAACTTCCCCGCCGACGCCACCCCCGACGACGTCGCTAAAGCCTACAAACTGGCGTGGAAACTGGGCATCAAGGGCCTGACGGTGTACGTGACCGGTTCGCGCGAAAAAGTGGTGCTGGAAACCAAAGCCACGGCCAAAGCCAAAGGCAAGGATGTGCCGCTGCACGCCCCCGGCGAAGAAACCCAACCCCGCCTGTGGAACGAGCCGAAAAAGCCGCGCCCCTCGGTGCTGCGCGGCCACACCTACCGCATTGAAACACCGGTGGGGCGGGCGTTTGTCACCATCAACGAAAACGGCGGCAACCAGCCCTTTGAAGTTTTCATCAACACCGCCAAAGCCGGCTCGGAAACCGCGGCCATCTCTGAAGCCATTGGGCGGCTGATTTCCTACATTTTGCGGCTCACCTCCACCGTGGAGCCGCGGGAACGCCTGCGAGAAGTCTTGCGGCAGTTGAGCGGCATCGGCGGCGGGCGGTCGGCGGGCTTCGGCCCCAACCGGGTGCGTTCCCTGCCCGACGGCATCGCCCAGGCCATCAGGCGTTACCTGGAAGCCAGGCCGACGGAAAAGAGCGCTCCGGAAGAAGAAGAGCAACACACCTTCTCCCTCAACCTGCCCCCCCTGCTGCCTTTGAATGCAGCGCCCGGCGACACGAAAAGCCAGCCCGAAGCATTCACACCGCAACCCACAGCCGAGGACGAAAAACTGGACATCACCCAGGTGGGCGACATCTGCCCCGAATGCGGTGCCGCCGCTGTGGTCTACACCGAAGGCTGCGCCCGCTGCTACGCCTGCGGTTACAGCGAGTGCTCGTAACACCCCTTCCGACTTCATTCCAGCCCTGTACCGCGCGTACAGGGCTGTTTCATTTTCTCCCCAAGCCGCGGCGTTTGTGTTATCATCGCGGCAAACCACGGCTCCTCGCCCTCCCCAGGAGGCATCGTATGACGCCACTTGATTTTTCCACCGAAACCATCACCGGCTGGCAGGGGGAAACCTTCCCCCTCCGCTGGCGGATTCCCGCGCCCGCGGTGCGCAAGCCCCTCGCGGCGCTGATTTTGCCCGGCCTGCGCTACACCCCCGACAAACCCTTGCTGCACTACACCGCGCAGGCGCTCACCCAACACGGCGTGGCCGTCGCGGCCGCGTGGGTGGATTACAGCCGCTCCGATTTCCAGGAAGCCGAGCCGCAGACCCGCCTGCAATGGCTGCTGGCCGATGCCGAAGCCGCGCTGCAGGCCGTGCGGCGGCGGGCCGGCGTGAAGCAGGTCGTGCTGGTGGGCAAATCCATCGGCACGCTGACCATGGGGGCGCTGTGGGGCATGGGTGCGCTGGGCGACCTGGCGGCTTCCATCTGGTTCACGCCGCTGCTGGCCTTCCCCGCGGTGCAAAAGGCCGCCCGCAACGCCGACCGCCCCGCCCTGTTCGTCGCCAGCAAAGCCGACCCCTCCCACAACCCCGAAGGCTGGCAGGCAGTGGAAGCCAACCCCACCGCCCAAGCCTTGCTGCTGCCCCGCGGCGACCACAGCCTGGAAAACCCCGCCGACCTCGCCGACACCCTCACCCTGCACCGGCAGGTTTTGGAGGCCGTGCTGGATTTCCTCGCCAGGATTTCCCGCTGAGCGACTAAACGACTTCCCCAACTACGCGACGAACCCTATGAAAACTCTGAAAGTCATCGGCGCCCGCGTCCATAACCTGAAAAACCTCACCGTTGAAATGCCCCGCGAGAAACTGGTGGTCATCACCGGCCTGTCGGGCTCGGGCAAGTCATCGTTAGCCTTTGACACCATCTTTGCCGAAGGTCAGCGCCGCTATGTGGAATCCCTTTCTGCCTATGCCCGCCAGTTCCTGGGGCGGATGGACAAGCCCGATGTGGACGCCATTGAGGGGCTTTCGCCCGCGGTTTCCATTGACCAGAAGGGCGCTTCGCACAATCCCCGCTCCACCGTGGGCACCGTGACCGAAATTTACGACTACCTGCGCCTGCTGTTTGCCCGCGCCGGCACGCCCCACTGCCCCATCTGCGGGCGGGAAGTTACCCGCCAGTCGGCGCAGGAAATCGTGGACGCCATCCGCCGCCTGCCCGAAGGCAGCCGCGCGCTCATCCTCGCGCCGGTAGTGCGCGGCCGCAAAGGCACCCACCAGAACATGCTGGAAGAAATCCGCAAGTCGGGCTTCACCCGCGCCCGCGTGGACGGCGTGGTTTACGACCTGGAAACCGACGAAATCAGCCTCGACCGCTACAAACAGCACACCATTGAGGCTGTGGTGGACCGCCTGGTCATCCGCACGCCCGCCGAGCCTCAGGAGGAAGCCGACTTCCTCGCCCGCCTGACCGATTCGGTGGAAACCGCGCTCAAGTTCGGCGACGGCTACCTCACCGTCCACCGCCTGCCCGACCGCGGCGCCGAGGGCGACGAACACGAGGATTTGTTCTTTTCGGAGCATTTAGCCTGCCCGGAGCACGGCGTCAGCGTGCCGGAACTGGAGCCGCGGCTGTTTTCCTTCAACACGCCCTACGGCGCGTGCCCGGTGTGTCAGGGGCTGGGCTTCACGCAAAAAATTGACCCCGAACTGCTCATCCCCGACCCGGCGCGTTCCCTCGCCGAGGGGGCGATTGCCGCGCGGGAATGGACGCCCAACGCCATCCGCGGCGGCTTCTATTGGGATAGGTTAGTCGCGGTTGCCAAAGCCTATGGCATTGACCTGCACAAGCCGGTCAAAGACCTGCCCAAAGAGCAGTTGGACATCATCCTCTACGGCACGCAGGGCGAGCGGGTGCCGATGAAGAGCCGCCGCAGGCACACCATCCGCTACAAGCAGTTTGAAGGCGTCATTCCCAACCTTGAGCGCCGCTATCGGGAAACCCCTTCGGAGCACATGCGGGCGCGCATTGAAAGTTTCATGAGCAGGAAGCCCTGCCCGGCATGCCACGGCGCGCGCCTGCGCCCCGAAGCCCTTGCCGTTACCGTCGCGGGCGTGAACATTGTGGAGGTGACGTCGTGGGCGGTGAGTAGGACGCTCCAATGGGTGAAGTGGCTGGAGGGTGATCTCACCCCTCCCCCGCCGCCTGCGGCGGCTTCCCCTTCCCCTCGCTTGATAGGGGAGAAGGGAGAAGGAAGTGGAGAGAGACATGCTCCATCTTCAAAAAACGATGTAGACCAAAACAATAGCGTGCTGGAAGCCAACGAGGCTGATCTCACCCCACCCCCGCCGCTTGCGGCGGCTTCCCCCTCCCCTCCCTTACTAAGGGAGGGGAGGGGGGCAGGGGGAAGGGGAGAGATCCCCCCCGACCTCAAACGCATTGCCAGAGAGCGCAGCCTTGTAACCACTGGCTTTCATTTGCCCTACAATCCCAAATTGACCGAACGCGCCCGTGAACTGCGCGCCCACATGACGCCTGCCGAGAAGAAGTTATGGGCTTACCTGCGCGAACTTCCTCAGCGCGTTTTGCGCCAGCGTCCGATTGACCACTACATTGTGGATTTTTACATCCCTGAAGCGAAGTTGGTGATTGAAGTTGACGGCGAGCCGCACTTTACCGAAGAGGGTAAAGCCTATGACGCCGAGCGTGACGCCGTGCTGGAAGGCTATGGCTTGCGTGTGCTTCGTCTGCCCAACAGTGAGGTCATAGAGCACTTTGAAGAAGCCAAAGCAAAAATTGCCCGCGCGCTGGATCTCACCCCTCCCCCGCCGCCTGCGGCGGCTTCCCCCTCCCCTCCCTTACTAAGGGAGGGGAGGGGGGCAGGGGGTGGGGAGAGATCCACACCCCTCACCCCCCGCCAATACGCCATCGCCCGCCGCATCCTCCGCGAACTGGAAGCCCGCCTTGGCTTCATGGTGGACGTTGGCCTGGAATACCTCACCTTAGACCGCGCCGCAAACACGCTTTCCGGCGGCGAGGCGCAGCGCATCCGTTTGGCAACGCAAATCGGCTCGCGGCTGACCGGCGTGCTCTACGTGCTGGACGAGCCTTCCATCGGCCTGCACCCGCGCGACACCGACCGCCTGCTGCGCACCCTGAAGGGCTTGCGCGACCTCGGCAACACCGTGCTGGTGGTGGAGCACGACCCCGAAACCATCCGCGCCGCCGACTGGGTGGTTGACCTCGGCCCCGGCGCGGGCGAACACGGCGGGCAGGTGGTCGCCGAGGGCACGGTGGAGGAGGTCATCGCCAACCCCAACTCCCTTACCGGCGCGTACCTGTCGGGCAGGCTTCAGGTTCCCCTGCCCGAAAAGCGCCGCGCTGGCACGGGCGAATTCCTCACCGTTGTGGGCGCACGGGAAAACAACCTTAAGAACATCACCGTGCGCATCCCCCTCGGCAAACTGGTGCTCGTCACCGGCGTTTCCGGCTCGGGCAAATCTTCCCTCGTGGTGGAAGTGCTTTACAAAGCCCTCGCCCGTCACCTCAACAAAGCCCGCACCCACCCCGGCAAGCACGACCGCATCGTGGGCTTAGAGCATCTGGACAAGGTCATCAACATTGACCAGTCGCCCATCGGACGCACGCCGCGCTCCAACCCCGGCACCTACACCGGCCTGTTTGACCACATCCGCCAACTTTTCGCCCAACTGCCGGAAAGCAAAATCCGCGGCTACAAGCCCGGCAGGTTTTCGTTCAATGTCAAGGGCGGGCGGTGCGAGGCGTGTCAGGGGCAGGGGCAACTGCGGATTGAAATGCAGTTCCTGCCCGATGTGTACGTGCCGTGCGAAGTGTGCCACGGCGCGCGCTTCAACCGCGAAACCCTGCAGGTGCGCTTCAAGGGCTACAGCATCGCCGACGTGCTGGATATGACCGTGGAGCAGGCGATGGAAGTGTTTGCTGCCTTCCCCGCGATGATGCGCAAGTTGCAGACTTTAGCCGACGTGGGGCTGGGCTACATCCGCATCGGTCAGCCTGCGCCCACCCTTTCGGGCGGCGAAGCCCAGCGCGTCAAACTGGCGCGGGAACTTTCCAAACGCCCCACCGGGCACACCCTCTACGTGCTGGACGAGCCCACCGTGGGTCTGCACGCCGCGGATGTGCACAAACTGATTGAGGTGCTCCAGCGGCTGGTGGATGCGGGCAACACGGTGGTGGTGATTGAGCACAACCTTGACCTCATCAAAGTCGCCGACTGGATCATTGACCTCGGTCCCGAAGGCGGCGACCGCGGCGGCGAAATCGTTGCCGAGGGCACGCCGGAGCAAATTTGCCGGGTGGAAGCCTCGTACACCGGGCGCTATTTGCGCGCGTATGTGCGGGAAAACCATCGCACGGCGTAGCCCCTCGCTTATGGCTTTATGGGTTCTCGCGGCTGAATTTGCTCCAAAATCCGGGCTTCTCGCCGGTAAGCGTGATATAAATCCCACGCGTGCTGCAAGTTCAGCCAAAACTCGGGCGAGGTGCCGAAATAGCGCGCCAGCCGCAGGGCGGTTTCGGGCGTGATGCCGCGCTTCCCCCGCACGATTTCGTTCACCCGCTGGTAGGGCATGTGCAGGGCGTCGGCCAGCGCCCGCTGGGTGAGCCCCATGGGCTGGAGAAATTCGGCCAGCAAAATTTCGCCCGGATGCGAAGGTGGACGATTGGTTGGAATACGCATGACGCAAACTCCACAGGGAAGCGGTTTACCTCGGCGGCGGAAACGTTAGCGATGATAGTCGGTGATTTCCACCTCGGTAGGCCCTTCAGGCGTCCAGACAAAGCAAATGCGGTAACGCTCGTTGATGCGGATGCTATACTGGCCTTGGCGGCTGCCGCGCAGGGCTTCCAGCCGGTTCGCGGGCGGCACGCGCAGGCCTTCCAGCCGTGTGGCAGCATTGAGCATATCCAACTTGCGCTGCGCCACAGCCCACAACGCCCGCGGCAGCCTGCGGCGAGCAGCGGCGGTATTTCTGCCGTTGAAAATATCAGCCGTGGCCTGGTCGTGGAACTGCCGAATCACTGCATGGCCTCTCGCACCCTCAAGGTGTTAGCATGATAGCACGGAACCCGTGTTACGTCAACAACCACGCAACCAGGGGGTGCAAGCAAATGTTGTAGAAGCGTTGTTTCGCCCTCACTCCGCTTTGGCTCGCGGCGCTCGCCCGCCGGGATTCAGGGGCGGACAGTCCCTTTTGAAAGAAAAGACGTTTTTTGGAGCGCGGTGCCGAGGCACCGCTTTGGAAAGCGGCGACTTGTCGCCGCACTCCAAAAGCCGACGCACATTTCTACAGATTTTGCGTGCACCCGCAACCAGGTAACCACCCAACCCCCCGGAGCCCTCCCATGACTAACTTCCATTGGCACACCCGCACCTGCATCATGGGCATCCTCAACGTCACCCCCGACAGTTTTTCGGGCGACGGCCTGTTAGCGCGCAGCGACGCGGTGCAGGCGGCCTTAGCCCAGGCGCGCGAGTTCGTCGCCGCGGGCGCGGACATTTTGGACGTGGGCGGGGAAAGCACCCGCCCGGGCGCGCAGCCGGTTTCCGCCGAAGAGGAAGCCGCCCGCGTGGTGCCCGTGGTGCGGGCGCTGGCCGCCGAGTTCCCCAACGTGCTGATTTCGGTGGATACCTACAAAGCCCCGGTGGCCGAAGCCGCACTGGAAGCCGGCGCGGGCATGGTCAACGATGTGTGGGGCCTGCGCGCCGACCCCCACATGGCCGAGGTCATCGCCCGCCACGGCGCGTGGGCGGTGCTGATGCACAACCGCAGCACGCCGCAAAACGCCGAAGTGCGGGAACGCCTCGGCGGACGCTATGTGGGCGTGGCTTACACCGATTTGCTCGCCGAGGTGAAGGCCGAACTGCTGGAAAGCGTGGCATTGGCGCAGCAGGCGGGCATCCCCGACGAGCACATCATCCTTGACCCCGGCATCGGCTTCGGCAAAACGGTGGAGCAAAACCTGGAACTGGTGAACTGTCTGGACGAAATCCGCGCCCTGGGCTTCCCCCTGCTGCTGGGCGTTTCGCGCAAATCGTTCATCGGCTACACCCTCAACCTGCCGCCGGAAGAGCGCCTCGCGGGCACTGCCGCGGCGGTGGCGGTGGGCATTGTCCGCGGCGCAGACATCGTGCGCGTGCACGATGTGGCCTTCATGGTGCAGGTGGCGCGCATGACCGACGCCATCGTGCGCCGCGCACCCTAAACCCCGCGGCGCTTTTCCATCACCAGCGCGTCTTCGCCGTCCACATAGTAGCGCGGCCAGCGGTCCACAATCGCATAACCGGCTTCGCGATAGAGCGCCTGTGCCCCCCGGTTGGAGGCACGTACCGCCAGGCGCAGCACGGGCTGGGGCAGAGCCGCTTCGCAGGCTTCCAGCAGCACCCGCCCCAGGCCGCGCCGCCGATGCGCCGGATGGACGGCAATCGTCACAATCCATCCGGCGCCTTCAATTTCCTGCCCGGCGGCAAAGCCGACCATCTCGCCTTCCCCATCCGTCACCTTGTAGCGCACCACGCCGGGCCACATCAGCACGCCCAGCAGCTCCACCAGCGGCCACGCGTCGGCGGGAAAGCACACCTTTTCCAGCCGCTGGAGCGCCCCCACGTCGCGCCACGTGGCGGCTTCCAGATGGTAGGGCGGCGGCAGCAGGTCGGCCAGCAGGTCAGTCTTGCCTGGGCTGCTCTTCTGATTCACCCGTTTCCCGCAGTTTCATGAAGTCGCCGAGCAAGCCCGTGAACTCCATAGGGAAAATGAACTTGGTGGAAGGACTGCTGCCCATGGTCTTGAGGGTTTCAAAGTATTGCAGCGTCATCGTCTTCGGGTCAATGGTCTGCGCCACGCTGTAAATGCGCTTCAAGGCCGCGGCAAAGCCTTCCGCCCGCAGCAGCTGCGCCTGCTTTTCGCCCTCGGCCTTGAGGATAGCCGACTGCTTCTCGCCTTCGGCCCGCAGAATGGCAGCCTGCTTTTCGCCTTCGGCGACGTTGATGGCGGCTTCCCGCTTGCCCTGCGATTCCGTCACCACGGCGCGGCGCTCGCGCTCGGCCGACATCTGGCGGTCCATGGCTTCCTGAATCTTCTTGGGCGGCACGATTTCGCGGATTTCCACATTCGTGACCTTCACGCCCCAGCGCTCGGTCACTTCGTCCAGGCGGGCGCGCAGCATGTTGTTGATGTGTTCCCGCTCGGAAAGCACATCGTCCAGCAAAATGCCGCCGATGACGGCGCGCAGCGTGGTGGTCGCCATGCCCTGGGCGGCGGCTTCAAAGTTGCCCACCTGAATCACGCTCTGCTCGGCATCCAGCACTTTGTAGTACCAGATGAAGTCCACCGCGATGGCCGCGTTGTCTTTGGTAATGCACGTCTGATGGGGGATTTCCCGCACCTGTTCGCGCAGGTCAACCCACACGCCGCGGTCAACGAAGGGGATCAGCAGCACAAGGCCCGGGCCTTTAGCGCCGACCACCCGCCCCAGGCGGAAGACCACCAGCCGCTTGTATTCGGGCACAATTTTGACGGCGCTGGCGATGATGGCCAGCACAATCAGCGCCAGCACGCCGATGAAGCACAGGAAGCCCAACGCGGCTCCACTGCCGGCAAATACCGGGGTATAGAACATCTTGCACCTCCTTAGAAAAAGAAACAACGAGCGAAAGGTTTGGTTCAAGGCGAAGCGGGAAGAAAATGCCACAACCAGTAGGTGGCTTTCTCGCCTTCTCCACACGGACACGCTGCCACAGGCTGCAAACGGCCTTTGAAAACCGCGGCGTAAGGCTCACCGGTTTGCACGAATTTCTTGGCAAAAACGTCATCCAGCCCAATCTCGGAAAGATACGCCGCCCCTCGCCCCGCCTTCAGGGCGTTCAGATAGGCGTAGCCGTTGATGAGGCCGTCCAGCGGTTCAATGGTGCGCCCGCGGATGAAATACCCTGCCGCGCCGGCGCCGGTCATGCCGATCAGCGCCCCCCGGTCGGTGTGGGTTTCCAGCCAGTGCGTTGTGCGCAAATAAATGTGCTCCTGACCCGCAGGCCGAAGGGGGTAGGTGCGAACCACAGCCCGGACATGCCACAGGCTCAACCCCAGCACCACCAGGCTGCCCAAAGCCAGCCCGGCCCAGGGGAAAGCCCGGCGGTGCGCGAGCAGCCGCCACCGCGCGAGTTGCTGCCACCAGGCGTCTGCCACCGCGCCCATCAGCAGCACGCCGGCAAAGGTTTCCTGCACCCAATACCAATCGCGCTCGCCGACGTAAGGCACGACCTCGTAATAAGCCGCGTGGGCCAGCGCGGCGGCCAGCCACAACAGCACCAGGGAACGCCCCAGATTGCGTTTCAGGGGCTTCCCGCCCAGCGCCAGCAACAGGCCCCAGAAAAGCACCGCCCACCGCAGCCGCCCCGCAGCCGCGCCGAAAACCCGCGCCAGCGCGTGCTGCGCCCAAACCAGCGCACCGTTGAGCCACCAGAACGGCACCGTGCGAATCCAGCGCACCGAATCAATCCAGCGCGGCTGATGGGGTGCCCCGTACACCGTGTTGCCCTTCACCCCCCACCAGTGCTTGACGGCCGCGCTGACCGGATACCAGTTTCCGACATACCACTGGCCCCAGAGCAAATAGCCCCCCACCAGCACCACCGCAGGTGCGCCCGCCCGCAGCAGGGCCAGCGCGCCCTCCTTCCAGCGCGGCCGGCCGTACAAGCGAAACGCCTTCCACGCCAGCCACAGCCAGAGCGCCCCCACGATGAAGACGCTATCCAGGCGGCTGAGCATAGCCAGCCCCGAAACCAGGCCCAGCAGCCAGCCCTTGCGCGCCAGGCTTTCCCACGGCCGGGCTTCCCCCAACGCCGTTGTCCGCTCCCACAGCCACGCCAGGAAAGCCCCGTTCAGGCTGGTTTCCATGCCGCCGACCATCACACGCCCGAAAATTGCCGGGGAAAGCATCCACACCGCGGCCATAAGCGTACCCACCCAGGGCGAGAAAACCCGCCGCGCCCCCCGGAAAAGCAGCACGCCCGCGGCGAAATTCAGCAAGCCTTCCAGCACCACAACCACACGCAACGGCAGGAAAGGGTTGCTGCCCTTGAGCGCAAAGATCGGGATGTTGAGCAACAGCCAAAGCGGGTGAAAGCCGTTGGTGCGGCTGATGCCGTCAAAAGTTGCGCCCGCGCCGCGGGCAATGTTGGCTGCCACCTGATAATAGTAAAAAGCATCATCGGTAGGGAACCAGCGCAGCAACACATTCCCGGGCGTCAGGGCAATGTAGATCTGTGCGCCGAGGCCCACCAGGCCCAGCAAGGCCAGCCACACCCATTCCCAACGCGAGAGGTCAGACGGGGTCAGCCGTTCAGGTTTCATCCGCCCCTTCCTGCGGTGCTGCGTGAGGCGCCTCCGGCGAGAACGGCTCCACCCGCAAGATCAACCCCTCGCGCGCCACCACCTTCACGGCCGTCCCCCGCGGAATGCGCTCACGGCTGCGGGCCGTCCACATTTCCCCGTCCAGGTACACCGAGCCTTCGGGGGCGATTTCGGTGCGGGCTTCCCCCACTTGGCCGATGAGGCGGTCGGGGTCGTGCGCGGGCGGGCGGGTTTCGGCTTCCAGCACCTTGCGCGTGATCACCCACCCTGAGCTGCCAACCAGCAGCGAGACCGTGACCGCCAGCCAGGGCGAAACTGCGCTGCCGCCTTCTGGGGTGCGGAAGATGAACACCGAGCCCACCACCATGGCCAAAAGCGCCACCGCCAGCCAGAACTTTTCGCCGCGGCCACGCCGCACCGAAAGGCCGAAAAACCCGATGCCCACCAGCCACACCACCACTGCCCAGCCGTTGACGGCCAGTTGGGTGGCGCTGTAACCCGCCCCCAGCAGCAGGGTCAGAGCGGCGAGTTCCAACAAACCGGTGCCGGGCGTCACGAGGGCAAAAACCAGCGCCACCGTGCCGCTTATCAATAACAAATAAGCCAGGTTAGGGGTCATCCAGGCCTGAGGCATGGCGTCATCTCCTGAAAAGCACAAATAAACGATAGCGCCGGCGGCGCAGGGTGTTGGCTCGGCAAAACGGCGGGCGACGCTGCACCGTCTCAAAGCCGCCAACGTTGCTCCACGGCGACTATGTCCGCTACATGGAGGTTGGATGGCTTTAATCCTTCTTCCAACGATGCTCTTGACAAATCCGGCAAGTGCAAGTCTGTTCTGTAAAGTGCCTTACACCAACGGCCACTCCGTTTCTGCGGTCTGCTCTCGTAAAAATCAGGTCAAACAGATCTTCTTCCCCATTTTCGAGGTAACGCCGTAAAGCATACGCACACAAATCGGCAATCTGCACCATGCTCGTCAACTGACTATCAACAAACAAAGGTGTCTCAATGATATTGTTGACGTCCGTCCACAAGGTTCCTTCCCTGAGAAAACGTTTCATCATTGCCGTATGTTTTCGCGCTACTGTTTCGTTGTTGTCATGAATGATCAGTCCATAGGATTTTCCTTGCCCAACAGCCCTAAGATATTGCTCGAAACGAGAGACTATCTGCTGAAAGGCTTGCTCATCCACAGAAAAGAGCGTGCGCGTGGGGTCAAAGTGTACTTTGTCAACACATTCTGCAAACAACCGGGCTTCTCCCCATGCAGCCACCTGAGCGGCTATTTCCTTAATGAAAAGATACCGTTCAGCCCACGTCAAATGGATGTAATTTGCAGTCTTGTTAAAATTTTTCCTGGTTTGCTTCAGCTGCTTTGAGGTGCCTTCCCGTTGAAGCCTGAGAATCTCTAACAAACGTTGTTTTTGAACCTCCCGCTTGCGTTCTGAATAGCTCAACGCGGCAAAATCCGGTATCCCATCTTGTTCCCTGTACCGCCTCAGGAGCCAGGCCGTATGAATCTCAGCGCTTTCCAAACCGTAGCGGTTTTTAATACGGCGTATATCTTCATCGCAAGACCGCCAGCGCCAAACAGGGATAGAGAGCCCTGCCAAGACATAATGTGAAGTATTACCGGGAATATCTGGGGTTCCGGATTCATCCACGTAGCAAAGGTACATCACAGGGTCTCTCTCTAAAAGAAAAAAGCGACTGGGTGTGGGGCTAAAAGCCCCTCTATGAGACGCTTAGCGACTCATCCCAGACGCATTTTCATCATACTCCACTTCCACTCCAGTGTCAAGCAAAAAACGAAAGTAAAAGCACGCTATTCAACTCTATTATACATGACGACAAACAATCGGGGTGGCGCACTCATGGCCCGGCCTGCATCAACCTCTCGCGAATGAACAGCCGCCACGGGCCGAAAGCATCGCCGGAAGGCAGCACGACCTGTGCATAGCCCCAACGGCGAGCATTTTGCGCCCATTGAGGCCAGTCGGCCGCGTCGCGAAAGTCCACCCCGCCTCTGGCAACGACAATGACATCGGGGTGCACGGTTTCCACAAAATGCGCCAGCGTTTCACCGCTCGCTTTCATGCGGACAGGCTGCACCGGCCGGGGAAACAGATACGGCCCCAGGCGGAAAAAGCCCGATCCGTCGGTGCCCGTCACTCGCAAGGGGGCGTTCCACGACCACGCGCTCAGCGCGGCAACGGTTTCAAGGCCGGGCTGCCGGGGCTTTCCAGCGGGGAAGAAATGTGCAAACGGCGGCGTCAGCAAAAGCGCAGCCGCCACGCCCATCCACGCCCAGCGGGGCTGCGCCCTGCCTTCCTCTCGGGGAAGGAACAATGCCGCATACAGTAACAGGGCAAGCGGCGTCAACATTGCGAGGTAATGGCGGCGCGGGTAAATCAACACTACGCTCACCAGCACGGGGAAAGCCCACACGGCCAGAGCAAGCGTTTCCGGCGCGCCGAGGCCGCGGCGTACGCGTGCCCGCCCCCGCGGGGTTGCCAAAACGCCCAGCGCGCCCAAAAGCAACAAGCCCGCCAGCGCTGCGGCTTCCGGCCAAAACCTGCCTTCGGCGAACAGCGGCAGATGATAAGTTAGCAGCCTTCCGCCTTCCACAGGCAGCCGCCGGAGATTGCAAGCCACATGGCGGCCAAAAGCCTCGGGATTGTGTAAAAACGCCCCCGCCAACGAAGCCGGGTGGCCAAAATCCCGGGCAAAAACGTCCTCCCAGTGCAGGGCAGCATCGTCCGGCCTCCCCAGGCAGAAACGGCTGTTGTAATAGTAGTGCTGCCCCAAGGCATAGAGCGTGCGTCCGGCCTGAAAAGGCACACCCCACCACAGCAGCCACACCGCCACCAGGCTGACAGCCACCACCGCGCTGCCTGTTCTGTGCTTCTTGCGGGATCCACAGGCTTTGCCCCGCCGACGCCAACACCGCACGGCTGCTCCCAGGGCAATGCCGAAGAACAGCACACTGCTCAACCAAAATTCAGGACGGATGTAAGCAACGCCCAGCGCCAAAACGGCCAGCCCCCACCATCGGGCCTCTTTCTGCAAGGCCAGAAACACGCCTGCCCACCCCAAAAGCATCCACAAGGCAGCAAAGAGCGTCACGCGCGGCGCCACGCGCCAGTTGGCATAACTTAACGCGTATACCCACGCCAGGGCAAAAGCAAACGGCCACGAAACCCCAAACACGCGCCGCAAAAGAAAGTACAACGCCACAGGAAGCAGTACCCCCAAAGCCAGCGCCGTCGTCAGATAAATCACCACAGGGTCATGCTTCACCTGCCAGAGAGCCCGGAACCACAACTGATAAAGCGGCCCCCAGACCGCCCATTCCCCTCCGGTCGGCAAATGCCGAAGGTTGAGGGTCAGGCCGTTGATCATGTAATGAGCATCGTCACCCAGGTTAAGGTCCACCCCTCTCAGGCCTCCCACAGCCAAACGCCCGCCTACCGCCAGCAGCCCCAGCAGCGCCCACACATCCGCTTTTTGCCATCGCGTTGCCATCCTGGCCTCCCAATCCAGGCACGATTGTATCATCCCCTTCCTCGCAGCGCAACTTTCCCGTCAGGCCGGTGTTTTGGTTTACAGCCTTTTTATGGAGAAACGCCCATGCCCCGCCCGGTTGCACTCGTTACCGACAGCACGGCTTACATCCCCCAAAACCTGCTGGAGCAATACCACATCCGCGTCGCCCCGCAAATTCTCATCTGGGGCGACGAATCCTTTCAAGACGGCGTGGACATTACCCCCACCGAGTTCTACCGGCGGCTGGCCACGGCCAAAGTGCTGCCGCAAAGCACACAGCCCGCGGTGATGTCGTTTGTGC
>Ga0256829_1001624_pt1 | contig 18073 bp, 18 predicted proteins | sample 131447metaG_FD_185979 | JGI IMG/M metagenome (GOLD analysis project Ga0256829, IMG submission 185979) | Hydrothermal vent microbial communities from Lau Basin, Pacific Ocean - 131-447 | ecosystem: Environmental > Aquatic > Marine > Hydrothermal vents | place: Pacific Ocean: Lau Basin | collected...
TTTCTGGCGAGGTGAGTCCCCGCCAGACGCCCAAGGCCACGGCAAGCAGCAGAAGACTGCCGATGAGCAGGCCGATGGTGCGCACGGTGCGCGTGATTTCACCTTCTACGACGTGTTTGCCTTCTGCGGCGTGGGGAGGCAGGTTGGCGTTCATCTTGTGCAGTTTCTATCTAAGAGATACAGATCTGAACAGTTACATGCCAGGCAACATCGTTCGTTGCATCAGAGTGATGAACATCCAGATGGTTAGCCCGATGGACATGAAGATCAGTGGCGCTGTCATGATGAAACTGACCGTAAACCAGATCTGTGTCTTCGACAGGTCGAGCTTGAACAGAAGATACATCTGCACCGTGATCACCAACAAGGCAATGACGGTAATCGCCGTTGTAAGAGAAATGGGCGATAACACATGCGCCACTACCAGCCAGAGTTCTAGGAACATGGCGCCCAATGCCGCCGCATAGGCAACGAGATAGGCGCCGGGGCTGGCCAGTTGAACTTCAGGATGATCTATGGGATTGCTGTTTGCGTGTGACATCAGATGGCTCCGAACAAATAGACGAACGTAAAGATGCTGACCCAGATGACGGCTTGAAAGTGCCAGAAAATCTTCAGATTGAGCAGCCGATAGACATTGTTCTGGTCAAAGCCATTGACCGCGACCTGAACAATCATGACAGCCATCCAGATCAGGCCGAAAAGAACATGGGCGGCGTGAGCGATCACGATAGTCCAGAAATCAGATAGAAAGCCGCTCATCTGTGGAATCGCGCCCATGGCGGCCAGTTCAGAAAATTCGCGCCATTCCATGAGCAAAAACCCAACACCAAGTAGGAAAGACAGGATCAAGGCATTCACAACGCCGCTCTTGTTGCCTTTTTTAAGCGCCACCATGCCTAGACCGTAGGTCATCACGCTGCTAAGAATGAAAACGGTGGGCCAAATAGCGTTCATCGGATGAACGACCTCCTGGGAGGTAAAGCTGCCCGCGAAGTTGCGCACATAGACGCCATGAGCAGCAAACAAGGCTGCGAAAATCATGGCGTCGCTCATCATGTACAGCCAGAAACCCAGGGTGCGTGTGCCGATGAAATCGTGACCGTGATCCTCGTAGTCCCATAACTCAACGGTGTTCGGATCAACGGGCGCGTTGTCGTGTGAACTCATGATGTTTTCTCCAGTGTTCTAAAAACTTCTTGAGGAATGATCCGGGTCAGAGTAGACCCGGATCGTTAGGCCGTCAGTCGTTATCTCGCCGTTGCGTCGGTGTGCGCTTAGACGCATACGCACCTCCGGCACCGCCTCCGACGGGAGCGGGCTCCCCAGCAGGAATCCGGCCTTCGGCCCGGGCTACGATTTCCTTCTCCATGCGTTCGACTTCAGCCGCAGGAATGATGTAGTCGGTGTCCTTGTCGAAGGAACGGATGATCATGGCGATAATGATGGCCGCGAAGGTTGCTGCCGCCAGCCACCAGATTCTCCAGACAAGGGCGAAGCCGCACACCAACGTGAAGAAGCTGATGATCAAGGGGACGGCGGTGTTCTTTGGCATGTGAATGTCCAGAAATTTTTCCGGCATCAGGTTGGTGAGGCCGTGTTCACGTCGCCATGCCCATTCATCACGCGCATGGATCACCGGTGTGACCGCGAAGTTATAGAAAGGCGGCGGAGTATGAGTCATCCATTCCACCGAGCGCGAGGTGCCCCAGGCATCGGAAGCCACGACCCGGTTTTTTTCACGGTTGTAGATGCTGACACCGAGCTGGATAACAAAAGCTAAGATGGAAAGAAGATAAAATCCGGTGCCGATCACTTCGAGCAGCAAAAGGGGCTCCCAGCTGGTGTGCGGAATGTAGTCCAGACGGCGCGTCATGCCCATGAAACCCAGGGTGTACATGGGTACGAACACGAACAGCGTGCCCGCCGTGAACAGCCAGAAGAACACCTTGCCCCAGTATTCATCGAGCTTGAAACCGAAGACTTTCGGCCACCAGTAGACCGTTGCGCCAAAGGCTGCATAGACGATCAGCAAGAACATGTTGTGAAAGTGGGCAATTACGAACACGCTGTTGTGCACGAGGTAGTTGATCGCCGGCACGGCCAGCATCATGCCCGTCATTCCGCCCGTTATGAGCAGGAACAGTGAGCCGATCGCCCACAGCATGGGCGTGGGGAAACGCAGTTTGCCTCGCCACATGGTAAAGGCCCAGTTGAACACTTTCACGCCGGTGGGAATGCCGACCAGCATAGTGGCAATGCTGAAGTAGCTGTTCACGCCCGGGCTGGCACCCATGGTGAAGAAGTGATGCAGCCACACGGTCCAGGACACGCCGGCGATGGCCATGGAGGCAAGTACCATGGTCACATAGCCGAATAATGGCTTCTCGGAAAAAGTTGGAATGATTTCCGAAAGGAAGCCGAATGCGGGAATGACTACAAAGTACACTTCCGGATGACCCCAGATCCAGAACAAGTTGGTGTACATCATCAGGTTGCCGCCCAGATCGGCGGTAAAGAAATGGGTGCCGATATAGCGGTCGAGGGTCAGCAGCGCCAGCGCTACACCCAGGACTGGGAATGAAGTCAGGGCGATGATGTTGCTGGCCAGCGTGGTCCAGGTAAAGATCGGCAGGCGTCCCCAGGTCATGCCCGGAGCTCGCATCTTGATGATGGTGGCGATCAGATTCACCGCGCCAATGGTCGTGCCGATGCTGCCGATCTGGATGGACCAGAGGTAGTAATCGACCCCGACGCCCGGACTGTAGGGAAGTTCGGTCAAGGGGGTTAATCCAACCCAGCCGGCGTGGGAAAAATCGCCGACGAACAGGGCGATCATCACCAGCGAAGCAGCGGCGACGGTCAACCACAAGCCCAGTGCGTTGAGGTAGGGATACGCCATATCCCGTGCGCCGATCTGGATTGGCATGATGAGATTCATGAAGCCGACCAGAATGGGCGTGGCGGCCAGCAGGATCATAATCATTCCGTGCGCCGTGAACACCTGATCGAAGTGGTAGGGGGGAAGGTAACCATGCGCGGCACCTAACACACCGGGAGAGTCAGGACCGACGGCCATTGCCTGCTGGGTGCGCATCATAAGGGCATCGACGAAACCGCGCAGCATCATCACAAGTCCGACGAGAATGTACATGATGCCTAGTTTTTTATGATCGACGGTGGTCAGCCATTCGCGCCACAGCCAACCCCAGCGGCCGGTGAACGTCACCCAAGAAAGGGCAGCCGTACCGCCGATAACAACCATCATGAAGGCGAAGAAAATGATGGGATTGTTATAGTGAACCTCGAGCAATAAGCCCAGGCGCCCGAAAATCGGATTCCAGGGTCCTTGTAGATCAACGAGCATGATTTGGTGCCTCCAGGATCAGTTTGAATGTTGCTTGAATTCTTTCGAGTCCATGTTCTCGGTTAAAAACATGGGAGTGGCATATTGCAGTTTGCCGTCACGCACATTCTTTATGACTTCGGCAAACAGGCCCGGCTGAACATCACTGAAATAATGAACTTTTCCAGCGAGGTTTACGGTGGGTTTGGCGAATGCGGCGAATTTGGGATAAGCCAGCCTACGGCCCTGTTGTTTGACCTTCTCCACCCAGGCATTGAAATCCGCCTCGGAAACCGCCTTGGTCTTGAAATCCATCCAGGAGAACCCCCCCCCGCTGAGCGCTGCGGAAAAGCCGTGATATTCACCTGTATGGGTAGCGACCAGGGACTGTTTGCTACGCATGCCGGGCATGACATACACCTGGCCAACGAGCTGTGGAATATAGAAATTGTTGGTGACGGAAGTGGATGTGAGTCTGAAATGGACCGGAGTATGTACGGGAATGACGAGTTCATTGGCCACGGCGATGTGCTGTTTTGGGTAGATGAACATCCATTGCCAGTCCGTGGTGACGACATCGACTTCCAGTGGCTTGGTGTCTGCGTATTTGGGGTTTTTCGTAATCACTGTGGGGTTCCAGGGGTTGACCGCATGGGTGCCCTCATAGCTGAAAAAGGCAAGCACCCCCACGATAATGATAGGTATTCCCCATACCAGGACTTCCAACCCATTGGAATGAGAAAACTTGGGATCGTGATGCGCCTTTTTCGAGGCACGGTATCGCGAAATCACCCAAATAGTAAAAATCACAGTCGGCACAATGACGATGCTCATGATCACGACATCGACGACCATGTAATATAGGTTGGCCGCCGCTACCGGCCCCTTGGGGTTAAACAGCCAGAAATGCTCTGTGTTGCAGCCACCCAGCAAAAGCAAAGGGATGAGTGCAAAAAAACGCAAAAACATCGGGATTTTTTTTCGCTTCATGATCGACCACGACTCCCTGAATCCAATTAATAAGAGGGTTTATCAAAAATGGAGTTCTAGTATAAGTTCCTGATTAAAATTAAATAAGGAACCGCTTATATAGCCTCTATGCTTCATGTTTTAGTAGGCGGGCATTTTATAGTGTGAGATTCAAAAGGGCAAAAGAATGTAAAGGAATTTACCATTCGATTTTTTTTGCGGCCCATAAAAACAAAGAATATTAGAGAAATATAAAATACATAAATCCAATGTAAACGGGCATATTGGGATAATAACGCATGAAAAATATTGCCTTTATTGTTAACTGGGGCATTTCATTTTCATAGTAAGGATTTTTAGTTCTACGTCGTTTCTCTGAGCGTTGGATTCTCGGCTGTCTCTCGTGAGATTAGGCTATATACTTTGTCACTCATACTCTGATAAGGATCATGGTTCGGCGAGGTTTAATTAATGGGCGATAAATTTTGCTGAAACCGATAGTTCTCGATAGTGGATTCATAGGGAAGAATCTGCCTTGGGATATTTACGCCGAAAATGGCGTTTTGCTTGCCCGCGCCGGAACGGTTATTTCCGATGAACAGCTTTTTTTCACGCTTACGCAAAAGAATATTTTTATAAGAACAGAAAACAGCGAAACAAATAATCCTTTGCGTTTGCTAATCGAACTGGTTGAAGATATAGGGAAGATTCTGGCTACACTTGAGCCGGCCGCGCTGGCTTCTTCGGCCGAACGGCTACTTGAATTATTGGAGGACGATCCGGATGCCTGCCTGGGTTACGTCTTGCGAGCACCGCTGGCCAGCCATAGTGTGCGGCATTGCATTCACGTCGCGCTCGTCTCCACCGTTCTGGCTCAGGCATTTGACTTCGAAAGGCGCGATTTAATTAATTTGGTCGGTGCGGCCTTGAGCATGAACCTTGCCGATCTCGATCTTCACGATGCCATGTGGGGAAGGCGTTCCCCTGTGGGGCCGAAGGAAAGAGCTCAGTTGTATTCTCATCCGCTGCGGGCTGCTGATCGACTGTCAGCCCTTGGCGTTGATGCCGACTGGATAAGGTATGTGCTCGAGCATCATGAAAATATCGATGGAACAGGGTATCCGAATAAACTGACTCTCAAGGAAATCAGTTTTGGAGCCCGCATTCTGCGGGTTGCGGATGTTTATTGCGCAAAAGTGAGCGGGCGGTATTATCGTCCGCCGCGATCGCCGCGCCATGCGCTTCTGGATGTTTTCGGATCTGAAAGGAGACATCTGGATCTCATGATCACGAATGTGCTGTTAAAGCGTTTCGGAATTTATCCTCCAGGGACTCTGGTGCGTCTGGCAAACAATGAAAAAGCCTGTGTGACCCGCAGAGTCCTGGACGGCAGATTGCGCTGGGTGGTCAGTTTCCTAGATGCGCGCGATCACTTGCTGGAGCCTCCTCAGGAACGGGAAGTGACACACCGTGCCACGGCGGTTCGTGGATTCGTCGAGCCGGACAGGCGATGGCCTGCGATTGCCTGGGCGTCGCTTTGGGGGTATTGAAGCGCTTCTTGCAGATGGTTCTAAGGACAAACGACTTTATGACCATTGAGAAAATGCCTGGGCATCTATATATAGGCACATCCGGCTGGTCATATCCTCACTGGCAGGGTACGGTTTATCCGCATGATTTGCCGGAGCACAAGCGGCTGAGTTTTTACGCCGCGCATCTGCCGAGCGTCGAAATCAACAACAGTTTCTACCATCTGCCATCCGATCGGGTGCTGAAATCCTGGCGTGAAGCCGTTCCGGACGAGTTCATATTCACGCTCAAGGCCAGCGCTTACATCACGCACCGCAAGAAACTCCGTGATCCGGAGCGCACCTTGCCACCACTGATGCATTGCGCCGAAATGCTGGGCGAACAATTGGGGGCGATACTGTTTCAATTGCCGCCTCATTGGCATCTCGACCTTGATCGACTGCAACGATTTCTTGCCGCTTTGCCCGCGCGCTGGCGCTATGCCTTCGAGTTTCGAGATCCGAGTTGGTTTGTACCGCCCGTGTATGAATTGCTTAAAAGCCATCATGCCGCACTTTGCGTGTATGAGCTTTCCGGATTTCGCTCACCACAAATCTATACGGCGGATTTCGCCTATTATCGCTGGCATGGCCCCGGGGCGGCTTATCAAGGAAACTATGGAGAAGGATTCCTGCGTGAACAGGCTCGAGTGATCACGACGCATCTGCAGGTGGGAGAAAATGTGTTCGTTTATTTTGACAATGACCAGTCAGGTTACGCCTTTCACAATGCGCGTTGCTTGTTGGAGCAGGTGAGGGCCGGGGCAATTACAACCGCCCTATGAGTTGACCATCGGCAACAGCATGCCGAAAATGCCTCTTTCGCCTATGAACGCCACCCCATGTCTTCAGATTCTGTCGCGCATATTTTCATTCCAGGCCTCGATTCGCCGCTCGGCGAATGGCAGCGAAGCTATGGCTGGCTTCCACAGGCAAGTGGTTTGAAAACATTGCTCAATGATGCATCTCGCCTGCCACGAACCGAATCCGCTTACCACAAAGTGGCGGCCTTGCTCGGCGTGCAAGGCGCGCTGGCGGGTTTTCGGGAGCGTGGCGCAGGGCGCGCAGTGTCCGGCGCAGTGTGCGCAGATCCCGTTCATTTGCGTGCCGATGTGGATTCGGCATTGCTGGTCGAAGGAGAACATCTAGGCCTTGACGAAAACCAGGCCCGCGATTTGCTGGCAAGCGTGCAGGACTGGTTTGGCCGGGATGGATGGCGTTTTACAATGAGCGGCGCATTGCACTGGTATGCTTTCCCACCTCAGGGGCTGGAACCTCCGCCATGGCCTGAACCGGCTGAAATTGCAGGATCTGATGTGGGTCCATATATTCGCGGCCGCGAACAAAGCGCCGAGTGGCGACGTTTCTACACGGAACTGCAAATGCTTTTGGCGCGTGCGCCAGTCAATCTGGGACGCATGAGCCAAGACGAACCGGCGGTGAATGCTTTGTGGTTCTGGGGTGGGAGGCGTGTCGGCAATTCTGCCTCTTCCCCGGTGTCGTTGGTGTTCGCAAGCGATCCCATTCTTATTGGCATGGCGGATGCGGCAGGCATCGAAGTGAAAACCATCCAGCGGGACGAAGTTTTACGAGGCGGAGGAATCGCTTGGCTGAATGACCTTCGTCCGGCAGCTGCCTACGACGATATAGAGGCGTGGCAGACTGCTCTTTCTCATCTTGACGAGGTGTGGTTCGCGCCTTTGGCGAAGGCATTGAGAGCCCGCCATCTGAAACGCGTGCATGTCTATGGAGACGCCTGGCAATGGGAATGTCGGCGGCGGGCTCCATGGCGCTTATTGCGACAATCTGCACCTCTGTCGCGCGCCTTGGGGGTATCGTCATGAATGGCGTGCGCCCGTTGATACGCCGCAGACCCATGCCTTCCCATGACTTGCCGGCGGATTTGCCGGATATTCTCAAGCGCGTTTATGCCGCCCGCGGAGTAACGAAGCCTGAGGAGCTGGAGCGAGGTTTGGCGGCGTTGCCCCATTACCACAATCTGGGAGGTATGGGAAAGGGGCTCGATCTCTTGCAGCAGGCCTTACGTGAGCAATGGTCCATTTTCATCGTCGGCGATTACGATGCTGATGGCGCCACCAGCACGGCATTGGTAATGGAGGCTTTGCGGGGTTGCGGGGCCCATCGCCTGAGCTATCTTGTACCTAATCGTTTCACCCAGGGCTATGGCCTTTCACCGGCGCTTGTTGAGGCGGCCAAAAAACAAGGTGCGCAACTGTTGATCACGGTTGATAACGGTGTGGCTGCTCATGTGGGGGTGAGCGCGGCGAAAGCCGCCGGCATGGCCGTGATCGTTACCGATCACCACCTGCCGGGCAACACCTTGCCGCCGGCTGATGCCCTGATCAATCCGAACCTGCCTGGTGACCTTTTTCCGGGCAAATCCCTGGCCGGCGTTGGCGTAGCCTTCTATCTGATGACCGCTTTGCGTGCCCGCTTGCGCGACACGGGTTGGTTTCGGGAACGCGCTTTGGCCGAACTCAATCTGGCGGAACTTTTGGACCTCGTGGCCGTGGGCACGGTGGCCGATGTGGTGCCGTTGGACGCATACAACCGCATTCTGGTAGAACAGGGGCTTCGGCGCATCCGTGCTGGCCGCGCACGCCCCGGCATCAGGGCATTGTTGAAGGTGTCCGGGCGCGATCCGGCCAGACTGACGGCAAGCGATCTCGGGTTTGCCGTCGGGCCGAGACTCAATGCGGCGGGCCGGCTTGATGATATGGCTGTTGGCATCGAATGCCTGTTGTCCAAAGACGAAGATGCTGCGCTGGTATTGGCGCAACGCCTGGACACCCTCAATCGTGAGCGCCGGGCGCTGGAGCAAGAGATGCGCGAACAGGCCATGGCGACGGTAGAACAGGCGTTCAGCCAGCTGGACGGCCTGAGTTTGCCGGAGGTGCTGTGTTTGCATGACGCACGCTGGCACGAAGGCGTAGTGGGGCTGGTCGCCGGTCGTCTTAAGGACCGCTTCCATCGGCCGGCCGTCGTATTCGCGTGTGCCGAGGACGGTTCGCTCAAAGGTTCGGCGCGTTCCATACCTGGCGTGCACATTCGCGATGTACTTGCCGATATCGCCGCACGCCGTCCCGGGATGCTCAAGCATTTTGGCGGCCATGCCATGGCGGCCGGACTCTCACTGGAGCCTGCGCACCTGGAAACATTTCCAGAAGAACTCATTTGCAGCCTCCGCCGTCTGACAGATCCGGAAGTCTTGCAACCTGTCGTGTGGACAGATGGCGAGCTTGGCCCTGACGAGATCAATCTGGCACATGCGGAAGCCTTGCGCGCCGGTGGTCCGTGGGGGCAAGGCTTTCCCGAGCCGCTGTTCGATGGTTTTTTTACCATTCAGCAAGCCCGCGAAGTCGGGCGAGGGCATCTGAAACTGCGTCTTGGCGATCCGCGAACCGGAGCTTTGCATGATGCGATCGCTTTCAATTACAACGAACTTGGCGTGCGCCCTGATCTTGAAAAGGCGCGCTTTGTCTACCGCCTGGAAGTCAATGACTGGCGAGGCGAACGTACTCATCAGTTATCGATTCAAGCAAGTGGGCTCGAGATCCAGGCAGGCTGATCTTTTTCGCTGACCAATGGAAAACGCATGAATGTAATGGTGTTTGATATCGAAACCGTGCCGGACGTCGAGGCGGGACGCAGGCTTTATGATCTCGATGGGCTCGAAGAACAGGCGATCGCGCAAGCCATGTTCCAGTTGCGGATGGCCAAAACCGGCAGTGACTTTCTGCCTCAGCATTTGCAGCGCATCGTCGCGATCTCGGTGGTGTTCCGTGTGCGGGATTCTCTCAAAGTGTGGTCTCTGGGCGACGAAAGATCGGATGAGGCTGAGTTGATCCGCCGCTTTTTCGATGGCCTCGAGCGCTATACGCCTACTCTGGTTTCCTGGAACGGCAGCGGTTTCGACCTGCCGGTGCTGCATTATCGCTCTTTGTTGCATGGGGTGAGCGCGCCGCGTTATTGGGAAGTGGGCGATGAGGATCGCGCTTTTCGTTACAACAGTTATCTGGGGCGCTATCACTGGCGTCATATCGATCTTATGGACGTGCTGGCCGCCTATCAGCCAAGAGCAAACGCGCCGCTGGATGAAATCGCCAGCATGCTTGGATTTCCCGGCAAAATGGGCATGGATGGCTCAAAAGTCTGGGATGCATTCCAGTCAGGCGATCTTGCCGCCATCCGCAATTACTGTGAAACGGACGTGTTGAATACATATCTTGTGTACTTGCGATTTGAGCATTTACGTGGTCATCTCGATCTGGAAAGCTATACTGAAGAACAACAACGAGTGCGCGATTTGTTGAGAGAGTCGAAGGCATCGCATCTGCAGGAATTTCTAGCCGCCTGGGAAACGCCGCTATGAAACGGCAGCGAAAGCGCCGCGCCCCTCCACGACCGCCGGCCGAGATCGATATCGAGTCTTTGTCTCGAGATGGCCGCGGAGTGGGGCGGCTGAACGGCAAAACCGTGTTCGTAACCGGTGCCTTGCCCGGCGAGCGGGTACAAGTGGAGTTCACCTACGTCCGTCGGGATTTCGACGAAGCCGAGGCCGCGCAAATCCTCCATCTTTCACCCTCGAGGACAACGCCGAAATGCCCGCACTTCGGCGTATGCGGGGGATGCAGCCTGCAGCATTTCAAAGCCGAGGCGCAGATTGCAGCCAAACAGGCTCAGCTTATCGAAGCATTGCAGCGTCTTGGCCAGGTACGTCCTGAGCGGATTCTGGATGCTCTTACTGCGCCTGTATGGGGGTATCGCCGCAAGGCGCGCCTTGGCGTTCGTTATGTGGCCAAGAAAGGCCGGGTTTTGGTCGGATTTCGCGAGCGCCAGGGACGCTTGCTCGCCGATCTGACACGTTGTGAGGTATTGGTGCCTGAGGTCGGGGAGCGTTTGCAGGCCTTGGCTCAGCTCATCGGCGGTCTTGAGGCGCGCGAGCGGATTCCGCAGATCGAGGTAATGGCCGGCGATGCCAGCACCTGCCTCGTATTGCGGCATCTCGAACCGCTACGCGAAGCCGACAAGGCGGCTCTGATCCAGTTTTCCCAGAAAAATGGGCTGTTCGTAGCGCTACAGCCGAGCGGACCGGATAGCATCACACCGCTGTGGCCGGCCCAGCAGCCACTTTTTTATCAGCATCCTGATTTCAATGTGCGCGTTGATTTCAAAGGCGGTGATTTCATTCAGGTCAACGCGCCCATCAACAGAAAAATGGTGGCGCAGGCGCTCGAATTGTTGCAGTTGACATCCGGCGATAGCGTGTTGGAGTTGTTCAGTGGCTTGGGCAATTTCACCTTACCCATGTTGCGCCGCGGAGCGCATGTCACTGCGGTGGAAGGAGAGGCGGGTATGACGCGGCGGGCAATGGAAAACGCCTCCGCCAATGCTCTTGTGGGAGGTGAATTTTATACGGCCGATCTTTTCAACCCCAATCCTCAAGCCGCCTGGCTACGCCGGCGATATGAGAAGGTATTGCTTGATCCGCCGCGCTCCGGTGCACGCGAAATGTTGCCTCACCTTGGCCGCTTGAGTCCTTCGCGCATTGTCTATGTCTCCTGCGATCCGGCTACCCTGGCGCGTGATGCCGGAGAGCTGGTGCATACCCATGGTTACAGGCTGGCAGCCGCCGGCGTGATGGATATGTTTCCACATACAGGGCATGTGGAATCCATCGCCGTGTTCTCTCGGGAGTGACTTTATGGATCCGATCGAAGCCATCGCTGAGCGCCGCATACGCGAAGCCATAGAGCTCGGAAAGTTAGAAAATCTTCCTGGAGCGGGTAAGCCATTGAAACTCGACGATGATTCTCAAGTGCCTCCTGAATTGCGGGCTGCGTATCGGGTGTTGAAAAATGCGGGTTTTCTTCCGCCTGAAGTGGAATTGCGACGTGAAATCCGCGAAGCCGAAGACTTGTTGCGTTCCGCCATCGACGTAGGCGTCAGCGATCGAGCACAGCGGCGGCTTGAATACTTGCGCCTGCGCCTTAGTGTCGCTGGCCGGAAGGATCTGCGTCTACAGAAAGATTATTACGAGGCTGTTTGCGATCGACTTGAAGGAGGGGCTTGAGCTCTCCGAAATCAGGGCATTTGACTATCGACTTGCAGTTGTTTGGGAGTGACGAAAGCGCGGCGTACGCCGACTCCGAAACACGTTTTCGACCAGCGATCCAGAGGTAGGTTTAGCGAATAGATGGCCGCGGTTGGGAGGTTCTCCAGGCTATCGTTGCAAAGAGTATTGGCCAACTCGGTCAATCCCGGGTTGTGTGCCACTAGCAGCACATGCCCGGCGGAGTCGGGTTGCTCGCGGATCACGGCCAGCAAGGGAAGCCTGCTGGCGGCATACAACCTGGGTTCCCATACGATGGTTGCGGGCGGTCGGCGCAGTGCGGCCACCACCGCTTCGGCTGTTTCCCGTGCCCGCCGAGCTGGACTCGAGACGACGCGATCGGGTGCCGGCAAATGAGTGGCGATCCACTGACCCATCAAAGGCGCATCACGCCGACCGCGTTTATTCGGAGGACGATCGAAATCAGCGATCTTCGGATCACTCCAGCTCGATTTGGCGTGCCGCATAAGAGTAAGGGTTTTCATTCAAGCTGTTAATCTGCCGGATAAAAAAACGCCCGTCATAAGTTGACGGGCCACATGGTGGAATCACAGATAGTCAGGGAGATGGCGGCGCAGTGCGCGGGCATCAAGAGTAGTTAGGTCCTTGGGAAGTTCGCTGGAAATGCGATTGCGCAAGGAGTGTTTCATGAATTCGCGTAAGCGTCCTAAGAAAGCGGGCGAAGCTACAATGTGCAGGCGTTCGCATCCCTTGCGGTCGGCCTGTTCGCCCAGCATACGGCAGAGGAGACGGGCGAACCGGTTCGCTTCCTCGGATTTGACATCGACCCTGGGTTCCATGGCATATCCAGGGCGTCCACTGCCATCGAACGTTCTGCCCTGGCGGTCAGTGACGATGTCGCGGCCCTTCATGCGGGCCTCGTTATCCAACCAGGCTTGCTCTTCAATCAGTGCGCCGTTGCGGCTGGTTGCTGAGAAAAGGCGTGCACGGCCGGCATTGGCGGCCAAAATCCAGATCGTTTTCATCATGCTCGGCACCTCGCTAATGTATAGGGAATGAACGCGGATCGTTCGAGCCGCGTTCATTCGAGTGTAATACATTGGCAGGCGATTGGAATGAAAGAGCCCACATGATCAAGAAACGTAAAGACGGTTTCGAGGGGACGATCTGCTCGCTCGCCCGTTCTGTACCGAATTAGCGGGGAGGTAACAGCTTGGAGGCCGCGACGATGGCTGGGGCTTTACATACTTTTTCCGGTTTCCCGCCAGTTTGTTGGCAAATGGCCGCTGTTATGAGGTTGGCCTGGGGTAGTACGGCTTTGGCGAGTTTGCTGTTCGGCTTGGCGAGTTCCGTCGCCAGTTCAGCCCATGGCCGCTGGCCCATTTCTTTTGGATTCACAGGTGAGCCAAGCAGCAGCCAGCGGCCGCCTATATATAGAAAGGGAATGCCTCCCGCTTGAGTGGTATACGGAGGCGCATCATATTTGCGAAATAGCTCGGCGGCCTGTCCTTTGAGAGGTTGCAGAGGTTTGCCATGGCGGTCGGCGGTTTCCACGGCGATGAATTTCACGTAGGGACTGCTGTAGTGGGCCTTGATGAAGGTGAAAGTGGTGGTGTCGGGATAGACATCGGTCGGACTGGAACGCATGGTTTCAAGACCGCTAAAAGTGCCGAAATGTTGTAAAGCCACAATAAGCGGCCAGCGCAGGGCGGCGCAATAGGGGCAGAAATCCGCGCCTACGTAGAGTACGCCAACCTTTGGCGGCGTCGCGGGATTGGGGCCGTCGATGGCTTGTATCGAGGTGAATAGCGGCGTTTCCTTGATCTGTAGCGAGGCGGCCGAAGAGGATTTCAGATCTTTGGCGATTTGGGAGGAGATCGGCTGATCCAGATTCGAACTTCCACCTTTAGTGCATGCGGAAGTCAGCAGCATCAGGGCGATCAGGCCCAGGGCGGAAGTGAACACATGAATGGGGCTTTTTTTCATAAGAAGTTCTTCCTGGTAATTAAAATATTTCGCTAAAAGGTATTACGTCCACTTGCCCGCCTGCGGGGACTGAGCCGGATTCGCGCGGCAAGCGGATGAAGCAATCGGCGCGGCTCATGGAGGTAAGCATATGCGAGCCTTGCATGCCTGTGGTCGTGACACTAAGCGTACCATCGGCTTCGACGTGGAGTATGCCGCGCTGAAAGTCGGTACGCCCCGGCCGTTTTTTCAACTCATCGCGGGTGATCGCGCGGAACACGCGATAAGGTCTTGGGTTTTCACCGCGGATTTTCCTCAGGCCAGGGGCGACGAACAGCCCGAAAGTTGCCATGGCGGAGACGGGATTGCCGGGCAGGCCGAAGAATAAGGTCTTGCCGATGCGGCCAAAATTGAGCGGTTTTCCGGGTTTGATGGCGATCTTCCAGAATTCCGCCTGCCCAAGCTCGCGCAGAATACGGGTGACATAATCGGCTTCGCCCACTGAGGCGCCGCCGGTAGTAAGAACTACGTCGGCTTGTTCGGCCGCCGTGTGCATGGCTTCTTCGACGGCCTCGCGCTGGTCGGGGATGCGTCCCATGTCGATACTTTCCACGCCCACGCTTTGAAGTAAACCATGCAGCACATAACGGTTGCTGTCATAGATCTCTCCCTCGCCCAAGGGCTCGCCCACGCCACGCAATTCGTCACCGGTAGAAAAGAACGCGACCCTCGGCAAGCGATGGACGAGCACTTTGGGCAAGCCCACCGACGCGAGCAGACCCAGGTCAGCGGCCGAAAGCGCGCGGCCAGCGCGTAGTACGAAGTCCCCGCGGCGAATGTCCTCTCCTGGAAAACGGATATTGGCGCCAAGTTTGAGTGCCTGCTCTACAAAGAGCAGGTTGCCTTCCCTGCGAGTCAGTTCTTGCTGCACCACCGTATCGGCGCCCTTTGGAACCCCTGCGCCAGTCATGATCTGCACGCATTGACCAGGTCCGAGCTCGCGGGTGAAGGGATGGCCTGCGAATGAGCGTCCTACGATTTCGAGCGGATGGCCCGGCTGTTGATCTTCGGCGCGCAAGGCGTAGCCGTCCATGGCTGAATTGCGGTGTGGCGGCACATCGGCCACCGCTTTCACATCTTTAGCCAATACGCGGCCCAACGCTTTCGTCAGCCCAATCAATTCGTTTTCTGGCGAAGGCTTGCAGGCGGCCAGCACGCGTTCGCGGGCTTGCTTTTCAGTCAGAGCCAAGGCGTCGAATTCAGTGTCACAGGTAGCGGTGTGCATGGGATCCTCACGTGAAAAGTAAGCCGGATTGAGTGATTATAAAGTCTGTCACCTGCATCGGCACATTGATGTCCAAGCAATGTCGAGCCGAGTGAATGGGCGTGTCGCTGGCCACAGCGACGATGGTTGCATCCTGATGATAGAGCGGCGGTTTACCCAAGGCGGCCCGATACACTTCGATCTTGGGTATGTCTGCATGCTTGAAACCTTCTACAAGAATGAGATCCGCATGCTCGGCATCGATCTTGCGAACCAATGATTCCAGGGGCAGTTCGTCCGGTGCTTCCTGTTCGACTATCAGCGCCCAGCGACGGCTGGAAGCGACCAGCACTTGCTCGGCTCCGGCTTTCCTGAGTTCGTAACTATCCTTGCCGGGGTGATCGATATCGAAATGATGGTGGGCGTGTTTTATCAGTGCGCAATGCAATCCTCTTTGACGCAGCAGAGGAATGACGGCGTGCAGCAGTGTGGTTTTGCCAGCTCCACTCCAGCCGACAAATCCGAGCAAAGGCAGTGTAGCTTGGATGGGCATGTTCAGGTTCCGGTTCGGCGATCCATTACGAGCAATGATAGCCTGTAATTTTCAAAACTGTTTCAGCCCAAGCCGTGTGCAGGTTTTCGGTCCGCCAGAAAATCTTGCCAGACTGAACAGAATCGGAGAACTTGAAATGATCTTTGATGCAATCAATGCGCCTTGGCTTATCCAGATAGCCGAATTACTCTCTTTCGATTGCACAAATTCACTGGTTTAGCAGATACATCAGTGTTCAGACGAAAAATATCTATATTCATTGTATAGGCAAGTTGGCAGTTTACCCTGGAGCATCGCAAAACTATAATGGCCAACTAATTTTTATATGGGGTTTTGAGATGCGAATCGTTCAGGAAGCGCTCACTTTTGACGATGTGTTGCTGATGCCTGCCCATAGCCGAATCATGCCGCGGGACGTTACGTTGCATACTCGTTTGACGCGCGCTATTGCGTTGAATGTTCCCTTGATATCGGCCGCGATGGATACAGTGACGGAGGCAAGGCTGGCTATTGCCATGGCGCAAGAAGGCGGTATAGGTATCGTTCACAAGAATATGCCTCCTGAACAGCAAGCCTGGCAAGTTCGCCAGGTCAAGAAGTATGAAAGTGGTGTTATCACCCATCCCATCACTGTTTCCCCTGACGTCAGCATCAGGGAGGTGTTAGAGATCACCAAGGCAAACAACATTTCTGGCGTACCGGTGGTGGTGGGAGAAAAGCTGGTGGGTATCGTGACCAGCCGGGATATGCGGTTTCAGGATAACCTCAATGCGCCTGTCAACTCCATCATGACTCCGCAAGAGCGACTGGTGACGGTCAAGGAAGGCGCCAACCGTGAGGAAGTCAGGCGCTTGCTGCATAAACACAGGATTGAAAAAGTTCTGGTGGTCAACGATGAGTTCCAGCTTCGTGGGATGATCACAGTCAAGGATATACAGAAATCCAGTGATTACCCCAATGCCTGTAAGGATGAGCATGGCCGTTTGCGGGTAGGGGCGGCGGTCGGTACCGGCGAGGACACTGAAGAACGCGTTGAAGCCTTGATCGAAGCCGGTGTCGATGTGTTGATCGTCGATACGGCACATGGCCATTCGCAAGGCGTTCTTGACCGGGTTCGATGGATCAAGCAGCAACATCCAGAGATGCAGGTCATCGGGGGCAACATCGCCACTGGAGAAGCGGCGCGAGACTTGGTCGAAGCGGGTGCGGATGGCGTCAAGGTCGGTATCGGACCAGGTTCGATATGCACTACCCGAATCGTCGCCGGAGTAGGGGTGCCGCAGATTACGGCGATCGATAATGTCTGCAAAGCCCTCGAAGGCACGGATGTGCCGCTGATCGCCGACGGCGGCATCCGTTTCTCTGGCGATGTGGCCAAAGCGATTGCCGCAGGCGCGTATAGCGTCATGATCGGAAGCATGTTCGCCGGCACGGAAGAGGCGCCTGGAGAAGTCGAACTCTTTCAGGGCAGATCGTATAAATCTTATCGCGGCATGGGTTCGTTAGGAGCGATGCAAAAAGGTTCTTCTGATCGCTATTTCCAGGACGCCTCTGCGGTTGAAAAGTTGGTTCCGGAAGGTATCGAAGGGCGCGTGCCTTATAAGGGCCCGATTTCCAGCATCATACATCAGCTGCTGGGAGGCTTGCGCTCAAGTATGGGATATGTCGGTGCCGCCGATATAGCCACGATGAGAACCCGTCCCGGTTTCGTTAGGGTCACTCATGCGGGCATACGCGAAAGTCATGTGCATGATGTGACTATCACCAAGGAAGCGCCAAATTATCGTATCGATTGAAACAACGTCTATTGTTGATTGCGGTCAGCACTTTTCGCAGGAGTCAGCGGCTTTTCTGCGAGAATCCTCCTCTCAACACGATCAGCGCCCCTTGACAGGCTGTTGAAATTCGCTCAGGTGAGTGCGAAAGAAGGAAAAATCGGGAGAGAAAGCGCAGATTACAGAGCTTGAATTCAACTCGTAAGTGCAACTTAACCTGGAGGTGAGAGGGTAAGCCACGATAGCATCACGGCTTACTCTAACTGCCAAGAAAGAGGAGCACGATGAGAGGCTATGCGCAGCTTACCCAAGAAGAACGATACAAGTTTCATGCGCTCAGAAAAGCGGGCCACACGCAGAAGGAGATCGCTGAGACACTGGGGCGAAGCCCTTCTACGATCAGCCGTGAGCTGAGGCGCAACAAGGGGCTGAAGGGCTCGAGCAGTTAAGCAGTTACTTGCACGATATTGCGCGTTCATATACAAATTAAGCATGTCTAGTAAGATGGTCAGTATTCGCGAAGCCGGCGAGTTCCTGGG
>Ga0256829_1001625_pt1 | contig 18073 bp, 20 predicted proteins | sample 131447metaG_FD_185979 | JGI IMG/M metagenome (GOLD analysis project Ga0256829, IMG submission 185979) | Hydrothermal vent microbial communities from Lau Basin, Pacific Ocean - 131-447 | ecosystem: Environmental > Aquatic > Marine > Hydrothermal vents | place: Pacific Ocean: Lau Basin | collected...
ATTAATTCAATCAGATTTAATCATACTGTTAAGATTTCTCAAATCTTAACAGATTTGAGAACAATAGTATCATAAAATCTGTCTTAATTTACGAGGGCATTATAGGTTTCTATGAGGCGTGCGGTTATTTTAATCTCAAAAGACTGCCCGAACTGTTTTGCGGTTTTGAAAGGGAATCAGGCAGGGCGCCTACGCTTTATCCGGTTGCCTGTCCCATTCAGGCATGGTCTGCTGCGACTGTATTTATGCTGATACAAGCCGCTCTTGGGCTATATATAGATTCTGAAAAATCCTCAATAATTTTTAACAAACCGGTTTTGCCGCATTACTTGAAATGGCTGAAGATAAAAAATTTGAGAATAGGAAACAGGTCGGCAGATTTATATTTATGGAGATCGGATTCTGATGTGGGAATAAATGTTGTAAACAGACAGGGTAATATTGAGATAATAGTAATTAAGTAGGCCAAATTTATTTCAACCATAAAGCTGCGATTTCAGCAAAAGCCTTTTAATAAAGAAGACATAATTACACTTTTTGCCTCTCATTGCAGGCAGGGCAAGCAGGCATTTTTGCCTATAATTGGTATTCAACTGTCTGCTAACAGCTAACTGCCGGCTGCCGTTGAGATGGCATAGCCATATCTTGCAGTAACGAATTATCCTGTTCTAAAAAATTTTGCGGCAATAAGCAATATTAACAATATACATTCCGCTAATGCTTTATAATATTTAGGATAATGCTTGACATTGTCTATATGTTTTATAATAATGGGGTAGTTTATTTTAAGAGGATCTAACGTGCGTTTTATTCTTTTTTTGATTTTTATTCTTTTTACGGTTGTCACACCTGTAAGGGCAAGCGCGCATCTGCAAAAGGTTTCGATTGCTTTGAAATGGAAACACAGCTTTCAATTTGCAGGATACTATGCTGCTATAGAACAAGGATATTACAAAGATGAAGGAATAGATGTCAAGCTTATACCTTATGATTTTAAAACAAACTATATTGATAGAGTTCTTGACGGAAAAGCACAGTATGGTACAAGCGACAGTTCGCTTGTCCTTGAATATTTAAGGGGGAAACCGATAGTTCTTGTCAGTCAAATTTTTCAGCATTCACCGCTTGTTTTTATCGCAAAACAAAAAACAGGTATCATAAGCCCTTATGAAATGATAGGAAAAAAAGTTGCTTATATTTCTGAAAATGAAAGCAGTGCTTCGCTGACTGCAATGCTAATTGAAACTATAGGCAGCTTAAAAAAGATCAATATCTTACCCTATACAAACCATACTTTGTCAGATTTTCTCAATGACAAAATAGATGTTATATCTACATACAGCACAACTCTTCCTACACCCAAAGAACTTAAAGGAAGGTCTATCAATATAATATCTCCTCAGAATTATGGTATAGATTTTTATGGGGATAATCTTTTTACCACAAAAAAAGAGGCGACTCTACATCCGGACAGAGTTAAAAAGATAAGAGATGCAACGATAAAAGGGTGGAAATATGCTCTGAATCATCCTGATGAAATTATCAAACTTATTAAATCAAAATATCATTCCAGACAATCCTACGATCAACTTTTTAAAGAATATCGGGGAACCAAAAAAATGATACTTCCGAATATAGTTCCGATAGGTTATACAGATCCCAGCAGATTTGAAGGGCTGGTAAAGATATATAAAGAGCTTGGTTACTCATTTAAAAATCGTTCTTTAGATGACTTTTTCTTTGCTATCAACACAAAACATCAAGGGTTACTGAACTTAAATGTCAAAGAGAGAATGTGGCTAAAAAAACATAAAGTTTTAAATGTTATCTCTTTAAACTTCCCTCCGCTTACTATAAATGACACAAAAAGCGGTAAATTACTTGGTATGGGGCGAGACTATCTTGATATCATCTCTAAAAAACTTGGCATAAAATTTCACTATGAGTTTGCGAACTCTTTAAAAGGTATCATAAAAAAGATACAAGAGGGCAAAGCAGATATATATCCTTTGCTTCGCAAAAACAAAATATATGCAAATCTGGTAAAAAATACCCATACCCTTTTTAAAGAATATAATCTTGTTGTAAATCATATCAATGATCCTTTTATCGATAATATTTCGCAGCTAAAATATAAAAAAGTAGCTATCCGTAGATACTCTTCACTTATCAAAATATTAGGAAAACGTTATCCAAGTATAATATTTGTCCCTGTTGATTCTACATCACAGCTTCTCGAAATGGTTAAAAATCATCAAGCAGATGATGCCATAGCTCCTGTGCCTGCAATATATTACACTATAAGGCATAACCAATACTCTAAGTTAAAAGTTGCGGGAAGACTACCTTTTATCTCATTTTTTACAGTGGGTTTAAATGCAAAACTTCCTCAGGAAGCCTTATCGGCTTTCAACAAAGCAATTGATTCAATTTCACAAAAAGAGCGAAATGATATATACAACAAATGGGTTGCTTCCCGACTTGTTACAAAACCGGATTACACGTTTGTTTATGAGATAATAGCAATTTTACTTCTGGTGATGCTTTCACTGATCATCTTTAACCGTTTTATGGCAAGTGAAATTAAGAAGAGAGAAAAAATTCAGAAAGAGTTGGTAAGAGCAAGAGAGAAAGCAGATGATGCAAATAGGGCAAAGTCCGAATTTATAGCCAATATAAGCCATGAAATACGAACTCCTATGAATGCAGTTGTAGGATTTGCGGAACTCCTGGAAAATACGAAATTGGATATGAAGCAAAACAGTTATCTTATATCTATAAAATCAGGAATTAACGCCCTTTTGAAGATTATAAGTGATATTCTGGATATTTCTAAAATTGAAGCGGGAAAGATGAATCTGGAATATGAAGCCGTCAACCTTTCTTTGTTATTAGAAGAAGTTGAGGCGCTTTTTGCCCATGAGATAGAAAAAAAGGGGCTTGAATTTAGAATTGTTATTCCCGGGGATCTTCCGTATTCATTTGTGCTGGATTCTGCGCGAATTCGTCAAATTCTTTTTAATCTGGTTGGAAATGCCATCAAATTTACAGATCATGGATATATTTATGTCATCGTAGAGCAGCATATCACAAATATTGATGAACATGCAAGCAAGATCGATTTGGCTATAAAGGTTAAAGACAGTGGTGCGGGCATCTCTGAAAAGGATCAAAAACTTATTTTTGATAAATTCATTCAAAAAACAAATCAGAGTTATAAAAAATACGGTGGCACAGGTTTAGGGTTAAATATCTGTAAAAAACTTGCCAACATGATGAATGGCGACATCTCCGTAGAGAGCGAACTTGGCAAAGGCTCTGTTTTTACTCTTTATCTACGTGATGTAACAGTAAGCTCTGTTGTAAAAAGTGCCCCTGCTTTATATGATGAAGATGTTGTTTTTGAGCAGACCAAAGTGCTGATTGTTGATGATATTTTAGAAAATCGTATTTTGCTGAAAGAGCAGTTTAAAGATACAAAACTTCTTTTTCTTGAAGCTGAAAACGGGAAAGAGGCAATTGAAAAAGCTGTCAGAGAGCAACCTGATCTTATACTTATGGATACAAAGATGCCTGTTATGGATGGATTTGAAGCAGGAGATAAGATAAAGTCTGATCCAAGAACAAGCCATATTCCCATTATTGCACTTACAGCATTTATTTCCGATGCCGATAAAGTCAAAAATGGTCTCTGTTTTGATCTTCTTTTGCGCAAGCCAGCGCGAAAAAAGGAAATAGTAACCGCTTTTACAAGGTTTCTTCCTCATGAAGCTTTTAATGAACCTTCAGAGAAAAATGCCAAAATAGAATCAAAAAATTTCGAAGTAAAAATTGATAAAAAAAATCTGAAAAACCTCTTGAAAGATATAGAAATGAATATAACACCGATTTATGAGAAAGCGCAAAAATACGGCTCATTTGATACTATTAAAAAGTTTAGCAATTCTTTGGAGATAGCCGCTGTTAAATATGGATGCGATCAGCTTGCAATGTATGCGCGGGAATTAAATCAATTTGTTTTGGTTTTTGATGTTAATGGAATAGAAACAAAGATGGCAGAATACAAAGATATAATCGGCTCTATTGGCAGTGACAATGAGCAGAAAATTTAAGATTCTTATCGTAGATGATAATCCTAAAAATATTCAGGTTCTTGCCCTGATTTTGCAGCAAGAGGGATATGATCTTGCATTTGCAACAAGCGGAGAAAAGGCTTTGAAGATTGCCTCAGAGGTGCATATTGATTTGATTTTGTTGGATGTTATGATGCCCGGTAAAGATGGATTTGAGACTTGTAAGGAGCTTAAAAACAGTCTGAAAACCTCAAAAATACCGGTTATATTTTTAACGGCACTTAGCGATAAAGAGAATATAATAAAGGGTTTTTCAATCGGTGGAATCGATTATGTGACAAAGCCATTCAATACCAAAGAGTTGCTTATTCGCGTTAAAACTCACCTTCAATTAAAAGATTATGAGAATAATCTTGAATATAAAGTTCACGAGTTAACCAAGGAAATAGAAGCTACGCAAAGAGAAATTATATTTATAATGGGTGCTATAATCGAAAGCAGATCAAAAGAAACAAGCAATCATGTCAAAAGAGTGGCGGAGTATTCAAAGCTTTTGGCACTGCTTTACAGCTTGCCTTTTGAAGAAGCAGAGTTGCTGAGAGAAGCGTCTCCCATGCATGATATCGGCAAAGTAGGTATTCCGGATGCCATATTAAACAAATCGGAAAAGTTAACTTCGCGCGAGTGGGAGATCATCAAAACACATGCAGAGCTAGGCTATGATATACTTAAATATTCGCAAAGAAGCATATTAAAAGTCGCATCTATTGTAGCATTTGAGCATCATGAAAAATGGGATGGAAGCGGATATCCTCGGGGATTATCAGGCGAAAATATCCATATATATGGCAGAATTACAGCTTTGGCGGATGTGTTTGATGCGCTTGGTTCAAAGCGTATCTATAAAGATGCATGGCCTATGGATAAAATCTTAAAATATATACGAAATCAGAGCGGAAAACATTTTGAACCAAAACTTGTGAAGCTTTTTAACGAAAATCTTGATGAATTTTTGAGGATCAGAAGTAGGCTGAAAGATATGTAAGCTTGAATTTAATAAATATTTTTCCTGATTCTTTATACAAATAGATTTTAGCAAAACGTTTTGGAAAATTGACAGTAAGGGCAATTTATGATATAAAATTAAGACTCAATTAATTTCAAATTATCAGGAGAGAAGCATGAAGCAAACGGTTCCTATAATTTCTTTCGTTGGATATCATAATTCCGGCAAAACAACTCTGCTTTTAAATGTTATTGATGAGCTTATGGCACAAGGCATATCGGTTGGCGTTATCAAACATGATCCTAAGGGAAAGGCAAGGATAGATGAGGGCAAGCATGACAGCTCTCTTTTTTATCGACAAGGAGCAAAAGAGGTTGCGCTAATATCACTAAATTTCAGCGCAATCAAGATCAGAGGCAATCAGAAATTGAAAAAAATTGTCGCCTTTTTTGATGATGTGGATATTGTACTTGCAGAAGGGTTTAAATCCGATTCAAGCGTTTCTAAAATATGGGTTGAAAGCGAAGAGGATCACTTAAACGATCTTTCTGAGATAAATCCGATTATAGCGCTTGTAGGCAACCAGGATTACGGCTTCGGTTGTCCCGTTTTCCGAGCAAATCAGGTTGAAGAGCTTGCCGAGCTGATTATAAGTCATGCCAAATTGGCTTAAAATTTATCAGACCGATTGACATCAAGCAGTTTTTTTCCGATTTCAAGCTGAGCGGGAGTATTGATATTGAAAAAGGAGACAAGGTCTTTGTCAAATTTTCTCATTTCCTTCTCGTAAATATAGCGGACCTTCAGTTTTCTCAACATCGTCTTTAGCGAAAATATATTGTTCTTTAATGCTTCCTGAATGACATTCAAACAGCTTTTTTTGTAGAATGCGAATGTGGTTTGCGGCATTTCATAAAACGGAACAACCGCATCTATATTACCAGATAATTTGGAGCCCAGAAATCGGATAAGACCCTTTTGCGCAAGCGGCATATCACCTGATATCAAAAATACCGCTTCCTGCTCAACCGTTTTGAGAGCAGAATAGAGACCGACCAGTGGAGTTGATGCCGGATACAGATCAGGTATAAAAAATTTATCTTCTATATAACGATTCGAGGTTTCCTTGCCTGAGACGTAAACCGGAAACAGCTCGGAAACCGTCGAGATGACATAATCAATCATCCTGTTTCCGGAAATCTCTATTATCAGTTTATTTCGTCTCATTCTGCTGGAGCTGCCACCAGCCAAAACGACACCGGCAACCCCGACAGAAACAATATTACCTACTCTTTTACTCCGAGTTTTATGAGTATTTTCTCAAGCAGACACCAGTCCGTAAATGCCGATTGCATCATGTTAGCACCTACAAATAGCGTGAATGCAAACCACCATTTATTGACAAAAAGTCCCAGAAGAACGGATGCTACGACGAAAAATCCAGGTATCAAACGCATATAAGCCTTTAAATTCATCTCTGCTTCTCCTTAAAATTAAAAGCCTGCCTTTTCCCGTTCCAAAAGAAACTCCCAACGCTCATCGGTCAGTTTTTGAATTCTCTCAAGCGTTTCTTTACCCTGAGGTGTAAACAGATGTGCATAGCGTTTTTGACCTTTAAGATATGCCTCTACTGGCAGTTTATTTTTTGGTTTGACATTTACCTTACTTCTTCTGTTTTCAATCTCATAGAGAGGCCAGATGCAGGTCTCAACGGCAAGTTTTGCATAATTTATGGTATCTTTCGGGTCATATCCCCAACCGGTTGTGCATGGCTGAATAACATTCAGATACGCCGGTCCGTTCTGCTTGAGCCCCTTTTTGACCTTTTTGATCAAATCCATCCAGTGCGACGGTGAGGCTTGCGCCGCATAGATTCCGTGAGCTCCCATTATCTCTACAATCTCTTTGCGCTTCTGTTTTTTTCCTATCGGGTCGATTGCTCCTACTGCGGAGGTTGTTGTTCTTGTACCATACGGGGTTGCGCTTGATCTCTGATTGCCCGTATTTTGATATGCCTCGTTGTCATCACAGACATACAAAAACCGATGCCCTCTCTCTGCTGCCCCTGATAACGCCTGAAGTCCTATATCGTAGGTTCCTCCGTCACTTCCAAACGCAATGAAGACAATTTTATCATTATCAAGCTTTCCTCTTCTTGATAATGATCTATACATAGCCTCTGCGCCTGAAATAGTAGCTGCGGCATTTTCAAACGCATTATGTATCCAAGGGATATTCCAGCTTGAATACGGATACAATCCGGTGCAGACCTCCAGACATCCGGTCGCATTTGACATAACCGGCTGATATCCTTCTTGTAAGGCAGTATTGAGGACCATCCTGATAATAATCGAATGTCCGCATCCGGGACACAGCCGATGCCCTCCTTCCAAAGATTCTTTATTCAATGCAAGTTTATTTAAAAACGAAAGTTTTTTTGCCATCTTTCCTCCTCTGCTTAAGCGCGAAGATTTATGTAGTTGACCGGGCTAACGGTCTTGCCTTCGGCTGCATCTTTGAGCTGCTCTATCACCTCTTTCACATGTTCAACGGTTGTATCGCGCCCGCCAAGACCATAGGTATAATTTATAATAGGCACGGTTGAATTGCCATACATCGCAGATCTCACATCCGTGCACAGTGCGGCGGTTTGAGCACCTGCTGATATACATCTGTCAAATACGCCTATCGCTTTTGCCCCTTTCAATGCATCTATGACATCTTTATATGGAAACGGCCTGAAAAGTTTTACGCGCACAAATCCTGCCGAGACGCCGTTTTCCCGCATCTGGTCAACCGCATCCTTGATTGTTCCGCTTACCGCACCCATTCCAACAACGATAAGTTCCGCATCATCGCTTCGATATTTTTCGATTACTCCATAAGAACGTCCGAATTTTTCGCCGAACTCTTGATCTATCTTCTTTGTAGCCTCATAGGCGCTTAGAAGCCCTTCCAACTGATTTCTTCTGTTCTCATAATACCAATCAGGCGGTGCCCAAGCTCCGAAGGTTACAGGATGCTTTGTATCCAACAGCGAAAATTTGGGATGATATTCTCCTATAAACTCTTTTACCGCCTCATCATCTTCCATATACCAGTTTTCAACCGTATGACTTATGTCAAAACCATCGGCAATCGGCATTACCGGCGTAAGAACGGATTCGGTTTCGGCAATTCTTACTCCCTGTATAATTGTATCGTAAAACTCCTGAGAATCCTGACAGAACAGCTCCACCCATCCGGATTCCCTGACTCCATACACATCGGAAAAATCTCCGTGAATATTCAACGGTCCCGAAAGTGCCCTTGCCACAACCGGAGCAACAATCGGAAGCCGCATCCCTGAGGCTATATACAATATTTCAAACATCAATGCCAAGCCGTTGGCACTTGTTGCCGTCATAACCCTTCCGCCTGATGCTGAGGCTCCCACGCAGGCGCTGATTGCGGAATGCTCGGACTCAACTGTGACAAACTCTGTCGTCATCTTTCCATCGGCGATAAACTGTGAGACGTTCATCGGAATCGGGGTTGAAGGGGTAATCGGGAAAGCCGCAATTACATCCGGATTTATCTGTCTTATTGCATGTGCGGCTGCTTCATTGCCTGATAATGCAACTCTTTTGCTCATTTTTACTCCTTATTAAAGGCTGTCTTGATTTTTTCTTCCAAAGAAAGATCCTTTGCCTCTTCTTCCGGCAGCATAGTTAAAGACTTAGGATCGGTAGGACATTGTTCAACGCAGATACCGCAACCCTTGCACTTAAAATAGTCAATACCTGCCATATGCCCTTCTTTGGTTATTATTGCCGTATCCGGACATCCTAGCCAGCACATCATACAATCTATGCAGGTATCGGCATTCCAAACCGGTTGCTCGTTACGCCAGGAACCGGTTTCATATGTCCTGCTGTTGCCTGCCTCAGTTACCATACCTCCTATTTCTATAGATCTCCAGCCCAGCAGATTGCCGTTTTTATCACATCCGGGGATTATAAAATCGTTCTTTCCGCTCATTTTAAGAAATCTCCTCGAAGGCTCTTCCTATGGAACGCAGATTGCCCTCTATTACTTTATTTGAAAATTTTCCCTGTTCCTCGAAAAGTTCCTTTGTAATCTTTAAAATCTCATCTTTGGAAAAAATTCCCGTAATTTTTGCCAGCGCACCCATCATCGGAGCGTTGGGAATTGCCTTTCCGAGCTCTTCCTTGCTTATTCGGTTAGCATCTACGACATACACTTTGAAACGGTTCGGATCGATGCCAATCTCTTTGACAATCTCATCTTTTTCTTTAGCCGAGTTGATGATAATGCTTGCTCCTTCTTTTGCTCCTTCTGCAACATTGACTATTCCAACCAGACTCGGATCCAAAAGAATCACAACATCAGGTGCCATATTCAAAGAGTGTCGCCTTATCGGAGAGTCCTCGATTCGTGTAAATGCCGCAACCGGAGCTCCGCGTTTTTCGGCTCCATATATCGCAAATCCTTGTACATATTTATTCGGATCATACGCAACCAACTCAGCAATGGTCTTTGCGGCGGTGACTGCCCCCTGACCGGCTCTGCCATGCCAGCGTATATTGAGTTTTGAGGCCATTTTACCCCTCCTTAATAGTTTATCCATCTAATAATAGTTTGATTAATTATGCTGTCAAATAGTTTTTATGCCAAATTTAAACAGTTGCGCCACTTTTTAGGAAGAAGTATCGGCTTTTTCTCCTCGTTCATACATACCGAATCGATTGTAGCCTCGCAGATTAGCTCCGTCTCTACCGTTAATTTATACTGAAACAGGATACTTGCCGCCTTTATCGAACCGATTGTAACATCAACATTTAGAATATCTCCGAATTCAGCCGGTTTTCTATATCTGATATTGACCTTTCTTACCGCAAGATAAACCGATTTTTTATGCCATTTTGTGATATCGATGCCGCAGGCTGCCATAAAATCGGTTTTGGCTCGTTCGAGAAACTTGAGATAGTTTGCAAAATACACCACACCGGCGGCATCCGTATCCTCGTAATAAATCTTATATCTAAATCTCATTTTTTAAAATCTGCTTTGTAAGGCGCTTACCTAATTCTACACCTGGCTGATTGAATGCGTCAATATTTAAAATCTCTCCGGTAATAGCTGTTGCAATCATCAGATTCATCGTCAGCAAACCGAACGAATACTCCGAAGAGGAATCAACTTCAATGGAAACAACCGGCGAATCTTTTGCAATAGTTTGTTTTGTAGCCTCATATTCCGCCTGCTTTATCTCGCCTAAAGAGCGTTCTGACAGATAGTCAAACTGCTTGAATTCAGGGCTGATTCGAAGCTTTTCGCCTTTTTCCACCGGTCCCTGAATAAAGCAGAACAGCTTATCAAGCGGACCTTCTCTATAAAGCTGAAGCTGACTATGTTGATCGGATGCGCCACGCGCAACTATCGGCGTTTGACCGACCCTTACTCTATTTCCGTTTTTATCGACAAGTTTTCCAAGACTCTCAGCCCAGAGCTGACGAAACCAGTAAACGCAATGAAGCAGTTTTTCAGAATAGCAAAACAGAACGAGGTTACTTTTGCCTTTCTTTAAGAATTCCGATGCAATCACGGCAAACAGATATGCAAACGTAGGCTCTTCTGAAGCGAGATTTTTTATAGCCTGCCTTGCTCCCTCAATCAGTTTTTCCGTATCATATCCAAGAAAATTCGCAACTGCCATTCCAACCGGGCTAAACAGTGAATATCTTCCGCCTACATTCTCCGGTATCAAAAAACGTTTGATGCCGTGCTTATCGGCATATTCCTTCAAAAATCCGCTTTCTCCGGTGCTGATTATAATCTGCTCCTTCTGTTTTTTGTTCAGATGATTTATCAAATGGATAAAATTTGCTATCGTTTCGGTGGTAGAGCCGGATTTGCTTACGATATGATAAAGTGTTTCAGAACTATAGGTTGAGGAAAAAAAGGAATCTCCTATATCGTCTATGAATTTTACCGATTTACTCTCTGGAACACCCAAAAACGAGCAAAGCGCCTGAGCGCCAAGCACCGATCCGCCCATTCCGACTTGCACAAAGCGCTTCCATCTGCCTTCTTGTTTTTTAAAATAGTTTGTCAACTCATCATCACTTTTTATCTGAAGAAAACCCCACCTCTTTGCAGCTTTGCGAATCGAATCTTTCAGCTCAAGGCAGCTTTTCTCTATCTTTTCTATAAGCGCTCTGTCAAAAAACTCTTTATATAAGAATTTCATAAAATCTTTTTTATGCGATTATTTTCATCGACCAACACGATTTTAGGCTTGAACCCTTCGAGGCGAGTTTGCTCGATCATAGCATAGGAAACGATTATTATCAGATCGCCCACCGAAGACATTCTTGCAGCCGCTCCGTTCAAACAGATTGTGCCACTTCCGGCTTCGCCATAAAGGCAATAAGTGGTATATCTATTGCCATTATTTATATCGTATATGCTTACCTGCTCATACGGTATAATTCCGGCTGCAGTTGCCAATTCTTCATCAATCGTTATGCTTCCTTCATAGTTGAGATCTGCTTGAGTAACGGTTGCCCTATGAATTTTGCCTTTCATCATATTAAACAGCATCTATCCCCCTATAGCCATATATTATCAATTAATCTTGTTTTGCCGAAAAAAACCGCCAGAGAAAGCAGGGTGTTGCCTTTCTCTATCCTGTCAAGCTCGTTCAAATTATCTATTCTGTTAAATGAGATGTAATCGATCTTTGCCCCTTCTGCTTTTGCTATCTCCTCTCGTATCAGTTTTTTTAAACTGTCGCAATCTTTTTCTCCGGATTCAAACGCCTTTTTCGCCCTCATTAATCCTTTATACAAAAGGGTTGCCTCTTCTCTCTGTTTTTTATCAAGATAAACGTTTCTGCTTGAATATGCCAAGCCGTCCGGCTCTCTTACGATTTCAACCGGCACTATTGAAACAGGCATATTAAGATCGCTTACCATCTTTTTTATCACGATTAACTGCTGGGCGTCTTTTTTTCCGAAAAACGCAAAATCGGGCATAACCATCATAAAAAGTTTTGCAACAATTGTAGTAACGCCTTCAAAATGCGTCGGTCTGCTTTTTCCCTCAAGCACCTCCGTCAGCTTCTTGACCTTTACGGTTGTAAGAAAATCTTCCGGATAAACCTCTTTGTCGGAAGGATAAAAAATCAGATCTGCTCCGTTTTCCAAACAAACCGATCTGTCATGCTCAAAGTCTCTCGGATAGCTGGAAAAATCCTCATCAGGTGCAAACTGCGTCGGATTGACAAAAATCGATACCACAACAGTTTTGCACATAAGGCGGGCTTTTTTTATCAACTGCGCATGACCTTTGTGCAGATAGCCCATCGTAGGAACAAATCCTATCGGTCGGGGCGAATTTTTTATGAGCGAACGCAGTTCATCAATCGTTTCTACAGTTTTCATATTAATTCCAGCTATGAGCCTCATCCGGGAATTTCCCGGTCTTGACCTCTGAAGAATAGTTTTTTATGGCATCTACGGCAATCTCTCGCAGTCTTGCATAGCGTTTTACAAATTTCGGTTTGAATTTGTCAAATAGCCCCAATAAATCGTGATATACCAAAACCTGCCCGTCGCAATAGACTCCCGCTCCTATTCCTATGGTCGGAATCGATATTGATTCGGTTATGAGTTTTGCAAGATATGCAGGCACAGCTTCAAGCACAATTGAAAATGCTCCCGATTGCTCAAGCTGTTTTGCAGCCTCAACCAGCTCTTTTGCAGACTGTTCGTCTTTTCCTTGCAGGTGATAGCCTCCGAGCTGATTTACCGATTGCGGCGTCAGTCCGAGATGACCCATCACGGGAATTCCGATTGAAACAAGTGATTTGACAAGCTTTGGATGATTTCCTTCGATTTTTACCGCCTTTGCCCCTTTTTTGAGAAAAGCCCCGGCATTTTTGATGGCGCTGGGAAGATCGGTCTGATACGATAAAAACGGCATATCGGCAATAACCGGAACAGCTCCGGCTCCCTTTAGAACAATACCTGTATGATAGAGCATTATATCCATCGAAACCGGCAATGTAGAGCTGTTGCCATCAATTACCATAGAAAGAGAATCGCCTACAAGAATAAGATCGATTCCCGCCTCTCTGGCAATATCTGCCTGCGTAAAGTCGTAAGCTGTTATCATGGCGATTTTTTCGCCCCGTTGTTTCTTTTTTACAAGGTCGGTCAGTTCCATGGCTTCCTCCTTTCAGGTAAACCTGTTTTTTTGTATCTTTCTCACTTTTTGAATTGCAAAGGCTTCTCTCCTTTCACGGTAGAGAGCTTTCAAGGTTTTTTGCAATCCGGGATAGATCCAATCTCCTGCAATCTCGCATGCAGGCTTTATGGCGAATTTTCGCCTTAACAATTCCTTGTGCGGAATAATTAAACGCCTACTATATATTAGTTTAACATCAAAAAGCAGGATGTCAATATCTATTGTCCTTGGTCCCCATCTGAGCGACTCTTTTCTTCCCAATTCCGATTCAACAGCTTTAAGAAAGCTGAGAAGCTCGAACGGATTCATCTCTGTTTCAACCTTTATGCAGAGGTTAAGAAAGTCCGGTTGATTAACGTATCCTATCGGCTCGGTTTCATAAAGACTCGAGACTCTTTTAATAACCAGATGCCTCTCAAGAGCAGCAAGAGCCTTTGATATGTTCTCTTCTCTGTTGCCTAAATTACTCCCTATACCAAGAAGAACTTCAGATTGAGGCAATGATTTGGGCAGATTCGGTCAGCGTTTTTTCATCTGTTGTCATGCTTATTCTGAAATACCCCTCTCCATACTCTCCGAATCCAACACCCGGGGTTACGACAATGCCTTTATTCATAAGAAGCTCTTTTGCGAACTGTTTCGAATCTCTGCCAGAAGGCGTTTTTATCCAAAAATAGAATGTGGCTTTCGGAAGCCTGAATTCGAAACCGGCTTTTTTCAGTGCTTCTGCCAGTTTTGCCCTTCTTGCGGCATATGTTTTGCGTATGGGAGCGCACAGTTTTTCATAGTTATCCAGTGCATAACAGGCTGCATCCTGCACTGCTCCGAATGCACCTGAATCGAGGTTGGTTTTTATCTTTCCAAGTCCCTCAACAAGCCTTTTGTTGCCGACAGCCATTCCGATTCTCCAACCGGTCATATTAAAACTTTTTGATAACGAGTTAAGCTCTATGGCAACATCTTTTGCACCCGGCAGCTCGAGTATGCTGATAGGCGGCTTGTCGTAATAGATTTCCGAATATGCCTGATCCGCAGCTATAATTATTCCATATTTTTTGGCATAGAATATTGCCTTTTCGTAAAACGAATAATCTGCAACTGCTGAGGTGGGGTTGTTTGGATAATTTAGATAGATCAGCTTTGCCTTTTGCAAAACAGCATCAGGCAGAGCTTCAAAATCCGGCAGAAAATTGTTTTTTTCCAGCAGTGGCATCTTGTAAGTTGAGCCGCCGGCAAAGATTGTTCCGCTAAAATAGACCGGATAAGCCGGATCTGGAATCAGCGCCAGATCGTCTCTATTTAAGAATGCAAGCGGAAGATGTCCTATCCCCTCTTTCGAACCGATAAGTGAGATTATCTCATTTTCAGGATCAAGATCCACATCGAAGCGGTTTTTATACCAGTTTGAAACCGCTTTTCTGAATTTCTGAGAGCCTTTATAACTCGGATAACGATGATTTAGGGCATCATAAAGCGCTTTGGCAGCAGCATCGATAATCGGTTTCGGCGTTGGCATATCCGGATCTCCGATTCCCAGATCAAGAATCTTTCTGTTTTGTTTCAATAATACGTTTTTTGCCTCATCTATTTCGGCAAACAGATATGGCGGAAGTTTTCCTAACCGGTTGGAAAATTCAAAATTCATACTGATATCTCCTGAATTTTTTTTGATTTGCTATTTTTATAGCGAGCTACTGACCGCAACATAGTTTGTCAGCTCTCCTATCTTTTCAATTCTGACGGTTACCTCATCTCCCGGTTTAATCTCTCCTACTCCTTTGGGAGTTCCGGTTGCTATAATATCCCCGGGCATAAGAGTCATAATCCTTGAGATAAAACTTGTCAGTTCGTAAACATTTTTTATCATAAACGAGCTGTTTCCCGATTGTCTGAGCTTCCCGTTTACAAAACATTCTATATTCAAATTTCCAGGATCTATATCTTTTGCAACTGCAGGTCCGATCGGACAAAACGTGTCAAACGATTTGGCGCGCGTCCATTGACCATCTGTTTTTTGAAGATCCCTTGCGGTAACATCGTTCAAACAGCAATAACCGAATATCGCACCAGCTGCCTGCTCGGGAGTGAGATTTTTGGATTTTTTGCCTATCACAACGCCAAGCTCAGCTTCATAATCGACATGATTGGTCATATCAGGATATATTATTTTATCATCAGGTCCAATGATTGACGTTGAGGGTTTCATAAAAAGTTTTGGAGCGGGAACCCCTGTTATTTCAGGATGAAGTTCGCCCACATGAGCCATGTAATTAAGCCCTACCGCTACAATTTTGGTAGGTTCGACAGGAGCGATAAGCTTGACATCCTCAAACGCAATCTCGTCGGTTACAGTCTGACTGTTGTATAAAAAATTTTCCGCCAATCTTTCTATTGTTCCGCTTCTATAGATTCCGTATGATATCCGGCTATCTTTTATAAAACGGACAAAGCTGCCTTCCGCTAATATTTTACTCTTCAAATGCTGCCTCCGATGACATATTTTCAAAACTTGTATATTCGTCCATAAACACAAGTTTTACGGTTCCGGTGGGTCCGTTTCTCTGCTTCTCTATTATAATTTCAGCAGTTCTGTCTTTTTCCTCCTTGTTTTTCTTGTAAAAACTTTCTCTGTAAACAAAAAGGATAAGATCCGCATCCTGCTCGATTGCTCCTGATTCCCTCAAATCCGACGCTCTTGGACGTTTGTTGTCTCTTGCCTCAGGAGCTCTGTTCAGCTGAGATAGAAGAACAACAGGAACATTAAGTTCTTTTGCCATTATCTTAAGCGCTCTGGTAGCTTCGGAAATCTCAAGATCTTTTCTTTCTTTCTCGCGCATTTTTATGAGTTGAAGATAATCGATAATTACCATATCGAGTCCGTGCTGCAGCTTTGCCTTCCTGCATTTTGCCGCAATCTGCATGGTGGTAATTGAGGAGCTTTCGTCAATATACAACTTTGCCTCCGAAAGCTTATCAAGTGCGTCGGTTATTGTTGTCCATTGATTATTTTTAAATCTTCCAGTTCTTATCAGATAGCTGTCGATCTTCCCTATTGAGGAGATAAGTCGAAACATAAGCTGTTTTCTTGACATCTCTATGGAAAACAGAGCTATATTCTTTGCCGCCTCAAGTGAAGCATATTGAGCAATATTTAAAGCCAAGCTGGTTTTTCCCATTCCCGGTCTTCCGGCTATTATTATCAAATCGCCGTTTTGAAAACCGCCTGTCATTTCATCCAATCTGGTAAAACCGGTCGGAACCCCGGATATATCGCTGCCCCTTGATTTGTAAAGCCTCTCCAATTCATCCGCTGTCTTGTTGATATATTTGGCTACCGGGGCAAGTTCGTTATCCATTTTGTATGAGGCAATGCCAAATATCTTTTTTTCAGCCTCTGATAGCAGCTCCTCTGCCGAAACCTTTCCGCTGTAGCCGTCCAAAAGCAGTTGATTTGATGCGGTTATTACCTTTCTCAGAAGCGATTTTTCTTTTATAATCTCTATATAGCTGCCAGCAATCGATGGAGTAGGGACGAAATCGGCAACCTCGGCAAGATACTCAATCCCGCCAATTTCGTTGAGTTTGCCGCTTTTTGTAAGCTCCTCTGCTATTACAACCAGGTCGATTGCCTTGCCTGATTTTGCCAAATTAGATATCGCCTCATAAATAATACGGTTAGCAGGCTGATAAAAATCCTCGGATGATAATTTGGACAATGTCTCATAAAGTGCATCCTCGGAAACCAATATCGAGGCAAGAAGTGACTTTTCAGCCTCGATATTGGATGGTAAAAATTGTTTAAGATTCCTTTGTTTCGGCATTACTTTGTTTGACTATAAGCTTCACAGCCGCCTTAATGCCTTCATAAATATTGATATATATGGTATGCTCGCCGACAGATTTTATCGGTTTTTGGGTTACAATCTGTTTTTTATCAATATCGTATCCTTTCTCAGCTATCAGCTCTGCAATCTCGTTGCTTGTTACAGCTCCGAAAAGTTTACCGGAAGAGCCGGCTTTCTTTTCGATTTCCAGGGTAAGCGATTCAAGCTCTGATTTTTTGCCTTTTGCGTTTTTTACCCTACGCTGATATCTTTTTTCAGCCTCAAGTTTTTTCTGTTCGACGATTTTTTTGTTCGATTTGGTAGCAACTATGGCAAGACCTTTTGGAATAAGAAAGTTGTTTGCATATCCTCTGGCAACCTCCTTTATCTCTCCGATTCTTCCAAGTTTATCTACATCATCCAGTAATAGAACCTTCATAGTCTGCTCCTAATGAGAATGAACCGTGAACGGAATTAGCGCCATATTTCTTGCTCGCTTGATTGCTGCGGTAAGTTTGCGTTGATGTTTTGCGCAATTGCCCGAATTTCTTCTCGGAACTATTTTAAAACGCTCGGTCAGATAATGTCTCAGCGTAGAGACGTCTTTATAATCTATCTCCTCAACATGATTGACACAAAAATAACAGAACCGCTTCCTTGTAAAAAACCGGTTTTTACCGCTATCTCTACCTTTCATTTTTGCCATTTATGCTCCTTATTTGATTTCTTTTCTAAAACGGAATATCGTCCTCTTCCACAGGATTTTCTATATTCTCGGTTTCCTTGCTGGTTGTTCTCGGCTGGCTTGTAAACAGGATTCTCTGAGCTACTATCTCATGCTTTGAACGTCTGCTTCCGTCTGAGGATTCCCAGGTTCGATATCTGAGTCTTCCGTCCACCAATATTCCGCTTCCCTT
>Ga0256829_1001626_pt1 | contig 18068 bp, 24 predicted proteins | sample 131447metaG_FD_185979 | JGI IMG/M metagenome (GOLD analysis project Ga0256829, IMG submission 185979) | Hydrothermal vent microbial communities from Lau Basin, Pacific Ocean - 131-447 | ecosystem: Environmental > Aquatic > Marine > Hydrothermal vents | place: Pacific Ocean: Lau Basin | collected...
GCCCCAACGCCGGCTATAAGGAACCCAAAGCCCGCTGTTATGAAGAATGCCCAGCTGACGTAGTAGTGGGGTGAAGTTCCTTCGGGGAAGAGGCCTATCAGCGCCAGGAAAACGAGGCCAAGGACAAAGATTACAACACCGGCTTTTTCCACGCCGTTTCTGAGGAGTGCGAAGAGGCCAATGGCGTAATAAATGATCAGAACTGCCGTTGTGATGAGGGAGATGTTGAGAACCCAGTTGTTTGGCAGACCGACCCTTCCCAGGTCGCTTATGGCGTTTTCCGTAATCCTCCACCAGGAGCGGTTGATGTACGCGGCGGTCCATATACCGACGAAGGCAACCAGGGGACCGAGGAAACCTGAGTAAAGCTGGGATTTTCTCATGATCACCACCAAGGAATTAAATGAACGGGGACTAATAAACCTATTCCACACTTTTGAGGCTTTTCCAGACTTCATTCCATCCAAGGAGAAGCCAGTATTTTCTCAATTCTATCTCTGCCCCTTTGTAATCCTGATAATAGAGCCCCACAGTCTCCCAGAACCGTTTGGTGTGTTTGGGCTCCCTCAGGTGGGTGAGCTCGTGTATTATAACGTAATCCCTCAGACCCTCTGGAAGGGCCATCAGCATCAGGTTGAAGCTGAGGTTTCCCTTTTTTGAACAGCTCGCCCATTTGGTTCTCTGGAACCTGATGTAAACCTTCCGGTATTTAACGCCGAGTATCGAGGCAAAGAGCCTGACTTTAAAGTCGAGTTCCTTCCTGAGCTGGTCCTTGAGCCACCCCCTCAAAATTTTGAGGTCGTTTTCTGGCAAAACAACCACCTTGAACTTTGAGTTCACCGAGAACTCTTCGCCGGCTACAACCTCGAAGAACTCTCCGTTCAGCAATAATTTGTCCGAAAGGTCTTTGAACTGGCTTTTAAGCCCCTTGATTTCCCCGAGCTTTTTCTCTATCCACTCCCGTTTTAAACGAACCAACTCCTCTGGATCCGTGCTTGGTGGGATGATAACCTTGACTTCTCCGCTGGGCTTTATCTCAATCCTCGGGTACTTGACGTTTCGGACTATGCTTATGTACTTCAGCCCCACCGCTTGAGCACCTCAAGGATGTCTTCTCTTGTCTTCATAAGGTTGTCATACCTTCCTTTATACTTGCGAACGAGGAATGTCATAACCTTTCTTGAAAGCTCACTCGCCGCCTCAGACTTTTCCTGCCAGCGCGGGAACCTGAGCGTTTTGATCTCCCGCAGGAGTTCTTTCACGTCCCCTATCAGCTCGTGAGTATTTACCTTGACGTGTCTCTTAAGCACCATGACGAGAGCGTATTCCAGCTCGCTCAGTCCGAGCTCTTTCCTCTCCCTGTTTCTCCTATGTATTTTCTCGGCTATTTCAAAGAGCTCCTGAAAAACGATTATAATCGGGGTGACGACGATGCTAGATGTTGTCGATGTGGATGCCATCCTTGAGCGAGCGAAGTTGGTTGATACTATCAAACAAGCCGTCCAGAAGCTCCCAATGGAACTTATTTGTTTGGATACGGTAATTCTAAGTAGTGGAGACAAGACTCTAGTTCTAATCCTATCCAGGGGAAATCCTGATGATGCTTACATATCAGAGGTTGCATTGTTAAAGAATGGTCTATCCTCCGGCTCTGTGGTATTGTGGTCAATTGCCCACAAAGGGGGTAAGCTGTACGTAAGGGATCTTAATGAAAAGACTCGGAACCCATACCATTAGAGTTGTCTGAGCTGGATGCGTTTATTGAGCTAAGGCTCATGTGACGCATTTTCAGAGAGCAAGCGGTTGATTGTTGCCTGATGATTTTTCATTGTATCTCTTGTCGCTATCCAACTAGCTAATCTGATCAGCTGATCACGGTTAAGTAACGTCTTAATAATATACTCTCCAGTTTCCATACATTCCCTTAGCCTGTCTTCTAATAGGATATATTTCTTTTCTAAGGCTCTTAGTTTCGCTTTAAGTTCATAATTCTCCCTTTGGAGAGTTGCAATAGCATGGGGGCCGGCACTCTTAATTAGGACATCGAGTTGGTCCTTTATGTAGGAATAAAGGGCTTCTGAGTCATCAACCATTCTTTGACTGTATTCAACTATCTTGTCTTTATTGGCGATCCCAGCTTGTAGGAGAGTATAGATCAGCAGTTCTCCAAGACGAGCATAAACTTCCCTTCTTACCGCGGTATTATGAAAATCAATCTTCAAAGTTTGAGCAGTGGTTTTGTCAACCTCCCTAAACGTCGTGGTTTTGGCGGAAAGTTTCTCCTCTTTTGGAGTGAGTTTTTGTTGTTTCTCTATTATGACATCTGTACTTGAGGACTTCAAGTCATGTGACTCTAGTGCTTGAACTGTGTAGTCCTGGTAAAGGCCAACAAGCTTATCCACAGCGTGTTTAACAGAGTTTTTGGCAACTCCTATCTGTTTTGCTATTTTTGTCATACTATCTCTGGAATTTGAATAAACAGCGTTGAGGATTTTTACTTGGGTCTCTGTGAATTTTCCTTGCTGGGCGAATTCTTCAAAAATCTCTTTAGGAGGTAGCTGTTCCCTCCATGCTTTAACTTTCCTTTTGTTGACCTCGTCTATAACCTCTTTTGGGGTGGTGATACCTGCCTGTTTGCCATGATTGTCTGGCATGCTATCCCCTTTTTCTTTGCTTGTTCTTTTTTTCATAGTATCATCTCCGTTAACATTTTTGTTTATCACAACTTTTAAAGTTTTATACTACTACAGGTCTTCTATCTTAATGTACAATATTGGACGTCACTTTCTGGGTACAGGTTCAACGTGGACAAAAGCATTGGATAACACATGAGCAAGGTGCGTGAAAAACTCACGCGGGTTATTGGAAAATTAGGGAGTGGACTTTCCAGTTGCTGACATGGAGGTCATTTTTCACTCCCATTTTTCACTTTAGACCTCTTCTGTGGGTGCTGGATAACATCGTTCATCTTTGGATACGGTACGGGCGTCCCCCCCAATTTTATCTAGAACATTTTATTTTTGTACACGTTGGACACCTTGGACACGTTGTTTAAAGCGTTGTTCACGTTGTTCAACGAATGGCGTTCCATTCCAAGAATCTTATGGGGTAAAAGTTGGGGTGTTAAATCCCGTTTAGATGTAACCAAATTAAAAGTGGGAAGAACAAGAGTGGAGCTCACCATCCGCCTCTTCCACGGCCGTAGCCACCTCCGCGGCCTCTTCCCATTCCGCCGCCGGCTCCTCTTCCACGGCCCATCCCTCTGCCCATGCCACCACCACGGCCATAACCGGCTCCATAACCGCCCATTCCACCGCCTTCAGGTCCCGTAACTGGGCCTGAAAGCTCTCCGCGGAGGAAGGCCTCAACGGCCTCGCGGACGGTTATGTTTGCGGGTGCCGAGACCATCCTTATGCCCGAAGCCTGAAGGGCCCCGTAGGAGTTTGGTCCGAACTGGCCCGCTATGACAACATCCGCTCTCTGGTCGATGGCAAACTGGGCTGCGGTGACTCCAGCGCCTCTTGGCTGGGAGTATCCTGGGTTTGGGAGCACCCGAACGTTGGTTATCTCCCCGTTCTCAACGTCGACTACTGTAAAGGTTGGAGTCCTCCCAAAAGCGGGGCTCACCCTGTCGTCAAGACCCCCATTTACTGTTGACATAATTATCCTCATTACATTCACCTCCACTGGAATTAGGAAAGCCGAACTTAAAAAAGTTTGCATAAGCTCAGAATGGCCCAAACCAGGTTCCCAAACGCGGCCTGATGAACTCCCTGACTATGAGGAGCACCAGCAGGCCGAGGGCGTACGGGAGAGCCACCAAGAAAAGCTTAACCAGGAAGTACAGTATCCCAATCAGGAGCAAGATGTCGAGTAGACTGTAAACCCTCCCTGTTGGATAGGCTCTGTACCCCCTATATGAGCCATTGAACCTACCGTATCCCCTGCCGAATCCGCGTGGCATGATCTTCCCCTCACTTCAGCTCTCAATTCACTGCTGACGAATAAAAATGCTGAAAACGGAAAGGGCATCACCACCAGCCGAAGAACCTGGCGAGCCACGTTCTCCTGCTTGGCTGGCCGGTCCACGGGCAGTAGCCGAGCTGGGCTCCCCAGCCTCTGCCGCCTCCGCGGCCCCAGCCGCGTCCTCTTCCCCAGCCGCCACCACGGCCCCAGCCTCTGCCCCAACCGGGGCCGTAGCCGTAGGCCGGATATGCTGGATAGGCCGGTGCGGCCGGTGGCATCGGGGCCGCAGGGGTAGGCATGGTGAACTGCCCGGCGCTTCCGCTGGCGACTGCCTTTATGGCCTCCTCGACCGGAGTCCCGGGTGTAACCTGGTAGAGCCTTATCCCGGCAGTCTGTATTGCCCCAAGGGCGTTTGGGCCGACCTGCGGTGCCACTATTGCATCAACTCCCTCGTTGATGAGCGTCTGAACAGCCATCGGGCCGGCACCGCCGCCGGCCATGGCAGCTCCGTTCTGGATGACTTTCTCATTGATGACGTTGCCGTTCTCGTCTACATCCGCGATGTAGAACGCGGGCGCGCGGGCGAAAACCGCCGCAACTGTGTCGCTAAGTCCTCCACCGTTGGTAGGTATCGCGATCTTCATACACATCACCTCCATTATTTTGTGCATATGCACAGTATTTAAATTTTTCGGTGGCCCTAATACTTATAAGCCAAAGTTCCAAAGGCCGGGTGGTGATGTTCATGAGCGGGGGGAAATGTCTCAGAGTCGCATTTGGAATGGAAGATGAGGAACACCTCATCGACGCTCACTACGGTGACTCGGAGTTCTTTGGGATCTACGAAATCTGCGAGGACGGGAGCATTAAACTCCTCGAAAAGAGGCACAACAAGGCTAAGGACTTCGAAGAGGAAGAGAACGGGGGGCATGGCGATCCAAGGAAGTTTAAGGCGGTGGTTAGCCAACTCCTCGACGTCGACGTCCTCGCAGCGTTCAGAATGGGGCCGAACTTCCTCAGAATAAGGGACAAGACCAACAAGGTGGCCTTCTTTACCAGAACCAGAGACCTCCAGCTTGCCCTTCAGAGGTTCGTTGAGAATTTCGACGACCTCTGGGAGCAGGTCGGGGAGAAGAAGAGAGCCATCGAAAAGCCGATCGTCGAGGAGTGAGCATGAGGTTCTGGGGTATAGAGCCAAAGGTGGCTTTGGTGGCCGGTCCTTATGCCCTCCTGGCCTTTTACTTAAACGTCCAATTCGGGATTAATCTCGCTTTTCCGGTCGTGGGAGTCCCTCTTCTCGTTGCTGGTTTAGCCCTCTGGCTCCTCTGCTACTCTCAAATAGTCAGGGTGTATGAGGGGGGCGAGCTTTTAAAGAAGGGCTGTTACTCAAAGGTCAGGCACCCTATATACTCAATCTGGGGCTTTCTAATCCTCCCCGGCTTCTCGCTCTCCATCGGCGGCTTCATGCTCCTTCTCCCGCTTGTCTACTGGCTCTCGGTGGTGGGGTTTATAGAAGATGAGGAGAAGGCCCTTGAGGAGAGGTTCGGAGAGGAATGGATAAAATACAGAAAGAAAACGCCCCGCTTCATTCCGAAGCCATAGATTTAGAGCAACCTGCTCAATCGTACTTCCTACGGGTCTCCTCATCGCAGAGGACGTACTTCAGGCGCTCCTCCCATTCGGGCGAGTCCCACGTCCCGAGGGCTTTGTGCGTTACGTAATACTTCTGGGGGATCGGATGGGTCCCGAGAACGACCTTAAGGCCGTACTTCTCCTCGATGAACTTCTTGAAGTAGTCTATCCACGGGCAGGGCGGGTAGCCCACGAGAAAGCCCGTCGCCAGGTGAATGACCTCGGCGCCGTTCTTCTTCATCTCCGCCGGGGCGTACTCTATGTTGCCGCCGGGACAGCCGCCACAGGTGGTGTAGCCCACGACTTCGACGTCCTGACCCTTGTATATGCTGAACGCCCCCTCGCGCTCCCTTAGAGCTCTAAAGCACTTGCCGCCGGCGCACGTCCGGTAGCGGTCACATATAATTATCCCTATCTTCACCATTTCCGGCATCCCCAAAGATCTATACGGGGTTCTTTTACCATCACATACCTTAAACTTTCCCGTTGGAGGAGAGGGGATTTATAAAGCGGGACCCCGAGAAGGATTAATGTGGACAAAACTTACCCGGAGTACAGTCTCAAGGGTGTAACCTATGCAGCGCGCGCGACTCCTCCCGGTTCACCTCTACGTCTTGGCTCACCTCAAAAAGGCCGGCGTCGACTACGCCAAGATGATGGCCAAGATGAGCGAGCTGCCGCTTTCCACGATTGAAGATGCGATAAAAGACCTCATGGAAGCTGGACTGGTAGAGCGGGACTCTGGGAGTGCAGTAAAGAGGAGCAAGGCCCGGTTCAAGAAGGCCTTCGAGGTTCACAAGCACCACACCTATTACAAGCTTTCACGTGAGGGGGAGCTTTTCATAAGGCAAATCGATGAAAACTGGTTAAAGGACTACTTCAACTCGCTTTTTCCGGGCGGATGGAAGGTCATGAAGGCTCTGGCGGGGGCTAAAGGCTTTGACGAGCTTCCAAAGGGAATCAAGAGTGACAGTATCAGGGAAGAACTCCTCCTCCACAGATTCATAACCCCAAGTGGGCGAAAAGTGATGTTCTTTAAGTTGCTGGTTGAGTTCCTTGGTGTCGGGTGAAATCTTCACATGGAGATCCCCTAGAGTTTTAGAGGTGTAACGTCATTGAAGGGCGGCTTCGTTCCTAAATTCACCTTCTGGTTTTCCTAGTGGACGCGATAGTGTTAGTGGGTATGCGCCAGCCCCTCTCCCCAGTAAGGTTAGATGGATAACCGTTTCCCTCGGTATCTTTCTGATGGCTTACGGTCTGCTCCTCAACGCGGTGGCTGGGAAGACTCTGAAGAGGTACGGCCACTTTGACATAAGGAGGGACATCAGAAAATCCGAAAGATTGGTAACCCCTGGGATATACTCCTGCATGTGCCACCCAGCCTAGTTTGGCTTGGTATTCTTTGACTGGGGGCTGTCACTCCTCACTTCAAACGCCTATGCCATTCTCTTAGCCGGCTGGTACTCCTTCAACTTCCAGAACGGTTCCGGTCCTTACCTCCACGAACTTCTCAGGATACCTTCTCTTCATGTAGGCCTTTGCCTCATCGCCGGAGCAGTGGGCGGGTGCTATGAACTCGGCCATTTCGGCAAGTCTGTCAAGGGTTTTCCGTGAGGGGTAATGAAAGCCGCCGATGACGAGGTGGGCTTTTTTGTAGCTCGAAACTCTGAGTATGGCCTCAGTAAGTCTGTCCACGCCCGGATGGGAGCAGCCGACGATGATTACCAATCCTGAGGGAGCCTCTATCCCTACCGCCTGCTCAAAGCCATCCAGAGCTCCGGAAGTCCAGATTCCGTCTGATATCTCCCCAGCTTCCCGAACCTCAAAAACGCTCAGCCCCTCAATTCTCCCACCGGACGGAGCATAGAGCCTCAGCCCCGGGTTAAGCCGACCAATCAAAGGGAACCCGCCGTAGTGGTCGCCGTGCCAGTGGCTCAGAACCGCGAAGTCAAGGTTTTTGAGCGAAATGCCAAGGGCCTTTGAGTTGTGGGCCAGAACATCGCCCCTCGTATCGGCGTCGAAGAGGAAGCGGTGTCGTTCTTCAACGAGAACGCTCCAACCCCAGTCATTGAGGAGACCCTTTGAAGGGATGTTGTCGTTGAGGATTGTTAGCCTCATGGTCATCACGAAGGTTTTTGTTTTCAGTGACTTAATAATTTTCCCGCCTAAAAAAAGGTTAATAGGGATAACGCGGGTATGGATAAAAGCGAGCTCTCCAATAGCCCCTTCTATAGACCCAGCCCGGTCTCTGCCACGGCGGCAGGTGGCTGAAGGGCCCCCCACCGGGCTATGGGGCGAACCATCTGCCCTTGCCAAACCACACCCTGCCTCTTCCCCAGCCTCTCGGCATGTCCATCACCAGCTGTGCATATGCACAAACGCTCTAAAAAGCTTACTGGACAATTTTGAGTATAACTTGAGGTTAAAATACCAAAAACTTTATCGTAAGCTCATGTAATTGTCCTTTGGTGGCAAAAATGGCCCTGAACCGTGAAAAAGCTGTTAACGCCATTCAGGTTACGAAGGATAGGATCAGGAAAAAGGGATCTAAGTGGAAGTACAAGATAGCGGTTCTGAGCGGCAAGGGCGGCGTTGGAAAGAGCACGGTTGCCGTCAACCTTGCAACGGCCCTGGCAAAGAAAGGCTACCGCGTTGGGATCCTCGACGCTGATATACATGGTCCAGACATAGCCAAAATGATGGGGCTTGAAAACGTCAACGTTCTAGCCGAGAGAACGGAAGACGGCAGGTTCGAGATGCTCCCTCCGGAGACGGACTTCAACGGAAAAACGGTCCTGATTAAAGTCATGACCCTCGGCTTTATTGTGGGAGAAGACCAGCCGGTCATCTGGCGTGGGCCGCTTGTGACAAAGGCAATATAGCAGCTCTTGGGGGACACGAAGTGGGGTGAGCTTGACTTCTTTATCGTGGATTTCCCACCGGGAACAGGTGACGAGATACTGACGGTTACGCAGAGCATAAAACTCGACGCGGCAGTGATAGTAACCACCCCGCAGGAGGTTGCCCTTCTGGACACAGGAAAAGCGGTAAACTTCATGAAGAAGATGGGGGTGCCGTACGTTGCTGTGGTTGAGAACATGAGTTACCTCATCTGCCCACACTGTGGGAACGAGATAGACCTCTTTGGAAGGGGTGGCGGCAGGAAGCTCGCGGAGAAGGAGGGCGTTAACTTCCTCGGTGAAATTCCCATCGACCTCAAGGCTAGAGAAGCCAGCGATGCCGGCATCCCAATAGTTCTCTATGGCGATACTTCAGCGGCGAAGGCCATTGAAGAGATCGCAGAAAAACTGGTTAAAAAATTGGAAGAGACGAAAGGGGGGGAAGAGACCGAAGAGCTATCTACCCCGCTGTGAGGTTGATGAACTCCCTTAAAGCACTTATGAGCTCGTCGTTTTCCTCTTTCCTCCCAACGGTCACCCGGATATGACCCTTGAGCCTTCCGCCCAGCTTCTTCACCACTATGCCCCTCTTCAGCAGAAAGTCATGGGCATCGAGTTTCATGAGGAGGAAGTTTGCCTCGCTCGGGTACGTGTAATCTTTGAACTCGCGGTAGAGCCTCTCCCTCTCCTCGATTATGTACCTAATGACGTGCCCCACGTAATCTAGGTGCTCGAACATGAACTCCCCCGCCTTGAGGGAGAGGGAGTTAACGCTGAAGGGCGGGAGAACACGCCTCAGGTAATCCATGGTTTCTTCGCTCGCGACGGCGTAGCCGAGCCTAGCTCCCGCTAGGCCGAAGGCCTTGGAGAACGTTCTGAGTATTATGAGGTTGTCATAATCTTTCACGAGGTCGATGTTGCTCTCCTTCGCGAATTCGGCATAGGCCTCGTCGAGGATCACTGGCGCACCGGTTTCGAGGACTTCGATTATTCTCTTTTTTGGGTGGGTGTTTCCGGTCGGGTTGTTGGGGGAGCAGATGAAGATTGCCCTCGCCCCATCGGCGAACCTCTCAACATCACCGAGTTCAAAGCCCTCACCGAGGGGGACATCGATTACCTTAATCCCCTCCAGCGCCGCGAAGAAATCGTACATACCGAAGGTTGGGGAGCTTATCACTATATGGTCTCCTTCAAAGACCTTTAGAATTAGACCTATCAGTTCATCGCTTCCGTTGGCGACGATGACGTTTTCAGGGGAAAGGTTTAGGTACCCTGCGATTTTTCCCTCCAGTTCCGTTGGGTAACCCGGAGGGTAGCGATTGAGGGGGATTTTTGAGAGTTTTTCAAAAAGCTCCTTTTTCAGTCCATGGGGGAGGTCGAAGGGGCTCTCGTTCTTGTCAAGGCAAATCCTCGCCGAAACCTCGGGCGGGGCTTCGGCCCTCGGGAGCCGGCGTATCGAACTCCTAATCCTCCACATTACTACCACCCCTCCTTGGGCAATACACAACCTCGCAAAACGTGCAGACGAGTTTGGTTTTGTCTTTTTCAGGGGTTCTTAGGAGGAGTCTCCTTATCCCCAGAATATCTTTGAGCCTTCTAAGGGTTTCACCTTTAAGGGGCCTCTCTAGGGTGATTGAAAGGTGCGTTTTCTCCCCCGGCGGGTTTCTCAGGTCAACCGAGATGACCTCGTTGCCTTCATCCAGTATGATCCGTAGAATGTGGTGAAGCACCTCTGTGGGATTCTTTTCAACCTCAACTTGGAGAACCTCCCAGTTCATAGCGGGTGCTATGCTCTCAACCTTTAGTTCTGGTTCGATTCTCTCGAAGAGCAGCCGGAGGGCGTTGGAAGTTTCTATGGTTTCCATGGTTACGTACACGGCTTTTCTGTTTACCCCTGTGGCCCTTGCGACCTCACTTATCGGCAGTTCTACCCCGTGGAAACTCATGGAGCCGTTCCTAACGCTTACGCCGTTCCTTAGCAGGAACTCAGCCACCTTCCTCCTCGCGGGGTACTGTCTGAAGTACTCATCAATGAGAATCATCCTCCCACCTTCTTCTCGCGGATTATCTGGGCGGTTCTCTCGGCGACCTCCTTCTTGGTCCCATCGAACATCTCACGCGGGAAGTCGAAGGGGACTTCCTCCTTTGGGGCCGCCCCTTTAAACTTAAGCGCCCTAACGAAAACCTTTTCGCCCTTCTTTGTGAACTCAAGGACGTTGTCCGCGCTCTCCGCGAGCCTTTCGTTCTGCTCCCCGAACATTGCCGTGTTGACGGCTACGAAGGCTATCGGATTGGCCTTCCTTATACCTTTGATGAGAACGTCCGTGAGTTCATCTTTTGCCTCTCTTCCAATTAGGAGGAGTGTGAACGACGGAACCACGACTATTGTTCTCTCGTCTGCCACACCCAGTGCCTTCTCAAGCTGTTCTGGATTAGAGAAGTTGCCGATGTAGTAGCTGGTGTCAACCTTTCTTATTCCTTCGCACGAGGGCTGGTAGTCGAGAAAGGTTACTCCCCCCGCCAAATCGTCGCCCAGCCCAAAGACCTTGAGGTTCCTCAGAACCCCGCACACGGGGGAGCTCGTGGCAAAGTAGAGGACTTTGTAATCCTGGTTCTCCCCGAGGAACTCCGCAATGAACTTTTGAGCAAAGAGGGGCTTTGCCGCGGCCATCGGGCCGGAAAGAAGGGTAAAGGCAGGGAGTTCGAAATCGAAGCCCTCAAAACTAAACCTCATGTTCTCACCTCACAGCCTTTTTATGGCCGGAATCAGGTTTTTCTTGCCCCTCTCCGCTTCCTTCCTTATCTCCTCAAGGATCCCCTTTGAGAGCGGAACCTCGGTTTCCTTCCTCTCAAAAGGCGCCCCCTTGACCCGCTCAACCCTGAGGAAGAGCCTCATCGGCCTCTCCATCCTGCTGAACATCAGGCTGTCCGCTGACTTTTCAAGCTCCTCGACCATCCCCCTGAAAACGTCGGTGTTAACAATGAGGAAGTAGGTCTTCGTCTTGTCAACGCTCAGGGCGCCTTTGATTTTCTCGTGGATTGCCCTGCCGTATGTCGGCGAGAAGAAGAGCAGGTTCAAAGCTGCACCAACCACCATCGTTCCGAGCTCGCTTGGGGAGTTGCTTAAATAGATGTTCGCCAGTGAAAGTGCCTCGTCCCACACATCGGGCTTGATGAAGTTAGCCCGTATGTGGGTGTCACCAACCGGTTCGATGGCATCTATCATGGGATCAAGCTCCACGAAGAAAACCCTGCCGTAGTAGTCGTTGAGGTTCGTTCCCAAGAGCTTCATCGTGTTCTTCAGGTACTCCAGAGTCGTGCTCGTCAGAAAGAAGACGACGTTCCCGCCGTTCCTCAGCCAGCCCGATGCGAAGGCGTAGCCCACAAGGGGCTTTCCAGAACCTCCCGGCCCGCTGACGAGGGTTGAGGTGTTCGTCGGGAACCCCTGTGGGAGTATCCTGTCAATCCACCCACCCAGCTTTACCAGCATGGAAACCACCTCCATTAGGTTAGACTAATCTAACTCCTATTCTTGGGATTATTATACAAACCTTAAACCTTATGCCACGGGTATGACCAATTCTTCACAGGAAGCGGGCAAAGATTTAAATTGGGTTAGGCTGACCTAATTCCGGTGGGAGAATGGGCTGGAAGAAGGTACTAATGGAGGACATCCTCCGCTTGGCTAGGGAGAAGGGTTCGCCGCCGAGCTTTGGAGATGTGATGGAGGACAGTAAAGTTACAAGGGAAGAGGTTGAGGAAGCGGTTAGGGAGCTTGAGCGGAAGAACCTTGCTAGGCGCGAGGGCGAGAGGATAGTCCTCACAGAGGAAGGAGAGAAGGCCGCTGAAGTTATCTACGACTATCACAGAACCGTCGAGCAATTCTTTGGCCATAAAGTTGCCCACTCCTTTGAGCACATGGGCGACAGGGTCGGTTACATCGAGAAGGCTGGAAATTCAATCCCGATAAGTACTTTCAAGCCCAACGAGGAAGGCGTGCTTGTGAGCATGGAACTTGAAAATCCCAAGGCAATAGCGAGGCTTATGGGTGTGGATCTGATTCCGGGCACGAGATTTAGGGTAATAAAGATAGGAAGGGACCTGCTCGTCCTAGATGTCAGCGGAAGGCTTGTTATGGTAGACGGCAGGGTTGCAGGAAAGCTCAGGGGGATGAAAGCATATGAAGAAGGTTCTCCTGGTCGGCCAGCCTAACGTTGGAAAGTCCAGTCTTCTCAATGCCCTCACAGGGGCAAAGGTGATGATATCCAACTATCCTGGGACAACGGTTGACATGAGCAGTGGAAAAGCCGTGATAAACGGCGAGGAATTCCTGTTCATCGATACGCCCGGGGCTTACAGCCTCTCCCCATCGAGTGAGGAGGAAAAGGTGACTGATAGGATAATCCTTGAGGAAGATTATGACTTTGTGGTTCAGGTTGTTGATGCCACTTCCCTTGAGAGAAGTCTGATAATGACGCTCCAGCTGGCTGAACTGGGCGTCCCAATGGTTTTGGCCCTGAACTTCTGGGAGGAGGCTGAGGAGAAGGGCATCTTCATCAACATGCCACTCCTTGAGAAGCTCCTAGGTGTTCCGGTGATCAGGATAAACCCCGTGAAGGGAAAGCTTGGGGAGCTGGAGAAATGCCTTAGAGAGGCGAGGAAACCGTCCTACACTTTCACTTATGATGATCATATAGAGATGGCGATTTCCGAGGTTCTGAAAGAACTCCACTATGACGGAAGGCTTTCCAAAAAGGGGATAGCGGTTAAACTCCTTGAAAACGACCCGGTGGCCGTTGAACTCTTCGGCTTCCCGGGGCTTGAGGATATAAGAGCGGAGTTCAGGAGGGAGCATCCAAGCATCGAGAGGGATATAATAGTAACCAGGGCCGGTTACGCTTCCTTCCTCGCGAGACAGGTGGAGAGGATAAGCGCTAGAGGCTTCCGTCTGAGTTGGCTGGACGAGCTGATAATAAACAATACCTTGGCTGGAATGCTCTTTACCTTGGCCGTTTTCGCCGGAATCTTTGCATCTTTGCTCTACATAGGTGGCTGGTTTCAGAACTTTCTTGAGAACTACTTCAATTTCTTCCTCAGTAGCATCCAGCCGTGGCTTCAAGGTCAGAGCTACTTCGTCCAGTTGCTTGTGGAGAATGCCCTAATCGGTTTGGCGGCGGGGATCAGCGTTGCCGTTCCTTACATTGGGATATTTTACATCATCCTCGCTCTGCTCGAAGACAGTGGAATTCTATCGAGGTTCGTGGTGGTCCTCGATAAGCTCATGGGGAAGCTCGGCCTCCCCGGAAAGTCGGTGATACCAATAATGCTCGGGTTCGGCTGTAGTGTTCCGGCAATAAGGGCCACCCGCGTGTTGCCTAACTTTAGGGACAGGCTTAAGGTGGCAATACTCTACATGACCGTTCCCTGTTCCTCAAGGAGTGGTATAATCTTCGGTATCGTTGGGCACTACGCTGGGGCGGTTTACGCCATAGGGATTTACATAGCGGCGTTCTTCGTTTTTGTCGTCACGGCAAGGCTCCTCAACGTGGTAATTCCCAGGGAGGAGCACTTCCTTATAGAAGAACTGCCGCCCTACAGGAAGCCCATGATGAGGAACATGCTCGTCAAGGCCTGGGTCAGGATGGAGGACTTCGTTTACATAGTCATTCCCCTGCTCATCGTCGGTGGGATGCTCTACGGCCTGGTTGCCTACTACAATCTTGTGGACCCAGTAGTGAAACCCTTCAGCTTCCTGACCGTTGACTGGCTCCATATCCCAGCGAAAACGATAATTCCACTGATATACGGCTTCCTCCAGAAGGACTTGGTTCCGGCGATGCTGGCAAACGCCCTCGGAACCACCGACTTCTCCGCGGTTATGAGCAACTTCCAGCTCTTCACCTTTGGCCTGGCATCAACCTTCCAGATTCCGTGCATCATAGCCTTTTCGATGCTGGCCAAAGAGTTCGGGTTGAGGAGGGCAGCAATAATTGAAATCACCGCCTTCGCCTATGGAATGCTCTGGGCCGGAATAATCGCGAGGCTGGTGGGGGGTTTTCGTTTAACTTTTTCTTTCTATCCTCGTCGTTAAATCCAGTGGTCTTGCATAGTAAGGCGCGCTGGTGATGATTACGTCCGCAGTCTTCGCGTATTCCCCTATGTTTTCGGCCGTTATGTTCCCGGCGACCGCTATCTCAAGTGAGGGATTAAGCTCTCTGAGCCTCGGGACGAGTTCTCTAAGTTCGCTGAGGGGGAAATGGTCAAGGAGAAGGAGGTTCGCTTTTTTGGCGTATTCTACGGCTTCTTCGATATTCCTCGGCTCAAGTTCAATTTTTTTGAGCGCTCTTAGATTTTTAAGCTCCCCAGCAACTCGAAGATGGTTCTGTGTTATCAAAATTGAGTCGCTGAGGGAGTTCCTGTGAACCTCACCGCCGCCGGCTCTTACAGCCTTTAGCTCAAAGTAGCGCATTCCAGGGTGGGGTTTTCTGGTCGTTGCGATGACAGCGTTAGGGTTGGCTTTCCTCGCGAGTTTAACAAGCCTCCCCGTCTCCGTTGCTATGGCACAGGTTATAGAGAGGAGGGTTTGGGAAACCCTCCAGGCCCTAAAAAGTGTTCTCAACTCCCCCTCGGCGGCCAAAATAGTGTCTCCAGCTTTAAAGTGTGAACCGCTCGGCAGGAACCTCACCTTGAGTTCTTCCTTCAATAAAAAATCTGAAAGCTCCTCCGTGCAGGCTGCAATGCCAGACTCTCTTGAGATTATTTTCATATTGCCGGCTCCCCTTATCTTCAGTAGTTCAGTCGTTTCATCGAAGTATGGGCAGTCCTCGTCAAAGTAGAGTTCAAGGAGTCTCTCAGGGTTCATGCTATCACCTTCAGAGCCGATGCTTTAAACATAGCATAGAGTTCCTCACCCTCTTTGACCCCCAAGATTTCTGCCGCGTTGGGGGTTATAACGGCTTTGAGCTTTATCTTTCCATCGAGATGAACCCAGAGCACATGACCCCTCCGTTCGATTCTCCCAACCCTGACCCTGATGACGTTCTGGGCCGAGCAGAGACCAGTATCCCTTGCTAGAAGTACACTCTCAGGCCTAAGAGAGAGGACAGCCTTCCCTTTGGCTTCATCTGCAGTCTTCAAAACAACCCCTCCGACGCTAATGAGCGTTAGGGAGCCATCCTTTCCGATGACTTCTCCCTTCAGAACGTTCGTTCCGACGAAGCCTGCCACAAAATCAACCTTTGGTCTTGAAAAAACCTCATCCGGTGTTCCCACTTGAACGAGCCTTCCATCCTTCATGACAACTACCCTAGTCGCCAAAGCGAAAACGTCCTCGAAGTCGTGGGTGACGTGGATCACCGTTGTGTCATACTCGGCTATGACGCTCTTCACAAGCTTCCTGAGCCTTTCCCTCGTCTTCTCGTCCAGGGCTGAGAACGGCTCGTCCATGAGGAGGACCTTCGGCCTAACAACGAGTGCCCTTGCTATCGCAACCCTCTGCTGTTCCCCGCCGCTCAGCGTTCCCGGTTTTCTGTGGAGAAGGTGATCTATGTGGAGTTCTCTCGCTATGTGCTCAACCTCCCCCCTTACCTTATTCTCGTCCCTCTTCATCTTCCTGAGGCCGAAGGCGATGTTGTCAAAAACGCTCAGATGTGGAAAGAGGACGAAGTCTTGGTAGACTATTGAGATGCCGCGTTTTTCCGGGGGCAGGTTCGTCACGTCCCTGCTGTTTAAGGTTATCCTACCGGATTTAAGGGGATAAAAGCCGGCTATTGCCTCAAGGAGGATGGACTTTCCCGCACCGGTCGGCCCGATAACTGTCAGGTAGTCACCCTTCTCCACGATCAGATTTATGTCCCTCAGGTGAAACTCACCTAGGTCTATGCTAAGGTTCTCAACCTCTAACAGCGCCATACTCTTCATCCTCCAGTCTCTCAAAGAGCAATATGGCTAGGAACGAGACAACGACAAGCACTATGCCGCTCGTTATTGCCATCCCGATGTTGCCGTAGGAAATGTTCAGATAGAGCGTTACAGGTAGTATTTCCGTGTTCATGTAGCTCCCCCCGGCAAGGATTAGGACGGCACCAAAGGCACCCATGGAGCGTGCAAAGGTAATTATCGTCGAGGCGAGGAGGCCCCCCTTTGCCATGGGGAGCGTCACCTTCCTGAAGGTCTCAAACTCTGTGTAGCCCAAGCTTCTCGCCACCAGCTCGTAGCGGGGGCTTATCCCTTCAAATGTGGTGTGGATAACCCTAACCGCATAGGGAAAGGCCGTGAAGAACTGCGCCACAACTATCCCAAGTTTTGTGAAGACAACTTTGATCCCAAAGTCACTCAGGAGCTTACCAAAGGCTGTATTGCCAAATAGAAGGAGCAGAGCTAAACCAAGAACGAGCTCTGGGAAGGCCATCGGCAGGTCAAGAATTGATTTCACGGCGCTCTTACCAGGAAATCTGAAACGCGAGAGGGCATAACCTATTGGAATTCCAATGAGAATTACGAGGAGGGTGGAGAGCGAGGCCGTTATAAGCGACAGCTTGAGGGAGTAGATCATCTCCTCCGATTTAAGCGCCTTGAGTATTTCAGAAGGCCTTGGCACGAAGAAGAGTGTCGCTATCGCCGTGAAAAGGAAAAGGGTGAAGATTAAAGCAAGGAGGACCGAGAGGTTTCTGAATCTCAGCCCTTCCATGGCTTAAACCCCCACTTCTCCCATACTTCGGTGTGGTTGGCTATGAATGCGTTGAAGGCCTCCGCGACCTTTAAATGTCCGTCCTTCTTGGCGCAGGTTGTCACGGCGGTCGGAATGGTCTTTATGAGGTTTTCATTTGGTGGTATCTGGACAACTTCGATTTTGCCCTTCGACTGCGCCCAAGTCACCATATCCTCCCAGATTATCGCCGCGTCCGCTTGCCCTGTCGTGATGTAAATCAAAAGCTGGTTTACAGTGGGGGCGAAGGTAACGACGTTCGGCTTCACCTTATCCCAGAGACCGTTCTTTTCAAGTATCTTCTTGGTCACCTTACCGATGGCACAGGCCTTTGGATCACCTAGGACAACTCTAACGCCCGGCTTAGTGAGGTCCTTGAGGGAATGAATTCCCTTCGGGTTGCCCGCTGGAACCGCTATCACTGGGATGTGGTATGTGAGGTTGGCCACCGTGCCGTTGAGGATATAGCCATTTTTCATGGCCTGCTCCATGTAGTACCAGGCTCCGGGGATGAAGACGTCACAGCCGCAGGTAGTTTGAAGGACTCCAAAGATGTCACTGCTTCCGCCGTACTGCACTGCAACCTTTGCCCCGGTCTCGTTTTCAAACATCTTTATCAGTTTGTTCATTGGCTTTATCATACCTGCTCCAGAGCAGACGGTGAGTGTCTGACCCTCAAAGGATTTTCCCTTCGTTGGCGTTGAGGCGTTGGTTGAGCCGAGGCAGCCGGCGCCGATGACGGCTCCAATGAGGACTGCCATAAGGAAAAGGGCTTTCGTGCTTTTCATTATTAGACCACCCAAAGCTAGGTTGGGGATTCGAATTTAAACATTTACGTAAACAAAAAAGTTTTCGGAAAATGA
>Ga0256829_1001627_pt1 | contig 18066 bp, 19 predicted proteins | sample 131447metaG_FD_185979 | JGI IMG/M metagenome (GOLD analysis project Ga0256829, IMG submission 185979) | Hydrothermal vent microbial communities from Lau Basin, Pacific Ocean - 131-447 | ecosystem: Environmental > Aquatic > Marine > Hydrothermal vents | place: Pacific Ocean: Lau Basin | collected...
TCCGGTAACATTTTCATTTGACTGGACACGGTTTTTGCGTCGTGATGCGTATTCGGGGCTTGCGGTTGGTCCACGCGCTTTGCCATCAGAAGGCGCCGCAAGGCGGCTTCGCAAGCGGCAGGTGCAGTTTCAACGTAATTACCTACGTGGTGGCAAAACGCCTCTGTCGGCAGTTTTTCTTTGGAGTGCGGCGACGAGTCGCCGCTTTCCAAAGCGGTGCCAAGGCACCGCACTCCAAAAAGCGCCTGCAAAGGAAAGCGTGTGGGTGTCCTCTGTGTGAGCGTTCACAGGCACAAGGCTATCCGTGGCGCTGTCTGGGTAGGTAATTACGTTTCAACGCTCTCACTTGCCATACACCGCGCGTACGGCTTCCAGTTTGGCAACCGCCTCGGCCGGCAACGGCGCCGGTTTGCCCACCAAATGCGCCCACAGCAATGTTTGTGCCGTGTGTTCCAGCACTTCCATCCGTTGCACGGCTTCCGGAAGCGTGCGCCCCACCGCCAGCGCACCGTGACGCGCCAGCAAAATGACGTTGTGCCTGCCTATCAGCCCGGCGATGGCCTCCCGATTTTCAGGCGTAGAAGGCGTGGCGTAAGGTGCGGTCGGCACCGCGCCCAACAAAAGCACGGCTTCAGGCAAAACCGGCTCGTCCAGGCGAATGTCGGCGAGGGTTAACGCTACCGCCGCGGCGGGGTGCGTGTGCACCACCGCGCCAATATCGCTCCGACGCCGATAGGCTTCCAGGTGCATAGGCCATTCTGAAGTGGGTTTCAGGTCATGCCGTCCCTCAAGCACCCGCCCTTCCAGATCAACCACCAGCAATTCTTCCGGCTGCAGGGCGGCTTTGGGCACCCCCGAAGGCACAATCACCACCCGTTCTGCATCCAGGCGGGCAGAAAGGTTGCCGGAAGGGCCCGGCATCAGCCCGCGGGCGGTCAGGCGTCGGGCGGCGGCTACCAGTTGCCGCCGCAATACCCAGGCCTTCTCGTTCATGGCGCGCTTTCTTCTTGCAAATGCACGAAAATATCAATCTTGCGCCGGTTGATCAGCATCCCCGGCGCTTCCACCCGCAAATTCGGGAAAAGCACGGCCTGCAGCGTGCCTTCGTAAAGCGCCAGGAAATCGCTGGTGCCTTTGACCAGGATGGCTGCCGGATCAAATTTGCCCGCCCAGTTGAACAGGCCGTGAAACTCAAACACCTGGGAAATCGCGGCAATGCGGTACTGCACCACGCGGCTAAAACCGCCGCGCACCAGCCCCAACGGGCCCACATTCTCCCGCGAGCGCACACAAACCGCATGAATGCCGCGTTTGGTCATTTCCAGCACTTCATGCTGGTCGGCACGCTTGGTCGGCATGTGTAACCGGGCCAGGGTGGCTTCGTAAACCCGCAGGTAGGAAGTAGTATCATCGTTAAGCATGCCCATCAGACCGCTGCTGGCAACCTGTACTTTGCCCACCACACGGTAACTGGCCGTGAAAATGTCCACCGGCACCAAACGGTTTGTCCAGCCCATCCTGCCTCCTGAAGCGCCCATCTGCGCTTATTCTTCGGGGCGCGGGCGCGCCCCGCGCGCCGGGCGATGCGGCGGCCGATGTTGCATGGGCGGTGAAAGCAAGGTATAAAGCCAGCCCAGCGCCCGCTCATCATATTCCACATAGCCGCAAATATCGCACACCCACGCCGGGAAATTCGGCACCACCAGCATCTGGCCGTCCACAGCAGTAAAATATGTCAGTTCCCGCGGCCGCAATACCCCGGCCCTGCATTTCGGGCAGGGATATTCCATCTCGTTTTCCGTCTGTTTCGTTGCCATAGGCTTATTTTACCGCATTCTCGCCGGCGGCTTCGTAGGCCGGCCGGTGGAAGATGCGTGCGGCTTCGGGCGGCCAGTAAACCAGCACCGCCCGCCCCACAATGCGGTTCATCGGCACCGGCCCGAACACATGGGAATCGGTAGAGTTATTGCGGTTATCGCCCAACACAAACACCTCGCCGGGCGGCACCCGCCACACCCCGCGGTAGCGCGGCGGCTCCGCGATATAGGGCTCGCGCAAGGGCCTGCCGTTGACATACACCCTGCCGCCTTCCACCCGCACCGTTTCGCCGGGGAGGCCAATGATGCGCTTGATGTAGTCATCTTCGGGCGCGTGGCGCGGCGCATTAGGGAAGGCTTGAGGATGGAAAATCACGATGTCGCCGCGATGCGGCTCGGAAAACCGGTAAGCCAGGCGGTACACCAGCACAAACTCACCGCTCTTGAAAGTAGGGCGCATACTCATGCCCTGCACGCGCACCCGCGCCGTGATGGCGTTGATGCCCAGATACAGCAGCCCGGCAATGAGCAGCGTCTGGACGATTTCCCACACGAAGCGGAAAAAAGCGCTCAAGCATCCCCGGCCTTTCGGGGGACGCTCTTCCGGTGCGGGGAAAACTTCGCTTTGCGGTTGGGGTACATTCGGCTCGGGGGGGAAGGGAGAAAAGGACACAATACAGCCTCGCAAGTCAAAGTGCGTGTAACGGTTCAAAGTCTCTCCGACGCTCCGCATGAGGAAAGCGGAAATCGGCACCCGCCTCCGGCAGCCCACAGCGGCAGGCTTTTTTGACCGGTCAATCAGGGGAGCATTATACGCCGAATGCCGCCAAAGAGCAAAATGATTGCCGTTTACTCCGGCAGAGGAAACCGCAGATCCCACGGATTGGCAGAAAACACAGCATGTAACTGTTCGGTCAATGTAGGAAACGCAAAGAAACGCAAAGAAAGCAAAGACGCAAAGAGCACATTTGCAGAAAAACATCTACAAAGATGCCACAGGAGAGCCACAGAAAACAAAAGTGCTTTGCGCTTTTTGGACATAAAGAGGCCTTTAACTTCTGTACCCTCTCAAATTTCGTTCACTCGGTGCAAATCTGTGGAATCTGTGGATATCTTCTGCGGCTCCTGCAAAGTCTGTGGTTTCTCCCTGCTCGGGCTGAGCAGTTACGTTTTTTTACCCTTCTGGCCGCTGAGCGCAGGCGGGCCGAACGGTTGCCAGGCGGGAAGCAATCGGCCGCAGACGGCACGGCCAGCCAACAGCAGGTTTACGCCGCCGTGCCCGCCTCGGCCACAATGCGCACCCCTGCGCTGGCTCCGATACGGGTAGCGCCGGCAGCAATCATGGCGCGGGCGGCCTGGTAAGAGCGAATGCCCCCCGCCGCCTTGACGCCCATTTCGGGGCCCACCACCTCCCGCATGAGCGCCACATCTTCCACGGTAGCCCCTCCCGGCCCAAAGCCGGTAGAGGTTTTGACAAAATCGGCTTCAGCCTGCTTTGCCAGCAGGCAGGCTGCCACCTTTTCTTCATCGGTCAGCAATGCCGTTTCAAGAATGACTTTGACCAGTGCGCCCGCACCGTGCGCTGCCTGCACCACCGTCCGGATGTCGCGTGCCACGGCATCGTAGCGCTTGCTTTTCAAAGCGCCGAGATTGATGACCATATCCACTTCGGACGCGCCGTCGGCAATGGCCTGCAGCGCCTCGTAAGCCTTCACCTGGGGCGTGGTTGCCCCCAGCGGGAAGCCTACGACCGTGCAAACGGCCACCTCTCCTACATCGGAAAGCAAATCCGCAGCCAGCCGCACATACCACGGGTTGATACACACCGAGGCAAAGCGGTGTTCGCGGGCTTCGGCACAAAGTTGAGCAATTTGCTGTGCCGTAGCCTCCGGTTTAAGCAACGTGTGGTCTATCAGCCGGGCAATGCCTTGCGGTGTTTCCGGTGAAGGCGGCGGCGCGGCGGCGGCCGTGTTTTCCACGCGGGCGGTCACCACTTCTCCCGCCCGGAACACCGTGTGTGCGCGCAGGCCGCGGGCTTCGGCTTCTGCAGCCTCCAGCGCCGATGCATTTTGCAAAGCCGTCCGGATTTCCTGTGTCAGGCGGGCGATAAGCGATTCCGGGATGTCCATAGATCCTCCGAATTAGTATCTATTCAGCGCAGGCAAGGAAAAACCACAGATTCCGCAGATTGAAAACCACAGAAGACACAGAAATGGCACCGAAAACGCAGAAACACGCTTTGTGTCTTTGCTCCCTTTGTGTCTTTGCGTTAATTTCCTGGCGTGCCGAGACCATTTTCATAAGGCTGAACAGTTACCCGAATTATTTGTTCTTCTTGCGCACAATGAGTTTGAGCGGGGTGCCCGGGAAAGGGTGCGCCTCACGGATGCGGTTTTCCAGGAAACGCAGGTAACTAAAATGCACCAGTTTGGGGTCGTTGACCTGCACCACAAAGGTCGGCGGTGCGACGGCCACCTGCGAGCCAAAGTAGATTTTCGGCATTCGCCCCCCTTTGGAAGGCGGTGCGTGGCGGCCGAGGGCTTCCTGCAGAATGCGGTTCACGAAAGACGTCGGCAGGCGGGTGAAGCGGGCTTCGTTGACCCGCAACGCCGTCGGCAGAATGGTATGCACCCGCTGGCCGGTTTTGGCCGAGACAAACAGAATGGGGACGTCATCCAAAAAATGCAGTTTATGGCGGATTTCCTGCATGTAGCCCTGCATGGTGTAGGTATCTTTTTCAACGGCGTCCCATTTGTTGACCACCACCACCACGCTTTTCCAGGCTTCCAGAATGAAGCCCGCAATGTGAGCATCTTGCGCGCTGAGGGGCGCTGTGGCATCCAGCACCAGCAGGGCAACTTCGGCACGGCGGATGGCACGGAAAGAGCGCAAGACGCTGTACTTCTCCACGCCGGGGTCAATGCGCCCGCGGCGGCGAATGCCCGCGGTGTCAATAAGGGTTATGGGGATGCCGTTATAGGTCAGGTGCGTATCCACGGCATCGCGGGTGGTGCCCGGAATCGGGCTGACGATGGCGCGTTCTTCGCCCAGCAGGCGGTTGAGCAGGCTGGATTTCCCCACATTGGGCTTGCCCACAATGGCAATGGCCACGTTTTCGTCTTCGGTTTCATCGGCCGGGGCAGGCGGCAGGGCGGCAACCAGCGCGTCAAGCATGTCGCCGGTGCCGGTGCCGTGCAGCGCCGAGATGGGATGCGGTTCGCCCAGCCCCAGCGCATAGAACTGCGCCGCTTCGGCAAAACGCTCCACGGTATCGCATTTGTTGACGGTCAGAAGAATGGGCGGGGAAGGCTTGCCGCCGCGCTGCTGCCGGAAACGGCGCAGGATGTCGGCCACTTCGCGATCGGCGGGCGTGATGCCGCTTTCCACATCCACAAGGAAGAGCACCGCGTCGGCATCTTCCACCGCCATCTGCGCCTGCCGGCGAATTTCGCGGATGAACTGCGCCGAGCCCACCGAAAGCGGCTGTTTGCCCGGCGAAGCCACGCCTGTCGGGTCAATGCCGCCGGTATCCACCACATCAAACACGCGGCCGTTCCATTCGGTTTCGGCCACCAGCCGGTCGCGGGTGGTGCCCGGGGTTTCATCCACCACCGCCAGCCGCTCGCCGGCCAACCGATTGAAAAGCGTACTTTTGCCCACATTAGGCCGCCCGACCAGGGCAACGACCGGGCGCGATTTCCGAGTCATGCGTCTAAACCTCTCAGGTTTCCTGATGTACGGCCGCAGGGAAAGCCCACAGGCAGCCGCGCTGCCCCGGCGGCTTTACGGCTTCGTCGTCACCGGCTGAAGCGTCACTTCCACCGTCACAGGCAGGAAGGATTCCACCTTCACCTTGTCTTTCAACACCTCAACGGTAGGCTTCAATTGATAAGTGCCCGCCGTCAGGCCGCTGGCATCTATCGCCACCCGCACCGCGGAAGGCTGCAGCCCCTCCAGCACCGGCAAGGGGCCGGAAAGGATCACGTCTACCAGTTTGGGGGAAATCTCTTTCACCTCCAGGTCGGCGCTCAGGCCGGTCACTTCCACCGGCAGCGACATGGTCACGCTGGTTTCAATGGCCGCCACATTGACCTGAACCAGCACCGTATCTTCCCCCACCAGGCTGATGCCTTCCGGCAGCACCAGTTTGAGGCGGGCGTCAATGTCGTCGGTAGCCCCGGAAATATCCAGCGCTTCGGTTTCCACAAAGCCGGGCAAATTGCGCACTTTCTGCGGCTGCTGGGAAAACACGGTCACAACCGGCGGCGACACCGTCACGTTGGTGATCCGATACCCATTGGCAACCTGCCCCACCAAACGCACTTTCACGGCCACATCGCGATAGCCGCCCAATTGCCGCACCGCCACCGTCACCATAGCGCGGGAAGGCTGCACGGTTACACCCGCGACTTGCCGGCCGTCGGCGTCCACCGGCGTCAGGGCAATTTCGCGCTTGAAAGTTTCGCGCACGCCCTCAATGGACACCTGCCCCCGCACCGCCGTCACTTTCTGCACTGCCAAAGCGGGGCCGGAAACCTCCACAGCCGCAGGGTGCACCACAGGCGCCGAGGCATAATACCCCACGGCGACCTCGCCCCGCAGGTCGACCCTGACCGGCACCTCGCGCGTCAGACGCCGGTCCAGGGTAATTTGCAGGCGCGCCGGCGTTACGCCGACCACCTCCACCGGCTGAGCAGCCACCCGAACCTGCACCGGCACAGCATACACGCCGGGGGTCAGGCCGCTCAAATTCACAAAGGCCTGCACGCCGGTTGGGTCGCCTTCCAGAGAAGCCCACACACTGCGCGGGGCGCGCAAAGTGACCCGCACCGATGCAGGCAAGCCATCCACCGTCATCAGCCCTTTCCCCAAACCCACCACGCTCACGGCCACCGGGCGCGGGTACACGCGCACCTCGTTGGGGTCTTCCGACAGCACGGCCGACACCCACACCGCCACAGCCAGCAAAAAAGACATCAGCAGCGTGCTGAAATTGCGTTTCCACCAGCGCCACACGCCCATCAGCGTCCATCCTCCGCGGGGGGGGAAGCCATCAAACGGCGGACGAAATCCCAAAAAGACTGCCACACCCCATGCGGGTGCGTTTTTTCCGGGAAAAACTCGGCCAAAAGGCGCCGTAAATGGGCAGCCGAAAGATAATGCACCATGCGCCCGTCGTGAGCCAGCGAAATTTTGCCGGTTTCTTCGGAAACCACCACCACCACCGCGTCGCTCACCTCGGCAATGCCGAGGGCCGCGCGGTGCCGCAAACCCATTTGCCGCTCCGGTGAATGGGTCAGGATGCCGCTGGAAGAAAGAGGCAACACACAAGCCGCGGCGCGGATGCGATTGCCGGCAATGATGACCGCGCCATCGTGCAGCGGCGTGTTAGGGTAGAAAATCTGCAGCAGCAATTCAGGGCTGACGTAAGCATCCAGCAAAACGCCGGTAGATTCATACTCGCCCAACGGCGTCACCCGCTGAAAGACAATCAGCGCCCCATGGCGGCGTTTGGCCAGCCGCTCCACGGCCTCCACCACTTTGGGGGTCACGCTGGCCGTGGCGGCGGCGCGGTCGCGCGGGAACCACATTTCGGCCTGCCCCAGCCGCTCCAGGGCCTGCCGAATTTCGGGCGCAAAAATGACCGGAATCGCCAGAATCAGCGCGGGCAGCGTGGCCCGCAGCAGCCACGAAAACGCAGGCAGGCTGATCAGGCTGGTCAACAGCACCACCAGGATAATCAACGCCACCAGCCCCCGCACCAACGCCATAGCCTGCGTGGTGCGCAGCCAGCGCAAAATCACGAAAAACACCAGCGTCACCAACAAAATGTCGATGGCGCTGGCCCAGGTAAAGCGCTGCAGGAGGAAGAGCAGGTTAGCAATCCAGGTGGACATGGCATCCTGTCAACAAAAAAGACCAACCCTTGCAAACCGTTCCCGCCGGGCGCGGCGGCGCTCTCATTTTACCACCGGAACGCCCGCCGCGCCTTTTTCGCGCGTCTGGAGCAGAGATGCCCTCGCAAGAAGGGGTATAATCAAACGGCGTGCTTTTGCCTTCCCTTCAACGCCCCCCGCCGGCGGGCGCCGTAAGTTTTACACCACCCTTTCTGTCACCGCCTGAAATCACCATGACCTCCTTGCTGTTAGGCGAACTTGCTGCGCTCGCGGCTTCGGTATGCTTCACCTTTGGGCCTACCCTTTTCACTTTGGCAGGGCGGGAAGTCGGTTCGCTAACCACCAACCGCCTGCGCCTGCTGCTGGGCGCCCTGTATTTTGGCATCATCCACTGGCTGGTTTACGGCACGCCCATTCCCCACGCCAGGCCCGATGCTGCGGCCTACATGCTGGGCTCGGGCATCATCGGCCTGGCGCTTTCCGACGCCTTCCTGTTTGAAGCCTTTGTGCTCATCGGGCCGCGGCTTGCCCTGCTGGTGCTCAACCTCTCGCCCGCGCTGGCAACGGCAATGGCGTGGGTATGGCTTGGGGAGCGGCTCAGCATCGCCCAAATGGCCGCCATTGCCGTGGTGCTGGGGGGCGTCAGTTGGGTGGTGCTGGAACGCCAAACGCCCGACGAGGAAGGCCGCCGCCCGCACCGGCACAATATCCGCGGGCTGACATTCGCCCTGGTGGCCGCGCTTGTCAGCGCGGTGAGCATTCTGCTTTCCAAAATGGGGCTCAACACCGGCCTTTCTACCCTTTCCGGCGCCACCCTGCGCATGTTCGGCGGCATGTTGGCTTTGTGGGCATGGACGCTCCTGGCCGGAAAAGCCCGCCCCACTTTGGCCGCCTTCCGCCGTCACACCCGGGCGCTGCGCATCGTGGCCGTGGCCGTGCTCATCGGGCCTGTGCTGGGGATGTCGTTAGGGCTGTTTGCCATCAAAACCATCCCCGTAGGCATTGCCACCACTCTCAGCGCCCTGCCGCCCATCCTGCTTCTGCCGGTCGGGCACTGGCTTTTTCACGAACGCATCACCGCCCGCGCCATTGTGGGCACCGTCATTGCCACGGCGGGCGTGGTGTGGCTGCTGATTTGAGCCGCCAACGGCCCTCTGCTGCCTGCCCTGCTTCCCTCATGTGTGGTAACTGTTCAGCTCACCTGCGATGAAAACGCCAAGGCACACAGGAGACCCAAAGGTTACCACGGCGGAACGCCAAGCGCAAAGGGAACAAAGACGCAAAGTCAACTTTTGTGTTTTCTGCGACGCTTCTGTGCTTTCTGGGGTTGCAATCGGTGCGAATCTGTGAAATCTGTGGATAATTTTCCGCGGAATCTGCGTCATCTGTGGTTTCTCCTTGCCTGGGCTGAACAGATATCATGTGTGGACGATTCACCCTCACCTTAGACGCCGCGGCGCTGCAAAGCCACTTCCGGCAATTCATCATCCCGCCGGAAATGCAGCCGCGCTACAACATTGCCCCCGGCCAGCCCATCCTGGCCGTGCCCAACACCGCCGAACGGCAAGCGGAGTACTTCCTCTGGGGCCTGGTGCCCTCGTGGGCAAAAGACCCGCGCCGTTACCGTTTCATCAACGTCCGCGCCGAAACCGCGGCGCAGAAACCGGCCTTTCGCGCCGCCTTCCGCCGCCGCCGCTGCCTCGTGCCGGCCGACGGCTTCTACGAATGGCCACGGGAAGGCAAAAAACGCACCCGGCCCTACTATTTCACCCTTGCCGACCGCCGCCCCTTCGCCATTGCTGCCCTGTGGGAACGCTGGGAAGGCGCGGACGGCTCGGTCATCCTCGGCTGCGCGCTGCTGACCACGCGCGCCAACGCGCTCGTAGGGCAGGTTCACGCCCGAATGCCGGTGATCCTGCCCCCTGAAGCCTGGGAAGCCTGGCTGCGCCCCGGTGAGCAGCCGCCCGGCGCCCTGGAAACATGGTTGCGCCCCTACCCGGCGGAAGCCATGCAAATGTGGCCGGTTTCGCCGGAAGTCAACAATTCGCGGGTAGACGCCCCTCACCTTGTGGAAGCGCAAAGGCCATGAAGCCCTGTGAAGGCACGGCGGGCGTGGTGCTGGCAGCGGGCGGCGCCCGGCGGATGCGCGGCCGCCTGAAACAACTGCTGCCTTGTGGAGGGGAAACCCTGGTGCACCGCGCCGCCCGCGTGGCGCTGGAAGCCGGCCTTGCACCGGTAGAAGTGGTTGTCGGGGCGCAGGCTGAAGCCGTAGCAGCCGCCGTCGCCGACCTGCCCGTCCGCATTTTGCTCAACCCGCTCTGGGAAAGCGGGCAAAGCGCCTCGGTACGGCTGGCGGCAAAGGCGCTGCAAGGCATGGGCGTCCCGGCAGCGGTGTTCCTGCTCGGCGATCAGCCTTTCATACCCGCCGCGCTCATTCAAGCCCTCTGCCGGGCAGCAGCCACCACCGACGTGCCCATTCTGACGCCCGTCATAGAAGGCCAACGCGCCAACCCGGTGCTTTTGAAAGCGCAAATTTTCCCGCTGTTAGAAACCCTCCAGGGCGATACAGGCGCCCGGGCGCTATTCGAGCGCTTTCCCCCCGCGGCAGTGAAATGGAGCGACCCGCAAGCGCGGGCCGCCATAGATACACCGGAAGACTATCGCCGCTGGTGCCCCGAAGGGCAAGGCAGGGTTACTTCTGCGGCGGATTGAAGTAGTTGTACACCGCTTCGCCGAGGTCGGCCAGCAATTTCGAGCCGTAATTCCACAGCAGCACTTTTTTGCGGTAAAGGTAAATGGAAAGGATGTAATTTCCGCCGGGGGTATACACAATGCCCGCGTCACTGATCAAGTGAATGGCGCCATCGGGGCCGCTAACCCAGCCATGCTTGTGGGCCACGCGCGTGCCTTCCGGCACGCTGGCTTCCAGCAGCACGCCAATTTTGTTATTCGCCAGCAGGTCAATCATACGATTGCATTCCGTCTGTGTAATTTCACCCGGGAAAGCGGCCACCAGGGCACCGCCGCCGGTTTCGGCGCATTGGTAAATATCGGCCAATAAAGTGCCCATCTCGGCAGGCGTGGTCTGATTGTACGGGTCGGGGTCGGTGGAAATATCGGTACGCTGGTTTCCCGGCGTGCGAAACACGGCCAGCAGGGGGGCGCCTTTGTGAAAATACCCCGCGAGGAAAGTGTTTTCCAGACCCAGGGTGCGCATATCTTTGGTGACTTCCAAAGGGCCGCGCTCGCGGTTGATGACATTTTCCATCAGCCAGTCGGCAGGGTCGTTGCCCGATTTGTCAATCATTTCTTTCAGCCAGCGCGCTTCCTCACCGGGCGGCTTGGTGCCGTCAATGCGGCGGAAAACCGACACCATGACAGGAATTTTAATGGTGCTCGCCGCAGTAAACGACACATCCGGCGGCACAGGCACCTCTTTGCCGTTAGCGGTTACAAAATAAATCTCTTCGCCGGTTTGCAAATCTAACAGGTAAAGGCCCATCACGCCGTCAAAGCCTTCCACGCGGGCCGTTTGCTGCAACAGCACCCGCAGGTTTTGGAAAGACGGCCTCGGCGGGGCAACCCGCCGCAAAGGCAGATCCACCACACGCTCGGCAGGCGAAAAGAGCGCCCGCTCTATCATTGGCACGGCGCTGTCAATATCCAGCGTGAGGCCGGGCTGCCCGGGCTTGAAATTGACCGTGCCGACGACCGGCTGCGGCGGCAAAGGGGGCTGGTCATAACGCGCCGCAATTTCGCTTTTCAGGTAAGAACGCAGGCGGGTTTCCGAATAATGCGCCACCAGCGGCACTTTCGGCGGCGGCGGCCAGCGCCCCCACAGGAAATCCCAAAAACCGCGCCAAAAACCGCTCCGGCCGCGCGCCTGTTCTACGGCAGCCAGCATCGTGTCGATATCCAGCTGAAAACCCGTCACAGCCGGCGGCACCTGAATGCGCGCCTCGCCGTAGCGCAGTTCTATCGGGCGGTTGAACACTTCTGTCAGCCGCTCTGCCGCCTGCTGGCGCGTCAGCCCCCCCACCGGCACCCCGCCCATCGTGGTGCCGGGCGGCAGCAAAGCGCGAAAACGGCTGTAACGCACCAGTTGGAACGCCAGCAGCCCCACCGCCCCCAGCAAAGCCAGGGTGGAAAGCAGCCGCATCGCGGAAAGAGGAGAACGAGCACGCGGAGAAGCAGGAAACATGAGAAAGGCGCATTCCTGGGAGTGGGTCGTGGCCGCCTCGGCGCACCGCCGGCTGAGAAACTTCCGGCCGGCCGAGAGCATCGCCACCTCAGGCTGCTAATTTTACCACTTTGGAGTAAAATTGCCGCAGTGCAAACGCTGCAGGGTTCTTCCATCCCCCGGCATGCAAACGGCCATTCCCTTCCCACAGAGAGGTTCCCAATGCTTCGTGCCTGGCTCATCTACCTTTCCAAAGCAACATGGGCGCAGCGCATTATGACCCGCTGGCGCCCCGCCTGGCGAGTGGCTTCCCGCTTTGTGGCAGGCAGCAAACTGGAAGATGCCATTCGCGTCATTCAAGAATTCAATGCTCAAGGCATTTCCGTCACTTTAGACCACCTGGGGGAAGCCACCACGAATCTGGACGAAGCCCAACAAGCCACCGAACACATCCTGGCAATGTTAGACGCGATAGACCAGGCTCAGGTCAAAGCCAACGCTTCCATCAAACTGACGCAGATTGGCCTGGCGCTCGACAGGGAAGCCTGCAAAAGCAACCTGCGGCGCATTCTCACCCGGGCGAAAGAACACCACATCATGGTACGCATAGATATGGAAGATTCGCCCTGGGTGGACGCCACACTGGCCCTTTACCGCGAAATGCGCGCTGAAGGGCTGGATAACGTCGGCGTGGTCATCCAGGCTTACCTTTACCGCAGTGAAGAAGATATTCGCGCGCTCGTTGCAGAAGGGGCACGCGTGCGCCTGGTCAAAGGGGCGTACAAAGAACCCCCAGAAATTGCCTACCCCAAAAAGCAGGATGTGGATGCCGGTTACGACCGCCTGGCACGGCTGCTGCTTGACGGCGCGCAAGCCGCCGGTGCACCGCCGGTGAGCCCAGACGGGAAATGGCCGCCCCTCCCCGCCCTCGGCACGCACGACGAAGCCCGCATTGCCTACGCAAAAGAGTATGCCGCCAGCATCGGCCTTCCCAAGCAGGCGCTGGAATTCCAGATGCTCTACGGCATCCGGCGCGACCTGCAACGCAGGCTGGCCGCCGAAGGCTATCCGGTGCGCATTTATGTGCCCTATGGCACCGAATGGTATCCCTACTTCATGCGCCGGCTGGCGGAACGGCCTGCCAACCTGTGGTTTTTCATTTCCAATTTCTTCCGCAAGTAGCCCGGCCGCACAGCCGCCCACCCTGCAGGCTCGTTCCCCGGGTGCAACGCGGCTTCCCGCCGCAGGGCAGCCTGCTACCATCCTTTCAGAAAATCCTGCCATTCGCCGTGGGCTTCCAGGTAACGGCGAAAACGGTACATCGCGCTGGCAGGCGGCGGGGCAGGCGGCCGCAACAGGTGCATATGGGCTTCGGCAAGGGTGCGCCCACCCTTCCGGGCGTTGCAGGCCGCGCAGGCCGTCACAAGGTTGTCCCACGAGTCGCCGCCCCCCAGCCGCCGCGGCACCACATGGTCAATCGTCGGGTGCGCTATCCGCCGCCCGCAATACTGGCAGGTGTAATCATCGCGGCGGAAAATTTCCAGCCTGTTAAGCGGCACGCGCGGCCGCGGCCGCCTGACCATATAAGCCAGCCGAATCACCGAAGGCACCTCAAACACCCGTTGCACGGTGCGAATCACCCCCCGCCCGTTGAGCACCAAATGCGCCTTGCCGGCCACCAGCAAAACCACCGCCCGCCGGACGGTACACACATCCAGCGGCTCATAATTGGCGTTTAACACCAGCACCGGTGCACGTAATCGGGCAGTCATCTTCCCACCCCGCGAGATTGTTGCCATTATAGCACAACAGGGGTAGAATTGATGCGTACCCCGCGTGAGCGCTTATCTTCATCAAGGAGGCCGCACATGAACATCACCGCATTCTGGTGGTTCTTCGGTGCCCTGCTGGTCATTTTCTTCTTCATGTTTCTCTTTTCACTGTACGACGTGGGCACAGCCGTGAAAACCGCTTACCACCCGGCGCCCTCGCCCACCATCCCCCACCATCACGAAGAACCCAAAGCCCCGGCGCCAAAAACGGCCGCCGCCCCCAGCCCGGCGGCAGAGGACGACCTGAAGAAAATAGAAGGCATTGGCCCCAAAATTGACGCCGCGCTGAAAGCAGCCGGCATCCGCACCTTCGCCGACCTGGCCGCCAAAACCCCCGAAGAACTGCAAGCTATTCTGGACGCGGCCGGCTTTGCCCGCATCAGCAATCCGGAAACCTGGGCCGAGCAGGCCGCCCTGGCCGCCAAAGGCGACTGGGAAGCCCTGTCTGCCTTGCAAAACACGCTCAAGGGCGGGCGGCGCGCCTGACCCTTCCCTGCCCTTTGCTACGCCCAGCCCGTTCCCCTGCTGCATCGGCCGGCCAGGGAACGGGCTGTTGTTTCAAGCGGCCACCCCACCGGAGGTTACGATGACCACACCCCCACCCCCAGCGGAACGCCCTCCCGATTCGCCCAACGCGATCGAAGAAAAAGCCCATTTGCACCAGGTCGGTCTGCAACACCTGGTGGCTCAGGAAGCCACGCTGGAAGAGACGGCCGTGGGAAGAATGAGTGCCGGCGATGTCACCTGCAGCGAAACCGCCATCGGCCTGCTGCGCGCCCGCAGCGCCACGCTGAACGACAGCGCAGTCAGCGCCCTGGCCGCCCGCCAGGTCTTTGCCGATGAAAGCATTGCCGCCGGGCTCATCGCCGCCCGCCAGGTTGAAGCGCCAGAGGTGGAAGCCAAAATCCTGCTGGCAGGCGAAGTCAAAGGCCACGTCACCACGCTGCTCAACACCCCTTTAGCCTTGCTGGCAGGGGCCGCCGCGGGCGCCGTTTTTGCTCTGGTTACCTGGCTGCTGCGCCGGAAGTAAACGACCGCTTTGTCCCCCGAAGGCCGGGCGTACCCCCATTCAGCCCGCCAGTAAAAGCGCAAAGCAGGCCAAGAGAGCGCCAAGAGCATTTCTGCCTCTTCTGTGCTCATCTGTGAAATCTGCGGTTCTCTTTGCCAAAGCCCACCGGTTACGCTCGGCTTCCCGGGTTGCTTCTCACCGCACACCGACAAAATACTGCTGCTCAACCGTCTGCCAGGTTTCGCCTTCCGGCAAAGCGAGGAAAGCCGCCAGCGCCGGCGCCACGGCGCCGATTTCCTCGGCCATGCGCCACGCCACCCGCCGAATGGAAAAATGGGCATTTGGGGCGGTGCGCAGCCGCAGAAAGTGGAAGGCTTCGCGCAGGTTGAAGGCCGCCAGCACCCGCCGGTTGAACCCGTTGGGCACCACATACGCCGCCACGTCGGGGTTCCAGGCAGCCAGAGCCTCGTAGGTCTCCGCCGCGGCTTCCATGGCGGCGCGATAATCGGCTTCCAGGCCAATCTCAGCCACCAGGCGCGGCACGGCATAGCCCAACCGCGCCGTCAACGCCTGCGGCGTCTGGCTCATCATCCGGTGGCGCTTGAATTCGTAATAAGCCCCCTGATCCATCACCAGGTCAAACGTAAACGCCGCGTATTCCAGCGCCCGCGGCGGGATGTCGCGGAAATCCAGCGCGCCCAGCAATTCCGCCGCCAGGGTGCGCCGCGCCTCGGCCGAAAGGCCGCGGGCATAGTTGAGGTAATCCACATACGGCCGGCTGCCGTGGCGGTAAAGCGCCGCCGCCAGCACGCGGGCTTCCGCCCCGCGGTCCCACGAAACCAGGTGGCACCAGTCTTCAGCATAGGTGCCTCCGCCGCGGAAATCGGCCGTGCGGGCGCGTAGGGCTTCCCGCGCCTGCTGCCAGCCGCGCACGGGCGCCACATGGCGCACCAGCGTAGGCGTTTCCGCCTCGGCCACCTCTTGCAGCACCGCCCCCAGTTGCCGCACCTCGGCCAGAGGGTGGGAAAGCATCTTCCGCAGGCTGTGCGCCAGCGCGCGGGCGTTGATGGTCATGCCCAGCGTCACCTGCGAAGCCGCGGGCAGCAGGAAACGGCAGACATCGGCATAGCGGGAACGGTGGCGGGCATCCCAGCGGGCGGGGGCTTCCCCCGCGGCGGGCGGGTCGCGACGGGCGATTTCGGCACGCGCGCTTTCCATACAGCGGTGATAGGCCGCAAAAAGCGCCTGCACGGTTTCCCGATAGCGCGCCGTCAGGTCGGGGCGGGCTTCCAGTTCCGGCGGGGTAACGAAATCCTCCGGCCCGAAGGGCTGGTAGCGGCTGGATTTTTCGGTGTAGGACGCCAGGCGGTGCGATTCCACCACCTCGGTCGCCAGGCGGGAAAGCCCCTCCACGGCAATGTGCAGCACGGCGTGCTCGGCCACCGACGCATGGCCGTAGCCGATGACCCACTTTTCGTGAAAGCGCGCGCTGGCGGCCTCGCTAAGTTCCTCCGCGGTGGCATCCAGCGGCCGCGGCGAGCGGGAAGCCTTCGCGAAGGCCACCGCAATCACTTCGGGGGCATAGCGGCGGGGGGAAAGCAGGTAAACGCGCATGGGGGCCTCACTACTTCGCTACTTCGCGGCTTTGCTGCTTCGCGGCCTCATTAGCCGGGGTTGGCGGGCGGCTGCGCCGGAGCGTCTCGCGGGCGGCAGCCACATCGCGGGCAATCTGCGCCGCCAGAGCCTCGGCAGAGGGGAAACGCTGTTCAGGGCGCAAGCGGGCAATGAAGTGTAGCGTGAGGGTCTGACCGTAAAGGTCGCCCGAAAAATCCAGCAGATGGGCTTCCAGGCGGGGGGCGGCGGGGTGCGGCTCAAAAGTAGGGCGCACGCCGAGGTTGACCACTGCGGGGTGAGTACCCGCGGCCGTCTCGGCCCAACAGGCATACACTCCCGCCGCCGGCATCATCCGCCGGGGCCAAACCGCCAGGTTGGCGGTCGGGAAGCCCAAAAGCCGCCCGCGGCCGTCGCCCGGCACCACCTCGCCCGGCACCGCATAAGGCCGCCCCAACAAGCGTCCGGCCAGCGCCACTTCGCCTTGCGCCAGCGCCTTCCGAATGCGGCTCGACGAAACCACTTCGCCGTCCAGGCGGTAGGCTTCCACCACGTGCAGGGTGTAGCCCAGCGCCTCGCCCAAGCGCCGCAGTGCGGGAATATCGCCTTCCCGATTGCGCCCGAGGGCAAAATCATAGCCCACCCAAAGGCGACGAAGCCCCAGGTGGGCCTGCAGGTCTTCCATGAAATCGCGCGCCCTGCGGCGGGCTACCTGCCGGTTAAAGGGATGCGTTATCAGCACGTCGGCCCCCAAACCGGCAATCAAAGCCGCCTTTTCTTCGGGCGTGGAAAGGTAAAAAGGGTTCGGGCGGTTGCCCAACACCTCTGCAGGATGGGGGTAAAAAGTGACCACCACCGCGGGCGCGGCATGAGCGTGCGCTTCGGTCACAAAAGCGCGCAGCAGCGCCTGATGGCCGCGATGGACGCCGTCGAAAGCGCCAATCGTTACCCACGCGCCCGACAAGTGCAGCGGCTCCAGGGAAGTGAAATGCTGCATCGGTCAGGAGGCAAAGAAAACTTTCTTGGGCTGCAGTTCGTCGCTCTCGGCAAGGTAAATCATCGCCGCCACCAGGTCGCCCTGCTCGGTGAGGGCGCGCACCATTTGCCCGTCGGTGAGTTCCAGATCTTTGGGCTTGATGCGATGGCCGTGGCGCACCAGTTCCACTTCGTCGGGGTCTAGCTCAATCATCGGCCATTCGGTCAGCGCCTCGGCGGCAGGGATGAGGTAACGATACCACTCACCCCTGCGGAAAGCCTCTTCCAGGCGGCGCAAGGGGACGGCATCCCGCAGGGTAAAGCGGCCGCTCTGCGTGCGGCGCAGGCCCACCAGGTGGGCGCCGCAGCCGAGTTCCTTGCCGATGTCGTGGGCCAGCGAGCGGACGTACGTGCCGGAGGAGCAGTGCACATCCACCACCACTTCCGGCGGCGCCCATTCCAGCAGTTCCAGGCTATAGACCTTGATTTTGCGCGGCTGCAGGTTGACTTCCTCGCCTTTGCGCGCCATATCGTAAGCGCGGCGGCCTTTCACCCGCACGGCCGAATAAGGCGGCGGCACCTGCTCAATTTCGCCTACAAATTTCTGCAAAATCTGTTCAAACTGCTCTTCGGTGATCTCTTCCCACGGCGCCGAACTGGTCATGCGGCCTTCGGCGTCGTAAGTGTCGGTGGCGCTTCCCAGGCGAATGGTCGCCATGTAGCGTTTGTCGGAAGCCGAAACCCA
>Ga0256829_1001628_pt1 | contig 18054 bp, 17 predicted proteins | sample 131447metaG_FD_185979 | JGI IMG/M metagenome (GOLD analysis project Ga0256829, IMG submission 185979) | Hydrothermal vent microbial communities from Lau Basin, Pacific Ocean - 131-447 | ecosystem: Environmental > Aquatic > Marine > Hydrothermal vents | place: Pacific Ocean: Lau Basin | collected...
CACTCTTACTTAAAAATGCATCTAAGTCTTTTACAAACCCTCCGCTATCAAGTTTTGAACGCCTCGTAAGCTCATCATACAAAAACTTCTCTGCATCATAGAGCCGAGCAGGAGATACTCGCTCATTTTTCATCAGGACAATAGAACCCTCTGTCACTCTCTCAACTAAAGCTGCTTCATAGAGTTTTACTCTTCCCATAAAACCCAACAGTTCATCAAGAGCATCAAAGAGTATCCCTTTAGCTAAACAAGAGTTACCCTGTTGTTCACAATAGTTCAGCAGGACATAATCCATAGCAGAACCTATACGCCTCTCATCATCAAGTTCCATATCCATCTTCAAAGCTAACTCATCAGCACGCTTAAAACCTATGTTGTTGATAGCTGTGAGGATATAGGGATTGTTCTTTATCTTTGTGCAAGGTTCATCTACATCTTTCATCGCTGTTGAGATGGTGGTAAGAAGGGCTGGTGTTACTTCATAAGGGGTAAGAAACTCACCAAGTTTTCGCATAGAGTGAAATCTCTTCCAACTCTCTTGAATCTTTTTAAGCCTTTTTTCTTTGATGCCATCAAACTCTAGGAGTCGCTCAATATCGTTATCTAAAATATCTATGAGACCCTCTTGCCCAAACTTCTCTATCAACTCAGCTGATAATTTTTTTGTAAAACCTTTGATAATCTTGTTTAAAAAGAAAAAAAGTGGATTTTGGTTGACCTTGAGGTGGTCAAACTTAAAAGTTTTACCATATTTCTTATGCTCATCCCAGTAACCATTGAGCGTGACTGCAGAGCCTTTAAGAGTAGAGATGCTTGTTTGCACATATGAGCCTGATATTTTTTCACCAGTTTTTAATACTGCTATAAAGAAATCTTCACTCTCAAAAAGGATTCTATCTATTTGACCTATGAGAGTTGTGTTCAATACTTAATTACTTTGTAAATAATTTTCATAACTATCCAAAGATGCAAAATTTATTTCATAGTTTTTGTCATTTATCTTATCTATTCTTACAGAGTCTATCCCTACTGTCTGTAGTTTTTGGTATGTTAAAAGTTCACCATCTTCTAATTCTAGAACATCTCGCAGTAGCCATCTCCCTAATTCTTTATTGGAAAACGACATTAATGCCTTATTTCCATCTTGGCATACCTTAACTTGTAACACATCACCATTTGGTAATTTTAAATTAAATGGGGTTTCCCTCTTAGGAAAAAAATCTGGCGATTTTTGATGTACTTTTGCTGGAATTGGGATATAAACTTCGTTATCATCTCTTTGCCTCCCATTAGCGTTCCATTGATTCAGTCCGCTTCTCTCATAAACAATCTTACCTCTACCATATAATGGTAGATAAACTGTTTGAATTATTTTACTAATTGAATTATATTGTAAATCATTTTGTAAGATACATTTTCTCAAATCTTCAAGGGGGTTTGATAAAACTTCTACATCAAATTCATATAATGGATTGCCAGTATAAAATCTTTTTGTTAGTGTACTTTTAGAGATATTAAAAGAGTAATCATGTAATCCATCATTAAATTTTATTGTATTTTTTACTTTTTTGACATTATTTATATTGGTTATATCTATATAGTTCATAACCTCTTCATGTATCTTAAAAGAGTTTTCACTCCTTACTACACAATGATAGATAGAGTCACTAACTCCATATAAATTTTCAGTAAACTTTATTCGTTCATTTCGAAGCTTAGATACTATTTCTATTAACTTTTTTGGACTTTTGTTTTCATATAAAAATTTATCTTTATTAAATTCTGCAATTTTCTGAAAAGATTTACTATTACCTTCCAAAAATGTTTTTAAACCTATCCCAATATTACCTTTTACTGCGTCTAAAGCAACATCACCTCTTGATAAATCTTTAGCTAAAAATGAATTGCAAAATATTTTTTCTGCTATTCTATAATATAAGTATGGGACTTTTGAATCAGAAAATAAATTTGATAAACTGCCTATAATTTTTAATGAATCTTCATAATAGTTTTTTTTCGTATTACCCTGATTGTTATAAAACATTTCTAATCTCTTTAGCGATTGATTCTATGACAGAAACTGTAACTGAATTTCCTACTTGTTTATACTGATGAGACAAGGCTAAATCTTTAGGAAATTTGAGTTTGTGTGTAAAACCCTGAAAATTTGCACACTCTCTAGGGGTTAATTTTCTTATCCCTTTATCATCTTTTAAAATAGGCACATTATGTCCACCTGTACCCATGTTTGCTGTTAAGGTTGGGCAAACATTATTTTTATTTTCTCTCACATATTGCCTACGCCATTGGTAAAGAGTATCTTTAGACTTAACATCTGTTTTAATTTTTTCATATAATGGTTTGTTGTTATAATAGAAACTATCATCTATATTTTCTTCTAAAAAATGATGAATTGTTTTATTTAATTTTTGTTTTTTTGGAAATTTAAAATCTATACTTTTGTCTAGAAAAGCTACTATATAGATTCTTTCTCTATTTTGAGCGACTCCAAAATCTTTTGAATTTAAAACTTCGCTAAATACTTTATACCCTAAATTTTTTAATGTTTGCATTACAACTTTAAAAGTATTGCCATTATCGTGTCCAACAAAACCTTTTACATTTTCTAAAAATAATACTTTAGGCTTATGATAGGCTGCAATTCTTGCCACATCAAAAAAAAGTGTCCCTCTAGTATCTTCAAAGCCTTTTCTATATCCTGCAACACTAAATGCCTGACAAGGAAAACCTGCTAGAATAATATCATGCGGTGGAATCTCTTTTTCATCTATTGTTGTAATGTCGCCATGTGGCATTTCATTATAATTCAAATAATATGTTTTCTTTGCATTTTCATCTATCTCAGAAGCAAAAACAACTTCACAATCTTCTTTATATACTTTTTCAAATCCAGTTCTAATACCGCCGATACCAGCAAATAAATCAATAATCCTCAAAGGGCTCTTAGTCTCTGCTTTATTTGGATACATTATTTGCGTCATATCATAATCCTTATTGTGTTTAAAGTATTTTACATAAAAGCATTGAAAAATCGCAAAAATATGTCAAATTGACATGTTTTTATAATACTTAAGCTTTTACACGCTCTAGTCGGTCTGACTCTTGAGCCTTATAAAGTTGGGCACAACCTTTTGAAAGTTCACGGATCTTAAGCATATAGTTTTGACGCTCTGTTTGACTTATCGCTTTTCTTGCATCTAAGATATTAAAAGTGTTTGATGCCATCATACATAAGTCATAGGCTGGTAATGGAAGCCCAGCTTCAAGAGTACGCAAACATTCTTCACATTTTGCATTAAAATCAGCAAAGAGCATCTGGGTATCTGCTACTTCAAAATTATACTTAGAAAACTCTATCTCACTCTCTTTATGGACATCTCTATAGTAAGTTTTGCCAAACTCATTTTCACCCCATACTATGTCAAAAATGTTATCCACACCTTGAAGGTACATAGCAAGTCGCTCAGTTCCATAGGTGATCTCTACTGCCACAGGACTACACTCGATACCGCCAACCTGTTGAAAGTAAGTAAACTGCGTTACCTCCATGCCATTGAGCCAAACTTCCCAACCAAGACCCCATGCACCAAGTGTTGGGGACTCCCAGTTGTCTTCAACAAAACGGATATCATGGTTTTTTACATCAAGACCAAGGTACTCTAAAGACTTAAGATATAACTCTTGAATGTTATCTGGAGAGGGCTTGATGAGTGCTTGAAACTGATAGTATGAGCCTAAACGATTTGGATTTTCTCCATAACGACCATCAGTAGGGCGACGAGATGGTGCTACATAAGCAGTAGCCCAAGGTGTAGAGTCAAGTGAACGCAAAAATGTAGCTGGATGAAAAGTTCCTGCTCCTGCTGGTATATCGTAAGGTTGGACTATGTTACAACCTTGCTTCATCCAAAATTCCTGTAGTTTTAGTAGCATCTCACTAAATGTTATCATTGTACTTACACCTTTATCTTTTTTTGCAATTATATCAGAATCCGCTAGTATCTCTAAATTGTGCTATCTCATCTTCTACCATCTCATTGATCATCTTCGTAAAAAGTTCTGAAATCATATTTGGTGAGACATCAAGTTCTATTGCACGAGCACGCACTTTATCTTTGATAAATTCTACTCGCTCAGTCGCCTTAACCTCATCTACACTATTTTTAAACTTTGCAGCCTGATGGATATAGTGACTTCTTTTTGCTATAAGCTCTACAAGTGCATCATCTATCTTATCTATCTCTTGCCTTACATCTTTTAGTGAGTTACATTTTTTCATTTTAAGCCTTTTTAAATATTAAAGTAATATTAACTAAAATTTACTAATTTATAATTAACAATTCTGTAACAATAATCCTATATAATTACTACATCGATTCTCCATGTATAGTCTTTTACTGACTCTTCAAGACTATACCTCCTAATACCAATCCCACTTATTTATCTTGGCAATTATCCTACAATTTAGCTTAGTTTGTGTATAATTTCTTGCAATAAAGGTAAATCCAATGACAAACATATATCTCATTATTGCAAAACAAATCATCTCCGAAGCTGGTAAAATCATCAAAGAAGCGAGAGCTACAAACTCTTTTGGCTTTTCATTTAAAGATGACAATACCCCTGTCACAGATATCGACACCCAAATCCAAAGCTATATCACCAAAAGACTCCATGACAACTTTGAGATCCAAGTGATAGGGGAAGAGGATAACCATGATATAGACACAACAAAACCTTACTGGGCCATAGACCCCATAGATGGAACTTGGTCATTTATCACACATGAAAACACATCTGCCATCAATCTCTCTTTGATAGATGGTGGTGAGGTTACTTTAGCTATAGTCTTCAACCCATTTACTGATGAGTTTTTTCATACAGAGAAAGGTTCAAAGTCCCACATAGGTTTACTAGAACTTCCTTTAAGACAAAATGATGGTGTCACTGTTGTAAACTTTAAACCTGAGAGAGAGCATCCTATTGTCAAAAATCTTAATCTTCTTTTTAAAGAAAACAAGGTAAAAAAACTTGTATCCATCGGAGGAAGCATTACTTATTCTATGTGTATGGTTGCAAAAGGGGCATTTTCTAACTACATCGCTCACTTTGATGGTTTCTCAAATGCTTGGGATCTCTCAGCAGCGATACTTATCATACGAAATAGTGGTGGATTTGTAACAGATTTACAAGGAAACAACATCGACCCTGTAAAACACAAGGGCTACATCATCGCGAGTGCAAATGCCACTGTGCGTGACCAGTTTTTAGCGATGTTTAATGCTCTTGAGATTTACGATGGTCAGGCACTTATCTAAAATTTATTTGAAAAGAGTTCGATACGCTCAAAGCCAAACGGATTTAGTCTCTATTGCGATTTCTTCCGCCACCACTTCTGTTGCGGTTGCCACCACCATCACGACTTCCACCATCACGGTTTCCACGATAGCCACCACCATTGCCACCGCCACCACCATTGCCACCGCCACCACCACTGCGGTTACGATTTCCTCTGTATCCACCTCGACCACGACCTCGACCACCACCGCCATTGCCACGCTTCATTGCACGCTCTAAGATAGCTTCGATTCTATCAGCTGGGATACCAATCTCACTTGGACCTTTGATGCTCTGTCTGTCAAGTAGTGTAGAGATGAGTTTATACATGATTTGTTCTTCATCTATATCTTCTTTGAGCATATCTAAGATTTTATGTGCTTCATCATAGATTTTTTGCTCCTCTATATTTTTTACAATAACTTTTAGATTATTTGCACGCAGGTCATTTTTACTTGGCACAAACGCATGGTTCATAGATGTTCCAACCTTGCTTTTGATACGCTGAAGCTCTTTAAACTCCATAGGTGTGACAAGAGTGATAGCTGTACCTTTAGTTCCAGCGCGACCAGTTCTACCAATACGGTGAACATAAGACTCAGGATCAAAAGGGATATGGTAGTTAAAAACATGTGAGATGTTATTTACATGGATACCACGGGCAGCAACATCAGTTGCTACGAGAACTTTCACTGAGTTTTCTTTGAAACCTTTGATCACTGTTTCGCGTTGGCGTTGTTCCATATCTCCGTGAAGACCATTTGCAAGGTAGCCAGCATTTGAGAGGACATTTGAAAGACGATCAACCTCTGATTTTGTTCTACAAAATACAACTGCTTTACCTGTAAGATCAGCATCCATCAAACGGATAACAGCATCATCCCTTTCAGACTCTTCGATAACATAATACTCTTGAGTAATATCAGTGTTTGTTGTTTCACCTTTGGTGATAGAGATAAATTCTGGATTATCAAGAATGCGTTCTGCAAGGAGTTTGATAGGTTTTGGCATAGTTGCTGAAAAGAGTAGTGTTTGACGGTTTGATGGTAAATATGAAAAGATTTCATTGATATCATCTAAAAAGCCCATGTCAAGCATCTCATCAGCTTCATCCAGAACTACAATTGATGGTGCAAAATCTTTAAGCATTCCGCGTTTAAGGATGTCTAAAAGACGACCTGGTGTTGCAACAACAACAGACGCTCCACGGTTGATAAGGTCAAGTTGACGCTTATAAGAGCTACCCCCATAGACGGTTACTGTTCTAGCACCCATGTTACGACCATACTTAAAAATTTCATCTGAAACTTGAGTAGCAAGTTCGCGAGTAGGTGTGATAACTAAAAGTCCTACGCTACCATCATGCTTAATGTTGTTCAGTGCAGGAAGACCAAAAGCTGCTGTTTTACCAGTACCAGTATGTGCCTGACCAACCATATCTCGGCCAGAGAGAACTAGTGGGATAGCCTGAGCTTGGATAGGACTTGGTGTAACGAAACCTGCCTGTTTTACTGCTTGGAGTAGATCTTTGTTGAGACCTAAGTCGTTGAAAGTTATAGTAACTTCTTCCTCTGTTTTTTGAGCGTTTTCTTGTGCATTTTCTTGCATCATTTACCTTTGTTGAGGGGATGACGCAAGTGAGCGTATAAGCTACTTAACTCTTGGACTAACACCGTCCCCTAGAAATATTTGGCGAATTATACCCAAATTATCTACAAAATATCTTGAAGTGCATCTATCGTGTATTTATTTAAGTTTAAATTGTGTAAAGTTGAGCATTAAAATTAGATAAAAAAGGTTTGTAGTGGATTTGTATTTAGTGCTTATTGGGGTTTTGTCTGTATTTATAACCATTTTGATTTATCTGCTTTTTAAACAAAATGTAGATTTAAAAAACATGGAGATAGAATACGCAATACTTACTACGAAGTATGATGAAGAGAGTAAAAACTCACAAGAAAAACTTGATGCACTGCAAAGTGCAAAAGAGTCTCTCTCTATAGAGTTTAAAAACCTTGCAAACCAAATCTTTGAAGATAAATCTAAACAGTTCAATACAACTTCAAAAGAGCAGTTTGAGCATCTTTTAAAACCTTTCCGTGAACAAATAACAAACTTCTCAAACCAATCAAGAGAGCAGTTTACACAGGAGTTAAAAGATAGAACACTCTTAAAAGATGAACTCTCAAGACTCAAACAGATGAATGAACAACTCTCTAATGATGCACTTAACCTTACAAATGCACTCAAAGGGGAAAACAAAACTCAGGGGAATTGGGGTGAGATAGTTTTAGAACGCATCTTAGAAGACTCGGGACTGAGTGAGGGTAGGGAGTATGAACTTCAGGTTAATCTCAAGTCGGATGAGGGTAAACGCTACCTTCCAGATGTTGTTGTGCATCTCCCTGAGGGTAGGGATATCATCATCGACTCCAAAGTTTCACTGACTGCTTATGAAAAGTTTGTCAATGAAGAAGATGCTTTTGCTAAAGAGGTGGCATTAAAAGAACATATACTTAGTATCAAAAACCATATTAAAGAGTTGAGTTTAAAACAGTACGAGAAATTAGAGGGTGTCAATACTCTTGATTTCGTTCTGCTTTTTATGCCTATAGAAGGTGCTTTTCTCTTAGCTCTTGAACAAGATGGCGAGTTTTTTAAACGGGCATATGAGAGCAATATTCTTGTGGTCTCTCCTTCAACTCTCCTTGTGACCCTGAGAACCATAGAACACATTTGGCGGACACAACACCAACAAGACAATGCACAAAAAATCGCCGATGAAGCAGAAGCGATGTATGAAAAACTTGTTGGTTTTGTGGAGGAGATGGAAAAGATCGGCTCGCTTATAGATAAAACCAAAGACTCCTATGACACAGCGATGAACAGACTCAAGACTGGTCGGGGCAATGTGATAAAAAGGGCTCAAAACATGAAAGCTCTAGGACTCAAACCGAAAAAAAATCTTTAGAAAAGTGATAAATAGGATATACTTTTAAAAATAAATTACAAGAACAGATATGAGAATAGCATTTATAGGTGATATTGTTGGACGCCCTGGGCGTGATATGCTTAAAGAGCATCTACTAAGAATAAAAAAAGAAGAAAAAATTGATTTTGTGATAGCAAACTATGAAAATGCATCGCATGGTTTTGGGCTGACAACTAAAAATGCGAATGAGCTTTTAGGTTTTGGAGTAGATGTGATGACTGGGGGCAATCACTCTTGGGATAAAAAAGAGGTTGTTGCCCTTTTTGACACGCATGAGATACTCCGTCCACATAACTATCCTGATGGTGTAGATGGGACTGGGTGTAAGGTTTATGAGATTAACGGTGAGAAGTTAGCTGTCCTTAACTTAATGGGCTTTTATGCTATGCCTATGAGTGATAATGCTTTTCGATGTGCTCAAGAGACAGTTGATGCTCTTCACGAAGAGGGTATCGGCAATATATTTATAGATTTTCATGCAGAAGCAAGTAGTGAAAAGCGTGGTATGATGATGTTGCTTCAAGGCAAAGTGAGTGCTATCATAGGGACACATACCCATATCTCAAGTGATGATTTTCAGATTGTAAATGGGACTGCATACTTAAGTGATATGGGGCTTACAGGTTGCAGGGACAATGTGATTGGTATGGATGCAAAAGTTCCTCTAAAGCAGTTCTTAACTGGGATGAAAGGGCATTTTGACATCCCTAAAAAATGTAAAAAAATTATGCAAATAGCTGTCATGGACTTAAGTGAAGGAAATTGTATGAGTGCGTATAAACTAAAAATATTTGATGATGCGAGGGTGATAAAAACTGAAGCTTGGATAGAAGACTAAGCGGTTATTTGGTAGTATTTGTCGTTTGCTAAGTAGGTGTTGATCGCTGATTGTGGATTCCTTGTAGGTGTTACTTGTCCTGAGACTTGCTTTGGTTTGGGTACTATAGAAAACATTGTCGAGTTTGCTGTGTAGGCTGTCTTTGCATTTTTGATAGTAATCGAAGTGTTAAATATATTTGCATGAAGTAAACCTTGTTTTAAGGCTAAATCTGGTTGTAGTTTTTGCTTGTTATTAAATGTGTTGGGATTTTGCAGATAGTTTATAGGAGTTGTGTAAGAACGAGTGTTTGGTAATGCAGGTTTATTTAAAAATCTTGTAGCAAAACTGTCCGAAGTTTGTGCTTCTTTGCTCTCTTTTATTTTAGAAGTTTTATCGTTGCTACTTGTATGTATATAGGTGTTATACGATGCAACAAACATACCTAATTCCTCTTAAAGTTTCTTTTTCCCCATTATAAATCAATTTTGCTTATAAAATCTTTGAATATTTTGATAAAATATGACTATGAAAAGAAATTTAAAAAATATTTTCTTTGGAGTGTTGCTTTCAAGTTTGATTGTATATCTTTCTTTGGTGTTTGGAATGACTCATTATGAGATCTTTTTAGAGCTTTTGGTTATGATATTTCTCATGATAGTCTTAGAGCTAAAAAAAAACTATTTACTTGAAAAAGAAAAAATCATTTCACAAAACTTGCTTGAATTAGCAGCACAAAAATTAAAAGAAAAAGACAAGTTACTCTCCCAAAGAGCTAAATTTGTATCGATGCGTGAGATGATAGAAAATATAGCACATCAGTGGCGACAACCACTTTCGCAGATAAACTCTGCCGTATTGTTGGTCGATGATATGCTTTTTGATAAGGGTGTTAAAAGTATAGATATCGAAGAAAAACTTTTGGAAATAGAATCTCAAACAGAGTATATGTCAAAAACCATAGATGATTTTAAAAACTTTTTTGAGCCAAATAAAGAGAAAAAAGCTTTTATGATGCATGAGTTACTGCAGCGTTCAATCTACATCTTAAAAGGAAATTTAAAATACAACAATATAGAGGTTGAGACAAATCTCAATAATACTCTGAGATGTATAGGCTACCCTAGTGAGTTGCAACAAGTGATAGTCGCTATTTTAAACAATGCCAAAGATGTTCTCATGCAAAATAAGATTAAAAATGCTAAAATAACTATAAATTCAAAAAAAATTAATGAGAGCATTTCTATAACCATTTGCGACAATGGGGGTGGGATAGATGCAACTTTGATAGAAAATATATTTGATCCCTATTTTACTACAAAGTATAAGTCTCAGGGTACAGGGCTAGGTCTGTATATCTCACGCCTCATAGTTGAGGAGAGTTTAAACGGTGAGCTCAATGTGAAAAATACTGCAGATGGTGCTTGTTTTGAAATAATCCAAAGGATATCTAATGAGTAATAGGGTAAAAAAATTTGATATTTTATTTGTCGAAGATGAAGAGGCTATCCGAAAAAATTATGTGCAATATCTCAAGAGGTATTTTGCAAATGTATATGAAGCCGAAGATGGTCAAAAAGCGTATCAGATTTATAAGGAGAAAAAGCCCCATATCCTTATTGTTGATCTAAACATACCAAAACAAAATGGATTGGAGCTTCTTGCTAAAATACGAGAGAGTGACCATTCTGTAAAAGCTATCATGTTGACTGCACATACTGAACAAAAGTATCTGCTTGAGGCGACATCTTTGAAGCTAACAAAGTATCTTGTAAAACCAGTAAACCGTACATCCCTTAAAAATGCTCTTGATTTGGCGATCTCTGAACTCTCAAATTTTGATGTTGTGTCTAAAGAGGTACTTATTTTAAAAGAATCCTACTTTTGGGACTTTACGACACAAGAACTGCTTCAAGAAGATGAACCTATCTTGCTGACAAACAAGGAAAGAAAAACCCTCTCTCTGCTCTTTGAAAACACTAATAAAACTTTAACTTATGAAGATATTATCATGGAAGTTTGGTATGAAAATGAGTACGAAAAGATAGATGCTCTCAAAACTATTATTAAAAATTTACGAAAAAAATTGCCAACAGATACGATACAAAATGTATTTGGTGTTGGCTATAAGGTGGAAAATTGAAAGAGATTAAAGAACAAGTTAAACTCAAATATCTTCTAGGAATTTTAGTCAGTATATTTATACTTTTATATGTATCTTATATGTTTTTAAAACCTCTTGTTGAAGATACTGCAAGTTTAAGTGTTGTTTTTTTTGTTTTAGGGAGTAGTTTATTTTTGTTGAATTTTACCATCTTTTATCTACTAAAAAAACAAAATGATGAACTGATTGAAGATGTGGAAGAGTTAAGCGAGTATATCTTAGATATCTCGCACAAAAAATATACGAGTAGCATCAATATTAAACACTATGCAGAGTTTCTTCAAATCTCTTTATTTCTTAAAAATGTCATTAAAAGATTAAACAAATAACTAAATTTTTGATTGTATTGTTATCTTATTTGCCTCAAAAAGTTCTATCGCTTTAGCAACCATTGGTTCATTTTGTATATCTTTACTATCTATCTCTTTTGTGTTGTCTGGCACCTCACAGTTTGTAACGCAAGAAGCACTACCTCCTATCTCTGCATCTTCAACCATAGAGGTACTTTGTGGTTCTCTCATGGTAGGTTGTTCAAAGCTCACTTTTTTTTTACAAGGGATATGCTTGATCTTTGTTTCAAACCCAAACTCTTCTCTTACAAGTTGTTTGATGACTGAAAAACCATGGGTTAGAGCATCTTTACACTCAGGATTTGTACAGCTTTGCCATGTGAGTTGTTCGTTTTCATAGGAGATAAACTTTATAGAATTTTCAAAACATTTGCCTAACTCAACGCTTCGATCTTTTATATTGTCTATTAGATTTTGAAACTTTTTAAGGTTGGGGTCTTTAACTGTGGGCGTAATTACTTCTGGTTTGTCTTCTGGTATATCGACTATTGGTGTTGTCTGTTCAGGTCTTGGCTCAAGCATCTGTTTTTGTATCTTAAGATCTATAGCACCTAAATCTGGTCTATCTATCTCTTTTTGAAGTGATTCTATCATCACATCTATCTCTTTAATACGCAGAGCTTCGATCATTTTAAAAAATATAAGGCTCAGTACAAAAGATCCATCTGCATTGATTGCAAAAAGTGATTTTGATTCACTAAGGATTCTAAAAAATCTATCAATAACAAGAGTAGAAAAGAGAGCATCGTTTGCGTACATGCGTTCTTTGATGTAGGCGATCAGTTCATCAACAACCATTTCACTCTCATAATCATCAAGTATTTTAGTGAACTCAACAACTTTTGCATAATCTTTTGCAAAAACAGCATTAAAAATTTGTGCAATAAATTGAGGATCAACAAGACCAAGCATATCTGTAACGGTACTTACATTGACAAAGTTATTTGAGTATATGATGGCTTGATCAAGGAGGGTTAAGGTATCTCTTAAGCTTCCACCGCCACTCCGTGCTAAAATTTCGAGTGCATCCATCTCGTATTGGATATTTTCTAGGTTAAGAATGTGGGCTAAATGGTCTATGACTTTACCAAGAGCTATGCTTTTAAATCGAAAATGTTGTGTTCGACTTAAAATGGTAGCAGGCAATTTAAGTGGGTCTGTTGTTGCTAAGATAAACTTTACATACGCTGGAGGCTCTTCTAAAGTTTTTAGAAGTGCATTAAATGCTTCTTTTGTAAGCATATGTACTTCATCAATGATAAATATCTTATATCTAGCTGTAGCTGGTTTGTATTTTGTTTGTTCTATGAGGTCACGGATATCATCTATCTTTCTTGAACTTGCAGCATCCATCTCTATGATATCAACATGACGATTCTCAAGTGCATTGATGCAGTTGGAACACACACCACAAGGCTGATGGGAAAGTCCCTTCTCACAGTTAAGTGCTTTAGCAAAGATACGAGCAGTCGAAGTTTTTCCACTTCCTCTAAGACCTGAAAAGAGATAGGCATGAGAGAGCCTATTTGTATCTAAGGCTAGAGAAAGAGTCTGAGCGATAGTCTCTTGACCTATAAGCTCATCAAAGTTTGTGGGTCTGTATTTTCTTGCTAATACTTCAGAACTTTCTTTCACTGCATCTCTCCAAATTTGATTAGAATGATTTTATCATGTATCGTGTTAAATTTTCTTATAATTGTTTCAATATGGTAATACATTGTCAAATATCGAGCCATTTTTTAGCAACTTTTTTCAGTGCATCAGGATTTTCTGAAGCGAAAAATTTTATATTTGGATTATTGTATCTTTTTGTAAAATCAAATTGTTTTTGCAGATGCTCTACTATTGCCTCTCCTGAGTGGATAAGTTTTGTTTTATCACCAAAATATTTTTGGAGTGCATCTGAGAGGAGCGGGAAATGTGTACATCCTAGTATGAGAGCATCTACCTCTCTGTCGATATCTTTGAAATAGTATTGCAACGAGGCATCTACAATAGCACCTTCGTAAATTTCCTCCTCAACTAAGGGGACAAAAAGTGAGGTAGCTTTGGAAGTGATAGTAGTAAAATTATTTGTTTTGAGACCTAGTTCATAAGCACGAGAGTCTATAGTCGCGTGAGTTCCTATGATGAGGATGTTGGAGTTTTTTTTATCCAAAGAGTTAGAACAAGCTAATATTCCAGCTTCAACTACCCCAACAACAGGGCAGGTTGCCGAGTCTCGCATCTCATCTAAGGCATAAGCACTGACTGTGTTACAAGCAACTATGATAAGGTCAAGTTCAAAGTTTTTGAAAAACTCTATAGCCTCGATGCCATAGCGGATAATGGTGTTTTTATCTTTAGTTCCGTAAGGGACTCGAGCAGTATCGCCGAAGTAGATGATCTCCTCAAAAAGTTGATGCTCTAAGAGCGACTTTACAACACTTAATCCACCAATCCCACTATCAAAAACACCGATTTTCATAATTATTGGGTATTCATACTTTCAAGAAATTCTTCGTTAGTAGTTTTCTTACCCATAGTTGTGTAGATAAATTTGAGTGCCTCTATCTCATTGTCTTGTTTATTCATCATGGAGCGGAGGATGAAGACTTTTTGGAGTGTATCTGGACCGATAAGAAGTTCATCTTTTCTTGTTCCAGATTTGAGGACATCTATGGCAGGGTAGATGCGTCTATCTGCTATCTTTCTATCAAGGACTACTTCACTGTTTCCTGTCCCTTTGAACTCTTCAAAGATCACTTCATCCATACGACTTCCAGTATCAATAAGTGCTGTTGCTATGATAGTCAAAGACCCACCATTTTCTATGTTCCTTGCAGCTCCAAAGAAGCGTTTTGGACGATGAAGAGCATTTGCATCAACTCCCCCAGAGAGTACCTTGCCAGATGATGGCGTAGCGGTATTGTAGGCACGAGCAAGACGAGTAATAGAATCCAAAAGGATAACAACATCTTTTCCTAACTCTACGCGTCTTTTTGCTTTTTCTATCACCATCTCTGCTACTTTAACATGATTTTTTGCAGGCATATCAAAAGTAGAGCTATACACTTCACCTTTAACACTTCTTTCCATGTCTGTAACCTCTTCAGGACGCTCATCTACAAGAAGTACTATCAAATCTATTTCAGCATGGTTTGCTGTGATACCATGTGCTATCTCTTTGAGTAGTTCTGTTTTACCACTTCTCGGAGGTGCAACAATAAGTCCCCTTTGCCCCTTACCTATAGGAGCAAAAAGATCCATCATACGACCAGCAAGACCTTTTTCTCTATATTCTAATTTGATTTGATCAAGTGCATAAAGAGGTGTAAGGTTTTCAAAAAGAGGTCGTTTCTTAGACTCTTCGGGGGGGAGGGAATTGACCGCTTCTATCTTGATAAGAGCATAATAACGTTCTTGCTCTTTAGGGGGACGAACTTGACCTGTTACCACATCCCCATTACGAAGTGCAAATCTTTTGATTTGCGTGTTAGATACATATGCATCATTGATAGACTCATTGAAACTTTTATCTATAGAACGGATAAAGCCATATCCATCTTGCATTATCTCTAAGATGCCACTAAAGAGGATGTATCCACCCTGTTCAGTTTGAGCTTTAAGAATTTCAAATATAACATCTTGGCGTTTAAGCTCTTGAGGATGTTCTATGTTGAGATCTTCAGCGATAGAGACTAACTCCTCTATGCTCTTGGCACGAAGCTCATCTACACTTGTGCCTTTTGCTGGTTTATGGGAGCGACCTTTTGAGTTGTTACGATTTGCATTGTTGCTACGGTTGTTGTTGCGAGGTTTTTGTGAAGTTGTTTCACTCATTAGAATTCTGCCTTAGTTTTTGGATTTTTGCAGGGGGGAAGATTTGGACAAGATATGGTATATCTTTCAATGAGGGCATTTTACAATAATCTTTAAAGAAATGTCAAGTTTATTGAATGATGAGGTATTTATGTTCATCAGTTTGTTGGAGTGTATACATATTGTTATGAATCTTTTTATAAACATATGGAAGGGAGATAGAACCACGCTTGATGTAGTATAGTATGGTACTAAAAGTGATCTTGTGAGCTATGTTTTCATCTTTAAATGCTCTAGTTACTACACCTTTGTAGAAGTCTAAGATAGCTTTTTTGTCTGGACTGTTTACTATGACACCTATGCTGCCACCATGTAGCCTGGCAACTATGGCATTTTCTTTTGATTCATTTTTTATAAGTTGTGCAAAACTTTTTATGATTGCATCAGCTCCAAAAAGACCATATAGCTGGTTTGCTCTATCCAATCTATCTATTTTAAAAACTAAAACCCAAAATTTTTGATTTTTATTGATATTGTTCATGAGTTGAGAATCGAAATACAAGGAGTTGTTGAGTTTTGTGAGTGGGTCCGTAAAGCTATGAAGAGCTAGTTTGTATTGTTTGTCTTTTATCTCCTGAAGGTAGGAGACAATTTGAAGATGAGTTTTTATTCTTACTTTGAGTTCTATAGGGTTGAATGGTTTAAAGATATAATCAACACCGCCAACCTTAAAAGCACGAGAAATATTTTCTATATCTGTTTGTGCCGTTAAAAATATGATAGGAATATCTTTTGTTGTTTTATCTTTTTTTAGTAGCTCACAGACTTCAAAACCATTTTTTTGAGGCATATCTATGTCAAGGAGTATAAGATTGATATCTTGTTGTGAGATATTTTTGAGTGCACTCAAAGGATTCGTAGTATAAAATACCCTATAACCCTCTCTTTTGAGATATACGGAGGCAATTTTGATGTTTAGTATCTCATCATCAACAATTAAAATACTAAAATCGCTATTTTTTTTCATGTAATATTCTATATTAATATATATTAATAATTACTTTAGGGTGCTTTATATTTATCAATATCTCTACTTAAGATTTCATTATACATTCTTTGATATACTTTTAACTCAAATTATGCACATAAAACATCAAAAAGAGGTTAGAGATGCTAAAGTACAAAGATTATTTAGGACTTGGGATAGCAGGAAATTTTGCACTACATCTTGACCAAGCTGGGGAAGCTGAAGATTTCAAAGATGTTGTCACGGCTGATGAAGTTGCACCAAAGGGGATGTTCCCATTTTATCTTCCCGCACCTATCCCCTCTGCAAGAAAGATATTAACTACTTATCCCCTTGATTCATACAGCATCCAACTACCAGAGGAAGATGTCAATATTCAAGCAGAACCTGAGGTTGGGCTGCTCTGCGACATTGTATATAAAGATGCCAAAGTCCTAAATATAAAGCCTACTCATTTTGGGGCTTTTAATGATTGTTCTATCCGCGTTAAAGGTGCAACGAAAATAAGCGATAAAAAAAACTGGGGAGCATCTTCAAAAGGGATCTCTGAGACTCTTTTTGAGATAGACAAGTTTAGCCAAGGTGGCATTATGGACAAGTTCTCCATCGCTTCCTTCTTACTTAGAGATGGGGAGATACATCCCTATGGTGAAGATGCAAAACTAAATGGATATAGTTACTTCTACACACAACTTACAGAGTGGATGATCAAGCAGATCAATACACAAGAGGATTTTGACCCACTAGAGCCTATTCTCTCTTACATCATTGGGGCTAATTACCCATCTAAAGTGATCATAGCTATAGGCTCTACAAGTTACACCCCTTACGGAGAAAGCACTTTTCTCAAAGCTGGAGATGAAGTGATCATAGCAGTCTATAACAACACAACTATCTCTCATGATATCCTTCTTGAGTCCATAAAAAAAGGCACTTATGATAACTCACACATGAGTATTCTTTCCCAAAAAGTTGTTTAATAGTAAAAATAAGTATCAAAAAAAAACAATTTTATGCTAAAATACCTCTATCAAAAAATAAAACCAAAATTATGCAATAAAGTTTTTAGCTTTCTATCACATAATTTGGATTAAAGGTAATATAATATGGGTTTTTTTAGTGGGTGTGATAAAGAACAAGGTCAGATAAAAGAATTAGAAAGTAACAACAGAAAGCTTCAAGAGCAGATAGATGAGTTAAAACGGACAAATATTCAACTAGAGGAAGAACTTCAAAGTCCTACACATTCTGATGAGGATGTAGCAAAAGAAGAGATCATCCAAATGCTTTTAAAATCATACAAAAGCGGTGTAACATTTACACGAACTATTATGGAATCTGCAGTTGAACAACTAGCAGAGGCGAGTGAAACAAATCAAAAAACATCTCAACGCATCGATGCTGTTCAGGATGACTCTGAAAAGATCAATGAGTCCATAAGCCTTATAGCACAAGAAGCAGAGAACCTAAATAATGGTGCAAGTTCACTTAACGATAGTGTAAGTTCCATTGGTGAGATCATCAATCTCATCAAAGATATCTCAG
>Ga0256829_1001629_pt1 | contig 18054 bp, 14 predicted proteins | sample 131447metaG_FD_185979 | JGI IMG/M metagenome (GOLD analysis project Ga0256829, IMG submission 185979) | Hydrothermal vent microbial communities from Lau Basin, Pacific Ocean - 131-447 | ecosystem: Environmental > Aquatic > Marine > Hydrothermal vents | place: Pacific Ocean: Lau Basin | collected...
GGGGGTCGCGGGTTCGAGTCCCGTCCGCTCCGCCACCTTAAGCAGAACGGGCGTCCGGATGGACGCCCGTTTTTCTTTTCAGGGCGCTATAATGTGCGCTCTTTGAATCAAATTCGAACAAAATAACGGATAGCGGGATTTAGCTATGTTGCAAGCGTTTCGCAATACAGTCATGGGTTGGTTGGGCTGGATCATTATCGGTGTGGTGATCATGACCTTCGCCCTGTTTGGTCTGGGTTCCTACCTGCAGAACAAGAGTCGTGTGTATGCCGCCAAGGTCAATGACGTGGAGATTGCACCCAGGGATCTTCAACAGGCCTACCAGCAACAGCGTATACGCATACAGCAAAAGATGGGTAAGGCCTTTAACCCGGCCCTGATCGACGAGAAACTGCTCCGCAAGCAAGCGCTCGATGGATTGATTAATCGTGAACTGTTGCTGCAGGCCGCCCGGGATAATGGCCTGGTGATCAGCGATGCGCTGCTGGCCGCGCAGATACATGCTATCCGGGCTTTCCAGGAGGACGGGGTATTTTCAGATAAAAAGTACCGCGAGCTGATCCGTTCGCGTGGACAAAGTGTTTCGGAATTTGAATATATGACCCGTCGCAGTCTGCTCGCGGATCAGTTGCTGAACGGACTGACATCGACAGCGTTTGTTACACCGGGCGAAATCGATCGTGTCTACCGACTGCAAAACCAGAAACGTGATTTCTCCTACCTGATCGTTTCGGCGAAGCCCTTTGAGGCATCTGTCGATATCAGCGATACGCGAATCCAGCAGTACTATGACAAACATAGTGCGGATTTCATGGTGCCGGAACGCGTGAAGCTGGCCTACCTGCGCCTTAACGGTGACAAACTCGGTGCTTCGCTAAAAGTCGATGACGCCGCCCTCGAAGCCCTGTATGAAGAACGCAAGGCTTCGTTGAAAACCAAGGAACAGCGCCGTGCCAGCCATATTCTTATCGCGGTGTCCGCCGATGCGGACAAGGATACCGTCGCGAAGGCAAAAGCGAAGGCGGAGGCGATTCGCGCACAACTGGAGGCAGGCAAGAAATTTGCCGAGCTTGCCAGGAAAAATTCCGATGACCCGGGCTCGGCGAAACAGGGCGGTGACCTGGGCTTCTTTGGCCACGGCGATATGGTGCCTGAATTCGACAAGGCTGTGTATGCCCTGAAAAAGGGTGAGGTTTCCGGGCCGATTCGCACCCAGTACGGTTTCCACATCATCAAGCTGACGGACATCAAGGGTGGGAAAATCCCGCCCCTTGCCGACGTCCGCGACAAGTTGATCCACGAACTGCAACAGGACAAGATCAATGACCTGTTCTACGGGCAGCTCGAACAGTTGACCGATCTGACTTATGAAAATCCCGATTCACTGGATGCCGCCGCCGAAGGGCTGGGTCTGAAAATACAGCACAGCGACTGGCTGGATGCAAAGGGCGGTCCGGGTATCGGAAAATACCCCAAGGTTGTTGCTGCAGCATTCTCTGATGATGTGCTGGAGGGGGGTAACAACAGTGAGCCGGTTGAAGTGGCGCCCAACGACGTCATTGTCGTGCGCGTTGAGGAGCGGCAGCCCGAACACCAGGCGCCTCTGAAAGAGGTACATGACAAGGTGGTTGCACGCCTCAAGCATGAACTGGCCGCAGAGGCGGCACGTACACGGGGTGAAAGTCTGCTGGCGCGTCTGAAAGACGGGGCGACGCTGGAAGAGCTGAATAACCAGGACGCTTACGCGTACCGCAAGGCTGAGGCGGTCATGCGCACGGCAAGCGGTTTTAACCCGGAAGTCATGCGCAAGGTGTTCACCCTGGCGCACCCGCAGGATGACAAGCCGGTGGATGACAGCTTTGCATTGAACAACGGTGATTTTGCGCTGGTCCATCTGACTTCGGTCACTGACGGCGATCCGGCCGAACTCAAGCCGGAGCAGCGTGCCCGGATGACACGCGGTTACGAGGCCATGTACCGCTCGCTGGAAATGGATACGCTGATCAGGGACCTGCGCGCCCGGGCTGATATTGTGCTTCCAGCGAGTAGCGAGTAACCGCGCTGCACATGCCGCGCCTCCAGCTCCACTGGCAGATTCTTATCGCCCTGGTGCTGGCGGTTATAGCAGGCCGCCTGAGCGGGCTGGACGGCGCAGTGGCCGGCATCCATTTTTATCCCGTCTATGAATTTATCGGCGCATTGTTTATGAATGCGCTGAAGATGGTGATTGTTCCGCTGATCGTTTCGACGATTATCACCGGTGTGGCGGATCTCGGTAATACCGATGGGCTGGGTCGGCTGGGAGGCAAGACCCTGCTGTTTTACCTGACCAGCAGCCTGCTGGCGATCATTGTCGGGCTGATGTTCGTCAACCTGATCGAGCCGGGCATGATTGACGGGCACCCGGCGCGCGATGTGCTGGGTTTAAGTGAAGCCGCCGCCAGCGAGGCTGCGCAGAAAGTGCAGGGGCATTCCGCCTCGGATCTCACCGATGTTTTCCTCAGTATGGTTCCACCCAACGTCGTTTCTGCGGCAGCCAACGGACAGATGCTGGGGCTGATCTTTTTCAGCTTGCTGTTCGGGTATTTTCTTTCACGTATTAAACACGAATCCCGCGATGTCCTGTCGCGCTTCTGGTCCGGTATCGCCGATGTCATGATGGCGATCACGGGGCTGATCATGAAATTCGCGCCGCTGGGTGTCTTTGGCCTGGTCGCAAAGACCGTGGCAGGCATTGGCGCCGACCAGCTCAATGACCTGGCTTTTACACTGGGCAGTTTTACCCTGAGTGTCCTGCTGGCGCTGGCATTTCACGCCATGATTACCCTCCCGTTGCTCCTGTGGCTGGTCGGGCGGGTCAACCCGCTCAAACAGTTTCAGGCCATGATGCCGGCGATGCTGACGGCATTCTCGACCGCCTCGTCGTCCGCCACCCTGCCACTGACCATGGAATGCGTGCGTGACAACGCCAAGGTCTCCAACCGCACCGCCAGCTTCGTGTTGCCGCTGGGCGCTACCGTCAACATGGATGGTACGGCTCTGTACGAGTGTGTTGCGGCGATGTTTATTGCCCAGGCCTATGGTCTGCAACTGGATCTGGTCACCCAGTTCACCGTCGTGCTGGTGGCGTTGCTGACGTCGATTGGTGTCGCGGGTATTCCAGCAGCGAGTCTGGTGGCCATCACCATTATTCTTGCGACCATTGGACTGCCGGCAGAAGCGATCGGGATGATCCTGGCGGTAGATCGTATCCTGGACATGTTCCGGACCTCGGTTAATGTGTTCAGCGATTCCTGCGGGGCGGTGATTATTGCGCGCAGTGAGGGGGAAGAGGGCGTTCTGCAGGGTTGATGTTTTCGTCGGGGGCGGGTCGAGCCTTTTTCAGTCGACGGTTTGCCCGCTGCGCGGGTTCCCTGCGCTTCTCGACATTTTGCGCGCTCGCTAAACTCGCCGTCTGCGCTATCGCGCAAACGGCTCAGACAACGCTCGCTTCATCGCAAAATGTCTGCGATGCTCGGCTGCACCGACTCCTGAAAAAGGCTCGACCCGCCCCCGACTTGCTCCGTGCGAGGGGTTGGTTTCCCGGTCGTTACCCCGTAAGTGTCCTGTGCCGGTTGATTGGACTTTCCTGGCGAATCGGTGCTGCCGAGCACCGCAGCAAAATGTGGATGAAGCGATCCCTGTTTGAGCTGTTCACGCAGTGAACGGCGAGTTTGGGATCGCGCCACATTTTGTGAGGAGCGCAGGGAACCCGCGAAGCGGGCAAACCGTTGAGCCGGGAAAGGCCAGTCAACCGGCACTTTCCACTGGCTTAATCAGTCATCGAGGGGCGGCATGCCCGTAGTGTTGTACCCGGCATCGACGTAGGTGATTTCACCGGTAATACCGGAAGCCAGGTCGGAGCAAAGGAACGCTGCGGCGTTTCCGACTTCATCGATGGTGACATTTTTGCGCAGCGGCGAGGTGCGTTCCATCAGATTCAGCATCTTGCGGAAATTACTGATACCTGCGGCAGCCAGTGTCTTGATCGGGCCGGCTGAAATGCCATTCACGCGGATACCATCCGGGCCAAGGCTCTGCGCCATGTAGCGCACATTGGCTTCCAGGCTGGCCTTGGCAAGGCCCATGACATTGTAGTTGGGCATGGCCTTCTCGGCGCCGTAGTAACTCAGGGTCAGCATGGCGCCATCACGGCCTTCCATCATGCGGCAGCCGGCCTTGGCCAGGGCTGAGAAGCTGTAGGAGCTGATTTCGTGGGCCACCCGGAAGCCCTCGCGGCTGACCGATTCGAGGTAGTCACCTTCCAGTTCGGTGCGTGGTGCGAAAGCCACGGAATGTACGATGATGTCCAGGTGATCCCAGTAATCATCGAGGTGGTCGAATACGGCGTCGATCTGCTCGTCGTCGGATACGTCGCAGGGCACAATGATTTCCGTACCGCATTCGCCAGCCATTTTTTCCACCCGATCGCGCAACTTCTCGTTCTGGTAGGTAAAGGCGAGTTCTGCGCCCTCACGCTGCATGGCTTTAGCGATGCCCCAGGCGATCGATCGGTTACTGGCGAGTCCCACGATGAGCGCGCGTTTGCCCGTTAGAAATCCCATGGCTGCTTCTGACCTCTGTATGATAATTTGATGGCGCTAAGGTACCGGAAAACTGCGGCCACTGGAAGGCCTGTGAAAGCCCGCCTGCGCACCCTATAATGCGGGCTCATGCATGTGCCAAACACGGGGTTCGACAGGCTGGGCGGGTTTCTCAGGGGGCTGGGATGGATCCTCGTCAGTATTACCGTCACTGCCTGCGGCGATCAACCGTGGAACAGCCCGTATCCGCCGGACCAGGCCGACAGGAATATCCTCTATTCCTCGTTCAGCGCGCGCCCCAAACACCTGGACCCGGCGCAGTCCTACAGCGCCAACGAGATAGTATTCACCGGCCAGATCTATGAGCCGCCACTGCAATACGCATTTCTCAAGCGGCCGTACCAGCTGGAGCCGCTGACGGCTACGCAGATACCGGAACCCTATTACCTGGACAGTAACAGGCAACGCCTGCCCGACGATGCGCCGACCGATGCCATTGCCTTCAGTGTGTACGATATTGAAATCCGGCCCGGCATCCGTTACCAGCCACATCCCGCCTTTGCGAAAGATGACCAGGGGGCTTTCATTTATCACCATCTCAAGGCCACCGATCTGCAGGATGTCAGCAGCCTGGCGGATTTTCCCCGCACCGGTACGCGTGAACTGGTTGCGGCTGACTATGTGTACGAAATAAAACGGCTCGCGCACCCGCACCTGCATTCACCGATATTCGGCCTGATGGCCGATTATATTGTCGGGCTGAAAGATTACGCCGTCACCTTAAGCAAAGCCGCGGAGAAGCTGGCGAAGTCAGGAGAAAGCTCGCCGCCGGTACTGAAGCTTGACGACTTCCCGCTGGAAGGCGCCAGTGTGCTGGACCGCTACCACTACCGGGTGCTGGTGCGTGGCAAGTACCCGCAGTTCCGCTACTGGCTGGCCATGCCGTTTTTTGCCCCCGTGCCCTGGGAAGCGGATGTGTTTTATCAGCAGCCGGGTATGAAGGAACGCAATATCACCCTCGACTGGTACCCGGTGGGCACCGGGCCTTACATGCTCACCGTGAACGATCCCAACCGTCAGATGGTGCTGGAACGCAATCCGAATTTTCGCGGTGAGGCTTACCCGGATCAGGGCGAACCGGGGGATGCAGCGGCCGGGTTTCTGAAGGATGCCGGCCGTCAAATGCCTTTTATCGACAAGGTGGTCTACAGCCTGGAAAAAGAGGCTATCCCCACCTGGAACAAGTTTCTTCAGGGTTATTATGATGTCTCGGGGGTCAGTTCCGACAGTTTTGACCAGGCCATACAGATAGGTAGTGGCGGCGATATCTCGTTGACACCGGGCATGCAGGCGAAAGGGATTCACCTGAGTACAGCGATTTCAAGCTCGGAATACTACATGGGCTTCAATATGCTCGATCCGGTGGTGGGTGGGCAGAGTGAACGTGCACGCCTGTTGCGCCATGCCATTTCAATCGCGATGGATTATGAGGAGTATATTTCCATTTTCGCCAATGGGCGCGGTATCCCCGCGCAGAGTCCCTTGCCACCGGGCATCTTTGGTTACCGGGCGGGTAAGGCCGGGATGAATCCCTACGTCTATGACTGGACGCCGCGCGGGCCAAAACGGAAATCCGTCGAGGAGGCGCGGCGTTTGCTGGCAAAAGCCGGCTATCCCGGCGGGCGCGATGTGAAAACCGGTAAACCACTTACCCTGTACCTGGACGCGACCGGTAACGGGCCGGATGTTTCCGCCCTGCAGAACTGGATACGCAAGCAGTTTGGCAAGCTGGATATTCAGCTGCAAATCCGTAGTACCGACTACAACCGTTTCCAGGACAAGATGCTCAAGGGGACGGAGCAGATTTTCCAGTGGGGCTGGAATGCCGACTACCCTGATCCCGAGAATTTCCTGTTCCTGCTCTACAGCAAGAACGCCAAGTTTAAAAAGAATGGCGAGAACGCCGCCAATTACAGTAACCCGGAATATGACCGCCTGTTCGAGCAGATGAAGAATATGGCCAATGGCCCTCAGCGCCAGGCAATCATTGATCGCATGATCGACATCCTGCGACGCGACGCGCCCTGGGCCTTCGGCTACCATCCGAAACAGTTTGTGCTGTATCACGACTGGTATTTCAACGCCAAGCCCAACCTGATGGCCAATAATGTGCTGAAATACAAGCGTATCGATCCTCAGTTACGTGAACAGAAGCGCCACGAGTGGAACAAGCCCATTGTCTGGCCGCTGGGCCTGATCGCCCTGCTGGTGGTGCTTATGGTTATTCCTGCGGTCGTGGGTTACCGGCGTCACGAAAACCGGCGAACGCTGGCGGAGCAACGCTGATGCTGGCCTATATCATTCGCCGCCTGCTCTACGCCATCCCGATTCTCGTTGGCGTCAACCTGATTACCTTTGTGCTGTTTTTCGTCGTCAACAGTCCTGACGATGTGGCGCGCATGCACCTGGGAATGAAGCACGTCACGCCGGATGCTGTGGAAAAGTGGAAAGTTGAGCATGGTTATGACCAGCCGTTGTTGTACAACCGGGACGCGCCGGGTGTCGAACAGCTGACCGATACGATTTTCTTCGAAAAATCAGTCAAACTGTTTGCATTTGAATTTGGCTCATCGGATGCCGGCCGCAATATTGGCGAGGATATCAGTCAACGCATGTGGCCCAGTCTGGCCATTGCCCTGCCCACTCTGTTGCTGGGTTTGCTGGTACACATCAGTTTCGCCATGTTGCTGGCATTTTTCCGTGGCAGCTATCTCGATCTTTCCGGTGTCATCCTGAGCGTGGTGCTGATGTCGATCTCCGGGCTGTTCTACATCATTGCCGGGCAGTTCCTGTTCAGTAAGGTATTACACTTGGTGCCGATATCGGGTTATGAGCCGGGCTGGCAGGCGTGGCGCTTCGTCCTGTTGCCGGTTGTGATCGGCGTAATATCCGCGCTGGGTTCCAGCGGTCGCTGGTACCGCACCATTTTTCTTGAAGAGATCGGTCGGGACTATGTGCGCACCGCGCGCGCCAAAGGTCTGCCCGAACTGAAACTGTTGTTCACCCATGTATTGAAGAATGCCATGGTGCCGATTCTTACCGGTATCGTTGTGGTGTTGCCGTTGCTGTTCATGGGCAGCCTGATTATGGAATCCTTCTTCGGCATCCCGGGGCTGGGCAGTTACACCATCGAAGCCATTCAGAAACAGGACTTCGCCATCGTGCGTGCGATGGTGTTCCTGGGCTCAGTGTTGTATATCCTCGGCCTGCTACTCACGGACCTGTCCTACACGCTGGTCGACCCGAGGATACGTCTGTCATGATCAAGCCGGTGCTGCTATGGACTGACGCGCTGGTATTCCTGCTGGTCTTTATTGTGGTGGCGTTTGGGTTTTATGCGCGGCGTTACGAACACCTGCGGGCGCCCTGGCGGGAAGTGGTGCGTGGTCGGATTGCCGTGGCTTCTCTCGTCGTACTGACATTCTATACCGTAACCGGCCTGCTCGATTCACTGCATTACCGCAAGGCCTTGCCCATGCAGGACGGCCAGGTCGAGGTGCAGTATGCCGGTGACGTGGTCAGCGTACTCGACGGGCTACTGGGCGGTATCGCAACGCAGGCGGAGAAAACCTACTCGGCACCGTTTGCCACCACGCTGTTCACACGGGAAACTGTGGTAGATGAAAACGGTGTGCAGCAGCGGATTTTCCCGCGCCTGAAGTACGGCGGGGCGCATCTCAAAGACCCCTTGCGCGAGCGTGCTGCCGATATTGCCGGACGCTCCCTGATGGCTTTTGTTCAGGCCCTGCTGTTTATGCTGGCGCTGTTCGTGCTGCTTGCCTTGTTGCTGGGCAGGCACTGGAACAGCACCGTGCTGACGACGGCAAAGCGCTTGTGGCATGGCGAGTCCGGGGTACCCTGGCGCACGTTCATGATTACGGTATCCCTGCTGGTCTTTCTTGTCCTGCTGATCGCCAATCTTGCCCCGGTCTGGCACGTATTCGGAACGGACAAGGTCGGCAAGGATGTGTTGTACGAGACGATCAAGAGTATCCGCACCGGCCTGGTGATCGGTACACTCACCACGCTGATCATGCTGCCGTTTGCCGTATTGCTCGGCATGATGGCAGGGTACTTCCGCGGCTGGGTGGATGATGTCATCCAGTACCTGTATACCACGCTGAACTCCATCCCGGGCGTGTTGTTGATTGCCGCTTCGGTGCTGATGATGCAGGTGTATATGGACACGCACCCGGAACTGTTCGAGACCATGGCCGAACGTGCTGACCTGCGCCTGCTGTTTTTGTGCCTGATTCTCGGTATTACCAGCTGGACGGGCTTATGTCGTTTGTTGCGCGGCGAGACACTCAAACTGCGCGAGCTGGACTATGTCCAGGCGGCCAATGCATTCGGCGTGTCCCGGAGTGTGATCATGGTGCGCCACCTGTTGCCGAATCTGATGCACATCGTGCTGATTTCCGTGGTGATTGATTTCAGCGGGCTGGTGCTGGCCGAGGCTGTGTTGTCCTACGTGGGCGTCGGTGTTGACCCGACCACCCTGAGCTGGGGCAATATGATTAACAGTGCGCGCCTGGAAATGGCGCGCGAACCCATGGTGTGGTGGTCATTGCTGGCCGCCTTCAGTTTCATGTTTACCCTGGTGCTGGCGGCCAACCTGTTTTCCGACGCGGTGCGCGATGCCTTTGACCCAAGAATGCGGCGATAATCCATGACCCACACATTGCTCGAAGTCAAAGACCTGAAAGTCCGGCTCGGCACCGGCGATCATGCCGTGCGTCCGGTGGACGGCGTCAGTTTCCGTATCGCGCGGGGTGAAACTTTCGCGCTGCTGGGTGAGTCCGGTTGCGGAAAATCCATGACAGCGTTATCGCTGTTGCGGTTGTTGCCACAGCCTGCCGGCGAGATTACCAGCGGTTCTGTAAAACTCGACGGCGAAGAACTGCTGGCGCTGCCCGAGTCTGGCATGCGCAACGTACGGGGCGGCCGTATTGCCATGATTTTCCAGGAGCCGCAAACTTCACTGAACCCGGTCATGACCGTCGGTGCGCAGATCAGTGAAAGCCTGGCCCTGCACAAGGGTCTGGACGGTGATGCCGCCAGGCAGGAAGTGATCAGCCTGCTCGATGCCGTCGGTATACCCGATGCGGCACGGCGTCACAACGAATACCCGCACCAATTATCCGGCGGAATGAAACAGCGCGTCATGATTGCCATGGCGCTGGCCGGCGACCCGGACCTGCTGATCGCCGATGAACCGACCACTGCGCTGGACGTTACCATCCAGGCGCAGGTGCTGGAACTGATCGCAAAACTGCAACGCGAACGTGGTATGGCCGTGTTGCTGATCACGCATGACCTGGGCGTGGTCTCCGGTATGGCTGACCGGGTTGCCGTGATGTATGCCGGCCAGATTATTGAACAGGCGCCGCGCGATGCGTTCTACACCGCACCTCAACACCCCTATAGCCAGAGATTGTTTGCGGCATTGCCCGACAGCAGCAAACGCGAACAACGACTCACCGTTATACCCGGCACTGTGCCGCCGTTGAACCAGGTTTTTCATGCCTGCCGTTTTGCGGAACGTTGTGATCGCGCCTGGGACGTTTGCAGACAGACTGCGCCTGACTGGTTCGCGCAGGATGACATGCACGGTGTGCGTTGCCACCTTGCTGACCCGACACTCAGCGTGCCGGATACCAGCAAGAACGTGCCGGACAGCACGGAACAGAAAACCACGGCGGCGAATGAGGGTGCCGGCACCGAGCTACTGGATGTCCGTGACCTGCAGGTCTATTTCCCGATACAGAAGGGCCTGTTTCGTCGCACGGTGGGTTACGTGCGCGCGGTTGATGGCGTCAGCCTGTCGATCCCTCGCGGTGAAACACTGGCGCTGGTGGGCGAGTCCGGCTGTGGCAAGACGACTGCCGGTAAAGGGGTTCTGCAACTCCTGAAGCCAACTGCCGGCTCGGTGTGTTTCGAGGGAACCGAACTTGTTGACTTGCGGGGCGAAGCCTTGCGAAAGCGCCGCTCCGAGTTCCAGATTATTTTCCAGGACCCGTTCTCGTCCATGAATCCGCGGATGAACGTCGGTGACATCATCGAGGAAGGCATGGTCGCGCAAGGTATAGGCGGAGATGCAGGGAAGCGCCGCCAGCGCGTTGACCGTTTGCTCGACCAGGTCGGGCTGCGGCCCGGGCATCGCAGCCGCTATCCACACCAGTTCTCCGGTGGTCAACGCCAGCGTATCTGTATCGCCCGTGCGCTGGCAGTCAACCCAAAACTGATTATCTGCGATGAACCGACCAGCGCGCTGGATGTTTCCGTGCAGGCGCAGATCCTGAACCTGTTAAAAGATCTCCAGGGCGAACTGGGGCTTTCCTACCTGTTTATCACCCACAACCTGTCAGTTGTGTCGTATCTCGCTGATCGTGTGGCGGTGATGTATCTCGGGCGTATTGTGGAAGAGGGTAGTGTCAGTGATGTGCTGGACAATGCGCAACATCCCTACACCCAGGCGCTGTTGTCTGCAGTACCAGCGCTGGACAGGGATGCGCAGCGGGAAATAATCCGGCTGGAAGGGGATTTGCCTTCACCGGCTAACCCACCCGCCGGGTGTCATTTTCACCCGCGTTGTCCGCGGGCAGTTGAGGTTTGTCGAGAAGCGTATCCACCATCCGTTCAATTGAGTGAGGGGCATTCAGCGCGGTGTCATTTGCTGGGAGAATGATTTCGTCCCATGTTCTGTGCCAGATGCGTACTTTCCGGGTCTTATCGATCCAGGGTAACGCTGATTACGTCATTACCCGTCATTTCTGCGCATACCAGAACCCAGTGGTTTCAATACGCCGAATACCGTCATTCTCCGGTATGACGAATTGATCATCGGCAAGCACAGGTTTTATGTGCGTTCAATACCCCGGGGTTGTTTTTCGCCATACAGGGTTTTGTCAAGCGAACGCGGGAGAGCAACATCGCATTCGCATTTTTCAGACAGTATCGTTTGATACATTTTTTCTATTCTACCATCAACTGAATGCAAGTGCTCGAGAATACACTTGATGGCGCTATCAACCGGGTCGGGTATATCTTTTGTCGTGCCATAAGCGGAGAATCCGATTTTCTTTGCCATTTCTCGGCGCTTGCTTTCCAGAGCTGTCTTTGACTCCCTGACAATCCGTCCAGGTACACCTACAACAGTACTGAACTCGGGCGCGTCTTGCAGAACTACGGCGTTCGACCCTACGCGTACACCGTTTGCCAGGGTGATCGAACCGAGAACCTTGGCGCCGGCACCTATGATGACATCGTTGCCAAGCGTCGGGTGTCGTTTGCCTTTGTTACTCGATACGCCCCCCAGGGTTACGCCATGATACAGTGTGCAATCATTACCGATATCGGCTGTTTCTCCAATAACGATACCCGCCCCGTGGTCAATAAAAAAACGACGTCCGATTTTGGCGCCGGGATGGATTTCGATTCCGGTAATGAATCTGGAAAAAATCGAAATAAAACGCGCAAGCCACCTGAAGTCGTTACACCAGAATTTGTGGCTCAAACGATGCAGAAGGATGGCGTGAATGCCCGGGTAGGTTGTCAGAACATCAAATGTATTGCGTGCTGCCGGGTCGCGCTCGAGTACGCATGCGACGTCTTCCTTGATAGTATGTAGCATCTTTTCCTCCATCGAAATCCTGGTTGGCAACCTTACAAGCCGTATTTCAAGCTCAGGTAAACTCTCCTGTCAGCACGGCCGCGAAACTGATCGGATGTGGTATCGCTATAGTTCAGGCGAGCATCGAGTTTTCCGTATAGTCGCCGCAAACTCACCTGCCATATGTTGTAATTTTTCAGGCTGTCTGCCTTGCCCCAGAAGTTCATACGGCCACCGTAAAGCTTGATGCTTGTTTCTTTCGTGACGGGCATGGTGCCAATGAATTCCGCAAGGCCGCCGGTTTGTTGATCAATACCGGAAAAATCCGGCGAATAGCTATACATTACCTCGAAGTATTTTCCGTATCGGGCATTGACGAAGTAATCCTGGAAATTTTGAGAGCTATCACCTAGCTCTTGATAGTGGAATATACCGATGCCTGTTTTCAGTCTTCCAGCAACAGGCCGCATTATCCCTGCATACAGGTCTACTTCCCCCCACACAGGATCAAAGTCAACGTTGGATGCCCAAATACCGAAGTAAGATCCGTTGGTCGTACTGGCATGTAGTTCAGGTTGAAGAGCGGGTTTTCTATCAGTTAATGAAATGCCGCGTTTACTGACGTACTCGGTTGTTGCCGTCAGACTGCCTTCCCAGGACATGGCCGCAGCATGGTTTGCACCCAGCAGCAAGGTAATTGCAGGAAGTAGCCCGTAATGCCATTTGAAAAAGTATGATGTGCAATCGTTCATAGATACACTCAATAATTAACCCTGCAAAACGCGGAAATATTGGTCTTCCCGTGACCGCCGTTAAAATAACCAATTTAGCGTGCCGCTACATAACATTGGTTGTGATAGCAGGAATTCATGAAATCGATAATTAAGTTTCGTGCGGAGTGGTTATGTAATGGCTTGCAGGGTTGTACATGATCACCTATATTTGCAAATATGTAACGCAAGGTAACGTATATTTATGCAAGGAGATTTTATGGATCTTGAACAGTTTGAAATGCATCAGCTTGATCTGAAATATCCACTGCTGATTATCAAGGGCAAGAAAGGTTTTCTTTCCTGTGCTTATATCAACGTCGATATCTGCAATAAAACAGGGGAAGCGTGCGCCTCCGTCGTTGGGGTAAAGACCCACAAAGACATGCTTGTAGCGGATATTATTGCCGTTTCCGAAGAGGCCTTTAAATTAGGCGTGGAAGTTGGCATGAAGGGCGAGCGTGCGTTAAGCCTGTTAAATTAGCGCCAGGCGGTGGTGTATCGACATGCGCAAGTCAGGCTTTTTTTGGTTTTGCGGTGACTTTAACCGGGCTGGACGGTTTTCAGGATAGCAACGACACGCTCGGGAAGGTTGCGCGCAAAGGCATCATTGAGGGGTTGATGCCCCACGAGTAAGCGGTAATAGATGGGGCCGTAAAGAAGGTCGATAGCAAGATCCATATCGATGTTCTTGTCAATTTCACCGCTTTTCTTGCCACGTTCAATAATGGTGCGTGCAGGTGCGAGCAACTGCGTGAAAAATCGTTCCCGGAATTTTTTCAGGATATCGGGTGCCGACTGCCCTTCGCCGATCATCTGGGCCACGATTCGCCCGGATGGCCCTCTCAGTAACTTGATGACAAGACGAAGTTGTTCTTTGAGAGCGTCAACGACTGAGTCAGTTTTTGGAAACGGTATTTGCGGTGCGGCAGAGGCTAGAAAAGCATCCATGACCAATGAGCATTTTGTGTCCCACCAGCGGTAGATTGTTGGCTTCCCGACGCCGGCCTGTTTGGCAATACCCTGAATAGTGATTTCACGGATCGGTATGCTTTCCATAAGGTGATTGGCTGCCTCCAGAATAGCTTGATGCGCGGTTTCACTACGCGGGCGGCCAGGTTTTCGCTCATTTTTCATATATTTGATTGTAACGCTTGCAGATAAATAATCAATACATTACTGTACGTATCGTAAAACAAAGGAGCACTACGGCAGGGACGCCATTTTTAAATTTTATCCACGAAAGTGAAGGTTATATTCACGACGATTTAAAACAGTGAAATGGTACGACATAACGTCCTGCTTTAATGAATGAAAGAGAATACAGGGATGGCAATTCGTCAGGTAAACAGGATCAGTACCTATAACAGGTACAAATTACTGCAAAAGGCACTCTTTCACCCGGAACAGGCTTCAGACAGTCTCATACTGGCTTGCCGGTCACAGCGAGCTTTAGCGGATCTCCATATCCCCGACGCGGAGATTTACCCGCTGTCCAAAAACACCATGCAAAAGGCGGCAGACGTAGTGGTCGAAGCCGGAGGGTGGAAAAAGCTCGACGAACTTCGTTGCGTACTTAGGACCTGTGGCGAGGAAAATCCTGACTGGACACGTATGCCGCGCAGGTCCACCCGGCGCGATCTGATTGAGCGTATTGTGACACTGGAGCAGCATGTCCGGAGAATCGAAAAAGACCGCGTGCGGCTCAAGCATGCACATTATGAGCTGCTTATGGTTGTACTGGACAGCGCAAAGATACATGGCACGCTACCCGGGAGATTGCATGACTACGCGACGAATTACGGACCTGAATGGATGACCGCACTGGTCAGTGAATATCGGAAGAAGGACAAGGGAAGCCCTGACCAAAATCCAGAGGTTTCGTGATTTTTCGTGGATGAATGGGAATATTTCCTTGCAATAGATTGACCGATCAATTATACATAGTTACGGTACGTAACGTAACCTAACATACAAGAGGATTGGTCTATGTCATTTTTAAGTTATGCAAAAAATTTCCAGGGAGTTGGTGAAATTTTCATGAGAGATTCAAAGAGATATCTTCCCTTTGTTCAATTGCTGGATAACGTCATGTCATGCGAATCGGAGATGACCCAGGCGCAACGGGAAATGGTTGCGCTGTATAGTTCGGCTGTGAACAGCTGTAACTATTGTGTCGGTTCACATTCGTCCGTTCTGAACAGCCTGGGAGCACAAGAGGACCATGTCTGTTCCCTTGCCGAGGGTTCCCTGGCGCAAGTCGAAGACCGTATGAAAGAAATGCTTTCTTTTGCACAAAAACTGGCCGTCGAGCCGGGGAAGGTCGTTAAGGCTGATATCGATACCGTACGTGCAGCCGGCTGGTCGGAACAGGCTATCGAAGATGCCATCTGTGTAGTGTCAACATTTGCGTTCCTGAACCGTCTGGTCGACGGTTTTGGACTTGAAGGCAATGATGCGCATTTTGACCAGGTAGGCGGGATGGTCTCACAGCAGGGTTATTCCCCGCTCGTGAAGATGATAGAACAGAAGGCCAGTGCAGCAGCGTAGCTACAGTCAGGTGCGTACCGTCACGACAGGGCGGTGCGCATCTGAAATTTTTGAAATATGGTTCACTTCTTTTGTAACCTTCGCGCCCGATCTGGATTCGGTCTGCTGTTACCCTGCATGGTAATGACGCTGTAACGTGGAATAGAACCTGTATTCACCATTGCCTGCATTGTGTTTCTCTGCGGGTGTTTGTCTTAATAACGTCATTTATGGCATCTATCTACGAGGAAAGGCTGTGAATCCTTTCAAACGTACTGTACCTCTACTGGCAGCATGCCAGGCGCTGGTTATGAGCGGTCTCTCCCTGATCATTACGACATCAGCACTGGTAGGGTCGGCGCTTGCAGAAGATAAATTTCTTACCACTTTACCAACGGCCACACTGTATATCGCTATTATGCTGACTACGGTTCCAGCAGCATTCATAATGGAACGGACAGGCCGACGGGCTGGTTTTATGCTATCGACGATCTTTGGCATAGCTGGCGGGATTATTGCCGCAGTAGCAATAATGGAGAAAGAATTCTGGTGGTTTGTTGTTGCCAATGCGTTAGTCGGCATCTTTACAGGGTTCGCCAACTACTACCGATTCGCCGCTGCCGATGCAGTCGGTGAGCGCGATAAAAGTCGTGCTGTATCCTACGTTATGCTGGGTGGTGTGATTGCTGCATTTGTTGGCCCCAACGTTGCCGGATTCACACGCGAATCCATCGCTGGTGCTCCCTTTGCGGGAAGTTATGTGTCGTTGGTCGCTTTATACATGTTGACGCTTTTAGCGCTTACATTTACAAAGCTTCCAGCTACACCGTGTATAGCTGATTCAAGCGTGTTGAAATGCAGTGGACGTCCTGTAAAGCAGATTGCCGCCCAGCCAAAGTTCCTACTAGCGATTATCTGCGGCACATTGGGCTACGGCATTATGTCCTTTGTTATGACGGCCGTACCATTGGCCATGCGCCATCACTCGTATCTGTTTTCAGATACATCCTTTGTTATTCAGTGGCACATTTTGGGTATGTTCGCGCCTTCTTTTTTTACCGGGAACTTAATACGTCGCTTCGGAGTATTTAATATTTTATTTGCTGGCGGTGTACTGGGCATGGTTTGTGTTGCGATTAATCTTATGGGTAACAGCGTGTCCCATTTCTGGTTTGCGATGGTTTTTCTAGGTGTGAGCTGGAACTTCCTTTTTATAGGCGCTACGACGCTATTGACAGAAACTTATCATTCCGAGGAACAATTCAAGATACAGGCATTGAATGATTTCATGGTATTTACGATGGTGGCAGTTGCATCGCTTTCGGCCGGGGCGTTTCAGTACCAGCTGGGTTGGAGTGCGGTGAATGTCGGCGCGTTGCCGTTGCTTGGCATTATTCTTGTCAGCGTGGTTATTGTAATGCGGAAAAGTGAACGCCAGGGGATAGATCCCAATCTGGAAGTGATACAACAGGAAAGTGAAGCATGAGGTACAGCTTTCGGATTTGATTTGGGAAGAATATCACCCATGATCGAATACAGGGAAATTAAAAAAACAATATTGATTTTATGAATACGGCGTTTAATTGAGATTGTTAGGTTGATGGGGGGGGGAGCAGGTAAATTACGTGACAACACAATACATGGCTGGGTAACAAAGTGGTTATGTAATGGATTGCAAATCCATTGACCTCGGTTCGATTCCGAGCCCAGCCTCCAAATCTTTTAAATAGAATGATAGCGCAGTAACTGCGCCTAGAAAGAAGAAATAACGACAGGAGTCAGGCAGTGGGATTATTTCAGGTTAGGATGAACCAATTAATCCTGGTATCGCAGCAATATCTCGAATTATCAGGACCAGGCGAGAGCCAACATCCAGACCAGGCAGTCACTCACCGCTGCACTCCAACCCTAAATTCCAGTTGGCCCCGAACAGCAGCTAGTGTCCGGTACATTTAACAACACACCATAATGTCCGAGGGAGATGGTACAGTGACGATGATATCCAGATATGTACAGCGGGTAAAATATGCCGAAAATCCAGCTTCGAAATTACTGGCTCTCTTTGGAGGGTTTATATTTTCGATATCAGTACTGGCAGATTCGGGTATCACATTCAAAAATTTGGCAGATGATGCGAGTCAGAAAATCGACTATGAGCACGTCCATTCCACAACATTTGCTGAGATCGAGAGATTCCGGAATTTATCCTTGACCAACCCATTATCGTTCACGGATCTGTTCGATATGCCGCATCAGTCCTATGGAATTCCAGGTGCAGCGGTCTTCGATTATGATCGCGATGGTGACCTGGATATCTATCTGGCCAATGGGCCAGGAGCCGCTAATAGTCTATATTCCAGCCAATTAAAGGAAACTGGAAAATTGAGTTTTATCGAAGTTGGTGTGGAAGCCGGCGTTGATGCCACCACTCAGGATAGCAGCGGCGTTTGCTATGGAGATATCGATAATGACGGAGATTATGACCTTTACGTATTAGGTC
>Ga0256829_1001630_pt1 | contig 18053 bp, 19 predicted proteins | sample 131447metaG_FD_185979 | JGI IMG/M metagenome (GOLD analysis project Ga0256829, IMG submission 185979) | Hydrothermal vent microbial communities from Lau Basin, Pacific Ocean - 131-447 | ecosystem: Environmental > Aquatic > Marine > Hydrothermal vents | place: Pacific Ocean: Lau Basin | collected...
GTAGGTACACCGAGCCTCTTTTTCCGTTTTGGCGGATGCAATATGAAGTGTGAGGGCTTTGGTTGCAGGGAAGTAGCCAAAGACGGTGCTGAAGTTTTGGGTTGTGATACGGTGTATGCAGTAAACAAAGAACACTTTGCAGACAGCTGGATACCCATAACAAAAGTGCAGGAACTGCTTGGCGTTTTAGAACTTTATGAACTTCCAAACGTCGTCGATATCGTGCTAACCGGTGGAGAGCCGCTCATCTATGCAAATGATGCAGTTTTTGTGGAGTTTTTAGAGCGCCTGACTGTGTTTGGGCATCGCATCACTTTTGAGACGAATGGCTCTTTGAATGTTGATTTTGAGAGGTTTCCGATTTACAAAGAGTGTATATTTGCACTCTCTGTAAAGCTTGAAAACTCTCATGAACCATTTGCAAAACGTGTACGCGGAGATGTCATCTATAACATCGCAGCAAATGCAAAAGATGCTTTTTTTAAATTCTCGATTGACAGAGATTCTATAAACATTGCACTTGAAGATGAGATAGAGAGTATACAGCAGCATTCACCGCAAACGAAAGTTTACTGTATGCCTGTAGGTGGCACAAAAGCAGAAATTGAGGCAAATACAGAGCCGCTCATAGAGTTTTGTAAAGCCAAAGGCTATAACTTTAGTGACAGATTGCATATTCGGATTTGGGATGCTAATAAAGGGGTGTAAGAGATTATAGACAAGGTTTTAAGACCTCATTTATGAGGACAAATCCTCCTTTCGGTCTGAGCCTCACAAATAAGTTCTGAAAACCTTGAAGAAACTCTAATAGGAGAGAAACGTGATAATTAGGAAACAATTTAAATTTGAAAATGCACACATAGTACGTGGCTGCTCAAGCGTCAAGTGTAGAAGCTCCATTCACGGACACTCCTACATTGTAGAGCTGCTCTTTGAGTCGAATTTTTTAGATAATGGACAGATGGTCTATGACTTTGGACTTATGAAGCAAAATATGAAAGATTTAGTAGAGAGTTTTGACCATGCCATTACGCTTTGGAGTGGGGATGACGCGGAGTATGTCAAAGATATGAAAAAACACTCGGCTCGTTGGGTGGAGCTGCCTGTTTCACCCTCAGCTGAGCAGTTCTCCCGCGTGATATTTTTGATGATAGACAGACTATTACAACTCACATCAACTATAAATGGTGAAAAAGAGGTGAAGTTAAACAGTGTCATTGTGCATGAAACAGCGAGTGGTTATGCGCAGTGTTTTCGTGATGATGCTTACAATGAAAATATGGGTAGTATCGAACTTGAAGAGATTGTTTTTTCCGAGGAAGTTCGTGGAGGATTTCATGACTATGAGCTTTTTGAAAAGGTAAAAAAAGGCGAGACATTTCTTAATCCTGCAAGTGTCTAAAACTTCTTACCATTTTTTAATAATAGAGTGCTACAATAATTATAAAATATTCTTTTCACAACTATAAGGAGAAGAGAAATGGCACAAGAAGAGGTAAACAAGGCTGTCTCAGGTGAGTATAAACTCGGCTTTGAGATAGACATCGAACAAGATACACTCCCACCGGGCTTGGATGATGAAGTTGTCACTTTCATCTCTAAAAAGAAAAATGAACCCGATTGGATGACGGAGCTTCGTTTAAATGCGCTACATAAGTGGCAGCAGATGCAAGAGCCACACTGGGGGCATGTGAGTTATGAGCCAATAGATTACCAGTCTATTTCATACTTTTCTGCTCCAAAACAGGGGGCTTCATCACTCGATGAGGTCGATCCGAAGATTCTCGAAGCGTATAAAAAACTTGGAATTCCGCTTGATGAGCAAAAGCAACTGCAGGGTATTGCCGTGGATGCTGTCGTGGATTCGGTTTCTGTAAAAACGACGTTTTCAGAAGAACTCAAAAAACACGGCATTATTTTTTGCTCCATCTCTGAAGCTATTCAAGACCATCCTGAACTCATCAAAAAGTATATGTACTCTGTTGTGCCAATGACGGACAACTACTACGCAGCACTAAACTCCGCAGTCTTTACCGATGGGACATTTGTTTACATCCCTAAAGGAGTGCGTTGTCCGATGGAGTTGAGTACCTACTTTCGTATTAACGCGCTTAATACTGGACAGTTCGAGCGTACACTCATTGTTGCAGATGAGGGAAGTTATGTGAGTTACAACGAGGGGTGTTCTGCACCGATGCGTGATGACTCACAACTCCATGCGGCCGTTGTAGAACTTATAGCGATGAAAGATGCAGAGATAAAGTACTCTACCATTCAAAACTGGTATCCGGGAGATGAAGAGGGTAAAGGCGGTATCTATAACTTTGTAACCAAACGCGGTCTTTGTAAGGGTGATAACTCGAAGATATCTTGGACGCAGGTAGAGACAGGTTCTGTCATTACATGGAAGTATCCTAGCTGTATCTTGCAGGGTGACAATAGTGTCGGTGAGTTCTACTCAGTTGCTGTGACCACTCTTGCACAGCAGGCAGATACGGGAACAAAGATGATCCATCTTGGAAAAAATACAAGTTCGACCATCATCTCAAAAGGTATTTCCGCGATGCGCGGACAAAATAGCTACCGCGGCCTTGTGAAGATGTCTCCAAAGGCTGAGGGTGCGCATAACTACAGCGAGTGTGACTCTCTACTTATTGGCGGCGAATGCGGGGCACATACCTTTCCATATTTGGAGAATAAAAGTGCACATGCAAAGGTTGAGCATGAAGCGACTACGACAAAAATCAGTGACGAGCAGCTCTTTTATCTGCGCCAAAGAGGCATAAATGAAGAGGATGCCGTGAGTATGATCGTGCATGGTTTTTGTAAAGAGGTATTTAACCAACTACCGATGGAGTACGCTGTTGAGGCAAAAGCTCTGTTAGAATTAACATTGGAGGGAAGTGTAGGATGAGTAATATGATAGAAATTAAAGATTTAGATGCAAATATTGGGGATAAAAATATTTTAAAAGGGCTCAACCTTGCGCTTGAAGCGGGAAAGGTGCATGTTATTATGGGACCAAACGGTGCTGGAAAATCAACACTCTCAAAAGCGATAGTTGGGCATTATGACATTAGTGTCAATGGCGGAGAGATTCTCTATAAAGGTGAAAATATCATCGATGAAGAGCCGGAAATTCGCGCACTCAAGGGGATATTCTTAAGTTTTCAAAACCCTGTGGAAGTTCCGGGTGTAAATAACGCTTATTTCTTGCGAACAGCTGTCAATGCAAAGCGAAAGTTTGAGGGTAAAGAGGAGCTAAACGCAGCGGAGTTTTTACGCGAAGCAAAAGGACTTGCAACTGAGCTTGGCATGAAACCAGAGCTTATAACCCGCTCACTTAACGAGGGCTTCTCAGGTGGAGAGAAGAAGAGAAATGAGACACTGCAGATGTTGATGCTTGAGCCTGATTTTATCATTCTCGATGAGATAGATTCCGGACTTGACATTGATGCACTGCGCGCTGTTAGTGAGGGAATAAACAAAATAAAAGATGGCAAAAGAACCTTTCTTATCATTACACACTACAGTCGTATTTTAGATTACGTTGAGCCTGATTTCGTGCATGTACTTAAAGATGGTAAGATCATAAAAACTGCAGGCCCTGAACTTGTAGCAGAGCTTGAAGAGAAAGGCTACACAGCTCTTGGGGAGTCTTAAGATGAAAAGTTTAGATCTAAACGCAGGTCTTGATGTGCTTCAGGCATTTCAAACGCAGTACAACAGCACTGCGTTTGAGAGACTCAACGAGCTTGGATTACCGGGTAAAAAAACGGAGCAGTACCGTTACTTTGACATCGCTGCGTTTATGCAAAGAGAATGGACACTCTGTCAAACGCAGCGCGTAGAAGTTCAAGAGGGAAAAATCCTTGAAATCGTTGATGGTGTCGTTGTGCAGGCTCCAAAGGGCATTAAAGTTTCATATAGTAAGCAGAGAACTCTAAACGTAGCACATTTTGACCCGCTTTATTATCTTGGGCATATTTTGAGCGATGCAGTGATACACATAGAGGCTTCAAGCGATGCAAAAGTAAAGATAGTACACCGTTTTACACAAAGTAAAGTACTCTATGCCTACCGTGTTATGATAGAGACTGCGCCAAATATTTCGCTGCAAATTGCGGAGTCTTTTGTGGGGTGTGAAGCAAAAGAGAGTTTTGTGCTGTATGGCTATGATCTGCATGCAGCACGTGATGCTCGTGTCACAATCATCAAAGATGAGACGCTTGTTGAGGGAATTTATACGCCTGTTTACTCTCACTTTGTAGAGCTTGAGGCGCAAAGCAGTGCGAATATGCTCAGTTTTGATTATGGAAATGCAGACGGATTGCAACTCTTCGGTGCAAAACTTGGACGTGAGAGTGAGTTCAATGCACAGCATCTTCTCTATGTAAAAGGAACATGCAAACGCGGAACAGTCTCTAAGATAATTCATGCAGATAAAAATGCAAAAAGCAGACAAAGAGCAAAAAATATTCTTGGTGATAAGGCACGGGGAATTTTTGATGCACTTATAAAGATAGAACCTGAAGGTGGCGGCACAAAAGCGCTGCAAAACTCACAGGCTGTACTGCTTAATGATGGTGCTTATATGGCGAGTAAACCGCAACTTGAGATATACATCGATGATGTTGAAGCGAGTCACGGCTCTACCATCGGTGAGCTTGATGAACAGGCACTCTTTTACCTGCGTTCACGCGGCATAACACTACAAGAGGCCCAAAAGATGCTCATACTTGCTTTTGCAAATGAGATTATCGATGCCATAGAAGATGAAGAGATACGCGAGAGTGTGCACCACTCTTTTGAGTATGTTTACTATGGTGAGGGACACATCGAGTGTATTGCGACCTGTCACAACTGTAGTGACAGTATTATAGGAGCAAAGTAATGAGTGTAGCTGAAAAAGTGAACTACTACAAAGAAGATCTCGATATGTTCGAGACGCCAAATGAGAAGTTTGAGTATATTTTTGATTTGGGTAAAAAGCATACGACACTGAGCGAAGAGCAAAAAAATGATGAGAGTTTCATTGTTGGATGTGCCTCTCCTGCATGGCTGACTGCCGAGTGTGAGGATGGTAAACTTGTTTTACATGGAGAGGGAACAAGTGAAATGGCAAAGGGAATGCTTACTTTGCTTTTAGATATTTTTAGCGGACAGAGTGTGGATGATATTCTCTCTTTTAATCCAAAAGAGCTGCAAAAGCTTGGCATTATAGAACATCTCTCCCCTGTAAGACAGCAGAGTTTGGAAGCCTTTTTAAACAAGGTGTACAGTTATGCAAAAAGATGTAAGGAGAAGGCTTTATGAGTGATATAAGAGATATAACGCCCCAGCAGAGTAAAGAGCGTGTAATAGAAGAGCTCAAACGCATTTATGATCCTGAGATTCCGGTAGATATTTATAATCTTGGGCTTATTTATGATGTGCAGTGTGAAAAAGACCCCGTGAGCAGGCTCAACAGATGTAAAGTAGTTATGACACTCACTGCACCGACTTGTTCTATGAGTCAGATCATCACCGATATGGTGAAGAACATTCCAAATATCATCGAAGATGGTTCCGTGGAAGATCTCGAAGTCGATGTTGTGTTTGATCCGCCATGGGATCAAAGCAAGATGAGTGATGAAGCAAAACTGACTATGGGAATGATGTAGTCTAAGAGATAAGTGAGACAAACTCTTCAGAACAAAAGTCAAATTTTGTACTGATAGTTTTGACTATTGCATCTTTTGCAATGCCATCACATTTTTCATTGGTGATGATAAAGGCATTTGCCTGTGCAAGGGGTGAGATCATCCCCGGAGCATACTGTTCGCATACTGTAAAATACTCCCCGTCAAAATAGCCTGGAATTACCGTTCTTCTACCTGCACGAAGTTTTACATCGTTTTTCATTTTTGCTCTGATGGTATTTGTGAATTTCGCACGTTTGCCACTCATAGCATAGATGATGCTACGTCCAAAGAGCTCAAAGTTAAGTGCGGCTGCAAGAGGATTTCCCGGAAGATTGAGCACCATTTTATCGCCAATTTTTCCTACTGTTGTCGGTTTTCCCGGTTTTATCTCTATTTTGTCAAAAAGGATGTCGTACCCAAACGCAGCGAAGGTCTCTTTTGTAAAATCTGCATCACCGACACTCACACCACCAGAAGTAATGATGATGTCACAATCAAGCGCACTTTTTATGTGCTCATGAATGTCTTCAAGTGTATCTGCGGCAGTTCCGATGAACTCCACCTCACAGCCAAGCTCTTTGGCGCGGGAGAGAAGTGTCGGAGTGTTGGTGTTGTAGAGTTGGTACTCTGTGACCTGTTCAAAGTGCATCTTCAACTCATTTCCAGAGGCAAAGAGAGCAACACGCGGTTTTTTGTAGACCTTAATATGGCTGATACCCTGTGAAGCGAGGAGCGTAATTTGGTGTGCATCTATTTTTGCACCCTTTTGCAGCAGGAGTGTCTCTCTTTTGATGTCCTCTCCTGAAAAGCGGATATGCTTGCTCATAGTAAGGTTTTGAGGCAGCTTGATGCCACCTTCACACTCTGTGACATCTTCGATGGGAACAACACATTGTGTTCCTAGTGGAATACGTGCACCTGTCATAATTTTGAGTGCTTCATTATGCTGTAGTTCTCCCTCAAAGTTGTCTCCTGCAAAGATGGTACATCCTACTTTAACGCAATCTCCACTGTTTTCAACCTTGACAGCATAGCCATCCATAGCCGAATTGTCGTAAGGTGGAAGGTTGTGTGATGCGATGACATCTTGGGCAAGGATGTAGCCTAAAGCCTCTTCGATGGGGATGATTTTGAGTGATTTTGGTTTGGTATTTGTATAGATAAGTTCAAGTGCTCTCTCGATTGTAACTGCCATAATGTCTCCGCTCTTTTTTTAATTGGGATATTTTACTATAATTTCGTTATGAATGAAATGTATAGTATGGGTTTAAGCCTACATAGTTACTCCGCGGTCGCAGTTTTAGTGATGATTTTTATCAATCTTTTTGTTTTGATTTCCTCTGAGGATTTGTCAAAGTATAAGCGGGCAAACTCGCTCTACTGGATGCCACTAGAGATTACACTGCTTGGTTCACTGCTTTTTACGGGTATTGTGATGATGGCTGCGAAGCATTTGGATTTTACTATTGAGAACATAATGATGATTATTTTAGGTGTTGTGCTCATTGTGCTTGAGGCAAAACGTCTTAAAGCCCTGAAGTATCTCAGTACGACAAAAGATCATGCATTCAATGCTTACAAACCATTTGCGAGAACAATTTTGCAAGCAGAGTTTATTTTGGTGCTTTTGATGTCACTTTGGATGTGGTTCGTATAAGATGGTGTACCTTTTTAATGAAAATGCAGGCAAAGAGCGCTTTAGCATAAAAGGTGAAGATTTTAAATACCTTATAAAAGTACGTCGCCATAATGTTGGTGATGAGCTTGGGTTTCGCTCCAAAGAGGATATAAAAAGACTGCACATTTACAGACTAAGTGAAATAGAACCACGAAGCGCTGCGTTTGAGTTGGTCTCTTCAGAGGTTTTTGAGGTCAAAGCTAAGCAGGAACTTCACATTGGCTGGTGCGTCATAGACTTCAAATCCGTAGAAAAAGTTTTGCCAAGCTTGAATGAGCTTGGAGTGAGGAAAATCTCTTTTATCTACTGCGAGAGAAGCCAAAAGAACTTCAAACCCGACTTTAAACGCTATGAAAGAATTGTAGAAGCATCAAATCAGCAGTGCGGACGTACAGAGATAATGGAGTTTGATACCTATAAAAATATTGAGAGTTTTATAGCTGCGTTTGGGGATGTCAAGGTCTTTGATTTTTGTGAAAATATTTTAGGCGATAGTGCTGCGTTTGGACGTGTACTCATCGGTTGTGAGGGTGGTTTTTCACCAAAAGAGAAAGAGTTTTTAAAAAATCAAGAGGTTTTCAGACTCGATACCCCTATGATTTTACGCTCAGAAACAGCAGCAGTCGCAGTGGCTTCGAAGATACTTTTGTAATTTAAGATTTTTTAGATATAATTCGCTCCATAAAATTCTGCCCCCATACGGAATTAAAAAATATATAGTTATACGTACACAAGACGTGTGACAAAAGGTAATGAAATGAAAAAAGGTATTCACCCAGAACTAGTAGACTGTACTGTAACATGTGCATGTGGTAACAGCTTTGTAACAAAAAGCCAAAAACCAGAGATGAGAATCGACATCTGTAATGAGTGTCACCCATTCTTCACAGGTGAAGAACGTATGGTCGATACTGCTGGACGTATCGAGAAATTTAACGAACGTTACGGTAAAAAATAGTCAAGAATCTATCTTGCTAAGTCTAGTTCCAACCCCTATTGGAAATATAGGCGACATTTCACTCAGAGCCATTGAGCTTCTGGGTGAAGCTGACATCCTCCTTTGTGAAGACACCCGCGTTACAAAAAAACTCATCCATATTTTAAAAGAGCGTTATAACACTGCGTTTAAAGAAGAACAAGAATTTATCTCTTTACACTCCCATAATGAACAAGCTTTTGTTGAAAAATTAGAACCCTCATTTTTTGAGCAAAATGTTGTTTATGTAAGTGATGCAGGGATGCCGGGAGTGAGTGACCCTGGGCAAGCTCTTGTCTCTTACTGCATCGAGCACTCTTTGGAGTATGATGTACTTCCCGGTGCAAACGCAGTGCTTACTGCGTTTGTGGCAAGTGGTTTTAGCCAAACGCAGCTGCTCTTCTTTGGTTTTTTAGACCATAAAGGAAACTCTCGTAGTGCAGGGCTGCAAAAAGCACTTTACAGTGGCTACACAACTGTACTGTATGAATCTCCGCACCGTTTAGAAAAACTCCTCCAAGAGATAGCCGATGAAGCACCACAGCGCGAAATATTTTTGGCAAAAGAGCTCACAAAACGCTACCAAAAGTTCTTTCGTGGCACAGCAAAAGAGCTTCAAGATACTGTTGGGAAAAACATAAAAGGTGAGTGGGTCGTTGTAATAAGCCCAAGCCAAACGCAGTCCGAGTCTGCCATTAGTGAAAAAGATATTTTAGCACTTGATCTGCCAAAAAAGGTGCAGGCAAAGCTCATAAATAAAATTACGGGCGAGAATATCAAAGAAATCTACCAAAGATTACTCTAATATAAGAAGATACACACTTTTTTTCGATAAAATACTTCTATGTTAATTTATGCAAAGCAACCAATATACTATCTTATAAACCACTATCCGCAAAAAATAAAGACGCTTTACCTTGCTCGTGAGCTCGATAAAAAAGAGTATTCACGACTTATGAAGATGGACTTTGAGATCAAACGCATTCCAAATGAAGCCGCTGTGAAAATGAGTAAAAATGCCAACCATCAGGGCTTTTTAGCTGAGGTTGAAGATTATACGCTCCATGAGTACCAGACATTTTTAAATAAAGAGTTCGTTCTTGTACTAGCAGGTTTGACAGATGTCGGAAATATTGGAGCACTTATTCGCAGTGCCTATGCTTTGGGCGTTGATGCGGTTGTTGTGACAGGTATAAAACATCTCAATATTGAGCCGATTTTACGTACGAGCACTGGAGCACTGTTTGATATGCCTCTTGCTGTAGAGCAAAATATTCATAATCTGCTCAATGACTTTAAAATGTCAGGTTTTGTAAGTTATGGTGCAGATATGGGTGGTGTAGATATTCGCGAGGTAAAACCTGCACAAAAGAGAGTGTTGGTGCTTGGAAATGAGGGTGAAGGGCTCTCCGCGCGTGTAAGCTCAAAGCTTGACACTATAGTAAGCATAAAAATGGCACATGATTTTGATTCGCTCAATGTCAGTGTGGCAGGTGGAATTTTAATGGAAAGGATGCGGTATGAGTGATGCTCTCAAAAAGTTAAAAGATCTCGGTGCTCAGAAGATTTATGAAGATACTCACATTCCAGTCGGGCATGTTCAGGCTGTTTTGGATGGGAACTATGAGGGACTTACCCGCATACAGTTTTTAGGATTTCTTTCGATTTTAGAGCGAGATTATAGTATTGATCTCAGTGAAGAACGCGCACGGGCAACAGCACATTATGAAGAACTAAATGAGAGCGAACCATTAGCTGATGATGGTATATTTGTTGTACCGACAAAACCTAAAAATTTTACCCCTTTTTACATTCTTTTTGCAATCACTGTCTTTTTGGCAGCACTCTACTACACACTTGATATTGCAAATAACACAAATATAGCTAATACAAACGCAGCTCAAACAGAACCTTTTGCAGAGCGTACTATAGAGAGCAGTATGCCTATGCAAAAGCAGGGAACTGCAGGAGATGTTTCTTTAGAGATGAACACTACTGCTCCAAGCTTTGAAGAAACGGTGACACAAACAAAAGAGGAAAATGCAAGTGCAGCACCCTCGAGTGTGAAAGAGACACAGTCCCAAGCACTTGAAATTTTACCCCGATCGAGAGTTTGGCTGGGATATATAGATGTTGTGACAAATCAGAAAAAGCAAAAGACATTTACAGATGAGTTGGACCTTGATGGAGATAAAGAGTGGTTGCTACTCTTTGGTCATGGATATGTTGATGTGATTGCAGGAGGGGAGAAGCAACACTTTAGTGAAAAAAATGGGCTGAGACTCCACTATAAAGATGGGATGCTCGAAAAAATATCACTTGAAGAGTTTAAGAGACTCAACAGAGGTCGTAAGTGGTAGTAAAAATACTTTTCTCCTTTTTTCTACTCTTTGCTTTTTTTGTCAATACAAGTGTTGCAAAAGAATCACTCAACGTTGCAGATGCGCTCACTTTGAATGAAGATGATCCTGTAACGGCAAAAATTAAGAGTTTTCTTGATGCAGATACATATAAAAATAATGAAGACTTTATCAAGGTTATTTTTGATCCAAAGTCTGCGTATTATGTAAAAGACAGAGTGGATGTTGTAAAGATTGTCCAAACACTTAAAGACAATGGGCTTCTGAAGCTTTTTTTTAAATCACCACAAGAGTTTCAGCTTACTTTTAAAACCAATGGTGCGCCTATCTTTTTTGTACGTATTATGGACGATGTTCTCAGCAGTATCGGCTATTTTCGTTATGTAACAAGCGGCTCACATCTTGATGCATCTGAATTCTCATGGACAATTGATTTGACATCGGAATATATGACCGATCCACTTATTTTGCAAAAAGCACTACAAAAGAGTGGCTGTGAAATCATTGATATTTCTCGAAAAAATGCAAAAGAGTGGAGTTATGTCATCGATATGGGGCAAGGAGAGCTTAATGTTCCTGCTCTTGTTGCAGATAAAGAGCTACAGTTAAGACGCTCACTCTATGCGCATTGGTTCAATGTTTCGAAAATTCGCGGACTGAAAATCAAAAGCTCACGGAGAAACCACTGGTATCCTTATATCAGTTACTATGATGCTTCTTTACATCTTGTGAAACTTTTAAAACTTGATAAAGTACACAAAAGAATATCTTTGGCAATTCCAAAAAATGCAAAATATATGAAAATATCAGATCTCTATACACTTAAAAATCTTCGTGACGGACTTATGCTCTCTCCACATGGGAGTAGATAGTCTCATTGACATTACCTTATTCTAATCTTTTTTTGCTAAAATAGCGATACTAATTATAGAGGGCTGAAAATGTTTGACGAGTTTAAATTTAATAGAGTTGAGAGACTTCCAAAGTATGTATTTGCAGAAGTAAATGACATAAAAATGGCAGAGCGCCGCGCTGGAAAAGATGTAATAGATTTTTCTATGGGAAATCCTGATGGACCTACCCCTGAACATATCAGAGCAAAACTTGTTGAATCGGCCCAAAAAACAAAAACACATGGTTACTCTGTTTCAAAAGGTATTCCAAAACTGCTCCAAGCTATAGCGGACTGGTATGAGCGTCGTTATGACTGTAAACTCAATCCTGAGACAGAGTGTGTGGCGACAATGGGTTCAAAAGAGGGCTATGCTCACTTGACGTATGCCATCACAAATCCAGGTGATGTTGCTGTTGTTCCTGATCCTACTTACCCTATTCATGAGTACTCTTTCATTTTAGCGGGTGGAAATGTCATTAAATTTGGCATCGAGTTTGATGAACACTACCGTGTAGATGAAGATAAGTTCTTTGCAGATCTGGATAAGGTCTTTAAAGAGAGCTCTCCTAAACCGAAATATGTGCTGGTAAACTTTCCTCACAACCCTACGACAGCGACTGTAACACCGGAATTCTATGAACGCCTTGTTGCTATGGCAAAAGAGAAACGCTTCTACATTATCTCTGATATCGCATACGGTGACATCACTTTTGATGGGTATAAAACACCATCGATTATGCAGGTAAAAGGTGCAAAAGATGTTGCAGTTGAATCTTTTACGCTTTCAAAATCATACAATATGGCAGGCTGGCGTGTTGGTTTCTTTGTTGGAAATCCAAAACTCATTGGTGCATTGCAAAAGATAAAATCGTGGCTTGATTATGGAATGTTCACACCTATTCAAGTAGCTGCAACTGTAGCGCTTAACGGTGATCAAACCTGTGTGAGTGATATTACAAACAAATATAATCACCGTCAAGAGGTGCTTATTGAAGCATTTGGACGTGCAGGCTGGCATATAGAGAAGAATGAGGCGACGATGTTCTCATGGGCAAAGATTCCGGAGTGTGCAGCACATCTTGGCTCTTTGGAGTTCTCAAAACGACTACTGAGTGAAGCAGGTGTTGCTGTTGCTCCTGGTATTGGCTTTGGTGCGTATGGTGAGGGGTATGTACGTATTGCACTCATAGAAAATGACAACCGTATCCGCCAAGCGGCAAGAAACGTAAAAGAGTTTTTAAAACAGTTTGACGGATGTAATGAGAAGGACAAAAAATAGTATGATAAAAGTAGGAATCATAGGTGTAGGAACTGTAGGAACAAGCGTTGCAAACATCTTAAAAGAGAATGCGGATGTCATCTCTGCACGTGCCGGTCGAGACATCATCGTTAAAAGTGGAGTAGTGCGAAATCTTTCAAAAGATAGAGGACTTGACATCACTCTTACAGATAATGTTGAAGATGTTTTAAATGATAGAGAGATAGACATTGTTGTAGAACTTATGGGTGGTGTTGATGAGCCTTTTGAAGTTGTCAAACGTGCTTTAGAGAGTGGCAAGGCGGTAGTCACAGCAAATAAAGCACTTCTTGCTTACCACAGATATGAGCTGCAAGAACTTGCTGGCAATATTCCTTTTGAGTTTGAAGCATCTGTTGCAGGTGGTATTCCTATAATTACTGCACTTCGTGATGGACTCTCTGCAAATCATATAGAGTCCATTATGGGTATAATGAACGGAACGTGTAACTATATGATGACGGAGATGACGAATAATGGTGTCTCTTATGATGCCATCCTTAAAGAGGCGCAGGATTTAGGCTATGCAGAGGCTGATCCTACTTTTGATGTGGGTGGTTATGATGCAGCGCATAAACTGCTTATACTCGCTTCTATTGCTTATGGAATCGATGCGAAACCGGAAGATATTCTCATTGAAGGAATCGAAAATGTTACTTCTGAAGATATTGCTTTTGCAAAAGAGTTCGGATATGCCATTAAACTCCTTGCAATTGCAAAAAAAGATAACAATGAAGTAGAACTCCGTGTCCATGCAGCACTCATCAAAAAAGATGAGATGATAGCAAAGATTGACGGTGTTATGAATGGTGTGAGTGTTATTGGTGATAAAGTAGGCGAGACGCTCTATTATGGACCGGGTGCAGGTGGTGATGCAACAGCTTCTGCAGTAGTAGCGAACATCATAGATATTGCAAGAAGTGGAAAATCTACTCCAATGCTAGGCTTTAACCGTCCGATGGAAGGCAACACACTCACACTTAAATCAAGTGATGCTATAGAGTCAAAATATTATCTGCGTATTAACGTAACAGACAAAGCGGGTGTCCTTGCACAGCTTTCAAAAATCTTTGAGTCTTATAACATCTCCATAGAGACGATGTTGCAACGTTCAAGTGAAAATGAGAGTGCAAATCTTCTTATTTCTACACACCTTTCCGTTGAAAAAAATGTCAAAAATTTGATAAATGAGATAGAAAAACTACCATTTGTAAATGGAAGACCTGCTATGATTAGGATAATTTAATTTCCTAGGAGCGCTCTATCTACTCTCGAAAAATTACATATATAACTGCGTTTATTGCCCTTGTTTTAGGCTTTTCAGCGTGTGGAGAAGGGACAAAAACTCCCTCGGTCACAGATACTTCCAATTCAAAATACAGCATAAGTTACAAAGGTTTGTCGTATTATTCGAAGGAAATGCCTCTGAGTAGTTACAAATTATCACCTTTAAGTGATGCAAATTTTAATGCTTTGAGTAAGGCTGATAAACTGCTCGTTGCCGATAAGCTTTTAAGTACACTTTTCTTCTCATATCCTCTTTCTGTTTTACAAGAGAAGATAGACTCAGGACGATTTGTCAGCAGCATTGAAAATGGACTGCAAGAGACAACAACTGATATTTCTGCTTTAGAATCAGAGATACTGGACGAGAAAAAATATTACAGACCAGGCGGACAAGAAGAGGCAGTAGATATACTCTCTCGTTTTTATGCTGCAAAAAACTTGGACAAGTACTTTTTTGATAACTGGGTAGCTTATACACTAACACAGACCATAATGTTCTCTCCTGCGTATGAACTTGATTCTAGCCATACTCCAAATATTGCCCGTGTATACAATCGTCTTGTAACACTCTTACAAGATGATGCAAGTATGCGTTTTATCACCTATGTGCATATGAGCAGTGAGGACAACTGGAGAAGATTTCGAAGTCCTGAGGACAATGGGCGTGAGATGTTGGAGATTTTTACATTTGATAAAAATGATGCTGATGTACCGCTCGCAGCTACAGCTTTGCAGAACTGGAAACTCGACCGTGACTATGATACGCTTGTTGTAGGTCTCAATGAGAACACAAAACCACTCTCCCTCTTTGGAACTACCGTCTATAACGGTGATGATTTTTACCGTGAAATGGTAAAGTCAAAAGCCTTTACACATGGTGTGGTGAAGCGTCTGGTCCAGTTCTTTTTTACTGATGATACTCCAGCACAAATTGAGTCTATTACTAATAGCATTGTTGCTTCAAACCCTCAAACATGGCAAGGGATTTTGAAGCAGATTGTTTTCTCAAAAGAGTATCTGCTCTATACCACGCGAGCAAAAAGTGCGGAAGAGGAGTTCTTCTCTTTGGCGAAAAAGATGGACTTCCAGACACGAAGGTATACAATTTACTATTTTAAATATGCACTTGAAAACATGCATCAGGCTGCGATGAAATATAAGCTCGGCAAGTTGAAAAGAGTACCACTTGATACTCTCTCTTTTGCGAACTACAGTAAGTATATGCGTGAAGAGATATTGATGCGACGCTCAAACCCAGACTATGCAGATGATTATGAAAGTTGGTCCCGTCAAGGATGGAGTGAGAGTTTTATAGGGCGTGATAAGTTTCAGACTGTCGGAGAAAACCCAATAGCGACACTGCATAACTTCATAAACTATCTTTTTCAGGCAACGATTGCCAGAGATGCATTGCCTAAAGAGATGGCCATGTTTGACAGTTTGATGATCGAAGAGAAAAATGGTGTAAAAAATGTTGTAGGTCATTTTGATATTTTAGACTATCGTTTGGATGATAATGGTGTGCGTTATGGAGATAGGTACAAACGATATGTTGCATATACAGTACTAGACTATATCAATAGACTTCAAGATGTCTATCTATTTAAGAAGGTGAATTAAGATGCAAAGAAGAAGTTTTATAAAGTTATCACTTGCTGCGTGTGCCTCTATGGCATTACCTAGCATTTCAAATGCGTCTGCTGTAGATTATTCACAGGTACAATTTGACAAAAGTGTCTATGCGGCAAATGCACCGCAGGTCTTAATGATATACCTCTATGGAGGAGCGAGTCAGCTTGCAGGGAACTTGACAAACTATGATGAGATAGAAGCAAAATCACAAAGTTCGTACGCAAGTTATTTTAGAAGTATTACAAAGACTTCCAATGACTTTTGGCAAGAGGCGGGCGGAACCTATCTTGAAGATATGGTTGCAGCAGGTGATATGACAGTATTTCGAACCTGCTACTCAAAAGTGAGAGAGGTGAATAACAATAAATCTCACGGCTCATGTACCAACCAAAATCAAAAAGGCTCTTTTGATGAATCCCGCGCTGGGATTGTAACGAACATCACGAACATCCTCTCAAACGCAGCACTCGTTGATGCAAGTACACCTATGCCTTTTATAAGTATGGAGGGAGACTCACAGTTTTATGCAGAGGGAAACACAACGGTTCCGAGTTACTTAAAAGCAGTAGGACTCAATGAAGAGCTTGATAATCCTTACAAACGCTATGTGAGAAACTGGTTTGAGTACACAAGTGAAGAGCGCCAGACACAGGGATATAATGATGCACAAACAGGCTTTGACCCTGCGTTTAATACCACTATGAATGAGATGGCGCAGAGCCTCAACACAAACAGTAAGATTCACGATGCTTTTGAAAAGCGAGAGCCTTTGAGTATTTTTGTTGAAAATATTAAAAATGCTACAACTCCTGACCTTGGCGCGGATGCATATCCGACAAACAGCAGTTTTGCAAAGCGTGTTGAATCTTCCATAAAGGTTTTGGCTAACAATCCCGCAACAAAGATCATTACGATGAATACAGGCGGACTTGGCGGTTGGGATGACCACAACGATGCAAGACAGTATGTCGATCGTGCCGAGCTTATGTTTAAAACACTTAAATCTGCCATGGCGCATCTTAAGGCTCTTGGAAAGCAAAACAACATCTCCATCATGGTCTTTGGAGAATTTGGTCGAAATGTGAATCTCAACTCTGCTCTTGGCTGGGACCATGGAAATCTGCAAAACTTCTATGTGCTTGGCGGCAAGAACTATTTTTCGCACCGTGGTGTAGTCGGTGAGACAGTGCTTGATGATTCGGGTTCTGTAAACAGGCTTTATATGAAACCAAAAGAGGGAAGTGAGAGTTATGAGCATCTTAGCATTGCTGCAACGCTCTACAAAGTGTTTGGCATTACCAATCCGGAAGTTTTAACTGATGGAAATACTCCAGTCAATCTTTAGATGAAAATTCTCATTACAGGTGCGAGCTCAGGACTTGGTGCTGAGTTTGCACGCCAATATGCTTCAAAAGAGAATGAACTTTTTTTACTTGCTCGAAGAAAAGAGCGCCTTGTCGCGTTGAAAAATGAGCTGCAGGAGAGCTGTAAGGCAATAACGCTTCTGTGTGTCGATGTGATTGCGTTTGAGGAGTTGCAAGAGCAGATGAAAAAGCTCCCTGATATTGATATGGTGATACTAAACGCAGGCATCTCCATAGGGCACTCAAACGCAGTGCCTACTATAGCAGAGTTTCAAAGGCTTTATGATGTCAATGTTCTTGCAAATCACGCTATTTTAGAGATTTTACTGCCGAAAATGCGTGCTAAACGCAGTGGCAAGGTAGTTTTTATCTCTTCCTTGGCATCACTCTTTAGTATGCCCTCTTCAAAGGTTTACTCCTCTTCAAAACGTGCACTCAATGCCTATGCAGAGGGAGTGCGTTACAAATATGCACCCCATGGCATAAAAGTCATCACAATTCTTCCGGGATTTATAAAAAGTGAACTGACGGATAAAAATGAGTTTACTATGCCTTTTTTTATGGGAACACGAGAGGGCGTGACAAGAATGAAGCGAGCCATAGATGCGGGCAAGGAGTTTTATGCTTTTCCGCTTAGATTTTATTTAATCATTCGCTTTTTTAATCTGCTTCCATCGGCTTTAAGTCAAAGGATTGTAAACTATCTAAGCTAAATATTATTCCCGATTTTTAAAGAATATTTTTCAAGGACAAATCCTCGCTTCGCTCTGAGCCTTAAAAAACATTCTTTAAAAATCTTGTTGTACTGCCGCAAGATAAGAGATGGAGAGTAAATGGAAAATATAGAAACAATAGACAGTGTATGTACATACTGCGGTGT
>Ga0256829_1001631_pt1 | contig 18050 bp, 28 predicted proteins | sample 131447metaG_FD_185979 | JGI IMG/M metagenome (GOLD analysis project Ga0256829, IMG submission 185979) | Hydrothermal vent microbial communities from Lau Basin, Pacific Ocean - 131-447 | ecosystem: Environmental > Aquatic > Marine > Hydrothermal vents | place: Pacific Ocean: Lau Basin | collected...
ACGACCTCTACGTAGCCGCATCTTGTACACTTGAGTATAATTTTGTCTCCTTGCTTGCCTACTGGTATCATTAAGCCGCCGCATCGCGGGCAGAACTTCAACGCTGTTCCCCCGAGTTCTCTTCTCGGCCTCCTTCTAGGCAAGGATTCGGCCAGAGGCGCTTTTGCCACGAAGACCCTATATATGCTTTGTGCCCGGAACATTTCCTCCAAGGACGAGGCATGTAGGAATTACTTAGAGGAATGGTGGGCCCGCGGGGATTTGAACCCCGGACCTCCGCCGTGTGAGGGCGGCGTCCTAACCAGGCTAGACGACGGGCCCAGCACTCTCCATGGTAGTCTCCGAGTATTCTTACGAGTTGCAATAAGTCTTTTGCTGTCATTGTTTCTAGTGCTCGGTTTAGGAGCTCTTGGCTGGGTTGTCGTTCTCCTCGGCGGAGCTGGTGCGCGTATGAGCGCGTTATGCCTAGCTTCTTGGGCCCGTAGAGCTGGATTGCCCAAAGCACTATCAGCCTAGCTGTCTCCTTGTCCACGTCTCTCAGCCACTCTGTATAACCATGGCTGATCGCTATACTTGTACTCATACAAATCCCCTATGCCTGCTAGACACGGAATAGAAGCATCCAAGAAAGACCAAGTAAGCAATGTGCGGAGAAACAGGCAAGACTAGAACCAAGCAAGGAGAAGAAAGCATGCGGGTCATTCGCCGTCGGCGGGGTTCAGCCGCTCCTCGGCGCACATCCCCCCGGGCTCTCCGAGGGGGATAATCCCGGAGAACACTAGTAATAAGTGCTTATGGGAGAACAAGGCCTCGGATCATTCGCCCCGCAGTGGCTCCCCGCCACCCGGCGGCGTCATTCGCCCGCGGGGCTCTCCACCGAGCTAGGAGTAGCTACGTCTCTTCTTATTAGGGTTGCTCTTCCTGCCTGCCCGTTTCCAGCGCCTCGTTCTCTCTGGCCAGAGCCTGCCCTCTTTCTCTACCTCGCCTATTTCTTCCCATTCTAGGTCTTCTCCCCGCTTGTTCTTAAATTGGACTTCATCGGGATGTTCGGGGCTCCAGCCCCGTGCGCCGTGGATGCCGTAGTGTCTTATCCTGCCCCTGCCATTGACTACGAGGTGGTCTACGAGCTGCGCCAATCCCTTCTTATCCCTTCTGACCCCGACTAGGCTTGCGTGGCCTCTGCGCAGAGCCCTCTTAGCGAGCCTCTTAGCCCTCTTATGCTCGCCGCTAGCGAGGAGACCAAGCGCTCGGTCAATGTAGTGGATAAGGTACTCTCCCAGCTCCTGGGCGGCATTCTCTATGCCTAGGAGCGCCTCGTACTTCTTTCTCCATCTTAGCCGTGGGTTGCTCCTCTTCCTGTGAGGCACAGAAGCGCCCCAGGGGCAGTAACAATGCGGAGAGCCCTGGGGCTAGGCTAGGTGAAAGAGAATCAATGACACGAGGCTGTTGAACCGTTTCATTACCCTGTGTGCAAAGCCGCACTCAGCATACGGTCTACTACTAGAGTCTCAGCTCCATGTATTTCTATTAGCCAGTTGCTTACTCCTCTCAACATGCCACATGGCGTCGTCAGTATCGAGTATTCACAACCCTTGCAATCCATTTTGGCTACATCGGGACTGTGCTGAGCTTGAGCTATTGCTCTCTCAAGTGTCACTGCCCTAAAGCAAGTGCTACCCATCCTTAGCTCAGTTCCTGCATTCTCTACCCTAACACATACCCTCTTTTCCTTGTAGTAAATGCCCTCTGGCATATCCTCTTCTCGCTTCCTTAAAATACCCCTTCATGTTGCTGTCTTAAGACCATTATATGGAGTATGTGGGCTGTGTGGAGTGATCCACCGCCTGATAGGGGGATGAGGAGAACCCGCGCGTCCGAGCCACTCTCGTTATCAGTGACGGGGCTTGGCTCATTTTAACCCCCTTCTTTTGGTTTTCGTAGATTTTGTGGAGAGGTCGTTATTGGCAATGAAGCTGCCTTGGAAGCTTGTAGTTGAGTGGATTAGTGAGGGAGAGGGCTGTTTCCGCGAAATAGTGAGTGTTTTGGCAGAGAAGCGTACTAGGTTCCAAGAGGTTATGGTGGCTGAGCTTAGCGGGCTTGGTAAGTCACTTGTAATTGATGGCAAGGTTCAGAGTAGTCTCCTCGACGAGCACTGGTATCATGAGGCCCTTGTTCACCCAGTTATGATAACTCATCCGAGGCCACGGAGAGTACTTGTACTGGGGGGCGGTGAGGGGGCTACAATACGCGAGGTACTAAGACATAGGAGTGTTGAAGAAGTAGTCATGGTTGATATAGATAGGGATGTTATCGAGTTCGCTAAGAAGCATCTAGGAGAATGGCATCAGGGCTCCTTTAATGATAAGCGGGTTAGGCTCGTAATAGGTGATGGCCGGGAGTACATAACTAATGCTGCTAGGCGCGGCGAGTACTTCGACGTGGTAATCCTGGATCTAGTGGATCCCACTGAGGGTGGCCCTGCTACTAAACTCTACACAGTTGAGTTCTATGAGAAAGTAAGAGAGGTGCTAAGAGGAGAGGGTATCATGGTTACTCAGGCAACCTCGCCTACACTAACGCCCCGCGTATACGCTGTTGTAAAAAATAGTATAGCCAGGGTATTCAGGATAACCACGCCGTATGTAACATATGTTAGGAGCTATAATGGGCTCTGGGGGTTCGTTACTGGCTCGGATAAGCTAAGCCCTAAGGAGCTTAGCAGGGAGGAGGTTGCCAAGCGGCTAAGAGAGAGAATAGGAACTAGTCTACGCTTCTACGACGAGGAAACACATACATGGATGTTCAGCCTGCCAAAACCAATAAGGGAGTTACTAGAAACGATAAAGGATTACGCTACAGACAAAAACCCCGTATACGTCCCCGTCTAGCCTACCTGTAAACACGAATAACCACCATCCCCCCTTTGCCGAGTAAAAAATAAGTGAGTAAAACAGTACAACACGTTACTATAATGGCGAAAGTACCCTCTGGGCGCCGGGGTGGCCGAGCGGTCCAAGGCGGTGGGCTCGAGACCAGAGTATTTTCCGGCTCCCCAGTTGGTAGCGGGAGACCCACTGCCCCGCAAGGGGCGCGCGGGTTCAAATCCCGCCCCCGGCGCCACACCTTAAGCTACAAAAACTCCTCCCCTATCCTAGTCTAAAGACAATACATGGGCACGGGTGCGGGGGTGCCCGAGCCAGGTCAAAGGGGGCGGGCTGAGGACCCGCTGGCGTAGGCCTGCGTGGGTTCAAATCCCACCCCCCGCACCACACCCTCATTAGCTCCTCTAGGTTGTTTATCCCGTTTCTTGCTAGGTATGCTAGGAGCTTGGCTGCTTCCTCGGCGTTGTATCTGGCGATTACTCTGCGCCTGCCGCTGCCCTGGTACTCCTCTACTATCAAGTACTTGTACTGTTTGCCGTTCTTCCTGAAGCTGCGTATGTAGATGTACAAGGGTTGCAGTCGCCCTTGATAGGCGAGTGGTTTCCCTTCAGGCATTATTCAATCCCCTTATCCCAGACCTGTCAGGCATTGTGGATTTGTGCTTTGCTGCAACTTCAGCGAAGAAAACGACTGCAACCATGCAAGAGGTTGCAGCAGGCTATCTCCTGCCATGGGTTACTAGCTTGTAGCCTGTGTACAGTGTCAGTGGCAGCTTTACTGAGAGGAAAGCAGTAGCGTAGGTTATTGTTACACATCCTAGCTTAGTGCAGAGCAGCAGCCATGGACGGTCTATGCCTAGGAGTATCAGCATCAACGTGAAGAGATCCACCATTAGCGAGGTGCCGAAGAGCGCTGGGAGCAGGCCAGCCCTCTCGAATATCCTCACATACATGTAGCCCAGGGTAGCAATAGCTATCCCAGCAAGCACATAGGCCCCGAGATCAGCCATGCCTCACCACCGTGGTGTTCGTAGGCGGCGGTGGCGGCTGGGCAGGAGTAGCTGTAGGCGTGCTAGTAGCATGGCTTGGCGGTGGCGGCGGGGTCGCTGGGCCGACGGCATGTGTATATGTTGTGGTCGTCGTCGCGTTATGGGCTACTGAGTGAACTGATGGCTGCAGCGCTATGAACACGGCTACTAGCGCTAAGAGTATTGCACCTACCACTATCCAGGGCATCCATCTCCACAGCCTCGGCCCGCCTACTGGGGCAGGCTGGCCAGCCCTCAGAGCAGCAGCCTCGGCAGCCTCAACATGTTTATCTAATTGTTCTTCTAGCTCGGCGTAGCGCTGTCTCCAGATAATGGCATCCCGTGCCATGGCGATTATCTGGGCGGCTGCTTCCTCGTCCTTTACTCCTTCTAGCTTCTTGGCTAGCTTCTCTATGGCTTCGCATTTTTCGGCCTCTGTCGAGTCTAGGCTGCGGAGCAGCAAGTCCTTCCACTCTTTCATGGTCTGTGGGCCAGGCGTGGCTGGTATTACTATATTGGTTGGTGGTATTACCCAGAGCTCTATACCCATACCCGTGCTCCTATGGAGCTCTAGCACGTTGCGTATGAACCATGCAAGCATCACGCCGAACCACACTACACTTAGCACATCAATCCATGTAGGGTTAATGTGGTAGGCAAAGTAGCTGATGTATGCTGTCTGGCTAAACGCGTACGTAGCGAATATCAGCGCCAGCATCCACGAGACCACTAGGCGCGCAACAAGCCCAAAGGGAGACGGTATCCCAGGCGGCGCCTTCATATCGAGCAGGCTGAGGGGCTCCGCCCAGCGCCTAGGATCATCAAGCATGCGATACTCCTTCCCAGCAAACCGTATCACGTTATACTTCTTGCCAGGAATCACCTCTACATCGTATCCCACATGCCACCCATAGCTGTCAAGCACTATCACGAACATGTCTGGTGCAAACGGCGAGAAGAAGAATCTCAGCTTATCCCAGATACTGCTAAGATGCGCCGCCTGCTCTCTGCGCGTCAGTGCTAGGAAGAACAGTATACCGATAGGCACGGATAACAGTATATACCATATGTATTGTTGCTCGCTCTGGATATGGTGCTGTATGAGCCACTGCAGGAGCTCCCTTGCCTGCTGGATTAGCTCTGGGCTGGCCTCTCCAGGCATACAAGCTTCCCCCCTATCACAGCCGCTGGCCTACCATCCCTGCACATGACTACTGCCTCGCCATTCTCCAAAGCATCGAGGAGAGCAGCCGCATCCCGCTCCAGTCCGCATAGTCTCTGCATCTTCTGGTAGCACTCGGTGTCCTTCTCCGCGAGCCGTTCCTCTAGCCTGGCTATCCGCTTCTTGAGCTCCCCTATCTCCCTCTCCTTCCTCTCAATTACCTCTTTCAAGCGCTTCTCGGTCTTCCTGGGCCACAGCATGCTAGCGATAGCAGCGAGTATGAAGAAGATAGCAGAGTAGACCAGATACAGCACTGCTTGTGCAAGCGGGTCAGCCACTGCTCTCAGCCCTCTTCCTCTAGCAACTCTGCCCTGGCAAGAGTCCGCAGAGGCTCGTCCCCATGCCTCGCTAGCAGGTCGAGCAGTATCCGCCTCACAGCTGTGGCTGGGCTATGCATCCCAGTGTTCTTCATTATCTCGTTCACGAGGCTATTACGCAGGTAGATGCACACCCTCATACAATCACCATGTGATGGAGAAATCGATGAAATAATAAACCCCTTCTTGGAAGGGGGTCATAAAACTGATGAAGCTTTGATGAAAAGGGGTTCAAGGAAAAAGGCTAACGCCTAGACCTACGCCTATGAGCCGCTAGCGCGCCCGAGCCTATCGCTATGCCTAGCCCGAGTATCGCTAAGTCCATCACAATGTTTACCCCAGCTGCTGTGGCTGCTGCTACTGCTGCTGGGTTGTCCTGTATGCTCGCGATTATCCCCGCTGAGCCTTCCTCATAACTGATTCCATGCTGCTGCGCCAGCTCCTTCAAGTTCCTAACACTTGTGGCGAAGTACAATGTGCCTGCGGGGCCACGGAGAGCGAACGATACCAGTCCAATGACATTCCCAGCACTATCGACGACTGGGCCGCCAGAGTTGCCTGCATCCGTGATGCCGCCGAGCTCTATCAAGCCCGAGGCCGTCCACGTCAGGTGGCTCTCGAGGACGCGGGGGTGCTCGCTGAGAGCATGCAAGTCATTGTTTAGCACTTGTAGGAGCTCACTTGGGTACCCGATGACATAGATAGTGCTCGTGGGCGGCGGCATGTAGTGAGCCAATGGGAATACATGTTTGTCTCCGAAGCGCTCGGGATGATCAACTCTTATGATACAGACATCGCCGTTCCTATCCAATGCCACTACATGGCCACTACTCTCTACGTTGCCTCGGATTATTGTGACTGTTGCACGCGGGTTCCATCCTACCACATGCGCGGCGGTAGCCACGTATGATGGGTTCATCCACCAGCCTGTGCCGTACTGATTATTGTACACTACTATGACCGTGCCCTTTAGCCAGTCCTCGCTGAAGGATAGAGGCTGCTTGGTAGTGTTAGTAGGGGTTGCGCTCGCTACAGGTAGCAACGATATAGTAAAAACAAGTAGTAGGAGAAGGGCTAGGCGCTTCATGCTCACCCCCTCAGCAACAGTATTATCGCTATGATTGCTAGGAGAACGATTACTAGGAACAGCATAGCGTGGCTAGGGCTCTCGATGGCTCCGCGCAGAGAGCCTAGCGCGTTACTCAGCTTCTCCTGGAAGCTACTCCAATCAATGCTTGGCTGAGTAGATGCACTACCTGAGCCGCCATTGTTGTTATTGTTTGAGCTACTATTGCTGCTGTTATTGTTGTTGCTCGGAGTAGTCGTAGTGGTTGAGCCGCCGCTATTGTTGCTGCCATTTGGATTGCTGCTTGGTGCTGGCGCGTCTGGCAGTACTAGGTCTCCCTCATACTCATAAGTATTGTAGTGCCTGCCCCAGACATCTACATTATATGTAAAGTGTAAGTGCCCTCTAGGCGGGCCGCATACGATGAGAGAGGCTTGATCTATGCCCCCGCTACTCATGCTTATCAGTGTGGCTTCCCCGTTGCTTGTTAAGACAGTCAGCTCTGAGCTCCCAATGCAAGATAGCGGCTGGGGCTCACGATAATAGCTTAGAACCGCGAATGCTGCATACATATTGCTTGTTCCTATCCTCGTAGCATTCTCTATTGTTATTGATAGCGTGCTGGGCGGTATTGTTCTCAGACGTATCTTCATCCACCAGCAATAACCATTTGTATGCCCCCAAGCCCTACCCTGCAACAACCAAAGATAACTCCCCTCATCAAGGAATTGTATGATGTACGCGCCTGCTGGCACCCATGCCTCGTTGCTGAACCTCATCTCCTGCCTACTCGTGGGCGAGAAGTAGTATCTAGCCATGTACCTGCCATGTGGGTTATCGCTGCCAGGCTGGTGGCTAACAATGCTTATCTCTTGTACGTGCCAGGGATCGCTCCACTTAATGTGAATAGTCTCGGCGTGAGCGGCTACAGGTAGAAAAAACAATAGCAGTAGTGGTAGGAGAGCTAATAGTTTGTGCTTCTTCGCTTGCTTGTAGCCTATGAGTAAAGCTAGTCCTACGCCGCCTAGTACTAGAAATAGTAGCCCAGCGGTAGCTGCTGTTCCGAGCGCATGGCTTATGCTGTCTAGGTAGTGGCTTGGATTGTTTGGGCCTGGGGGCGGGGTCGGCGTCGCTTCCCCGTCGCTTCCGCCGCTATTGTCGCTGTTGCAGTTGTAGAGCCTCGTGGCTGTAACTGTTACTCGGCCCCCGTTCTCGGTGTTCCTCAGTATATCCGTGTTCCCGTTGATGGTGAAGCTGCCGACTTGCTGGCCATCATAATAGACTAGCGCGTTGCCGTTGCAGTCTACCTCTACCTGTACTACACGGTCAATGCTGTTGCTACCCGTGCCCCCAGCCCCTATGCTCTCGTGGTACTCTCGCTCACCGTTGATGTATATGTCGAAGCTATAGGTGAAGCCCCAGAACCAGTTACTATGCGGCTCCAAGACTATCTTCAGAGGCCCAGCCTGCACCATCGCCTTACCAGCGCTGTGATAGAACGGGTAATTCGTGTAGCTCACGTGAAGCGAGATAGTATGCCTATAGCCAGGGGCCAAATCATAGCCAGTATCGCGCCATTGCAAGTATATCTGCTCAGCATGAGCATAGCTGGCAACTAGTGGAAAAAGCAGTAGTAGGAGTAGCGGTATGATGTATGCTCTCCTCTTGCCCCTGCCCAGCAATAGTAGTGCTATGCCCGCCAGCAAGACTACTATGATTATCGCTAGCCCTGTGCCGCTATGACTATTCTCAGTAGCACTTGCGACTTCTTGTACTGGCTGCCTTGGCTGCGGCTCGATATCCACGTTGCTGCTCAGGCTCACTACCTTATCTAGGTGATAGTATGTCCCGTTCTTCAGCGCCGTTACCACTATCCTTGCCTGGTCACCGCTCAGCAAGGTCTTGTTGAACTCGTAGATGCCCAGGTCATTGGTGTACCCTGTAGCCGCCAAGTTGCTGCCATCGAAGACGTAGACCTTCGCACCAGCAAGCGCATAACCAGCCTCATCAGTAACCGTGATCCTCACCTTGCCATCCGCACTAGTCTCTATGTGCACCCTAGGCTGTTCCCGATAGCCCAGCACCTCGACCGTGTAGCTACCAGAGCTCGGCAAGCCGAAGTCCACGTAGCTGCTTGATAGTGGCACCTCGTGGGTCTCAGACCAGCCACTCCCTTCGATGACTACCTGGAAGCCGCTCGGCACGTAGAACCGCACTTTCTGCGACGGATAGACCAGCTCCACCGTGGCGTTCGGCAGCACAGTGCTGCCGAAGATGCCCGCTAGGTCTATCTTGTAGTCCTCTATGAGCCCCGCTGGGTTTGGCTCCCCATTGATGCGGAACTCGTAGACCATGCCATTGTACTTTATGCGTAGAATGCTGCCAGGCGGCACATACCTAACGTGGAGATAGTTATCGCTTGTTACCCCCTTTACTAGCCAGAGCCACGTCTGCGAGGCTGGGACTCTAACGACTCCCGTAGGAATACCGACAGTGCCCTTTACCAGCTCGAAGTACGCGCTGCCGTTGTAGAACGTTGGATCGAAGAGCCTACTTGCACTCGGTAGTATATGTCTCTGGATGTCTGCTGAAGACGTGCTGTATGCCATGAACGCTATCCAGCCATAGCCGTTGGGACTCGCATCGTCTCCCCCTAGCATGACGTTCTCGTTCCCAGAGTAGACCGATGCAGCCAACGTGCTCGGCCTAGAGACAGTATCTATCGCTGTAGACAGGTCATCGACGTATGTTGTATATCCATTAGCGTTATAGTTTATCGCGTAGAGGTGCCAGTCCCCAAACTTCCCGTTCAAGTTTGTCGGACTCACGACCCAGCTATGAACAGTAGAGTTGCCGTAGCTTACACCAAACCTAAGTAACCCACCATATTTCATCGGTGCACGGATACCAGGAAACACCATAGGCACTATCAATGACTCCCAATAGTTCAGCAGCTTCGCGTAGAAATACACCCAGCCACTCTGCGGTGTAGAGGTAAACACATCGTAGTATTTTACATGAGCACAGCCGTTCCCACACTGAGGAACGTATAAGTCATATAGATGCGCTGATATGACATCGTTCACGCTCAAGTCTACATTTGACAAGTTCAGTCTCTCTATTAGCTGGCTGCTCCTCTGCTCTATGTGTATGCCGTTGCTATCATATGTTATTTGATAGACTTGGCCTGGCTGCATGCTCAGAGTCGTTGAGTAGAGTACTTGTGGTGACTGCACTTCTTCTGTGAGCTCGTGGCCTAGGATGTTTAGGTGTGCTGGGCTCAAGGGTAGCTCGTGGACGCTGGCCAGCAGTAGCACTAGTATCAGTATGAACGCTATGCCTACTCCTGCCAGCAGGTATATTCCTGCACCGCTTCTCCGCGCCATCTTATCCACCCCATACTGCATTTATTCTTTCAAAAACATTGGCGAGGCATTGCTTGTAGATGCTAGTGTTAGCGGCGTAGCAGGAGCACTATGAATGCTAGGAACAGTAGGACTGCTATGATGAAGAGGCCTGGGTTCTGCTCGTACGCGTTTCTTAGCGATGCTAGTGCTCCCTCGTTGATCTGCTGATTGGTTGTGGTGGTCGGGGTTGTGCTTGGCTGGCTAGGGGTCTGGGTGGGCTCTGGCTGCGGGTTGTTGCTGCTTAGTAGGCGTACGGCTACCCGCCACTGGCTTACACTATTGCCGCGGAACATCTGTACGACGAACTTGACTTGGCCATGGGCTGTTATTGTCCTTGTCTCTGGCGCGAAGTCGCTGTAGATGTGAGCTGTGGCATGAGTCCATAGCCATGTCCATGACTGACTAGTGCTAGCGCTTGAGAAGCTTGGATTACTGCTATCGAATATGAAGAGGTCTGCGTCTCCGCTGTCGTGTGCCTCGTCGAACCAGACTCTCATAGGCCCGCTAGCGCTTATGGTGAACTCTGCTGGCCCAGAGCCGCTCCTTATCAGAGCGAAGCCTGTCGGCGGGTTCCTGACCGCGCGGAGCTCTACTTCCTGCACCGTGCTAGCAGCCAGGTAGCTCGCGTCATCAGGTGTCATGACTAGTACGCGTGGATTCGTGTAGTTCGCTAACGGTATCGAGAGCTTGACGCCGTTCGCATATATTGTTATATCGCTGCTAGTCCTAACTATTGCTACGTCGCCGCTCACGGGGGAGACCTTGACCAGCTGTAGGTTCGAGACACTGTTGTCGGTGGTGTTGACATCGGCCACGCCGACCACTAGATCTCCATAGGTGCCGCTGAGGAGATACGCATACGTTATCGACTCATTCGTGTTCAGGTCCTGTGTCGGCGCTGAGAGGTCAAGCACCACTGCTGGCTGGATATTATCGCCCGCGCTCAGATCCTTTATCTCGTCGCTCAATACTTGTACATAGGAGCTATTCACGGCTTCCAGTTTGCCCGCTGTGGCGTTGTACATGTAGCTACTCAGCGCCGTGAAATTATACGTGTTAAGAACCGTTATCTTCGTTGTCTCGTCGTCTGCTCTTGCTATGTGTACTCCTGTTAGCAGGGGGGCTGCTAGGGCTAGTAGGGCTAGGACTAGGGGCAGGGTGTATAGGATCCGCTTATTCATTTCTGCGCCTCACCTATTCATTTCTATATCGTGTAGAGAGCTAGCAGCGGGTCTTCTTAGACCCCTTCACGATAGGGGTTCATGCAGTTAATGAGACCCTTCAATGAAGGGGTAGAAGTACATCCAGAGCCACATGCTCCTAACCAGAACTGAAAGACCCTGGGGTGAGCGGTGTGTGAAACTACATGAATATACCTATCTCCTGGGCAGAGGAAGCCTCGTGGAAGCAAGAGAGGTATTGCAGGAGAGCATAGCGAAGGGCGCGGACATAGCAGTCTACCTTGACAAGCTAGATCCTCTCCTAGCAAGGGAGATCGCTAGGTGGAAGCGCCGAATGCTGCTGGCGAGCCTTAAGGGCAAGAACCCAGGCAGCGAGCCCATGCCACCAACCATGAGGCCCGAGCTCCTACGAGCCTATGTTTCCTCGAGCCGTAAGCTCGTGGTCTCTGACTCACAGATAGCAGAGGTGGATACGGGTGAGAAGGAAGAGGAGTCACAGGAGTAGGCACCGTAGGCATCACAAGAGGCACAGGCGATGAGCCGTGGCGAGGAAGAGGATACGGCTCCGCGACCCGAGGACGGGGCGCAGGACAGTCTACCTAGGGCACCGCGTCAAGGACACGGGTAAGCCAGGCCTAGACAACCCGAAAGAGGTCAAGGGAATCACTAACGCCGTCATAGAGGACTACAAGAGCGGTAGGATAAGCTATCGCACAGCGATGAGCAGGCTTAACCTATTGAAGCTCGTAGTGAAGAAGGATAAGAAGTTCCGTGGGAAGCGCAAGGCCTACAGGGAGATAGAGCAGGCTAAGAAGAGGCTTAAGAGGATGAGGGAGAGGAAGAGATGAGCTACGTACAGGAGCGCTACAGGGAGACAATTGATTATACTTGGGCTCTTGCGCGCCAGCTTGACAGGATAGCCGAGGCTAGGAGTAAGCTACATGGCAAAGTGATGAGGGCTGAGTATGAGCGCAGGCTCGCGGAGTATAGGTCGACAGTATATACTCTATACATGTTGTTACCGCCTAGGGCTAGGCAGAGGCTGCCAGACCCCAAGGGCTATAGTCTAAGAGACCTCGATAACTGGGTTGCTGAGGCCATAGGCGTCCTCGACAAGCTGGGACTATTGATAAGGAAGAGGGAGACACTGGTGGGTGGAGATGCAAGCCCTGGAGATATTTAGCCAGCTAAGCGAGGAGCAGAAGGAGAGGCTCGCAGACCTCTGGGAAGAGATAGGGGGCTTGAGGAACGAGCTAGGGTGCAGAGCCACCCCCTACGCTTTTCACAGGTTCATGCACGAGGCCCTCGTAGACAAGGAGTTCCTCGGCGTAATAATCTACGGGAAGAAGGGTGGCGGGAAGAGCACCTATAGCATAAAGTCCGTGGCCACCTACTATATGCGCGCCGAGGACATGGAGTGCGGCGAGGCCTACCAGAGAGCCCTCATGGCGCTAGTGTTCTCTCCACGCGACCTCTTGGAGAAGATGGAGCACGGCGCAGAGATAATCATCTGGGACGATGCTGGGCTCTGGGGCTCCACGTATATGTGGTTCGACCCAGTGATGAGGCGGTACCTAGAGGCACTACTGGACTGGTACGACGTGGCCAGGACCGATGTAAGCGTGTTGATAATGACAACGCCTAGTAAGAAGAAGCTGCCGCCCAGGATACGTGAGGACGCGGACGCGGTCATAGCTAGGGTGAATAAACACGGTGTAAAGACCTATGAGGGTAAGAGGCTCAAGACAGCCGTGATAATGGCTGCTAGGAACATAGAGGGCATATACGATGATAGGCTTCTGCGCCAAGAACTGTTCAGGGACTACTTCACCGTGTATCTCCCAGACCCTGTGTACGAGTACTACAGCATCATAAGGAACGCCTACAGCCGCTACGCTAGGCGCAAGCTCAGAAACATAGTAGACCTAGTAGAGGAAGAGGGAGACCAGCTACTCGTGAAGATGCTTAGGAAGAGACTAGGCATAGACGATGAGCAGTAATTATACCTATCCCCAGGCTTTTCTAACACAAAACCTATGGAGCGGGCAAAGGCATATAGCCCTTGATTATTTTTGCCCTGGTCTTCGCCCTTAGCCCGCCTATGACCCTGGCGTCCTCGAGGGATGCGAGTATAGCTATTGCTTTTACGCTGCCGTGCTTGCTGAGGAACTTCAGGACATCGCGTACTTGGTCTACGTCGTAGACTACTACTATGTACCAGGGTATCTGTGGTCACCTCTCTTCTTCTCTAGCTCTACTAGTAGGGCTAGGCGGCCATAGGTCTCTGTTATTCGTGCCAGTAGTGCTTCTAGCTCCTTTATCTGGTCTGCTAGGTCTCGTAGGTTCCTCTCCACGGTCTCTACCCATTTCTCGCGAGAGATGCGCTCAAGGGTGCTGGTCACTGCAGCCACCCCAGCTTCTCTAAGATGTATTCCAGGTTGCTTGTTAGGCAGAATAGCGCGGTCTTGCCGCCCCTGGGTGTACCGAATATTCTCCTAGAGAGCCAGCCTAGCTCAGCAAATCTCCTAATGTTGCGCTCCACGGTGTGCCACTCCAGAGTCTTGTACCATCGCTGCTTGTTATAGTACCAGCGCAGCCCCTTGTACGTGAAGCACTTGGGTGGTGGCTTGTCTGGCTCGCTGTTCTCCCTGCGATAGCGCAGATACTCCGCTATCAGCTTCAATGTCTTTTTCTCCGTCTCGCTGAAAGCCGCTAGCTCGTACACAGCCCTAATACTGGCATCCAGCTGCGCCACCACTACCCCGTCACCTCTCTATGCATTCTCCTGCTTCTATGATGCTTCCATCAATGTCCTCGGTGTCCTCGTCGGCTACCTCGCAGTCCTCAATGTAGTTGTCGTAGTCCTTGTTCGTGGTCGCTAGTAGTGCTGATAGCTTGTAGTGGAGCAGCCTCGCCTCAGCCATGCTGAGCCGCACAGAGACCCTGCCAATAGTTATGACCACCTTGTCCCTCGCAGCCGCAACAAGGACATCAGTCATGATAGCAGCCTCACTATCTTGTAGCGTGGCTGCACCTTGTACTCCTCGAGTCTCAGGTAGAGATCCAGTGCCTTCCTGATTACCTCGCTCCTTGTCCAGCCCTTCAATCGTGCAAAGCTGTCAAGCCTCTCCAACTCATCCTCATCAATCTTGAACGTCACGACCCTCATCACTCATCCCTCGGCGGCCTTGGCTTCTGCTTGTTGCTTTAGGAGCTTCATGAGTGGGCCTTGGTGCTCCTTGACCAGCATGTCTACGTCTCTTGGCAGCTTGTCTACGGTCTCTGGGCTCCTTAGCAGCATGGCGGCTAGGTCTAGGAGTATCGCTGCCTTGGCTGCTGCCCTTGCTTCCTCGGGGCTCCACAGGTAGCAGTCCTCTCCGCCGCTGCATTCTTCCTCGAGGCGCTTGATTGGCCTCGCAGGCGCCTTGGCTAGGATGCTGCGTAGAGCGTAGAGCGTGTGGGCTACTAGGCTAGTGTCTGGTACCCAGAGCTCGCTGCACCTCTCATCATAGTAGCACGTCGAGCGCCTCTGCATCAATAGCCGCGTATCCTCGGCCTCGCTCTCGTCGACTACTAGGTTGAAGAGGGCCTCGAAGAAGCTGGCAGCGCTGACATCGGCGTCAAGGGCCCTGCCAGCATCGATGACTGTTACCCGCAGCTTGTCCCCCACAGCCTCTATCTCCAGCCTACCCTTCTCGCCATAGACCCTGTAGATGCTCGTGAACACTAGGCCATCACCTCGACGGTCTTTATGCCTGTGAGTTCTACGTGAGCGCCTAGGCGCTGCAGGACTGCCTGGAAGAAGCGCTCCTTCTCCGTGCTAGTCTTCGCCGACCAGTTAGCGGTCTTCGCGATCACGGAGTTGTTCGGACGCGTCCACGAGCTGCTATCGAAGCTGCTAAGCCCTAGCTCCGCTAGCCTCGCTATGTGCTGTGGATTCAGTAATGCTCCTAGGCCATGACATGCTAGCTTGTATCTCTTAGCCACGCTGCAGACCTGCTCCGTGATGGTTAGCTGGCATTCTCTGCGTATTATCCGCCTCATTGCCTTGATGCTGAACCTTGAGCATGTCAGCTTCAGCGGGGCTGCTAGGCCGTAGAGCATGTCGTGGTAGCTGGCAAGGTCTTCTGCTGCCTCGCGGTAACCGCCCCACTTGTTGTCGCTATGCACCACGGCTAGGCACCTGTAGCGCGCACATATCCTCGCAGCCAATGGGTGCTCCAATGCGTCCAAGACGAAGCTGGGCTCGTAGAGCCAGTCTGGCAGGATGACTAGGATCTCCTTGGGTCTCCTTAGGCGCTCTATCTCCTGCAGGAAGAGCAGTAAGCGATGATACCAGTTATCGAGGCTGGGTGGCTGCTTTGATGTCTTGGTGTAGGCGAACATCCCGTTGTCGACCAGCACGCTGTAGTAGCCTATCCTGCGGGGCGGGAGCCGCCTATTCCCCAGCGATACCAGCTGGTAAGGCCACCAGCCAGGGGCAGCGCTAGCGTAGAACCTTACCCCGTGCTCAGCCATGGCTAGGCCACCACCCCCACAGCAAGCTCCCGCCTAATCCTCTCAAGCTCCGCCTTGCCCTTGTCGGTAATCTCATACTGCTTTGTTACTTCATCGTATTTTATTAGGCCTGCAGCACGTAGCTCTCTAAGAGCCGCATAGGTTGCTGATACGCTGATGCCTAGTTCTCTTGATATTTTTGTTCCGCGGGCTGGGCCATTTTTCTCCAAAAAAGCTAGGATCTGGATTTTTGCGGGGAGTAGGCGTTCCACATTTCTCACCTCGCGGGTTTCCGTTTACTGTAAACCGCAAACGGCAATATTTAAATGTATTGCACTTTACCGCTAACCGCAAACCTAAAAAAAGCTGATACCACTATTATCTATTAGCGGGAAACCGCAATGTGCGAAGAATACGTGATAGACGCACTAGACCCTCAGACACTCATAGTAAAGAGGGACTTCATCGATTGTATGAGGAAGCTAGGCATAGAGCTCGAGGCCCGTGAATGGGGAGACTACTACGTGGTCGACATCTCAGAGCTAGAGCCCTCTAAGCGCGAAAAGCTAGCGCCACTAGCACTCAGGCTTATGAATAAGAGCAAGGTCTCGCTGAAACAAGAGAAGCAACAGCCCCAGCAGAAAATAGTCCATATCAAGATCGAGTGGGACTTGAGTCGCTTATTCCAGACAAGCCCTAGGCGCAGGGGCTACAGGAGAGTAATCTCGGTCTACTTGGCTGACGAGGTTATCCAAAAGATAGACGAGATAGCGAAGAAGCATGGGCTTAACCGCTCAGAGCTCGTGGCCCGAGTCCTCGAGGCTTTTCTAGACGCGTACAGCTCTAATAAATAGCTATTAGCCGCAAACCGCTAACAGAAAGCGAAAGACTCTCTCCCAGAGAAATACATACTAAATATATTAGAGAGCAACATCGCGGTATTTCCTATTAACAGCTATTAGTTATTTAATAGACCCAGCTCTTCTAAGTGTTCGCGCAGAGAGGCTCAAGGCTAACGGGTTACAGTTAATAGATTGCTATTAACCGCTAATAGTAAGCGGGGATGCTCTTGTTCCGCCTCTGCACCCGCGAGAAGATAGAGGACGTAATCCTAGCCCTCTACAAGGAGCCCATGAACACAAACGACCTACAAACAAGAGGCATAGTAGGCGGGTCGACAGCGTCCCGTATAATGAAGCGCCTCAAAGAACTAGGCCTCGTAGAGCCAGTAATTATCAACGGTAGCCCAAAATACAGGCTCACAGAGAAAGGGCGCAAAGTAGCAGAGCTCCTAATGCAAATGTACCAAGTAGTAGAGGGCGACAGGTGAAATCATGTCAGCTATAGCGCAGGCACCGAGAACATATAACGTAGCTGTAGGTCTCTTAAACCTACTAGGCAATGCACTAAAGATGGTGGACGAACTAGAAGAAGCCGCTTATGAAGAAGAAATGGTATCATTCATCTTCGTAGCACGTGATCTTAGAAAAAGAATAAAGGAAAACTATGATTACTTGGAAAGAATCATAAAAACAAGCTTCGGCTAGACAAATACTCCTAGCTGGCTCTCTAGCTCCTCGAGCGATTTCTCCTCAATCGAGGCCTTTAGTACCTGCCATCTCCTCTTCAAGTCCTGCATATCCTTAGCTGCCAGGATTACCCGCTTCTCTATTAGAGTCAAGAGTCTTAGGATTTCTGCCTGTGTGCATCCCACGGCTCCTCTCCACTCTGCTCTGATCGACTCTAGAGTATAGTTAAGGAGACGTGGACACAGGTTACATATAGAAGGAGAGCTGGGCGAGGGTATTTTTATGAGGAAGCGTTTTGATATTACTTTTTCAGTATTACCCTTTATAATGATTAGGGGTAGAGAATAAAAGAGGATAGTAATAGTAGGCCCTTCTACGGGAAACCTAGCAGCGTTCTAGAGAAGTCTAGCAAGATCTGCCATCAGGCGGTCCCTGTCGGCCGCCGCCCGCGGGACGGTCCCCCGCGGCCGTCCCGCGGGTCTCTAGCAACTCACAATATTCCATGTCTTGTAGCCGTATCCATAGAGTGTGCCTTGGGGACTCTTTCGCAGGATTCTCTTCTTTATAGTCTCTAGGGTATCTCTTATTGAGAAATATGTGTCGGTATTGGTTGGTGCTCTTCTTCTCATGGTTGCGGCTCTCCGAGCAGTGTATGCTATGAGGTCTGTAACCTGTAGGCTACGATAATGCTGCGATCTAGCGAATACGGGATCGAGCAATATTCTCTTTGATGTGGGTACTCTAGATGTATACTTGCCTTTGAGGATTTCTTCCTCAACCACGTCCCTTATATGATTATCTAGCTCGCTCTCATCTATGACTAAGAGCGCGATGCCCTCTGTATGGTGGTCATAGAGTGCCCAGGCAACACGCTCTAACATGAGGTGATAAGCTTCTCTAGCTATGCATTTCCTTGCTTGTT
>Ga0256829_1001632_pt1 | contig 18045 bp, 22 predicted proteins | sample 131447metaG_FD_185979 | JGI IMG/M metagenome (GOLD analysis project Ga0256829, IMG submission 185979) | Hydrothermal vent microbial communities from Lau Basin, Pacific Ocean - 131-447 | ecosystem: Environmental > Aquatic > Marine > Hydrothermal vents | place: Pacific Ocean: Lau Basin | collected...
GCTTAGTGTGTGTTCCTGCAAATTGTTGTATGTAGCGTAGCGGAATACGACAATTGGCGGGAACACGTCCAGTGTTCAGCACCGCCGTTGCACGTTTCCGCTCCGCGGGAACGTGCAACTATTTATTCATCAACATTATAGTCGTATAAACCTTAAAACACAGTATTAACAGATAAAAATTATGCACCACTTAAAGAATTAAAATCACTCTATATCTTTAATTATATGACAGATTGCAATATTTTTGAGATATTTACGATTTTTTAACTATTATCCTTAAAGAAAACAGATGCTATTTATACTTTTATTACAATTATTACGACATATATGGGGTGTTAATTGTAGATATTCCATTAAAAGAGCAATGGTTAGCTTAAAGTTTAAGGGGAGAGATTATGGAAGTTAAGAAAAAACTACTTGATATTGTGAGAGATACTATACGGTTTAAACATTATAGTTTATCTACTGAACGGACTTATATACATTGGATAAAGCAGTATATATTTTTTCACAACAAGAAGCACCCTAAGGATATGGGTAAAGCAGAGATTGAAGAGTATTTGACATCATTAGCTATTAAAAATAGAGTTGCATCAAGTACACAAAATCAGGCTTTTAGTGCTTTATTATTTCTTTATAAAGATGTTTTAGGTGTTGACATGAGTGAGTGGAACATTCAAGCTTTGAGAGCGCAAGAGAGAAAAAGAATACCTGTTGTTTTAACAAAAGACGAAGTTAAATTAGTCATAGAAAACTTGAAAGGGATTTACAAGCTTATCACTATGCTGATGTATGGTTGTGGTTTAAGAATGAACGAGGTACTCAAACTTAGAATCAAAGACATTGATTTAGGATTTGATAAAGTATATATTTGGGATTCAAAATCTCTACAAGACAGAGTCGTGCCATTGCCTTTGAAAATAAAACAGAGGTTAGCAGTTCAGATAGAGGCTGTCAGTGAGTTACATGAAAAAGATATAAAAGATGGTTTTGGTTCTGTTTATCTTCCTTATGCTTTAGAGAAAAAATACAAAAAATCTCAATTTGAAACTAAATGGCAATATCTGTTTCCTGCTATGAATATATCAATAGACCCACGAACAAAAGTCAAAAGAAGACATCATATACTTGCAAATACTCTCGGGCGAAACATAAAAGTAGCCTCTAAAAAGACACACTTAAACAAACGTGTCACTTCACATATATTTAGACATAGCTATGCAACACATCTTTTACAAGCAGGCATAGATTTGAGATCTATACAAGAACTTTTAGGACATAAATCAGTTGAAACAACTATGATTTATACTCATGTCGTTGCAGAACTCAACAAACCAAAACTCATAAGTCCGCTAGACTTTTAAAAGGAAATACAGATGATAGAAAGATTTTACCTCAAAGAGTACCTTAGTTTTCAAGAGAATGAGTTAAACTTAGAAAATGGGCTTGTTGTTTTTACTGGTCCTAGTGGGAGCGGAAAATCGATACTCATGAATGCGATACTCGCTTCTGTTGGAGGGACAACCTGTGATGCCACATTATGCGAATCAAGTGTTGCTTGGGATATAGATGAAGAGAGTTGTGGCATCGAGAACGATGAGATTAATGTTTTTAAGCATATTAAAAAAGAGAAGTCTCGTTATTTTGTAAACAATCAAAGTCTTTCTCGTAAAGCGATTAGCACTATAGCAACAAAATATTTACGACATTTAAGTTTAAAAGATTTTAGTGATTTTAAAAATGAGAATTTGCTTGAAATTCTTGACAATAGAATTAGCTTAAAATCTAAAAAAATTTTAAAACTCAAAAGTGATTATATAAAAACTTTTCAAGAGTACTCTTTTATAAAAAAAGAACTACAAGCCATAAAAGAAAAAGAACGAAAGATAGTTGAGTTAAAAGAATTTGCTGCCTTTGAGATAAAAAAAATAGAAGATATTAACCCCACTGTTGGTGAAGATGAGGAGTTGTTGAGCATAAAAAAAGAACTCTCTCGCAAAGAAAAAGTTTTAGAGTCTTTAGAGTCGGCTATGGAGATTTTTAATTATGAGCATTTAGTAACTACAGCTTTAGAGAGTTTAGATGTAGAGAGCGCATTTTTTGATGATACTATGAATGAACTTCGCGCACACTTTGACTTAGCAACGGAAAAATTTTCCGCTCTTGATGAAGTAGATATAGAAGAAGTACTCAATCGGATAGAAGAGATTAGCGGTCTCAAACGTCGATATGGAAGTGTAAGTGAAGCGCTTATCTACAAAGAACAAAAGAAAATTGAGCTTCTACAATATGAAAATATTGAAATAGAAAAAAATGATTTAGAAGAAAAATATCAACTCCTTCAAAGAAATATTCAAGATTTAGCAGAAAAATTGACAACTTTACGCTTGAAAGAGTTGCCTTCTTTTGAAAAAGCCTTAAATATTTACTTGCAAAGTCTTTATCTGAGGGATGCAAAATTAAGTTTATCAAATATTGCATTGAGTCCTTTAGGTTGTGACGAACTTAGTATAGAGTTAAATGCAACACAGTTGAGTAAAATTAGTACAGGAGAGTTCAACCGTCTACGCTTAGCAGTTCTTGCTTTAAAATCAGAGTTTATGAATCAAAATGGTGGGGTGCTAATGCTCGATGAAATAGATGCAAATCTAAGTGGTGAAGAGTCCATGTGTGTTGCGAAAGTACTTCGTAAACTCTCAAAATATTTTCAAATTTTTGTGATTTCTCATCAACCACAGCTAACATCTATGGGAAATCAGCATTTTTTAGTCTATAAAGATGGTACTATTTCAAAAACAAAAGAGTTAAATTTTAACGAGAGAGTTTCTGAGATAGCCAGAATTATTAGCGGTGAAAACATTTCAGAAGAAGCGAAAAAATTTGCTCAAGAACTACTAGAGGCAAACCAATGATAATAGATACACATATTCATCTCGATGATGAACGATATAAAGATGACTTAGAAGATGTACTTAATCGTGCAAGAGAGGGTGGGGTACAAAGATTTATAATCCCTGGAGCAGATACAAAAACACTCCCACGAGCTATTGCTATTGTAGAAGCAAATGATGATGTGTTTTTTGCCGTAGGGGTGCATCCCTATGACAAAGAGCAGTTTGACACACTTGATTTTGAAAAGTATGTTCACCATGAAAAATGTGTTGCCATTGGAGAGTGTGGGCTAGATTACTTTCGACTCGAAGGATCGGATGAAGAAAAAGAGTTTGAAAAGCAAGAACAAAAACGAGTTTTTAAGAGACAAATAAAACTTGCTCAAAAATATAAAAAGCCTCTCATCGTTCATATTCGAGATGCTTCGCATGATGCAAAAATGCTGATGCTTGAGGCAAAAGCAGGAGAGATTGGAGGAGTGCTTCATTGTTTTAATGCAGATGAAGAGTTACTTTCTTTAGCTGATGAAGGATTCTATTTTGGTATTGGAGGTGTACTTACTTTTAAAAATGCAAAAAAATTGGTCAATGTCCTACCTAAAATTCCTCAAGAAAAACTTTTAATTGAGACTGATGGACCTTATTTGACACCAACACCACATAGAGGGGAAAGGAATGAACCACTTTATACTACATTTGTAGTACAAAAAATATCTGCACTTTTAGATATTTCGATAGAGAATGTAAAATCGATGAGTACGGAAAATGCCTCAAAACTGTTTAATATTTTTTAGTATTAAACAGTTTTTAAAATATGAAAATTGATTATATGAATTTTTAATATACTTTTAGATAAAATAAATATATGTTTAAATATTTTTTATTTCTAGTCTTATCATCAACTCTTTTTGCAAACCTAAGTTACCAATCAAGTGTAAATAAAGAACTTTCTTTGCTGGAGTCTTTCGATATCGAACCTGCATTTTTATATGACCCTATTATGAATCAAATGAGAAGTAATAACTGTAATTTAAAAAGAGAAAAACACTTTTTTGATGCGATGAAAGAAGCATATCTTTTTATCCCAGCCATAAAAAATATTTTGGCTCAGTATAATATTCCTCAAGAATTTTTATATTTGGCTATGACAGAATCCAATTTTAAATTAAAAGCTTTTTCACATAAAAAAGCTTCTGGCTTGTGGCAATTTATGCCAGCAACAGGGAGACTCTACCATTTAAAAATTGATGACTATGTTGATGAAAGACGAGATATTGTCAAATCAACACAAGCAGCTGCAAAATATTTAACTGTATTACATAAAAGATTTCATAAATGGTACCTTGCTGCAATTGCATATAATTGTGGTGAAGGAAAACTTAATCGTGCTATAAAAGAAGCACACAGTGATGAGCTTTCAGTACTCTTAGATAGTAAAAAAAAATATATTCCTCGAGAGAGCAGACTCTACATTAGAAAAATTATTGCTTTAGCTTTGATTGGAACGGATGAAGAGTTTTTACAATCAAGTAAATATGGCTATTTACTCAATCGAGCAAATGCTTGTTCTGTTACTTCTGTAAAAGTTCCTGGTGGAGAATCCCTCAAAAGAGTTGCAAAGTTGATTCAGATTCCACTTGAAGAGTTACAACAACTCAATAGACATTTACGGTATGATTTTATACCCCCTTATAAAAAAAATTATGCTTTGAACATTCCATATATTAAGCTAAGTGATTTTAAAGAAAAGTATCATAAGCAAGCTATTGAGAATATATATAAAATTTACATTGTAAAACATGGAGACAATCTTTCTCAAATTGGAAAACGATATGGTGTTTCTTATAAAATTATAATGGACTTTAATAAATTACAAACGAGTAGATTACGATTGAGACAAAAATTGATTATTCCTATTCATAATATTGTAAAAAAAGGATAAAAATTGCATCAAAAAAGTATATTTTTCTTATTTATTTTGCTGATTTTTTCTGGATGTAGCACGACAAGGCATTATGCATATCGAGATTACAATGCGCATTCATCACAAACTTATGTAGCAAAAAGTCATGCATATTCACCTAGAAAAAGTACTCCGAATTATACAGACTTAAAAATGAAATCTTATGTCGTCGGAGGTATTCGCTACCATCCAACAGCTGTTTCTATTGGCGATAGATTTGAAGGAAATGCAAGTTGGTATGGTCCAAATTTCCACGGAAAGCTTACATCTAATGGTGAAAAGTACAATATGTGGGCAATGACAGCTGCACATAAAACATTTCCTATGAACACTCTGGTTAGAGTGACTAACTTAAGAAATGGTATGAGTACAGTTGTTCGCATCAACGATAGAGGTCCTTTTGTTGCTACAAGAATCATTGACCTCTCAAAAGCAGCAGCATCCAAAATCCATATGATTGGACATGGAACAGCACCTGTACGACTTGAGATAGTAGGTTTTAAAAGTAGAATGCCAATAAATATTCATCAGAACAAAAACTTAGGTTCTTTTGCCTTACAAATTGCATCTTTTTCAAATATAGACGGTGCGATAAAAACGCAAGAAAAATATGATAGAATTGCAGGGTATAGAACAATTATAAAAGATGTAGATACTCTTAATGGGCGTGTATTTAAAGTGATTTTAAAAGGTTTTAAAAGTGAGCAAGAAGCACGTAATTATAAAGAAAATAGTATTTTTACAAGAGCATTTATAGTAAGAGAGGATAAATAATGATAACAAAAACAAGAACAACAAAAGAGACAGATATTACAATTTCTATGGAATTAAACGGGAGTGGGAAAAGTAACATACAGAGTGGTGTTGGTTTTTTAGATCATATGCTAGAGAGTTTTTCAAAACACTCCTTGATTGATTTAGATATTTTGTGCAAAGGCGATACACATATAGATGATCATCATAGTGTAGAAGATATTGGCATTGTTCTGGGAGGGCTTTTGGCAGAAGCACTTTATCCTATAAAAGAGATGGAACGTTTCGGTAGTGCTAGTATTGTGATGGATGAAGCTTGTGTTTCTTGTGATTTAGATTTCAGTAATCGTCCTTTTTTAGTGTATGAACTGGATGTCTCTGGTAAAGTAGGGCAGTTTGACACCGAATTAGTCGAAGAATTTTTCAGAGCTTTTGTTCTCAATGCACGCATAAGCGCACATATAATTGAACAGCGTGGAAAGAATCAACACCATAAAATCGAAGCTGCATTTAAATCACTTGCTGTTGCTATCAGAAGAGCAAGTGCAAAAAATGAAAGAGTTGGTATTCCCAGTACTAAAGATGTTTTATGATTAAGCTGATAGTACTTGATGTCGATGGATGTCTCAGTGATGGAAAGCTCATATACTCTGCTGATGGCATAGAGAGTAAAAATTTTAATGTAAAAGATGGTTTAGGGATTACAACATGGCTCAAAATTGGAAATGAAGTTGCAGTCATTACCGGTAGAAGCTCAGAAATAGTCAAAAAAAGAGTCTCTGAACTGGGGATTACTCATCTTTTTCAAGGGATACGAGAGAAACAAAAAGTACTTTTAGAACTTTTGAATACTTTAGAAATAAAACCTGATGAAGTTGCAGTTATAGGCGATGATCTCAATGATTATGCTATGCTAAAAATAGCACAGAAAAGTTTTACTCCTCATGATGCTGCATTAGTAATTCAAAACATTGTAGATACCGTTTTGAGTAAAAATGGTGGCGATGGTGCAGTAAGAGAAATGATAGATATTTTAGTAGAACAAAACAATCAAACTGATGCATTTTTATCTGTTTGGATAAAGGATTAAACATTAATATTCATATTATTTTTAGTTTTATCGCTGCATTTTTATCAATGATATTTTTTGTATTTAAACCACTTAATATAAAAGAACAATCCTTTGAAGATGTTCCTGTCTTCGAGTTAAAATCTTTTGCGATTTATGAGATTGATAGTTTAGGATTAGAGTCAATTCTTGCTGGAACAAAAGGAATTCGCTATTCTGATAGATACAATATTAAAAACGTAAATTTTACAGATAATACAAAAAAATATGTTGCAAATATAAAAGCAAACAGTGGTATATATAAAGATGATATAATAACACTTCATAAAGATGTTGTATACCATAGAGCAGATGGTTTGAACTTTACTTCGGATGAAGCGATTTACAGCAAGATTACTAGTATTGTTAAAACAAATAAAAAATATGTAGCTTATAGCGGAAGTAATAAACTCATAGGAACATCTTTAATATATGATAATTTAAAAAATAAAATAAAATCAAATAACATAACAGCAATTTATACATTAAGAGAGAATTAATTATGAAAAGAAAACTATTTACACTTCTCGCATTAGCTTCACTACTTGGGGCAGGCGAATTAAAAATCACATCACAAAAATTTACAGCAGATGAAAATACAGGTATTTCTATCTTTACTGGCAAAGTAAACATTATAAAAAATACAGACGAGCTAAATGCTTCAAAAGTGACCGTCTATACAGATAAAAAAAATCAACCAATAAAATTTGTCGCGGTAGGGAATGTCTCTTTTAACATATTGACAGAAACTCAAGCAAAATATAGAGGAAAATCACAAGAAGCAATTTATTATCCAAAGATTAAGGAGTATCACTTTTTTAAAGATGTCCATTTGCAACAGATGGACAATAAAAAAGAGATTATTGGCGATGAAGTTATCTTGAAAACAGTAGAAGGCACAGCATATGCAAAAGGACTTGAAAAACAACCTGTTATTATGATTTTTGATATTGCAGATGTAAATGAAACCAACACAACAAAGGCTGTAAAATGATTGATATAGTAGATTCAAAATTTATTACTTCCGCTCCAAATGTACAAGAGGCACCAGAATCATATCTGCAAGATGAAGTTGTTTTTATGGCGAGATCAAATGTTGGAAAAAGTTCTTTACTCAATGCACTTACAAACCATAAGGGCTTAGCAAAAGTTTCTTCGACTCCTGGGAAAACGAGGCTTATTAATTACTTTGATGTGACTTTTTTAAACAGAGATACTCAAGAAAAGAAACTTGCAAAATTTGTTGATTTACCTGGATTTGGGTATGCAAAGGTCTCAAAGTCTATCAAACATGATTGGGAAAAAAATCTTACTGATTATATCGCCAATAGAGAACAGATTAAATTGTTTATTCATCTGATTGATTGTAGACATCCTCACTTAGATATTGACACTTCAGTAAGTGAATTTTTATTTGAAAATGTCAGGGAAAATCAGGTCATACTCCAAATTTTTACGAAGATAGATAAACTCAACCAAAAAGAACAAAATACTTTACGAAAAGAATTTCCTCATGCTTTAATGGTATCGAGTTCTAAAAAACGGGGTACAAAAAAAATAATTAAAATAATTTATGATATTCTTAATGAAGTTAGTGATGAAGATTGATTATAAAAAAGCTACACCTTTAGAGATTTCTCAAATGCAAGCACTTGTTGCAGGGGAAGTTGAAAAAGGGATTATTCTCGCACGAAGTGATGATGAAATAGCAACAAATATTCGCTCTTATACTTTAGTATATCAAGATAATATACTTGTAGGTTTTAGTGCGTTACATATTCACACAAAAGAGTTAGCTGAAATCCGCTCTCTTGTTATCAAAGAAGAAGTACGCGGTCAAAAGATAGGTAAAAACTTAGTCCTACAACAACTTGCACAAGCAAAAGTACTTCACTTAAAAAAAGTTTTAAGTTTGACTTATAAACAAGCATTTTTTCAAAGACTTGGATTTGTCGAAATCCCTAAAGAATCACTTCCTGAACATAAAATTTGGGCAGATTGTATTAAATGTAAACACTTTCCTATATGCAACGAAGTCTCATTAATCAAAAACCTTTAGTTACATTTTTATATATATTCACTTATGTGATATATGAAAGTCTCTCAAGTATCTATCTGTTTCTTCCCCCTATGTTTGCCGTTTTATTTGTACTTTATTCTCAGGCTATAGAAAAAAAAGATTTTCTTTTATTGAGTATATTAGCTTTTTGTTTGATTGTATATGAAACAAATCAAGGGTATTTACTTTTTAGCTCTATTATTTATTTTACACTCATTCACAATTTTGTTCTCCCTAAAATCAAGAAAAGTTTTAATTGTAATTTTTGTATTAAAATATTTGATGTTTTAATTGCATATATTGGTTATTACCTTTTTTTACTGATTCTTGCCAATATATTTCTGCTCGAAACCCCTAATATAAGTTACTATATAGTTTACTATATAGTAATTGAACTCTTTATTGTAGGTTTATTATGAAAATTAAATTCATTCTTATTCTCTTTACAGTTATTTGGCTTGGTATTCTTAGTCGAGTTTTTTTACTATCAGTCAAATCAAATGACTACTACACAAAACTCTCTGCACGTAATACCATAAGAAGTGAAAAAATTGCACCGGTAAGAGGTGAAATTGTTGATAGAAACAATATTCCAATTGCTATTAATAAACTTGGATTTAGAATCCAACTAGCACCTCATTTGCGCAGTAAAAAAAACTTGAAACAATTTCATGAAGAAATTCAAACATTAATGACACTCTTCCCTTACTTAGATAAGAAAAAAATTATAAAAAATTATAAAAAGAAAGACTCATACTATAATCATAATTTTATAAATATTATTCCTTTTATAGCATATAAAGATGTTATAAAAGTTTACACAAAACTTAATTTAAGAAAAAATATAAAAATACTCCCAGCACCAAAAAGATTTTATCCCTATAAAAATATTGCTGCTCATATGATTGGATATGTCTCGCGTGCAAATCAAAAAGATATGGATAAAGATGCTGCTTTAGAATTGATTGGCTCTACAGGAAAAACAGGAATTGAGAAACAATATAACAAATTCCTACAAGGAAAAGAGGGGCAAAGACGTATAAAAGTAAATGCAAGTAATCAAGAGGTAGAAGAATTATCACATCAAAATCCAACCGAAGATAAAAAACTTGTTTTAAATCTCGATATAAAATTCCAACGCTATGTATCGCATCTTTTTAAAGGGAAAGTTGGTGCTGTCATCGTTATGAGTACAAAAGGTGAAATTCTAACAGCAGCAAGTTTTCCAAACTATGATTTAAATATCTTTGTTTCTGGTATGTCTTATAAAATGTATAATGATTTAGCAACAGATTTAGATCATCCCTTTACCAATAAACTAACACATGGTCTTTATCCTCCAGGGTCTTCCATTAAACCGCTTCTTGGTCTTTTATATATTACTACGAAATTAGATGAAAAATGGCAGGTTAATTGTCTCTCTTCTTTAAAACTTGGAGGAAGGATTTTTCGATGTTGGAAAAGAAGAGGACATAAACATACAAGAATTACAAAAGCAATTAGAGAAAGTTGCGATGATTATTTTTACAAAGGAAGTTTAATTTTAGGTAATAAAATGATGAGTGAAGGACTCAAGCGCTATGGATTAGGTGCTAAAACAGGTATCGATCTTCCAAATGAATTTATCGGTGTTGTTCCCTCACGTGAGTGGAAAATGCGAAGATATGGAAAAAGATGGAGTATTGGCGAAACAGCGAACATGGCTATTGGTCAAGGAGATTTTCTGGTTACACCTTTACAAATTGCACAAGAAACAGCACTTTTAGCAACAGGAAAGTTACCTATACCGCACTTACTGAGATTCAAAGGTTCAGAAGCCTACAATCCTACTCCAAAAAATGTTTTAACAAAAAAAGAACTTCAAAAATTACCCATTATTCAAAATGCTATGTATGAAGTTTGTAATGCTCCACATGGAACAGCGACACACTATATTCACTCTAAAGTTATACTCGCAGGTAAAACAGGAACAGCTCAAGTTATAGGAATCAAACAAGATATCAAAAAAAGAAAGAAAGAACATGAACTTTCTTATTATAGCCGTTCTCATGCTTGGCTTACAACGTATGGACCTTACAAAAATCCTCAGTATATTGTTACTGTAATGGTGGAACATGGAGGGCATGGAGGGCATGCAGCAGGAGCAATAGTCTCAAAGATATACAACAAGCTCTTAGAGCTTGGGTATATCAAAAATTAATCTTTTATTTATCGACCAATATATTTTTTAAATGTTCCTAAAACTTTTACCCACATACTTGTAGTGTCTTCAAAATTTTCTTGAGAAACACCATTATCAAGATTTACTGGCATACCTATATGAACATCACCATCTTTATCAAGATATGCTTTACTAAAACGTTTTGTACGATTCCATTTATTTACTTTAGTTAAAGAAACTTTTTCATCCCAACCTGCATGAAATTTAATATCATCGCATCGCTTATGTTTTGTACAACCATAAAATGTAATATTATAGCTAGTACCATCAATACGACCTTTAATATAAGGGTCACCGTATGAATCTTTTTTCAAATAGGCACTTCCAAAACCTCTAACAATATTAAGAACATCATTCTCATTTGCAGCACTTATGTTGCTTGCACTTAAAACACTCGTAAGTAGTAATGCACTTCCTAAAATAATTTTTTTCATCAAAAAATCCTCTATATTGTATTAGCTTTTACAATAAATAAAAACTTAAAAAATTATATTATTATATAGCTTATATAATGATTAAGATTAAGTGAAAGAGTTTTGCAAAAAGAGTGCCAATATAGCAAGCAGAAAAATAGCTCCTGCTTTGTTATAGAGTTTATTTGCTAAAATAAATAAAAGTGTAACAGATGCAACACTCATAATCAGTATATCAAAACTTGCGGATTGAAGATTGACTTTGAGTGGATTTATAAGTGCTGAACCACCTAAAACCATAGAAAAATTTGCAACATTAGAACCGATAATATTACCAATACTCATATCGGCATTCCCTTTTTTAATAGCAACAATAGAGACTACAAGTTCGGGAAGGGATGTTCCAAATGAGATGAGAAAGAGTCCAATTATCCATTCACTTACACCAAAATCTCGGGCAATATTTGAACCACTATCGATGACAAAATTGGCACCTCCAATAGTCAAAGTAAAGCCAATACTGAGAAGTGCAATCGTTTTTAGCCAATTGAATTTCTCTTTACTTATAGTGTCATCAATCTCGCCTTCTAAATCTTCTTTAGAATCTGTAAACAAAAAGAGAAGATATGAAAACATAATAAAAAGGAAAATGACACCATCCAAACGACTAATCGTACCATCTTGAATCATCAAAAGAAAAATACCAAGCGGGACAACAACCCAAGCACTATCTTTTTCAAATAAATTTCTTGAAGGATTCATCTTTTTTGCAATCATAAAGACAACACCCAGAACAAGTGTAATGTTAAAAGTAATACTTCCGATGACATTTGCTACTGCCATGTCACTTTTTCCTTGAGCTGAAGCCATCATGGAAGCTGCCATTTCAGGTAAAGATGTTCCAAATGCAATGAGTGTCGCACCAATTACAAAATGAGAAATATTAAAATGCAATGCAATTCTCTCTGATTCTTTAATAATGAAATCAGCCCCATATACTAAGGCACCCATTGCCACCATAAATATAATAAAATCCATTGTTATCCTTCTGTTCTTATAATCAAACTTTTTGGCAAACTAAATTGCTCTATCAGCTCTTTTTCTTTGCTTCGCATTTCACCATTATCTTTTTCATGGTCATACCCTAAGATATGTAAAAGCCCATGAATAAATAAAAGTGCAAATTCATCACTCTCTTGATGGGAAAATTCTTTTGCCTTTTCTCTCACAAAATCAGCAGATATTACAATACTTCCCAAAGGGGACATCGGCATTGCTTCATAAGGAAAGCTCAATACATCTGTGCTTTTGTTTATACTTCTATGTTCTAAATTTATTTTTTGAATTTCTGCATTGGAGGTCACAAGAAGTTCAATATCTTTTTTTGTAAAAAGATTTACTATTTCATTTAAAAAAGGTATCTGAACTTCTAAAGAAGTTGTGTTGTCTAGTTCAATCATAAGGATAATTATATCAAATTATCCTGTAATATTTAAAGTATTTCCTAAACCTGTCTTTTGTGCTGTTGTTGCTTGAGAAGTAGTGTCTTGTGCAACTTTTTCGGCATTGTCAAGAACTTTTAAAACTTGTTGTGCTTGTACATCTTGTGCTTTTTTTTGAACCTCTACGCCTATTGCATTATTGCCAGTCGGTGCTGAAACTTCCATAATGTCTCCTTTTTTGTTTAATTAATCTATTGTAGTACTTATTTCTTTTAATAAAGATTAAAAAATCATTTTATATGTTAAAATTCTTTTATGAAAAAAGAAAAAAGTATAAAAAAAGCAGTATGTGTTATGAGTGGAGGGATGGATTCTACTCTAAGTGCTTACATGATGCAAGAAAAAGGGTATGAGATTATAGCGGTGCATTTTAACTATGCACAAAGAACACAAGCAAAAGAACTTGCATGTTTTAAACAGATTACAAAGAAGATTGGTAGCACACAAGAATATGTTTTAGATTTGGATTTTTTCCAACAACTCGGTGCTTCGGCTTTAACAGATACAAATTTAGAAGTTCCTACAACAGGCATAGAAGAGGGGGTACCTATAACATATGTTCCTTTTCGGAATGGTATTTTTCTAAGTATGGCAGCTGCAATTGCAGAAAAAGAGGGTGCGCAAATTATTAGTATAGGGGTTGTAGAAGAAGATAGTAGTGGCTATCCTGATTGTCGAGAAAGTTATATACAAAGTATGCAAGACGCAATCAATCTTGGAACAAAAGAGACAACACAACTTGAGATTATGATGCCACTCGTGCATTTAAAAAAATCTCAAATCGTCAAAGAAGCACTCAAATTAAATGTACCACTTGATTTAACATGGAGTTGTTATAAAAATGAAGAGCAGGCCTGTGGTGTTTGTGATAGTTGCCGATTGCGTTTAAATGGTTTTAAAATAGCTGGAGTTAAAGACCCTATAGTGTATGCCTAGATTTTTTTTTAAAGAGTTTGAAGTAGAACATATTATAAAACCAAAACTTAAAAATAGTTATCTTAGTATTGATGCACAATTACATATAGTTGTAAAAACACCAGAGATTTCTCGAGATTTTGTAGAATCATTGCTCTTGCAAAAAGAACAATGGCTACGAAAACACGCTACCGCTAAAATGGAAAATAGACCTCAAGAGATACAGCTCACTCAAGAAGTATTACTTTTTGGTGAAATTCTCAACATTAATAACCCAAAAGTACGCTCTTTACAAAAAAAATTACAATCTTGTAAGAAGCATAACATTCTAAAAGTATATGATAGTTTTTATAAAATCACAGCACAAGATTATCTTTTGCCACGAGTTGAGTATTTTGCTGCATTGATGCATCTCTCATTTGAAAGTATCAAATACAGAAAAATGAAAAGAAGATGGGGAAGTTGTAGTTCTCTCAAAGTACTTACCTTTAATACACAACTAATAAAGGTGAAAAAAGAGTTAATTGACTATGTTATCGTCCATGAACTTGCCCATTTGAAGCACATGAACCACTCTAAAAAATTCCATCTCTTAGTTGAACAGTACCTTCCAAATGCAAAGCAACTCAGAGAAGCATTAAAACATATTCAGCTCAATGGATAAAATAGTTTTGATGATATTTGCTTGAAGGTGACCATACCATCCAACCATTTGTATGCATAGTATCAGCTGCTCGAATCTGCTCTTGTACTTCAAATTTTTTATAGTGTCTGCGTTTTTTTGTGTAATCTCTAAAGTACTGAATCCACGGTCTTACTCTTTTAGTGTCTATTCTATCTTTAATGTTAGAGATACTCCGACGGAGAACAGCATAAGGATGATCAGCAGGATATTTAAAGTGAAAAGAACCACTAGAAAATCCAGATGGATAGAGCATAGGGGCTAAATAATCAGCATGTTTTGCAATTGCGCTCACTGTTTGTCCAATGCCATTGTCATCTTTAGACCAACAAATATTTCCATAAGTATTCACCGAGATAAAAACACCATATTTTCGAAGACTCTTTTGCGCACTATCTATAAACTTTCCGATTGTTTTCACACGATTTTTTTGATTGTTTTCTTGTGAAAATACAAGTCCTTTTTTTGCAGGAAAACGAATGTAATCAAAATTTATTTCATCAAAACCAACTTTTGCCGCTTCTTCTGCTATGCGGATACTATACTTATGGCTTCTTTCATCATAGGGATCAACCCATGCCATATTGTCTGAATTTCTCCAGATTTTCCCTGTTACTTTTTTCTTGAGAGCATATGATGGATTGTGAGCTGCTTGTAGTTCATCTTTAAAAACAACAATACGGGCAATAGTATATATATGGTGTTTTTTCATTGTTTGCATAAACTTTTGGATATTACGATTTGTTCTTGTTTTAGCTGCACCATAACTATTGGCTTCTTCAAACGATGTTAAAAAAGAGGTGGAACCATATTCATTTTTAACATCCATCACAACTGCATTTATTTCCGTTGTATCTGCAATGCTAAGTATTTTTTTTAAGGTACCAGAGTTATTACTTGCTCCCCAATAAGTCAAATAGAGTGCTTTCACCCGTATGGGTTCTAGTGAAATTGTACTATTATTAGTATCCACACTAAAAGAGAGCGGTCTATATCCATAGGCTTTTACATGGTAAAGTTTCTCTTTAGAATCTATAAAAAATGTTCCATTTGTATCACTTTTAACACTACGAAATGCATCACTGATGATTGCATTTGCAAGAGGTTTCTTGTTTTTTTTGTCAATTATAATTCCATGAAAAGAGGCTTGCAGTATACTTGTTAAAAGAATTATGAGAAGTACTATTTGTTTCAAATTTTTACCATTTGTATTAATTTTTTGAAATAGTACTCAAATAGCCTTATCTTGCATTTAAGAAGTATGTTAAACTCACATCACTCCATGCTTTTGAAAGTTTGAGGTGCTTTTCTATGGAGGCATAAACATTTGCAAAATCTTTATTTTCTTTTGAGAATTGTGTTACGACTTCAGCAAGTGCTTTTTTTCCTGCATTAGTTACATCCTCTGGAAATTGTAAAAGTTTTACATTGAGTTCTTGCAGTTTACTTAAAGCATAGATGTTTTCGTGGTGAAACTCATAAGTCATGTTTGCATTCATTTCACTTGAAGCAACTTCAATCATAGCTTGATGTTCAAACGCTAACTTACTCCAAGAGTGTTTGTTAAAGGTAAGTTCTAAGATAGAACCAGGTTCATGCCACCCTGAATAGTAATAAGGAGCGACCTTATAAAAGCCCATTTTAATGTCAAGTGCAGGTCCAACCCACTCCGTTGCATCAATGACACCGCGTTCAAGTGAGGTATAAATCTCTCCTGCTGGAAGCAAGATAGGATTGACCCCCATTTTAGAAAAAACTTCACCACCTAAACCAGGAATACGCATTTTTAAACCTTGCATATCGGCTAAAGACTTTATAGGTTTTCTAAACCATCCACCCATTTGAATATTTGTATTTCCCCCTAAAAAAGGGTAGAGGTTGTATTTGGCATACTCTTCACGCCAAATCTCTAAACCCCCACCATACAACATCCAAGAGTTTATCTCTTCTGCGGTAAAACCAAAAGGAATGCCACTAAAAAGAGAAAATGAGGAGTTTTTCCCTTTCCAGTAGTAAGGACCCGAGTGAAACGCATCAATCTCTCCGCTACTCGCTGCATCAAACACGGCAAGGGCAGGGACTAAAACATTTTTTGGATAAATTTTTATCTCTAAACTTCCACCACTAATATCTTTGACTCTTTGTGCAAATCGCTCAACACCCGTTCCCATGATAGGAAAATGTGCTGGCCAAGATGTTGCTAGCTTTATGGTTGTTTTTTTGTTTTTGTTTATATTGATATTTTTTGCTTGTGTCGCTTGTTTGGGATGTTTTGAGTAATCAATCGCCACATGTTTACTCTCATTACAAGCACTTAAAGCAAAAGCTGCAGAAGCCGTCGTTGCTGTCGCTAAAAAATTTCTTCTATTCATAAAAACTCCTAAAAGTCAAAAAGTGATATTTGTCTCTGAGAGACGAATGGTTGTGATAAAATCGATTTATCCACACCTGCAATCAAAGCAAAATGAAATGGATGTGCACGAAGCAGTTTGAGAATTTCATTTTCATTTTTATAGATGATAACATTTTCAAGTGAATCAAAATTATCACTATGCCATGAAGGGATTAAAAAAATTATTGTTGCCCAAGAAGCCTTCGTTTGCAAGTATGCAATCTCATCTTTTACAAGTTTACAATCTTTTTCAAAGATGAGTACTGTATCACTTGTACCAAACTCTTTTATCTCAAACTTTTTATTTGTAAAGACTGCTTCAAAATGGTCTATTGGAACAAATTTTTTCAATCGAAAATTAATATCTAAAGAAGAAAAAAGGTGCAAGAGTTCTTCTAAATAAGGAATGAAAAATGGAGAAATAACTTGTCGCTCATAAAAAACACCTTTATAGATAAAAGAACTCTCAAAAAGTGTTTGTTCTACGATTGTAATCGATGCTGACGTAAATGAGGGTATCTGTTTTACTTGTGTAAAAAGTTCTTTTGGTGTTATACTCGGACAAAAGAGGAGGGTGGTTTGTGTTTCAAGTTCCCATAAATCTTTGATGTTATCGTGTAAATCACCACTTAGTACTATAAAACTTACTTCGGTATTTATCTGCATGGCAAGTTTCAAAACCACTTCATTGCATTCGTAAACAATAATATCTTTTTCTATAAGACGAAAACGCAACAATCGAGTAAGAGCATCTTCTAAATCCTTCACTTTTATCCAAGCAATCTCATTATCTCTAATTTGTGTTGGTTTATCAAAGAGCAAACCATAAGCACCATTTAAAATGGCTTCTTCAATGCCTGTTTCATCAAACGCGACAAACAAATCACCGCGTTTGACTCTACTTGCATCAAAGGCAAGAGTTGTAAATTGTTTTACAAAAGGAGTGTTAATTAACTTCCCATCTGTAAGTGCAAGGACATTTTCAAGTCTCATCCAATCGGTGTACCTGCCTTCTTCGGTTTTTCTGGTCTTACTAAACATAAACCATCTTCATCCTTAGCAGCAAGAAGCATTCCCTCTGACATCATTCCCATAAGTTTTGCAGGTTTTAAGTTTGCAACAACACAGACTTGTGTCCCCACTAAA
>Ga0256829_1001633_pt1 | contig 18023 bp, 10 predicted proteins | sample 131447metaG_FD_185979 | JGI IMG/M metagenome (GOLD analysis project Ga0256829, IMG submission 185979) | Hydrothermal vent microbial communities from Lau Basin, Pacific Ocean - 131-447 | ecosystem: Environmental > Aquatic > Marine > Hydrothermal vents | place: Pacific Ocean: Lau Basin | collected...
AAAGGTTATTTTTGAGTTGTATAGTTAAGTGATTAAGCGTACACGGTGGATGCCTAGGCGGTAGAAGGCGATGAAGGACGTGGTAGCCTGCGATAAGCCTCGGTAAGGTGGCAAACAACCTATGACCCGAGGATTTCCGAATGGGAAAACCCAACCAGTATAAGCTGGTTATCCCCCTAGTGGGGAGGCGAACCTGGAGAACTGAAACATCTAAGTACCCAGAGGAAAAGAAATCAACCGAGATTCCCTAAGTAGCGGCGAGCGAACGGGGAGAAGCCCTTAAGCCAGTAATAAGTTAGTAGAATGGTCTGGAAAGTCCAACGATACAGGGTGATAGTCCCGTATACGAAAACTTATTACTGGTGAAAACGAGTAGGACGGGACACGAGAAATCCTGTCTGAAGATGGGGGGACCACCCTCCAAGGCTAAATACTCTCTACCGACCGATAGTGAACCAGTACCGTGAGGGAAAGGCGAAAAGAACCCCGGGAGGGGAGTGAAATAGAACCTGAAACCGTGTACGTACAAGCAGTGGGAGCCCCTCACTAAAGTTTCTTTAGAAACATTAGTGAGGCCAAGCCAACTAAAGAAAAAAGCGAAAGAGTCGTTGAGCAAGGTCAGTGCTTTAGTTGAGACCCGCAGCACAGTGTGGCAGCGCCACATGAGCAGCGGAAGCGAAACAAAGTGCTGAGATTGCCAACGAATCTGAGCGGAAGGAAGCTTTAGTGAGGGGTGACTGCGTACCTTTTGTATAATGGGTCAGCGACTTACTCTATGTTGCAAGGTTAACCGAATAGGGGAGCCGTAGGGAAACCGAGTCTTAACTGGGCGACAAGTAGCATGGAGTAGACCCGAAACCGGGCGATCTATCCATGGCCAGGTTGAAGGTTGGGTAACACCAACTGGAGGACCGAACCCACGTATGTTGAAAAATGCGGGGATGAGCTGTGGATCGGAGTGAAAGGCTAATCAAGCTCGGAGATAGCTGGTTCTCCTCGAAAACTATTTAGGTAGTGCCTCATGTCTCACTGTTGGGGGTAGAGCACTGTTATGGTCTAGCGGGCCGTCAAGGCTTAGCAGCCCATGGCAAACTCCGAATACCAACAAGTGCAATCATGGGAGACAGACAGTGGGTGCTAACGTCCATTGTCAAGAGGGAAACAACCCAGACCGCCAGCTAAGGTCCCTAAACACTACTCAGTGGGAAAGGATGTGGGAAGGCTTAGACAGTCAGGAGGTTGGCTTAGAAGCAGCCACCCTTTAAAGAAAGCGTAATAGCTCACTGATCGAGTCGGCCTGCGCCGAAGATTTAACGGGGCTAAGTAGTGTACCGAAGCTGCGGATGCGTGCATTCTCTTAAGTTTACTCAAAGCTTCTTGCGAAGCAAGAAAGCGAAAAAAGTGATCGAAAGATAACAAAAGAGTAAGTTTAAGTGAATGCACGCATGGTAGAGGAGCGTTGTGTAAGTCTGTGAAGGTAAATCGAAAGATTTGCTGGAGATATCACAAGTGCGAATGCTGACATAAGTAGCGATAAAGGGAGTGAAAAGCTCCCTCGCCGAAAGACCAAGGGTTCCTACGCAACGTTAATCGACGTAGGGTTAGTCGACCCCTAAGGCGAGGCCGAGAGGCGTAGTCGATGGGAAACAGGTTAATATTCCTGTACTTCTATATACCGCGATGGAGGGACGGAGAAGGCTAGGTCATCCTGGTGATGGTTATCCAGGTTCAAGCCAGTAGGGAGAACACTTAGGCAAATCCGGGTGTTCAATCCTGAGAGGTGATGACGAGCCCACTAAGGGCGAAGTGATTGATGCCATGCTTCCAAGAAAAGCTTCTAAGCTTCAAGTATATAGAAATCGTACCCCAAACCAACACAGGTGGTCAGGATGAGAATTCCAAGGCGCTTGAGAGAACTCGGGTGAAGGAACTAGGCAAAATGACACCGTAACTTCGGGAGAAGGTGTGCCTAGAGTAGGTGAACCCCCTTGCGGGAGGAGCCGAAATAGGTTGCAGAGACCAGGTGGCTGCAACTGTTTACTAAAAACACAGCACTCTGCAAAATCGAAAGATGAAGTATAGGGTGTGACGCCTGCCCGGTGCCGGAAGGTTAATTGATGGGGTGCAAGCTCCTGATCGAAGCCCCGGTAAACGGCGGCCGTAACTATAACGGTCCTAAGGTAGCGAAATTCCTTGTCGGGTAAGTTCCGACCTGCACGAATGGCGTAATGATGGCCACACTGTCTCCACCCGAGACTCAGCGAAATTGAACTCGCAGTTAAGATGCTGCGTACCCGCGGCTAGACGGAAAGACCCCGTGAACCTTTACTACAGCTTTGCACTGGACTTTGACACTACTTGTGTAGGATAGGTGGGAGCCTGAGAAACCGAGACGCCAGTCTCGGCGGAGGCGTCCTTGAAATACCACCCTGGTAGTGTTGAGGTTCTAACCTAGATCAGTGAATCCTGGTCAGGGACAGTGTATGGTGGGTAGTTTGACTGGGGCGGTCTCCTCCCAAAGCGTAACGGAGGAGCGCGAAGGTACCCTCAGCACGGTCGGACATCGTGCAATGAGCGCAAGAGTAGAAGGGTGCTTGACTGCGAGACAGACACGTCGAGCAGGTGCGAAAGCAGGTTCTAGTGATCCGGTGGTTCTGTGTGGAAGGGCCATCGCTCAACGGATAAAAGGTACTCCGGGGATAACAGGCTGATACCGCCCAAGAGTTCATATCGACGGCGGTGTTTGGCACCTCGATGTCGGCTCATCACATCCTGGGGCTGAAGTCGGTCCCAAGGGTATGGCTGTTCGCCATTTAAAGTGGTACGCGAGCTGGGTTTAGAACGTCGTGAGACAGTTCGGTCCCTATCTGCCGTGGGCGTTGGAGAATTGAGGGGGGCTGCTCCTAGTACGAGAGGACCGGAGTGGACGAACCTCTGGTGTTCCGGTTGTCACGCCAGTGGCATTGCCGGGTAGCTACGTTCGGAAGAGATAACCGCTGAAAGCATCTAAGCGGGAAACTTGCCCCAAGATTAGTTCTCCCTGAGACTTTAAGTCTCCTAAAGAGCCGTTCAAGACTAGGACGTTGATAGGCCAGGTGTGGAAGCCCAGCAATGGGTGAAGCTAACTGGTACTAATTACTCGTGAGGCTTAACTATACAACTCAAAAGTAACCTTTAACTCGCTTTATCAGATCAATCTTTATCAGATGATTAAATGATCAGATGATTAGATGAGTAAAAGTTGAGATTAAAGAGTAGTTGAGTGATTAAAAGTAAGCACAATGATATGTATTAAGAGCAAGAGAGTGCAAAGGCACTTTTAAAAGACTCATTAGGACATTGGGGCTTGTAATCAAAAGCTTGTGCTAAAGCGAAGACTTTACAAACTCAACTTCACAAAGAATCTATTCCAATTCAGTAAAGGTGAGTGATCATTGAAAGGTAGCAAAGCTATCGACAGGTAGAAAGACAAACCCCTCATCTTTACGAAACCAAATTGCTTGGGGACCATAGCGAGATGGAACCACCTGATCCCATTCCGAACTCAGAAGTGAAACGTCTCAGCGCCGATGGTAGTGTGGCAGGTGCCATGTGAGAGTAGGTCATCCCCAAGCTTATCATTCCGAACCCATCCCAGTTGCCTGGGGTGGGTTTTTTATTGTGTGGATTTTATGGATCAACTTAGACAGCGGCTACGCACATACTATAAGGTTCCTCTTCAGTTTCCTTGATGTTGATCCCTTTTGCAGATATGGTGTAGCAGGTTTCCCATTTTTTATCTGTGGAATTTGACTGTGTTTTATGCTTGATATCCATCTAACTATCTGTCATAGTTATTGCATTTTCATTATTTAGTTGAAGAAGATGTATCGTAATTTCTTTGGTTTGGATAAACTGCCCTACAAAGTTACACCTGATCCTGAATTTTTTTTTCATGATGCGGATCGACAAGAGATATTATCCCTATTGATTTATTCTATTGAAAGGGGAGATCCTATACTCAAGGTGGTGGCGGATGTTGGTTGTGGCAAAACAACTTTATTGCGTCAACTATTGCATCATATTGAAAAGAAATCTTATGAGTTAATTTATATCTCTTCGCCCAACCTATCCGCAAGGGATATGTTATTTTTGATAGCCAGAGAATTAGGAGTTGAACATTCAGGTGATGAAGATAAATCTCTTTTGCTTCAAAAGATTCAACATCGTCTTTTAGGATTGTATGTACAGAACAAGAGAGCGATTATGCTTGTTGATGAGGCTCAAAGTATGCCTGTTGATACTTTAGAGGAGGTTCGGCTTTTATCAAATCTTGAAACAGACAAGGACAAGTTGCTCCAAATTGTTTTATTTGGTCAGCCTGAGTTGGATAAAACATTGCAGGTTCCTCAGCTTAGGCAGCTACAGAGTCGTATTGCTTATGAAGTGTATTTAGAGCCTTTAAATTTCCATGAAGTGTGGGAGTATTTAGATTTTCGTTTGCGATGTGCGGGTTATAAGGGGAAGCCTGTTTTTAGTAAGAAGGTTGCTCGTTTGTTGGCTAAAGTGACAGGTGGTTTGCCTAGAGAACTTAATTTTTTAGCAGATAAGTTATTGGTTTCCGCATTTAGTCATGGTGATAGGGAGGTAAAAAAGAAGCATTTAAAGGAGGTGGGCGTTACTTTAGGAGGAGGGATCAAAAGATGGATTTTTTGGGGTGGGTCGCTACTCATTTTGATGAGTCTACTATATTTTTATCTCGTACATAGAGATTTAGTCAATGCTGAATTAAAAAAAATCCACATTACTAGCATCCCTTTTCTGAATGAGGATAGTGTTGCTAAAGTTGAAGCTGATCATAACTCAACTACCTTCTCATCTTCAGTATCCGCCTTAAAAACCACTATTGAAAAGCCCCTTGATGATAAAGATGACTTTATTTTTCAGAAGTTAAGTCAATTTTTTCAGCTTCCGTTAGGCGAAACCAAAAAGATTTATCAATTGTATCAGCGGCATGAAAGTCAATTTAGTCAAATCTTAAAAAAGAAATACACTATTCAGATGATGGTTGGACCTCTTCAATCTTTACCTGTTGCTTATGAGAAGGTGGAGCATGAGTTACCTAAAAATTTAAAACCTTTGTTAGTTCCTGTGTTAGATTTGGAAAATCGCCGTTTTATTTTATTGTTAGAAGGAAATAATAATATTGAGATATTACAAAAGAGGATCAAAAAATTTCCCACTCAATTGATGAAGCCTTCTCCATATGTCATGATGACGGATAAATATCAACCTTTTAAGGATAAAATAGATATGATGCTATCTGAAATGGATGTTAAGTGAAACTTCTTATGATACAATTCTTTTCAGTCTTTTTGAGTTGGGTGTAATGGTGTTGAATTTTATAATCGTATTCTTATTGAGCTTTTTTTTGATATCAGGTTGTACCAGTACGAGTGTAACATCAAGTGAAGCAAATAAGCAAAGTTTTGCACATTTGCATCAAATTCCCAGTCCTGTTTCGTCGACTATTCCGAAGCCTTTACAGTTTCGTCCTATTCTTTCTAAGCCTTCAACTTTAAGTTCGACTAAGAAGTTATTTAGTATTTCTGCTTCCAATATCCCTGTGGATAAGTTGCTTTTTAAGTTGGCGGTAAATGCAAATAGACAGTTGGATTTATCCTCATTAGTACACGGAAAGGTGACGGTTTTTGTCAAAAATAGACCTCTTGATGTGATTGTAAGACAGGTTGCTGAACAAGTGGGGGCACGATATCAAATTACGCCACAAACGATAAAGGTTTATCCAGATACGCCTTATTGGCAGACTTATAAAATTGATTATGTTAATTTAGAAAAAACAACGAAATCAGATATTTTACTGAATATGTCTGTTGGCGGAAGTGGGGGGGCGTCTTCTAGTTCTTCGACTTCAGGTTCTTCAGGAAGTCAGTCAACAGTAACTGTCACAACGCATCATGACTTTTGGCGTTCATTATTAGGAAATTTAAAAATTCTTCTTGGTCAGAACAGTCATACATCCTCTCAATCAGGAGAACAAACTAAAACATCGTCTACAGGTAGTACCGCTTCAAATGGTTCAACGCAAGCAGCGAGTAAGGTCTTGATCAACCGAGAATCAGGAGTGGTCAGTGTCTATGCGAACCAGAAACAACAGTCTATGGTGAAGCGATTTTTGGATGAGGTTTCTAATCGTGTAAATAAGCAGGTGCTGATTGAGGCGACTGTGGTTGAGGTTGAACTATCTGATCGTTATCAAGCGGGGATTGATTGGAGTGCTTTAGGAAGTTCTGGGAGTAATACTTATGGCGTTGCTCAAAATTTAGTCGGGGGGAATTTGTCATCGAATTCTGCTTTTTCTATCAATTTGGCAAATGTAGCAAGTAATTTCACATTTAATCTTGGACTAAAAATGCTGCAAAAGTTCGGTAATACGAAGGTACTCTCTAGTCCTAAAATTATGGCGATCAATAATCAGATGGCGCTGTTAAAAGTAGTTGACAATCAAGTTTATTTTACTTTAGATGCTGAAACAACAACTGCAGGACAGACTGGGAGTTCCACTACCACTTTTACTTCAACAGTGCATACAGTGCCTGTTGGTTTTATGATGAGTGTTACGCCATTTGTGGCCGATGATAACTCTATTTCTCTGGATGTTCGTCCAACTTTATCTCGAATTATTCGCTATGTTAAAGATCCAAATCCTAGTCTAGCTCAAAATAATATTGAAAGTTTGATTCCTGTGATCCAAGAAAGAGAGATGTCGTCAGTTTTGAGATTGCAGGATAGACAAACTGCGATTATTGGAGGATTGATTCAAAACTTAAAAAATAAAGATGATACCCAAGTTCCTCTCTTGGGATCTATCCCTTGGGTAGGAGAATTGTTTAAGTCTCGAGATGACTCTAAAACAAAGAGTGAGTTGGTTATTTTCATTCGACCAGTCATTATTAAGAATCCAGATGTTAATTTAGGGGATTTAAAATCATTAAGACAATTTTTGCCTAAACCAACGCCAGAAGGGCTCGTTGTGCGATGAGTATTTTGTTAGAAGCCTTGAAAAAAGTACAAGAGGAAAAGTTAAGCAGTAGTTCAACGGATTCTGATGTTCCTTTGCTTTCAGGAGAAGCTTCAACAGCTCAAACAGGATTGACAGAAGACGATTTAGCCTCTTTACTCAGTCCGAAAGTCAAATCTGCTGACCATAAACCCGAATCTTCCGTACAACTTGCAGAGGGTATTCATCAAAAAGTTGATTCCAATACAGAAGATGCGTTTATTAAAGAGGCTTCCTCACCAGACCCTTCGCTATCTTTATCAGATGATGATAATCATCTATCTATTTTGAATAAACCTGTTCAAGAAACACAAATGCATTCATTGAGTATAAATGAAGAGGCTAAAGATTTGTCCCCAGCCTTAACTTTAGCTGAAGATGAATCGGCATTGGTTTCAGAAGATATATCAGAGGTAAGTGATGGCGAACACATGTCTGATGCTGAAAAGGTTAATATTGATTCGCCTTCGTTGAGTTTGGCAGATGCTTTAGATGATGAAATGTTGGAGCCTTCAAAAAAAGAGATGGCAGAGGAGGCGGTACAAGCTAACAATAGTAAAAAAGAACCAGGGGTCTCTCAACACATATTGGAAGAAGATAAGGGACAGCCTGTCCAAGCACTTTCTTTGAATGATGATGCTTTGATGCAAAATCCATCAGATGAGATTTCTGAAGTGACAGAGAAAAAAGCGTCAGTTTCCTCTGTCGTTGAGAGTGGGAGTCAGTCGGAATCCTCTAAAAGTCTATCAGATTTTTTAATTACTCACCCTGAAGAACATGAAGTTCAAGCTAAAAAGGAGGGGGAGCAGCCTGTTTCGCTTGATGAGATAAATTCAGGTGAAGAACCAACTGAAGAACATTCCTCCGAAAGTTATGACTGGAGTTTAAGTCAAATTCCTGGATTTCAATCTGAAGGGGATCTTCCCGAAGAAAAAGAGAGCCAAAAGGCTAAGAGTGGTCAAAAATTTATAGGATTATTTAAAAAGGGTAAAAAGAAAAAAAATACGCCATCTTCTGGGCGTTTAAAAAAATGGTTGCTTTTTTTATCAACAGCGCCTGTTTTATTAGGTGCGGCTGCTTATTTTGGAATGCAATATGCGGTAATTATGGACTCAGAAGTTTCTAGTGAGGTGGTACCTTATCAACAAAAACTGCTAGAGGTGCGTCGAGAGACTTCAGAAATACATCAAAAGGCACCGAAAGAGTCAGTTGTGCAGTCAACAGTGATTAAAAAGACTTTAGTTGATACAAAACAAAATGCCCTTCCTGTTTTATCAAAAACAAAACTTCAGCAGTCAATGGCCTCTTCCTCTTCTGACTCGGGTCAACAAAGTGCTAGAAAAGTGGATAAATCAAATTCAGATAATGTAGCTTTAAAGACATCTGTGACAGCTTCTCATAAAAATAATCATGAGCAGGCTGTTAAACAAAGAGCGTTGTCCGCTCAACCCTTTCCAAAGAGGCGAGGAATACAAAAGGTCAAGTCCTCATTCCTTGCACATTCAAGTACCCCAACAGTACGAAAACACCAATTGCATTCCTCTACAGGTCGTCTGAAGGTGGTGACCTCTCCCCCTCAGAAGGATTTGAGATTACAGGCCTTTGAAGCCTATAAAAAGGGGGATTATGTAAAAGCACAAGAACTTTATCGTCAAGCAGTATTGCAGCATCCACATGATTTAAATATTTGGCTTGGGCTTGGGGCGACAAGCTTAGCATTGGGTGAAAAAGAGGTGGCATTAAAATACTATCGTCAAGCACTTAAAATGGCACCTGATAATCTAAGTGCGCTTAAAGCTGTGTTGATGTTGACCTCTTCTCATAATGGGCGATGGTTGCAACAAATCAAGGCGTTATCGCATCAGTTACCAACGGATCCAGATATTCATTTTATGGAAGGTAATTATTATGCAAATCAAAATGATTGGCTTCTTGCGCAAAAAGCGTATCAGCAGGCAGTCAAGTATGCACCAAATTCGGCAGACATTTTGTTGAATTATGCGATTTCTTTAGATCATCTGGGTGCTTATGCAAAAGCGCGAGATATGTATAGAAAAACTTTGGCTTTAGGTGATCGTCATTTATCTAAGACAACAGTGCAAGGGATTAAAAATCGGCTTCAACAGTTGGAAGCTTTTTTGAAAGGTCAATAGAGAGCTTTACACGAGATGAATAAATGGACTATGAGGTGTGAATGCGTTTAGGAGATAAGCTGGTTCATGAAGGCTATATTACGCCAGATGAGTTGAGAATTGCACTGACAGAGCAGCATCGTACGGGTAAAAAGCTAGGCGAGGTATTGGTTGAGCTTGGCTTTATGGATGAGGAGTCCGCTCGAGAAGTGATAGGAGATGTTGTAGGGTACTCCTCAATTTCTCTTAAAGGTGTCGTGCCTGATCCTAAAGCACTCTCCCTTATTTCAGAACCCTTTGCGCGTTCAAATCTTGTATTACCCATCAGTTTGATTGGTAATGATTTGAAGATTGCAATGTCTAATCCTGAAGATATTCTGCTGATTGATAAAATTCGTCGTCATATTAAAACCGCCTCTATTCGTATTCGCCCTGTCTTGGCAACTGAAAATGAAATTCTAGAGTCTATTGAACGATATTATGGTTATGAACTCTCTTTGGATGGCATTCTGAAAGAGTTAGAGACGGGAGAGATTGATTTACGCCATCTTTCTGATGAAGGTGAATATTCACAACCACTTGTTAGATTAGTAGATGGGCTGTTGACTGATGCTGTGAAGATGGGAGCTTCTGATGTCCACTTTGAGCCAGAAGAGAAGTTCTTTAGAGTGCGTTATCGTGTGGATGGTATTTTGAAACAAGTTCATCTATTTCATAAGTTTATTTGGCCAGGTATTGTTGTGCGGTTAAAGGTTATGTCACAGCTTGATCTAACTGATCAACGCAAGCCTCAGGATGGACGAATGGATTTGGTTGTTCATGGGCGTCAAATCAATTTTCGTGTTTCTTCATTGCCTGGTACACACGGTGAAAATTTTGTATTGCGTATTTTAGATAAGGAGAAGGGGATTATTCCCCTTGAACAGTTAGGTTTGGATTCGACCAGCTTGCGTGAGCTTAAGTTAATGATGGCGCGTCCAACGGGTATTCTTTTGGTAACAGGGCCTACAGGTTCTGGAAAAACGACAACACTGTATTCTATGCTCAATGAGATGAATGAAGAAGGTGTTAATATTATGACACTGGAAGATCCTGTGGAATACCCTATGCAATTGATTCGTCAGACAGCGGTGAATGAAGATGTGGGGCTTACATTTGCCGCTGGGATTCGTTCATTATTACGACAAGATCCAGATATTATTTTGATTGGGGAGATTCGAGATGGTGAAACAGCAGAGATGGCTTTTCGTGCTGCCATGACTGGGCACCAAGTATTTTCAACCCTACATACAAATTCTGCAATGGGGGCTTTCCCTAGATTATTGGATATTGGCGTTTCTCGTTCTATTTTAAGTGGAAATATTATTGGTATTGTTGCTCAACGGTTGGCACGAAAATTGTGTAAGGTGTGTAAGCAGCCTTATGAAGCGAGTGAATTAGAAAAGAAGGTGTTTTCGGTTCCAATTGATCAACCTTTTACACTGTATAAAGCAGTAGGCTGTGACGCGTGTGATCACTCAGGCTACAAAGGACGGTTAGCTGTGCTTGAGACTTTGCGAATGACAGAAGCGCTAGATGAGTTGATTTTGAAGGGGGCTTCGCAGCATGATATTCAGGAGGCTGCCTTGAAACATGGGTTTAGCACAATGTTACAAAGTGCGCTTAGGTGGGTTAAGCAGGGAGAAACTACTTTGGATGAAGTTAGTCGTGTTGTTGATTTAACAGAATTGGTTGGTTGATGGAAAATTATATCTATACAGGGATTAACCAGTTTGGAAAGCGCATACGAGGGCAGATGCCAGCTGCGAATTCAAGGGAGCTTGAGCATCGATTACGCGTGCTTAATGTTGAATTATTAAGTTATAAGGTTGAAAAAAAAGGCTTTAAGCTTAAGCGGGAAACCATCAAGGTTCAGGATGTGATTACTTTGACCAGCGAACTGAAAATGTTACTAGGAGCAGGTGTCCCATTGATGGAGGTGATTGATGATGAGCGTCAAAATTATCCCAATGAAGCTGTGAAAGAGATGATGGCATCTGTTTATGACAGTATGGAAGGGGGAGAGAGTTTTTCGGATTCACTCAAACCTTATGAGCATTTATTTGGAGATGTTTATATTTCGCTTGTACGAGTAGGTGAGCGTACAGGGCAGTTGGAAGAGGTGCTGGAGGACTTGGAAAAAATGCTCACTTGGCAACAGTCGTTGGCTTCAAAAGCGAAAAAAATCATGATTTACCCCTCTATTGTAGGAACGGTGGTTTTATTGGTGGTGATTCTTATGATGGTATTTGTGGTTCCTCAACTGTTAAGTTTTATTAAAGAGATGCAAGGTGAACTGGGCTTGGCAACAAAGGCTTTGATAGCGACTTCTAATTTTGTGCAAAATTATATTTTAGAAATTTTAATCACGCCTGTTGTACTTGTATTGGGCATTCAATGGGCAAAACGAAAAATTCCGGCATTCAATATTTGGTTGGATGAGCATCTTTTAAAAATAAAGCTTATTGGTCCTATTATGTATAAACTAAAAATTGCAAGAATGGCCAATACACTAGCGACGATGGATCGAGCGGGGGTGGGATTTATGGATGCGTTGGAGTTGAGTCGTAAAGTTGTGAATAATGCTTTTTTAGAGCAGAGAGCCGTGGCAACACGGCGTTTTATTGAGGATGGGGATAAAATTTATGAGGCTTTCGCTAAGTCTGAATTAATGCCAAGTATGGCTTTGAGGATTATTAAAGCGGGTGAGAATAGTGGAAAGATGGGAATGGCATTAGAGAATGTCAGCAAGATTTATGATAAGCAGGCAAAGGACTTAATTGATAAAATTGAGCCGGCCATTGAGCCTATTTTGACAGTCATTATGGGCGTGATGGTGGGTTGGGTGATGATGGCTGTATTGGGTCCTGTTTATGACACCATATCGAAGGTTAAATAATGGATAAGGCTCTTTATATCCAAGACGGTGGCGTCAGTTTATATGATTTGAAGTGTTGGAAGGTTAAACCTAGTGCAGATTGTATTCCTTGGTCTGATAATGAAAAAATTGAGCAGTTATTAACAAGTATTTCGCTTAATGAACGATTGTTTTTAGTTTTAGATGTGGTGGACGAGGATATTTCCTTTGAGTGGAAGCCAAAACTTTTTCCATGGGAAAAAGGGCAGTTTTTGAAATTAGAGGAAGCCAGAACTCAGAGAGAAGGGGCTTTATTACAACGCATTCATTGGACAGGCGTGAGTCGAAAAACAGAAAATGATATTAAAGAGGAGTTGCTTTCAAAATCGATAGTCCATCAAAACGATCATATTGATTTTATTTTCCAGCAGATTGAATCCTTGGGGTTGCGTTTAAATGGTATCTATTCTATTTCTTACCTAATCGACCAGTGGTTTCATAAAGTGGCTAAGTTCCGTTTAAAAAAGTTGAAGGGGCGGCTGAAATCTCCTTTTTTTCTATTGATGCGGTTAAGTCAATATCGTTTTCGTCAACTATTTTATTTTAATGGGCTATTGAGGATTAGTCGTGATTTTAAGGTAGATGAACATTTAGAGAATGAATCTGCTATTCATGCAGCCGTCATGGTTGAGAGTCAAGCAGCGCAAAAATATCTTTATAATCAAAAAATCGTGCCTTACAACACACCTGTTTCAATGGTGGTCATAGACGATAAGGAGAAGACAAGCACCTCTTGGCAAAACTTTTTTCAAGAACATTACGTCAATTCAAATTGGTCGGATAAAGACTGGTTTTTTCAAGTATTATCGCTGCCTAATTTGGTTAAAAAACGCCAAGTGCAACCTTGGTTGAATGGTCAGTTATTGTTGGCCATGTTTGCGATTGAGCAAAGACCTGTCACCTATTATCAGCATGAATATTTAAAAAAGATCACGACTTATCATGTCACCTCAAAGACTTTGCATGTCAGTATTTTTCTGACGACGGTTTTTTTGCTTTTTTATGGAGTTTATCAAGCGGTTTCGCTTTATTTTTTGAATGAAAAAATCAAACTCTATCAACATCAAATTGTGCAATATAGTGAAGAAAAACAGCGTTTACAGAAAGTGGTAAAACTGGATTATGATGCTAAAGATTTAAAGGCATCTGTAGATTTCTCACAAGCCCTTTTGGCGCTTAAAAAAGGTCGTGATGCAGGTATAGATTGGTTGCCATTGACCAATTTGTTAGATCAATCGCCGCATATTCTAATTGATCAATTAACTTGGAAGGTCGCAGATAAGTTAGATGCGCCTGAGTATGTTGTTGAATTGAAGGGCTTGGTTTTTCCTTTTGAGGGGAATTTTGAAGCACCGACGACTTGGGTTGATCAGTTTGTTTCAGCTTTAAAAAAATTACCAAATGTGACATCAGTGACATTAAATCAAGAGCCTTTGGAACGAGATTTAAAACACGCATTGACAGTTTCTTCAGAAGCTTTATCTGCGCAAGCATTGCCTTTTAGACTCCAATTTAAGGTGAAGCGATGAGTAAACGAGAGTATTTTAAGCGCTATGTTCAGCAACCCTTGATTGTATTGGTGTTTCTTTTGATTGTTTTGGGGGGTGTTTTTTATGGTACTTCTCAGTTTGAAGCGACATTAAATCAGCAGCAGATGGAGAAGAAAGATCGACTAGATAGTTTGATGCGGCAAGTTCTTTTTTTGAGAGAGCAGTATCAGTTGTCTCAGCAATATGGTAAGCGCTATCAGCAATTGATTAAGGAGGGTTTATCAAAAGAGCAGGATCGTGTTAGATGGACGGATTTATTATTACAGGAAAAACCTCAGCGTTGGATTCACCCTATCACTGTTCAGTTTGAACCTCAAAAATTGGTTCAAGGAAATGATTTGTCTTTACTTAAAACAAGTGTCCCTATTTTTTATCAGACTCAGGTTAATTTGGTAATGAATACTCCGTTGGATACGGATGTCTTTTCAGTGTTAGAAGATATTGAACGGCATATTTCCCCCTTTTTTCTGTTGAAGTCATGTTCCATCGAGCAGCAGATAAATAAAAACAATGTGAAGTTAAAAATGGCATTTAATAAAAGTAATAATGCTTTTGAAGTTAATTGTGCTCTAGTACTTTTTAATTCTAAGCCTAGACCCTTTAAGTCACCTAAAGGGGATAATTTATAATGAGAGCTTTATGCGAGATGGCTTCGTGGGTAAAAACAGCTAAAATTCCTCGACACTTCATTCAAAAATTGCGTGATAGTGGGCGATTACCTGTGTTTGCCACCTCAATTCGAGAAATTTTATCTCTTCTTTTGTTTATTGGTTTGAGTATGAGTGATGCTGTTCTTGCTGAGGAATCATCGCAGGTTAAAATGAATCAAACGGCTCTCCAATCGACTCAAGTAACGGTTTTGCCCGCAGCTCAAGAGAATAAGACGGAGCAGCACCCCTCTACTGAAGCGGTGATGGCTCATCAAGTAACGCCATCATCAACCGTGCAACTTCAAGCACATAAATTATTGTTAATGCCTGAAATTCGTCATCAAATGGATCAGCAGAGATGGGCATATCTTCGTAGTTTGCAGAAAAAGCAGAGTGAGGTTGAAAAGTCTTCTCCTGTGGTGATGGAACTCCCTAGTACGGTAAAGAGGCGACCACATGGGAAGAAAAAAGTGAGGCGTTATGTTCTACAATCTTCTGTTCGTTCAGAAAATGGACAACAGATGATACAAATCAATGGTCGTTGGTTTTATCAAGGCCATGCACCAATTCGATTTGATGTGGATGCACAAAACCCTTCTTTAGTGCGTATTTATTTAAAAAATAGAACATTAGTGGTTCCAGTCGGGGCAACTTTTATTCCTCAGCAAGGGAAAGTGATTTGGCAACCTCAAGTTAATATTCGATCAACCCCCTAAAATCAGCACTTCCATCGGTTTGGGGATCTAAAAGAGATTTAATATGTCCTCTGTTTCTTCAGCCCTACTCAGTCCTTTTATAGAGAAAGTTCAACGGCGTTATACTTTATTTGATCAAGGATTTCCTGTCGCTCTCCCTTCAGCTTCTCAAATAGAGAGAGAGGTTTCTTTGCAAGTTTTGCAGTCAACAACACGGATGGAGCTTAAACAGCGGTTACGCTGGTGCAGGTACCAGTATTTGAGCTCGATTGCATACACAGATTTGAATCGTTTAGTACCGACAATGGCGATATTGGATAGATTGTCGAGTTTGGCGGATAGCCTGATTGTATCAGCATTAGGCTGGCTGCATGCAGAGATGGTACAGTGCTACGGCACGCCTATTGGTCAAGAGAGTGGACGACCTCAGCAGTTGATTATTCTGGGGATGGGGAAGTTAGGGGGGCGGGAGCTTAACTTTTCCTCCGATATTGATTTGATTTTTGTCTATCCTGAAGCGGGAAATACACAAGGAGCTGCTGTCTCCATCTCAAATGAGGTGTTCTTTACCCGTTTGGCTCAAGCGTTTAATCAAGTGTTGACCGAATTAACCGCTGATGGGTTTGTGTATCGAGTGGATATGCGACTACGACCATTTGGTCAGACAGGGCCGCTGGTATCGAGTTTTAATGCCTTAGAAATTTACTATCAACGGCACGGTCGAGCATGGGAGCGATATGCTGCCCAAAAGGCTCGTGCAATTACGGGTGACCCTCAAGATATTCATCGTCTTTTCCATGATATTATCACCCCCTTTGTGTATCGTCGCTATACCGATTTCTCAGTGATTGAAGCCATCCGTGAACTTAAACAGATGATTCGGCAGGATGTGCAGAAAAAAGGACGAGAACAAAATATTAAGTTGGGAGAAGGGGGCATCAGAGAAGCGGAATTTGTGGTGCAAGCTTTGCAGCAAGTTTACGGTGGGCGACAGCCAAAATTGCAAACACAATCTTGGTTACAGGCACTGCACGAATTGACGGTGCTGGGGCTGATGGATGAAGATGAAGCAGCGGTATTTCGAGAGGCCTATCTTTATTTGAGACAGGTAGAAAATCACCTGCAAGAATGGAATGATGAGCAGACACAGCAACTGCCTTCAGAGCCAGAGGTTCAACAATTTCTTGCTAAAAGTATGGGGCATCAGACTTACGATGCCTTTTTAATTGAGTTGGGTTTACACCGAAGTGTCGTTCAGCATCAGTTTATGCAGGTGGTAGAAGAGAATCAGGACTTAGTCTCCACTGATGAAGATGATGCGTTAAAAATAGTTTTAGAGGCCTTTTTACAGCAAGATGAAGCTTTAGACCAACCCTTAATGATTCAAAGTCTTCAATCAATGGGTGCATCTCCCACTGAAGCGGAAGCCATGGTGCATCAACTATTGGCTTTTCGCCAGTCCAGTGCTGTACGCCTAAGTAGTCAAACCGCAATGGATCGATTGGTCACATTGCTACCGTGGGTGATTAAAGAAGTCTTGGAGGATTCGACTCCTGCTCGAACCTTAGGACGGGTCTTGAGTGTATTGGAAGTGTTGGTTCAACGCAGTATCTATTTGGTGTTATTAGAGGAAAATCCACAGACGATTCGTAACCTTGTACGAGTCTGTGCCGCCAGCCCTTGGTTGACTGAACAGTTAGTCAAAACCCCAGCTTTGATGGATCAGCTCATTGAAGTGGAGTCTTTAACCCAACTGCCAAATGCGGAAACATTAAAAACACAAGCGATGGAGATTGTGCAGCAGGCACAGCATCATGAGTCTAATCGTGTGGTGCAGTTGGATGAAGAATTTTTTATGAACCAGATCCGCATTTGGCGGCATGCTCAAGTATTTAAGGTGGCCGTGGCGGATATTGAACAGCGGTTGCCCGTGATGGCGGTCAGTGACCATTTAACCTGGATTGCAGAAGCGGCGCTTTCCGCTTGTGTGAATTATGCGGGTGAATGGATGAGGCAAAAGTTCGGTCAGCCCAAAAATGAAGCGGGTGAAGCCGTCGAAGCTACGGTTCCCTTTATGGTGATAGGGTATGGTAAATTGGGTGGACAAGAGCTGGGATATGGCTCCGATTTAGATATCGTGATGCTCTATGCAGGTGTATCGCCCAGCACCTACTCCACAGGGGGCAGTGCAAGCGGCAAAAGCCTAGAGAATAGTCTCTATTTCTTGCGGATGGGGCAGAAGGTGATTAGTTTAATGACCACCCCTATGCCAACTGGCAAACTGTATGAAGTTGATACCCGACTCAGACCCAATGGGGGCAGTGGACTGATGGTGACGGACTTTGCCAGTTACCAAGCCTATATTCAAAATAAAGCATGGGTCTGGGAGCATCAAGCATTGGTCAGGGCGAGACCAGTCGTAGCGAGCGAGGAGAGTGCGGCTGCTTTTACACGCTTCAGGCAGCAGTTTTTGCAACAGCCAAGGGAAGCTGAAATGATCTGTCAGGAAGTGGTGAATATGTTGCAGAAAATGCGAAAAGCGTTAGACCATAGTGATTCAAACCGATTAGACCTTAAATATGGAGAGGGGGGAATTGTTGAAATAGAGTTTTTGGTGCAGTATTTTGTGCTTACAAAAGCACATGACTTTCCTGAAATCACGCAATGGACAGATAATATTCGATTACTAGAATCTTTAAAAAAAGTGGGCGTTTTATCTCCAGAACAGGCTGAAACTTTAATTGCTACTTATCAAATGTATCGACAATGCTATCACCGCCAAGCTTTACAAAATGAAAAAACCATTGTGCCTAGAGAGCAGTTTGACCAACAGACACAACAGGTGCATACCCTATGGCAAACAGTCATGCCATGCATCAAAGAATAGAAAAAGAATAGAAGGAAAAAGGTAGAAAAATGCCAAAATTCCCAGTCCTGAATGCTCTAAATATCAAGCAGGACTGGGGATTTTGGCATTTTA
>Ga0256829_1001634_pt1 | contig 18018 bp, 20 predicted proteins | sample 131447metaG_FD_185979 | JGI IMG/M metagenome (GOLD analysis project Ga0256829, IMG submission 185979) | Hydrothermal vent microbial communities from Lau Basin, Pacific Ocean - 131-447 | ecosystem: Environmental > Aquatic > Marine > Hydrothermal vents | place: Pacific Ocean: Lau Basin | collected...
GCGGCAGTAGCTGCAGCAGTGCTTATTAACACGAGTGGGTACCTGCAGCAGAAGGCTTCCAGCACCGGCAGGGAGAGCACTGAGCAGGTTGCCAGCGGCATCCAGGTCATGCAAGTCACCGGATACACTCCGAACAAAGTCGACATTACCCGGCTTGCAATCTACGTCACCCCCAACGCTGGTAGCGCGGGAATTGACCTGAAGAACACTAAGATAATTCTCAGCAACGACAACATTCAGGCCATGCTTGATTACGGGAAGGGACACAACTATACTGGGCTTTCCGTGCCTTTTGTCACCAACAGCAGTTACATCTACGCGAACGCCAGCGCGCTCTTCAATGCCCTCGGAATAGACCCGACCAAAGTCTATTCAAACCTCAGCATAAACTGGAACAACTACTACATCAACATGAGCGCCCTCGAGAAGGCTGGAGCGATAACCTTTACCAACAACTCAGCAAACATAACCTCAGTCTACGTTACCAACTACCAGTACGCCAAGGGTCCAGTCGATAACATCTTCCTGGACGCCCTTGGAGATGAAGCTAGCACCCAAGTCGTTAACGGTACCGTAAACTCCACTGCCAACACTATCGCGATAACCACGACCTACACAATTAATTGGCCCAGCTACATCTGGAGCGCCCTTGGAAATGACAAGTACGGTATAATAGTCGTCCAGGACTACGACGGAAGCGTTACCCAATCGACTCCAACCCTTGACAAGGGTGACATAATCATCCTAGGAGTTAACGCTGGGGATCTCTTTAGTGGCGGCATTCCTGTGAGGACGCACATTACTGGTAAGGTTGTTCCGGAGTTTGGTGCTCCGGGTGTCATTGACTTCACCACGCCCAGCACCTACATCACTGAGGTCATTAGCCTGCAGTGATTCTCTACCCTTTCCCCTTTCGTTCTTTGATGGTTTTCAGGAGGTGGTGCTATGCGTAGGGGATCAATAGGCATCGGCACGCTCATCGTCTTCATTGCACTAGTGCTAGTGGCGGCAGTAGCTGCAGGGGTTATCATCGGCACCGCTGGTTACCTTGAGCAGAAGGCTCAAGCTGCTGGCAGACAGACAACTCAGGAAGTCGCGAGCGGACTTAAAGTCACTAACATCTACGGCTACACCAACACCACCCCACCGAGCAAGGGCACCATAACCAAGATGGCGATATTTATATCACCAAACTCTGGAAGCGAAGGGATCGATCTCAGCAACGTTAAGATAGTCCTCAGCGACGGCGTTAAGCTTGTCGTGTACAACTACAGTGGAATACTCTACCATGGGGTCATAAACGGCCTTTTCAACGGCACGAACATTAACAGTGAAGTATGGGACAACGCGAGCCTTACGAACACTTCCTTTGCCATAGCCGTCATTCACGACGGGGCCAGTCAGATGGATGCCAACCATCCCAATCTCGAATGGGGGGACATGGTTGCACTGCTCATCAAGACAACAATATTCCAGGCAGACAACGGCGAACCAGGAATAGGCCCTGCCACTAAGATGGTGGGTAAGGTGATTCCCGAGGTTGGCGCCGCGGGAGTGATAGACTTCACAACGCCCGCCACGTACAACTACAATGTGATGGTGCTTCAGTGAGGTGAGAACATGAGGCGTGGTGCCATTGGTATTGGAACACTCATCGTCTTCATTGCTATGGTCTTAGTAGCGGCAGTGGCCGCGGGGGTGCTGATAAGCACCAGCGGTTATCTCCAGCAGAAGGCAATGGCCACGGGCAGGCAGACAACCCAGGAAGTTTCAAGTGGCATTCAGGTTATGAGTATCTATGGCTACGTCAACAACTCAACACCGACGGTTGCCAATATCACCAAGATGGTCATATACGTTGCACCCAACGCGGGTAGTGGGGGCATAGACCTCAGCAACGTCAAGATAGTCCTCAGCGACGGTAGGACTATGGCGGTCTTCAACTACAACTCCAGTGCGTTTTACAATGGAACAATTAATAACATATTCAACATCACCACATGGAGCAATGTAACTGGCACTAACTTTGGTGTTGCAGTGGTCAGGGATTTAGACAGGAGTATGATAGGAAATCCAGTCCACCCGGTTCTTAACTGGGGAGACATAGCAGCCCTATTGGTTAACGTTACAGAATTTGGCAATGGGAAAGGCATTCCACCGGCCACGCACGTGACGGGTAAGGTCATCCCGGAAAACGGTGCGGCCGGAGTGATAGACTTCACAACCCCACATGCATACACCCAACAGATTATAGGGCTCCAGTGAGGGGGTGGCGTCCATGGCACTTGATTTCCTCTCATCTTTGTTCAAGAAAAAACCCAAGGAAGAATCATCCACCCCCTCGGAGACTGAGCCCGTCTTCGAGGAGGAGCTTGAGGAACAAGTTGGGAACAGAGAGGAGAACGAACAACTGACCCAGATACAGGAAAGAATAACGGAGATCGAGAACGACATCCCCAGGATAAAGATAAGCATTGACACGATAAAGAAGCAGATGCAGGAACTTAGGGATGACATAGACAGGCTCGACAAGACCATCAAGGACGTCATGATGCTCTATGAGGTCATCAGTCAGGAGATAAATCCATTCAAGGAGCAGATGAGCCAGGAAAACCCGCTCACCAGTGAGATTCAAGACCTCCGGAAGGAACTGGAAGACTTAAAGCTTGAGATCGCGCAGATAAAGAACGACATCAAGGTGCTCGCCGGCTACGGCGTGGACCTCGACTCGATAATCTACGAGGTGCTTGCGGAGGTGTGACCCGTGGAGATGGCCAGACTGGTTACAGAGGCTGACATCAACGCAAAGCTGGCGGAGTTGAAGGGCAAGGTCCCAACGGTGGTCATCAATGACCTCCGTGAGAAGCTCATCGCCAGGAAGGACAACCTCACCTATGAGCAGCTTGACAAGATCGTTCAGAAGGTCCTCGACACCTACGGCAACCAGGCAACAAAGTACGAACAGCTCAACAAGCGCGTTGACGAGCTTGGCAAGAGGCTCAGCGACCTCGGCATGCAGCTGACGAGGCTCGTTGAAACCCTCGAGAGCACCAAGTTCGAAGTCCAGGGGAAGAAGGCTGAGAAGGTCTCCCAGAAGGTTGAGGAAGTCCACAGCAAGATAGGGAAGCTTGAAGAGCTTCTTGGAGGTGGAGAAAGGGAGGAGGCTTCCTCCGGGCTTACAGATAAGCTCGATGAACTCCACAGGAAAGTGGAGGAGATAGCTGAAAAGGTCGAGGAGAAGTCCGCGGCAGAGAAGCTTGAAGAGGCCCAGGAGAAGCTTGAGGAACTCCAGAGCAAGATAGCCGCCGGCGAGGAGGTCAGCGAGGAGGAGCTTGCCGCGGCGGAACAGGCCGTTGCGGAAGCCCAAGAGGAAGCAACCATTCAAGTAGAGGCTCCTGAAGAAGGTGAAGTTTCAGAAGTTCCAACTGAAGAAGCCCCTGCTGAGGAAGCGGCCGTCAAAGAGGCTGAAGTTACAGAAGAGCTTAAGGCAGAAGAGGTCCCGCAGGAGGCAGAGGTTGAGGAAGCCACAGTTGAGAGCGTTGAGCTTCCGGAAGAGGAAGCTGTCGAAACCGGGACAGAGAAAATTGAAGTTCCCACAGAAGAAGTCTCCGAGGTGCCTGGGGAGATGGAGGAGGTACAAGAAGCCCTTGAGGAGGTTTCGTCCGAACTGCCGGAGGAGGTCTTGGCTGAGGGAATAGAGGCCGCCCCCGAAGAGGTGGCCAAGGCTGAGGACGTTTCGGAAGTTTCGCTTGAAGAGGTTCCCGCTCATGAGGTTGAATCTGTGGAGAAAATCAAAACTGAGGAAGGTGGTGTTGAGATGGCCGAGAAGATACAGATACCTGAGGACATTGCAAACCTGCTCTTCGAGGAAGAGCCCAAGAAGGCAAGACTGGAAAAACTCCCCGAGGATATCGTTTCCACCATGATAGCCCTCAAGTGGCTCGGATTCCTCATCGACAGGGTAGGCATACAGAACCTTGAGAGGGTCCTCGAGTTCTACTATGAGATAGGTTGGATAAGCGAGGAAGTGCTCAACCAGCTACTCCGCTACGCCAAGGGCACCAGACCGCACCACAGGGACCCGGAGTGGAAGCCTGCTGAGAAGCTCACCGTCCAGGACCACCTCATAAGCCTGCTCTTCATCGAGAGGCTTAGGGGGCTTAAGATAAACAGGAACGTCCTTGACAAACTTGAAAGAGAAATCAAGATGCTGGAGAAGACTCTAGACGAGTTCTACGGTATCTGAAGCACCATAAACGGGGAGGGGCGGTTAATGGGGTTCAGTGTATCAGCGAGCGCAGCGATAATCTTTATTTCCTTTTTGGTAGCTGCAAGTACCCTCTACACAGCTTGGGATAACAGTTACACAAACGTCCAGGCCGCCCGGGAGGACTGGTATAACCTTAAGCTTTCGCAGCTTAACACCCTAGTTGATCTGAATGGGACTCTAGGAGCGGCATCCATAGATGATACAGACAAGGTCTATAATGTGACTCTATATATCGAGGACTATGGTTCAACCATGTATGTTAAGGGCTGGAGTGCTGTGTATGATGGTTACTACAGGACTATATACAACGTTAGCGACGATAACGTTGGTTTCCTCAAGAATTACACATACGTTCTTCCTGGGGATACTCTGTTATTAAATGTTACAAATATCCCCCTAGACAGTACACATCATAACTTGACAGTAATCTTTGACAACGGTTGTTGGCTCAGGATTGGCTGGTATTACAATGGCTCAGCTGTGTTAATCACCGACAGGGAGAATGGATGTCCGACGGAGGTGAGCTGATGGCCGCGGGAGGGCCTGCAAGTGAGTTGATAATGTTCATAGTTGCAGTCATAGTTGCCGGGAGCGTCGCTGGTGCCTTGGCCTACGTCACAACAGACATAGCCCACGGGATGAATTACAGGGGTACGTTGCTGGCGGATCAGCTCAGGACCGACTTCGCGATAATCAACGATCCAAACAACATACCACATTCAAACCTCTCTGCACAGCCGGTTAACTACACGTTTTACATCAAAAACATAGGCAAAATCGCGTTCCCCTTCAGTCAAGACTCCGTCCAGGTACTGCTTAATGGGATCATGATTTCTCCCTCTAACTTGACTTTCCTCGACCCTCAAACCGGGGCCGAGATAAACACACTCCAGCCATATGAAGTGGGTGCGGTGAACGTCACGCTCGGGAATGCTCTCACGAGCGGCGATGACTACACCTTGACGGTAGTGCTGAGCAATGGTGAGAGGAGGAGCTTCGTGTTTAGGGCGCCTTAAGGCCTAAAATAACACTGTCAGCGGGTGATCACCTTGGTCGAGGAACTGCTAAAGATTGAACTCAAGGGCGATGAGCTTCACAGGCGCCTTGGGGGTGGCATACCCGCCGGCACCATCATGCTGGTCGAAGGCGACAGGGGTAGCGGTAAATCCATCTTCGTCCAGAGGCTCCTCTACGGTTTCCTCATGAACGGCTACACCGCGAGCTACATCTCGAGTCAGTACACCACCGTCGAGTACATAAAGCAAATGGAGTCCATTGGTTATGGTATAATCCCTTTTTTAATCCGGAAGAAACTCATATTCGTCTCTCTTTACCCACTCCTCACCGGTGTGAGTGAGAAGAGGAAGTTCCTGAGCAGACTCTTTGGCGAGCCTCGTCTCTGGGAACCGGACATTATGATAATTGATTCATTCTCGTCCCTCCTCTCCAGGGAGCAGGACTCAGGTTCCGTTCGTGACTTCCTTCTCTATGTCAAAAAGATGGCCTCCCTTGACAAAGTGATAATCCTCACCGCCAACACCGAAGAGATAGACCGCGATTCCCTCTTCGTCCTTGAGGAAGCGTCCACCATGCTCCTTCGCCTCAACGTGAAGGTCTTCGGTGGTGATCTGAAGAACTCGGCAACGATAGTCAAGTACAACAACGCAAAGGGTATCTTTCAGAAGATTATTCCCTTCCGCGTCGAGCCTAAGGTCGGGCTGATAGTAGAGATCGCGGCGGTGGTGTGATATGGCACAGGCGTTCAGCGACACCCTGGATGAGGCTATGGCAAGAAACCCGCACCTCAGAAGGTACGTTGACCAGTTTAGGAAGAAGTACGGAAAGATGCCTGAGTTCTACGCCCAGCTCAGCAGGGACATGAGTGACATAATGTACCCCAATATACTCTACCCTGTCGGCGATCCTATATTCATCCACATCTTCGCCGACCCCGCCACTGCTGAGAAGAGGTACATCGTGATAGAGCCTCGCGTTGAGAGCAGGGAAGAGGAACAGAAGTACAACAGGATACGTGACAAGATACTCGAGTTGGCTCCAACTAGAAACATCCCAGACGAACAGGAGGAATTTGAGCGTTTTCTGGATGCCCTATTCGATGAGGCGGTTCTGGCGCTGGTTAAGGGCGGCAAAGGTGGGGGACTCCTAGGGAAGGGTGAGAGGTTCACCATAACCAAGGAGGAGATGGAGAAGTTCCGCTACCTCATTAAGCGCGACATCATAGGAATAGGTCCCCTCGAGCCGATAGCTAGGGACCCGTACATTGAGGATATCCACATCATCGGAGCCAATAACGTCTCCCTGGTTCACAAGATATTTGAAATGGTGCCGACGAACATAAGCTTTGGCGACGACGTCAATCTTGCCGACTACTTCAAGAACATGGCCGAGCGCATAGGCAGGCCGGTCAGCGACAGGACGCCCATTGTTGACGGCGCCCTTCCCGACGGCTCGCGTATTAACATCATCTACTCGCCGGACATATCCATCAAGGGGCCGAGCGCAACAATCCGTAAGTTCTCTGCAACGCCGATAAGCATAGTTCAGCTGATCGGCTGGGGAACGCTAAGCGCTGAGATTGCTGCTTACCTTTGGATAGCCCTCGAGTACGGGATGAGCGTTTTTGTCTGTGGGGAGACCGCATCTGGTAAGACGACACTCCTCAACTCGCTCATTCCCTTCATCAAACCGGGTTCGAAGGTGTATACCGCCGAGGACACCCCGGAGGTTCATGTCCCACATCCCGTCTGGCAGAGGCTCATCACCCGTGAGAGGGGTCCCGAGGAGAGTAGGGTTACGCTCTTCGACCTGCTGAAGGCGGCACTGCGTTCGAGGCCGAACTACATCATCGTCGGTGAGATCCGTGGTGCTGAGGGGTCAATAGCCTTCCAGGCAATGCAGACCGGTCACCCGGTCATGTCGACCTTCCACGCCGGTGACATCAAGAAGATGATACAGCGTTTCACCGGCCACCCGATAAACGTCCCTATAACCTTCATTGACAACCTCAACATAGCCGTCTTCCAGCAGGCGGTCTACGTCAAGGGCAAGTTCCTGAGGAGGACGATAAACGTCGTCGAGATTGAGGGATACTACGAGGAGCTGGGCGGTGTCGCCACGAGAAACGTCTTCGAGTGGGACGCGGTGAACGACAAGCACATCTTCCGCGGTTTCAACAACTCATACATCCTTGAGAATAAAATAGGAGAAATCGCCGGCTACGAGGACCCAAAGGAGATATACAACGAACTGTTCCTGCGCGCGAGGATCCTGCAGAGGATGGTCGAGCTTGGCATAACGAACTACTGGGACGTTTACAGGGAGATCAAGGCCTTCTATCAGAGGGGTATCGAGGGCCTGAGCTTTAGGATCTGAGGTGATTCCCATGGTAGAGGAGAAGATCAGCATCTTCACCAAGGCAGACCTCGACATGAAGACGTACATTCACAAGATACTCATACCTTACATGGGGATCTCGGCCCTCCTCTTCATAGCCGTCGGCGCTATGACACTGTTTATCTACATCCCTAAAGCGCTTAAGGTCCTCCTCTTCCTGATACCGGTTATCCTAATGGTATACGCGGCGGTGTATCCTTACATAACCGCCGATTCGAAGAAGATATCCATCAACTCCAAGATGCCATACTTCATCACATATTTCGCGGTTCTCTCCACGAGCGAGATGGGTCGTTCTGACCTCATTGCGGTTCTGGCGAAGGATCCCAAGCTCGGATCCATAGCAGGCGAGCTCAAGAAGGTTCACACCGTTGTCAATAAGCTTCACCTCTCGATGCCAGAGGCCTTCCGCTTCCTCGCTAGGAGGACTCCAAGTCAGATTTTCGCCGATTTCCTCGACAGGTTAGCGTATTCCCTCGACAGTGGTGTCGACCTCAAGGAGTATCTGTTCCAGGAGCAGCAGACGGTTATGGATGATTACCAGACCTTCTACGAGGGCGCACTCTATGACCTTGACGTTTTCAAGGAGATATACGAATCGATAATCATCTCCGTCGTTTTCGTTGCTTCGTTCGTTATCATCGGGCCGCTCATCACCGGCCTTGACCTTGGCACTATGGGTCTCTATGCCATAGCCATGACCCTCGCGGCAGAGATAGGAATCCTGCTCATCGTTAAGCTCAGGATGCCCGATGACCCAATATGGGCACAGGTGAGGGAGGGAATAGCCGACCCGCGTAGGGAGAGGACAAAGAGGGCCGCCATCTACTCCTTCCTTGCTGTCTTTATAGTGGCCCTGTTATACTTTATCGCCATAAAACCTCGCTTTAACATACCCGATCCATTCGTTTTGGCCATTATTCTTACGCCCGTCTTCTATGTTGGGAACGTTGTCAGCAAGGAGGAGGCATCAATATTCCGGAAGGATGAGAACTTTCCAGCTTTCATAAGGAGTCTAAGCTCCTCCCTGGCGGCGAGCGGCGCTTCCCTTGTTCTCGTCCTTAAGTACCTCAGTGCCCACGACTTCGGATCGCTCACCGAGGATATCAAGGCCCTTTACAGGCGCCTTGCAATCCGGGTTGACAGGGATAGGGCATGGGATTTCTTCATAGCCGGAACTGGGAGCTGGCTGGTCGGGATCTTCTCCGAGATATTCCGCGAGAGCCTCAGGATGGGTGCTGAGCCTGACTACGTTGGCCTCGTCATAAGCAGGAACTTCGAGAGGCTCGTCCGCCTCAGGAGAAAGAGGCAGCAGAGCATAGCGAGCTTCATCGGCATAATCTATGGACTCACGGGGGCCTTTGCCTTCTCCTTTGCAGCGTCCTTTCAGGTGGCGGTCTCAATAAGTCAGCTCTTCTCACAGATGAACATCCCCTCGGAGTACATAGGGAACATAATCCATGTTATCCCATCTTCGGGAATAACGTTCCTTATGTATCTAATGCTTGCCATGATGGTCATGCATTCGCTCCTTTCGGCCATGGTCATAAAGCTCGCCGACGGTGGACACATCCTCGGAACCGCGAGGTATTTCGTCATACTAGCATGGATATTCGCAGTTGGAATGTACCTAGGGCAGGTGCTGATGGCCAAGATGATGAACATAGGTGGGGGAGGAACCACCACACAGCTCTTCCTCCACCTTCTGGGGGTGATGGGATGAGAAGGCTCGTAGCGTTCATGACACTCATCATGCTGTTTGTTTCCATATCCGGGATGGTAGTTGCATCCACCTTTAGTGGATGGGTTGAGGTTCCGGGGTTCATAAAGATTGGTAATACGACCGTAGAACTCCAAGACATCTCCTACAGAGACGGTTCACTTTTAGGGGAACTTTACACGGGTTCCTCCTTCAAGGATTTTGTTCTTGGTCCCGGGAAGTCAATTTATATCAATGGTGTAAACATAACCTACATTCGGGCATTGGTCGATGGGCGTTCTCTAGCTCTTGTTAACGCCACTTTTCCATACGTGTTCCCAGGTGAGAACGTAACCTTTGGTAATTACACAATAAGCCTCGTCTCGGTCAGTGGGTCAGGTGCCAAAGTGAGGATTTCAGGTTATAACACTTCCAAAGAGTTTATCTCCAAGGAGTTCACGTTTGGCCATGTTCGTGTATCCCTCTCCGCTTACCCGCAGGTATTTAACGGTTATATCAAGCGAGGTGACAACGTCACAGTTCAGGGTCATACGCTAAAGTTTGTTAATGCGACTGTGGAGAATACCAGCAGTGGGTTTATCGAGAAGGTGTACTTCTCATACGATGGTAGAATCTACCCTATTGACGTGGGAGATGAGAAGGACATAGGTGTGTTCCACGTTAAGGTTAAAGATTTAGTCGGGATTGAGTATGCTGACATCTCAGTCAATCTCCGGGGGGTCTCCCTTGATATTGAGACCGTACCTGATGAAGTTTTCAAGCTGTCTCCCGGCCAGAGCCAGAGGGTTGGTCCGTATCTGGTTACTTACGACTACAACTTTGGCGGGGCAAAGATTTCGATTCGTAATCCCTGTGGACAGGTGCTGAAGAGCGGGAAACTGACCCTTGGTCCTGTTTCATCTTTCCTTTACTATGGTGGGGTTTCCATTGGACTTGAGAAGTTTTCGTCCAACAGTACGGCGACCTTCTTTGCCCTCATTGATAAATCCGCCATACCCAACGTCACCAAGGTTGCAAACCTCCGCATTGATGTATCCACTAATAGTGCCAAGCAGTATGTTCCAATAAAGGCTAAGGTCTCCGTCAAAAACACTGGCACAGTCACCCTTTCAAACATCTCACTCAAATTCGTCCCAGAGGCGGGGGCCAGTGTTGTCTCAGGGGGTAACATGTTCATTAAAAACCTTAAACCCGGTGAGAGCAAGAGCTTCGATGTTACGCTTATACCGGAGATTTCGGGCAACGGCACCCTTGGGTACGTGGAGGCCTCGGTAGTGGCGCCTTTTGAACTTGCCTGTGGTGGGTTCACGGTTCTGAAGTTCCGCTCCAATGAATTGTATGTTTCGGTGTCTCCGTCAACAGTGAGTTATTCACTCCTTGTGAATGCCCCGAAAAGGGTTCAGGTGTACCACCCAGTTAACATATCCATAACTGCAATCAATACTGGTGACGTTTCGGTTCCTACCAATATAACCGTGAAGGTTCCCAGGGGTGTTGCGGTTAAGCCGTCCAAGGGCTTTGTATCAATAGGTAGCCTTATGGTGGCACCCCTTAAGTTATCTCCGGGGAATAATACGACTCTAACCTTACAAGTCATTCCTTACATGGATGGGGTTAGGACATTTGAGATCAAAGCTGTAACATCAATAGGAACTATAAACTCCACGGCAATCGTTCTAAACGTGGGGAGCCATCCCAATAACAGCACTGTAACCGTAACCGAGACGAAAACGGTCACCGAGTCCTGCAACGCCACGTCCAATCTTACAGCAATCACGAAAACCGAGACTCTGACCAGAACATCCACCCGGACATTTACCAAAACTACCACAACCACCTCCAAAGTGCCGTATACTCCTCTGAGTTCCAAGGCCCTCTGGGGTAGTGTTGGCTTTGTCTTGGGTTTCCTTTTCGTTGTAATGCTGGCATGGTACCAGGCCCGTAGGTAGCGGCCACACGCCCCCTCCCCTTTTATTTTCTTTGGCAGATGGGCATAGGGGGTACCGTCTATGGACCTTAATGCCCTGTGGCAGAAAACGGTTGAAACACTAGCTGAGGAGGGCATAATAAGGAGCGACAAGGTGAGGAGGGCTTTTCTCAAGCACCCACGCTACCTTTTCGTGGAAGAGCGCTATCGTGCTTATGCTCACGTTGATGAGCCCCTCCCTATTCCCGCGGGGCAGACGGTAAGCGCGCCCCATATGGTGGCAATAATGCTTGAGCTGACGGAGCTTGAGTCTGGTATGAAGGTTCTTGAGATCGGTACGGGAAGCGGGTGGAACGCCGCTTTAATAGCCGAGATCGTTAAGACCGATGTTTACAGCATCGAGAGAATTCCAGAGCTGGTCGAGTTTGCCAGACGGAACCTCAAGCAGGCAGGAGTTAAGAACGTCCAAGTCTTCCCTGGCGATGGAAGTATGGGCTTCCCGCCGAGGGCACCCTACGACAGGATAATAGTCACCGCGGGGGCGCCGAAGATTCCGGAGCCCCTCGTCGAACAGCTTAACCCCTGCGGGAAGCTGGTAATCCCGGTCGGGGGCTGTCACCCCTGGCAGGACCTCTACATCGTCGAGAAAACCGTGAAAGGCGAGGTCAAAAAGAGGCGCTGGGGGAAAGTTGCATTCGTGCCCCTCATAGGCGAGTACGGCTGGAGGGAGTAGGCTTTTAAGCTCTCAGACAGCCTTTCTTTAAGGTGATAACATGGTCAGGCTCATCTCTTTTGATCTCGAGGGGACGCTCGTTAAATCCGTCTCAGGCTGGGTTGAGCTGCACAAACGCTTTGGAACGTGGGAAAAGGGTATGAAATACGCCGAGCTTTTCTTCTCTGGGAAGATAGGCTACGTTGAGTGGGCTGAGCTGGACGCCTCTCTCTGGAGGGGTCACACGCGGGATGAAATCCTCGAGTGGGCGAACTCAGTTGAGTATATGGACGGCGCAGAGGAGCTGGTGGAGTTTCTCAAACAGAACGGCTTTAAAATATCCATTCTCTCCAGCGGGCTTATGTGCCTCGCCGGGAGGGTAGCGAGGGAGCTCAGCGTCGATTATGTCTTTGCGAACGAGCTGATATTCGACGAGAACGGAGTGATTACGGGAAAAGTTAACCCAGTCGTCGACTTCAAGAGTAAAGGTGCCATTCTGCGCGAGCTGAAGGAGGAGCTGAGGCCGGAATTAACGGTGGCGGTCGGCGACGGCTACAACGACGTAAGTATGTTCCGGGAGGCAGACGTTGCGATAGCAATAAAACCCCACGATGGCGTTGAGGGCGACCACAACGTCGAGAGCCTCCGGGAAGTGGGGGAGATTATAGCCGGCCTCCTGAAGTGACGGGGTCTGGGAAGGGCATGCTCATCACTCGTCAGCAAAGCAAAAGCTCGTCATCCCCCTGTCGGCTCGGTCGGAACCCCCGGTTCACGTTTCCCCGGAGAGGGCAGGCGCCGGGCCGGTGATTAAAGTAAGGAGCAGAAGGTTAAAAAGCCTAACTGAAGCCCGCAACCCTGAGGACGAGCCACCAGAAGACATCGCCCCAGAAATAAGCCATCAGGAAACCGATGAAGAGTGCCGGCGCGAAGGGCATGGCCTTCTTCCTCAAAAAGCTGTTCTCAAGCTTTCCCTCTTCTACCAGTTTTCTGAGTTCCTCAATCTGTTCCTTCGCCAGGCCTTCGGCAGTGGGAGACGCTATTACTCTCCCGCGCTTTGGCTTCAGTATCGATGTGTCAAGCTTTGCAATGGCCCGCTTGAACCTTCCAAAGGCACCCTCCCTGTCCCTCAGTATCTCCCCGTTGAGTTCGTGGATGGTCTCCCCCAGGATGTCCCACTCCTGAAGCCTTTCAACGGGAACTTCCTCCATGAGGACCTCCGTACGAAGGTACTTAACGGTTGAGATGAGAACTTTGAACGTGTAGAGAACCACGAACATCCTCCAAGAGACATTGAAGGCCGTTACTGGGTTGCTGTAAACCAGATACGCCAAACTTAGAATACCTACTGCGTTTCCAATCGCTTTAAACTTTGAGAACACCAGCAGGAGAACGAGACCGAGAACCCAGAGGGTGGCTGAGTTACTGAAGCCGGTTGTGGCTATCGCCTCTTGGATTCCCAGGATACCTATGAGCCAGATCCAGAACTCCGCCGTTATCTTCAGGCCACCTGTAAAGACATCACCAAGCTCGTGGAATTTCCCCCTGATGGCCAGAACCGCGAGTGCGTAGACTAGGATGAAGGGGAAAACCGCAAGGATGCTGTTGAAGAGTATCGCGAGGGAGTACAGGGGCAGGGCCCGGCCGTATGGGGGGATGACGCTTGCTGTCTTCGGTGCAAAGGGCAGGAGCGCCGAAAACGCGGCGAGAACCACAACGTCTCCGCTCGCCCAGGCCCCCAGGTAGTAGAACATTATGCCGAGGATAAAACCCACGACGAGTCCAATAACCCCAGAGAGTGCGAGGAGGGTGTTTCCCCCCTTAAGTCCAAGGTAGGCGTAGTAGAGGATTCCACCTTCCGCGGTGGGGATTATTATTTTATCTATCCACTTTGGGAGGTCCACTTCCCCACCATCCTCCTCCCAGCTGAGGAGCTTCCCGATGAGTGTAAGGGTGGGAAAAGCGTGGTTGTCAAAGATAAAGCCAGTCTTTATGTCGGTGTAGGACGTCAAAACTCCTGCTAACAGGCCGAGAATGAGCGGAACCGTCCACATGATTCCACCTCACAGGTTCTCAAGAAGCTGTCTCCTGACCTGCGTCGTGTAGTTGCTCACTGCTCTGTTAAGGTCGTAAACGCTGTTCATGATTACCTTTACGGCTACTGCTACCAGAATCAGAACCGCCGCCAGCATGAAGAGATACTCGAGCGCCCCCTGTGCCCTTCGCATTTTCTACACCTGATTGGATTTCACCTCAAAGGATTTAAAGTTTCCGTCGGCCTTTTAAGCGGGGATGAGGATTGAAGGGTGGTAAAGATGAGGGTTTACAGACTTCGTGTTCGCGGTGAATATCTGGACTACATAAAGTCTGGTAAGAAGAGGACAGAGGTTCGCGTCGCCTACCCGCAGCTTAAGGGTATAATCCCCGGCGACAAGATAATCTTCAACGACGAGGTTCCCGCGGTGGTTACTGACGTTAAGGCCTACGAGACCTTCCGCCAGGTTCTCCGAGAGGAGCCGATAAAGAGAATCTTCCCAGACGAGCCGGGTTTTGAGAGGGCCGTAAAGCGCCTCCGCAACCTCTATCCAAAGTGGAAGGAGAACCGCTACGGCGTGATCGCAATAAGGTTCAAGCTCGTTGGTGAGAACGGTAAACGGTGATGGTTGTGCGCCATCTCGAGTTCGACGGACGCTATGCAGAGGCAATACTAAGCGGGAAGAAAAGGGCAACGGTGAGGCTCGGCAGGAGGCCAGGATTACACCCCGGCGACGAGGTTCTCATCCACTCCGGTGGCTACGCGCTTGGGAGAGCAGTGGTAGAGATGGTGGAAACCAAAACGGTGGGGGGGCTGACCGGTGAGGATGCCCTCCTCGACGGCTTCTCCACTAGGGATGAGCTTATACAAGCCCTCAAGACCCACTACAAGTACGTCAATGACGACTCCACTGCCCATGTCATCGTTTTCCGCCTTGTTGAGCGCTTTGATAAGCCGGTCATGAGCTCTGACTACGCCTACGAGGGTAACAAACCTGTGGAGATAGCGGAGATGGCATTGGAGCATCTTGACCTCCCCGAAGAGGATAGAAAACTCATCGAGCTGTTCCTCAAAACGGGAAGCCTCAGGAAGGCCTCCTACAGGCTCGGTGGTATGAACAAGAGATATATGATTAGGGACGCCCTCAGGAAGGCCTATGAAGAACTGAAGAGGATGGGCCTTATGGAACCGAGACTTTGAGCGATTCGAGTATGGAAACGGTTTCCGTTCCCTCCACGTTTTTCTTGACGGCCGAAAGGGTAATCGGCATGAGCTTAAAGGTCCCTCCATTTATAGTTCTCCTGAGCTGGGACGCGAACTGATCCATCTCAAACTCATCCCGGAACTCCACCTTCGCTATGAAGTCGTACTCCCCGTAAAGCCAGTATCCTTCGGAGGGGAGCTTTTCCAAAACCTCGTCCCGGACGCCCCAGACGAGGAGTATTGCCTCGATTTTTCCTCACCCCCGTTCCTTTCGTTTCTGGAGCCTCGTGGTGCGATAAAAGCTTTTCCAAGTTTTTTCTATCGCACTGGCAGATTTCCGAAAGACCTTCGGTAGGATTTTGTCATTATGCCGGAGAAGAGGTTTTAACCTTACCCGCCAACTTACGATCAGGTGATTGGAATGAAGGCCGTCTTCTTTGACTTCGTAGGCACACTGATAACCAAGGTCGGGGAGAACATAACCCACCAGAACCTCGTGAGGGAAGTGCTCAGGCGAGCGAATAGGGAGGATTTGGACTACATCAAGGTCTGGGAGGAGTACGAGGGGGAGAGCTCGGCGCTCTTCAAGGAGCTGGCCGGAAAGCCCTACGTTAAAATTCGTGATGTGGATACGGAAGCGATGGGGAAGATCGCGGAGAGGTACGGCTTCTCAGTTCCCGAAGACTTCTGGGATATCAGCCTTGAAATGCACGCCCGCTACGGTGAGCTTTTCCCAGATGCAGTAGAGACGATACGGGCACTCAGAGACCTCGGCCTTCACGTGGGCATTATCACGGATTCAGACAACGACTATATAGAGGCCCATCTAAGGGCACTGGGAATTTACGACCTCTTTGATTCAATAACGACTAGTGAGGATGCGGGCTTCTACAAGCCCCACGGGAGGCCCTTCCTCCTGGCCCTGGATATAGCTGGAATTAAGCCGGGGGAGGCCATTTACGTTGGCGACAACCCTGCTAAAGACTGCATTGGGGCGAAAAACGTCGGCATGCTCAGCGTTCTCCTCGATCCGGATGGTAAAAAACGCAACCTCTGGGGAAATTGTGACTTCGTAGTTTCAAAACTTAGCGGGATCGTTGAAATCGTCGAGGGCTTAATGGAGAAATGAGGGGGTCGGCAACGGCAGGGCTCTTCATCGGCAAAACCTCGCCTAGCGAAATTGTCGTCATCCCCCGGTTTCTCTATTCCTCTGAGTTCCGCTTTCTCATTTGAGTCTCTGGTAAGCGACCCACATGCGCTGAAGGACAGTTATCCATGCTAGGATTCCAACAAGATAAACACCGTAGTTAACGTAGCCGAAGAGGGCAAAGCCGATGAGGATTAACAAACGCTCGGCTCTCTCCGCTATCCCAATGGCAAGCTTTCCCGAACCTGCAAGCTCAGCCCTGCAGCGCTCATAGCTCACCAGGTAGGCGCCCATGAATGTGAGGAACGCTATCCTCCAGCCCGCCAATCCCCCGGCGGCTATGCCAAAGAGCACCGCGCCATCGCTTATCCTGTCTGAGGTGGAGTCCAGGAAGGCCCCGAAGCGGCTCGTCTTCCCCGTCATCCTTGCTAGGGTTCCATCGAGCGCATCTATCAGAGAGCCTATGAGTAGAACCACCGCCGCCCAGAACTGCTCGTTCAGGTAGAAGAGGTACGCGCCCACTAGACTTATGAGAAGCCCGAGGACGGTTATCGTGTTCGGTGTCACCCCAGCTTTTGCAAGGGGTCCCACAATCGCCTCAAGGTAACCTCTGACATTCTCACGATAGTTGTTGAGAACCATTGAGACCACCGGTTAAATCTCGATTACCCGCTTTCCCCGTTCTTGGGGTACTATCCTGAGCCTTGCGTTCTTGAATTCTCTCCTCAGGCCCTCCCTGTTGAGAAGCCTGTCGAGAAAGACGGCCAGAGCCGCGACCTCGCTGTGGGGCTGGTTTCCGACGGCCACGTTGTAGTCTGCCATCTCGTAGACTTCCCTCGGAACCTTTTCGGCCCCGACGACTACTAGGAGGTTTCTTCTAGTTTCCATCTCTTTTATTATCATGGGCAGGGCATCGTCTATGTGAATCCCATACATTGTCAGGTGGGCTATTATCCCTCCCCGTTCTTTCCACTCGCGCAGTATCTTCTTCCAGCTGGGGTTGAACTCTATGGTGAAAGTCCCACCCCACCTTTTCACAACATCCTCCACACTCTCTTTAACGTGCTCATCCTCTTCAGCTGTGATTATGATTTTATCGGCCCCGAAGGCCCTCGCCGTTAAAGCGACGTGCGTCGTTATCCTCTTGTCCCTCTCAGGTCTGTGTCCGAGCCTGAGAACCTCTATCATTGAATCACCCCACGAATATCTTCCAGTAGCGCGTGAAGTTCTCGCTCCATTCCATATCCTTGTAGAACTCGTACAGGGCTTTTACGTTTTGCTCTATTTTCTCCGTGCTGAAGTCCTCAAAGGCCGCGTTTAGTGCGTCGTTGTTTGGCGCCGAGCTGAAGAGGAAAAGGGCATAGAGCCTTTCGTTGGGGTTCATGTCGTTCAGGACTATCATAAACTTAGACCTCAGTTGGGGTTTCAGTCTTGAACTCACTATCCTTATCAATCTGTCCTCTAAGTTTGCCATAAAATCTCCCGTCACGTCGATGTGTGCGTGCCCCTTCAATGTGGTGGGACTCTGGGCGACCAGACGGTAGCCCTTCTCAGTTATCAGCTGATATAGCCTCGGGAAGTAAGGACTCGCGA
>Ga0256829_1001635_pt1 | contig 18015 bp, 21 predicted proteins | sample 131447metaG_FD_185979 | JGI IMG/M metagenome (GOLD analysis project Ga0256829, IMG submission 185979) | Hydrothermal vent microbial communities from Lau Basin, Pacific Ocean - 131-447 | ecosystem: Environmental > Aquatic > Marine > Hydrothermal vents | place: Pacific Ocean: Lau Basin | collected...
CAGGGATTACCATGGCAACAGCTCTACTTTCTCTTGCCCGAGATGAAGCCATTAAAACGCCGTTAGCAATGACAGGGGAGCTCAGTCTAACAGGACAAGTATTGCCCGTGGGGGGGATTCGAGAAAAAGTCATTGCCGCCAAGCGGATTGGTATTAAAGAGCTGATTTTGCCTGATGAAAACCGCAAAGACTTTGAAGAGTTGCCTGACTATTTACAGGAGGGACTGACCGTACATTTTGCCAAACACTTTGATGATGTCGCACGGCTGACCTTCCCAATTCGTGCCAAGTCCCCTGCTCTCAAGCGTTATGATCAAGAGCTCAAAGAAAAAGCACAACTGGATAAAGAGGTGTAAGTCATGAAAAGAGTATTCTTAAGCGTACTAGGATTCATAAGTTATCCCACTCATGCACAAACCCCACTACCTGAACAGCAAGCTTTTCAAGCCTATGCCCAATCACAAAAGCAGGCTTTTCAGCAGTATATTACAGATCAAAAGCAAGCGTTTAAAGCCTATAAGCAAGCCTACAAAACCGCTTTTGAAGAGTACAAAAAGCAGATCCAACAAAACTGGGATACGCCTGAAACCAGTACCCCTAAAAAATGGATTGCTTATGATGATCACTTCAATCAAAAAACTGCCGTGGATTTTAAAACCAATACCGTGACCATTACACGGCTTGTAAAAAACCCAAAAGCACTGAAACAAGCTGAAGCCAAAGTCATGGCTCAGTTTGCCCAGTTGCAAAAGCTAACCTACCAAAAAGCGTATCAATCACAAACCGCCGTCGTCAAAGCGGATCAAACGATTCGTCAAACAGTGGTACCGAGTTTACTTAAAACCACCCCTCCTCCTAAAAAGACGGTGGCTCTGATTTCACACCCTGACCCCAGACGCATTCAACTTAAGGTCGTCAAGATCAAACGACAACCCGCTGTACAGCTTACCTATTCCCTCAAAACAGAGGATATCCAACAAAGAGTGAAGCAGTTTATCCAACCCAGCATCGCATCAGCGCAAAAAGAGCAACTGCCTCCCAGCTTAATTCTAGCGATCATGGAAAATGAAAGTCGCTTCAACCCTATGGCGACCTCACCCATCCCCGCTTTTGGTCTGATGCAAGTGGTGCCCACCTCGGCAGGTAAAGATGCGACCCAATATCTCTTTGGGCAACCTAAATTATTAAGCGCCAGCTATCTTTACACGCCTCATCACAATATCAAAATTGGGAGCGGTTATCTGCATATTCTCTATCACCGCTATTTACGCAAAATCAAAAACCCAACCAGTCGCTTATATTGCACGATTGCCGCTTACAATACGGGGGCGGGAAATGTCGCTAAAGCCTACACAGGAAACTATAACATCAGCAAAGCGGCAGAATTGATCAACCAACAAACCCCTGATCAGGTCTATCGCCACCTCATTCGCCACTTGCCTTATGGAGAAACCAAACGCTACTTAAAAAGAGTAACGGGTTCGATTCGAAAATACCAAACGCTATTTCATGAAAAATTGATCTAAGTTGTTATGACTTAAAAGCGTAAGACATTAAAGAGGTACGAATTTCACTAATGACATCTGGATCAATCATCAACTCTTCTCGAGAGCGCTTCTCAAAGTCACGCATCTCGCTACTGACATAGGCTCCCAGCGATATTTCTGCCACAATCGCATTGGCTAACTTAATCATCGCCACCAGTGCACGCACACGATCATTCTGAATCGTAGAACAGTCATGCGTATGATGCAGCATAATCGCATTCATAAAATCGACAGGTAAATGCCATTTTTTCGCCACCAATACCCCAATAGTGGCATGATCGGAGCCATATTTCTTCTCTTCCGTTTTGATCACAGATTCGGGCATAGATAAGGAATTGGCATAAATTTTTCCATACCCTTCTGGATCTTTAGAAACCAGTACCAGCGCACCGACATTGTGAAAAAGTCCCAACATATAAGCTTCATCACGAGTGACATCATCTACCCAATCTGAAATATCAGCCATACAAAAAGCAACATCCACACTGAAGTCCATGACATCCTTATAAAGCTCATTTTCACCAAATAAGTTTTTCAATGCCGCTGCAACCACTAAGTTATAGATATTTTCTAAACCTAAAAGTGTAACTGCTTCACTAATTGATCTCACTGGCTCAGGCAACTTCATATTCATCACTGGCGAATTGATTGCTTTTAAAACATCGCCCGCCATGACCGTATTCTTTTCAATAATGGATGCGACCGTATTAACATTCGCAAAACGACTTTTTAACTCCTCTTGCAAAAGAAGTACTTCTGAAGGTAACTCAGGCAACTTTACTCCTCGAATAGCCTCCATTGCATTACGCAGTTTATTCTGAACCACTGTCTAATTCCTATTGCTGCTGTTTAAGTAATTGAATGAGTTTTTGCGCGGGAATATAACCAGGAATCACTTTCCCACTATCTAAAATAATAGTAGGCGTTCCATTCACCTGAAAAGCTTGCGCCAATTCAAACTGATTGGCCACTGTATTGTCACAAGTTTCGGGTTGAATCTTACCTTTCATTGCATTATTCATTGCTTCCGCTCGATCTTTAGCACACCAGACAGAAACTGCCTTATCATAAGAACGAGATCCAATACCTGCTCTTGGATAAGAGAGATAACGCACAGTAATACCCGCTGCATTCAGCTTTGGCACTTCTTTATGTAATCTATGACAATAGGGACAATCAATATCAGTAAAAACCGTTATAAAATGCTTTGCCTCACCTTTAGCAGGATAAATAATCATGCTACTTTCAGGCACTTTAGCAAGTGCTGCCTTAACCGCTTTGGCTTTCGCCTGTTCAGTTAAATTGATTCCATTTTTTAAGTCTAAAATTTTACCCATCACCAAATATTGACCATCCCCACTCATATAAACCACCATTGGCCCCAAAGTGACTTGATAGAGATCTTTCAATGGCGTAGGGGAAATTTCAGCTTGCTGTGGATTTTGAATTACTTTTGAAAGCTGAGTCAAAATGGCTTGTTTCACTTCCGAAGAGACCTGATTATCAACCTGAGCCGAAGCCAAAGAAGAAAATAAACTATAAAAACTCAGAAAAAAAATGACAGAGAGACGACGAACGGTTAAGAAATTAAGCATGAAAAAGTCCGGTTATAAAATAAAGAAAGTAAAAATAAATCAAGCACAAATTATAGCATCGCTACCCTCTTGGGTGATGCTGTTGATGTACTTTTTGCAACCTTTCTTGCGCCACATGCGTATAAATTTGGGTCGTTGACAGATCACTGTGTCCCAGTAAAAGCTGAACTGTTCGTAAATCAGCACCATGATTCAAAAGGTGGGTTGCAAAAGCATGTCGAAGGACATGAGGCGACAAGCCTTCTGGCAACCCAGCCTGCTCTGCAAGCACACGAATTCGATGCCAAAGCGTTTGCCGTGTCATAGAGCGACCTAAACGAGAGACAAATAGCGTGCTGACAGGTCGATGCTTAACCAAAGCTGGGCGTGCCTCAGACAAATAACGCTGACACCAGAGCACCGCCACCTCTCCCAAAGGCACAATGCGTTCCTTATTCCCTTTTCCAATCACTTGAACCATCCCTGAAGAGAGACTCAACTGCTCAAACTGTAAGCCCACCAGCTCCGATACCCGCAATCCCGTCGCATACATCACTTCTAAAATCGCACGATCTCTTAACCCTAAGGGAGTATGAATATCTGGCGTATTTAGCAAGGCTTCCACCTGTGCTTCAGTAAGCACTTTAGGCAATCCCTGTGTCAGACGAATCGACTGCAATCTTAAAGTGGGATTCTCCTCAATCAATTCCTGTTGATAAGCCCACAAAAATAGTCGTTTCAAGCTCGAAATCAACCGCATTAAACTGCGATCACCCAGCCCTCCCTGACTTAATTGCAACAAAGCCTCCTGCATCAATGACTCTGAAACAGCACTCAAAGGCACCACATCCACACTGCTCTGCTGTATAGCCAGCTGCTTCCAAAAACGCACCAAATCCCTTTGATAAGCCGCCACCGTATTCTCACTCAATCCCTCCTGAAAGCGCATCACCTGTAAAAACTGTTGGCACGCCTCAGGCAACGGAAAGCGATTCGCTGGTATAGTTAAGAAAACCTCTAAAGATTTCTGCTCATCTTTGGCCGACATAATATTCACAGCTTCACTCAAAATCTTCAGCCAATAATTTTTTAAAAAGTAAATCCTCTAAATTTTGTCTAGAATCTAAAATTGCCATAATATAGACGATATCTCCCTCTATCTTATAAACCACCCTCCAAGGCGAAATAATCAACTCTCGATAAATCGTAATCCCTTCTTTTGCTAACTCTGGTACGACCCTGCCCCTTAAAGGCAAAAAATGACTAGATTGAGCTTTCTCTCTAATTTTTTCAAAGACCCTCTTTGCTGCAATGGTGTTATCTTTTCTAATGTATTCAACAATACTTAAGGAAGTGCTGACTAAATCCCTTGGCTTCTGGGCAAGCCAAATGTTCAGCATCAAGGCATATTTTCGCAGGCGTATGTCGATACGGTAAGAAAAGATAACGCAGAGGCTGGACATTTGACTTAGCCCCCTTCGGGCGTGGCTTTAAGGGGGCAGCTTCGTTGTTGGACTTTTTGACAAGGGCGAGCCATTGCCTGCAAAGCCCGTCTAGAATCTGCCCCCTTAAAGCCACGCAGAAGCTCAAGAGATTTAGTCATCACTTCCTTAAAAGATCATTTTTTGCACTTAAAGTCCACTTAATCTTATAAGCATTCATCATTTATCTAAAAGTGCTTCCACGGCATCAAATACCTCATCTTCAGAGTAGACTTTGCCCGCTTTAATATCTTTCTCTGCCAATGTTAGCAATCTCATCATCGCAAGCGCATTTTTCATCTCTTCATAACTTTGAGGATCTTGAATCACCGCTTTGGCCTCACCATTTTGTGTAATAATCATCGGCCGATGCGTTTCATTTATATATTTCAAAACATCTGCAGCTCGACTCTTCAAATAAGTAACTGGTTTGATATCATTAGCTAATTGCATACCCCCTCCTTCGGTCTTTATATTGTACTTAATTCAGACCGACCTTGAACCCCATTCATAAAAAAACCCCCGAATACACTGTATTCGAGGGTTTTATTGTATCGAAGAAAAAGATAAACTTATTTGATCTTTTCTTTAATACGCGCTGCACGGCCAGATAGACCACGAAGATAGTAAAGCTTCGCACGACGCACATCACCACGACGCTTCACTTCGATGCTATCGACCAATGGGCTGTAAGTTTGGAAAGTACGCTCAACGCCTACACCGTGAGAAATCTTACGCACCACGAAGTTTGAGTTCAAACCACGGTTTTTCTTAGCGATGACAACGCCTTCAAATGCCTGTAAACGCTCGTTTTTACCTTCTTTTACTTTTACCTGAACCACAACGGTATCACCAGGGTTAAACTCTGGTAAATCTTTGTTCATCTGTTCAGCTTCAATCTGCTTGATGATATCGCTCATCTTTAAGCACTCCATTCTAAAGTGTAGCCTTTTGCTACCATTATTTTATCCAACGATTCACGCTCGTCTGCGCCAGAGGTTGGACCCAAGTTGTCAGTCTTTCGACTTTTTTGACCTCTCCAACCATTGTTGGTAAAGATCAGAACGCCGTTGTTGCGTTCTTAAAACTTTTTGTTCGGTTCGCCAAGCATCAATTTTGGCATGGTTTCCTTCTAGCAGCACCTTGGGGACAGGCAACCCATCGACTACCTCTGGGCGAGTATAGTGTGGACAATCCAACAGCCCATCACTAAACGAATCCTGCTCAGCCGACTGCTGATGCCCTAATGCACCTGGCAGCAGACGAATCACCGCATCCATTAACATCATGGCGGGCAACTCTCCTCCGCTGACAACAAAGTCGCCAATGGCGATCTCCTCATCGACATAGCGCTCAATAAAACGCTCGTCTACCCCTTCATAACGCCCACAAACTAAAGTGAGTTGCGGAAGCTTGGCCAATTCTTCAACCCGTTTCTGAGTTAAAGGTTGACCTTGAGGAGAAAGGTAAATCACATGAGGCTTCACCTCTGGAGACGCTTTCTGCACCCTATCTGTAATGAACTCAATGCTTTGCTTCATCGGTTCATACATCATCACCATGCCAGGGCCACCGCCATAAGGACGATCATCCACTGTTTGGTGTCGATCTTGCGTAAATTGCCGTGGATTACACGCATGAAACTGCGTCAACCCTCGTTTAAATGCACGACCCGTCACACCCTGGTCGGTAATCGCTGAAAACGACTCTGGAAAGAGCGTGACCACATCAAACCGTAAAGGTTGCTGTGCTTCACTCACTATTCAGACACCTCATCCTCAAGCGACCAGTCCACAACAATGCGTTTATTGTCTAAATCCACCGACTGAATATAGTGTTCATCCACAAAAGGAATCAACACCTGTTCACCCGCTTCATTTTCAATGCGTAACACATCGTGCGCGCCTGTCTCCAGCAGATTCACCACCTGACCAATAGGCTGCTGCGCTAAATTTTCAACTTGACAACCAATCAAGTCCACCCAGTAGTAAGTATCCTGCAAAGGTTGCATTTGAGATTTTTCAATCCAAATTTTGCACCCCATCAACTGGCGTGCAACATCTCGATCATCAATCTCTTCAAACTTGACAATGACGCTCTTGCCTTGCAATAACTTACCATCTTCAATTTGGACTTGACGCCATGTCCCTTTGCACTCTAACCACCAAGGGGCATAGCTTAAAATATTTTCTCTAGGATCCGTATGGGAGAAAACCTTCACCCATCCCTGAACCCCATAGATGCCATTGATTTCACCCAGCAAAATTTTATCGCTAGCAACCTGATTTTCTGACATCTATAAAGTTTCCTATTGTGGTTTAAGCTTCCGCTTTTTTAGCTTGCTTAACCAATGTTTTCACACGAGGGCTCACTTGTGCACCCTTCGCAGTCCACTCTTCTACCTTCGCCAAATCAAGACGCAGGCGTTCTTCATTTCCACGAGCTGTTGGATTGAAGAATCCTAGTTGCTCGATGAATTTACTGGTAGCCGCACGGCGGCTGTCAGAAACGACGATTTTATAAAAAGGGTTCTTTTTGGCACCACCACGGGCTAAACGAATAACGACCATTGTTTTCTCCTATTGTCTGATCGGCGAAGGCAGGAAATCCTGACCCACTAATTCTTCTACGGAAATCAACGGGTTAAACAACAACCTATTTTGATTTCGCACCTAATTTCTCATGCACCAAAAGCAAGAAAGCGGGGATTATACTCAATCTCCGCTCTTTTTTCTAGCTTAATATGTTGAATATGGATGATTTACTTCATTCCAGGTGGCAACATACCACCTAACCCTCCCAAACCACCAGCGCCCCCCATGCCACCAGGTAGTTTGCCAGCTAAACCTCGCATCATATTTTTCATGCCGCCTTTTTTCATCTTCTTCATCATCTTTTGCATCTGGGTAAACTGCTTCATCAACTTATTGATATCTTGCACTTTTGTCCCCGATCCCATGGCAATGCGTTTTTTACGAGAGCCTTTAATAATGGCAGGATGACGACGCTCTTGAGGGGTCATTGATTGAATAATCGCTTGCAGTTTTTTAAACTCTTTTTCAGCTGCCTCTCCACTGATCTGCTCTTTAATTTGACCCATGCCTGGCAGTTTACCCATTAAACCACCAACACCACCCATATTCTGAATCTGCTGCAACTGTTCTAAAAAATCCTCCAAGTCAAACTGACCTGTTTTTTGTACTTTTTGAGCAAACTTCTTGGCTTTTTTCTGGTCAATTTTGGCTTCAGCTTCTTCAATCAAGCTGAGTACATCGCCCATTCCCAAAATACGGCCTGCCATACGATCAGGGTGGAAAGGCTCCAAAGCGTCAACCTTTTCCCCAGCCCCGATAAACTTAATCGGCTTACCTGTGATTTCACGAATCGAGAGTGCTGCCCCACCTCGCGCATCCCCATCGGTCTTCGTCAGAACGACCCCTGTTAAGGGTAAAGCTTCATGAAAAGCTTTAGCGGTATTAGCGGCATCCTGTCCTGTCATCGCATCGACCACAAACAGCGTCTCAATTGGCTTTACCGCCTCGTTGAGGGCTTTGATCTCCTGCATCATCTCTTCATCAATATGCAGACGACCCGCCGTATCGACAATCAGCACATCATCAAAGCGTTTACGCGCCTCCTGTTTAGCACGATTGACAATATCGACAGGATTCTCATCTGCAGAAGAAGGGAAGAAATCCACACCCACCTGTTCAGCCAAAGTCTCCAACTGCTGAATCGCCGCTGGACGATAGACATCCGCAGACACCACCATCACTTTTTTCTTTTCTCGTTCTTTAAGGTATTTCGCCAGTTTCGCTGCAGTCGTGGTTTTACCCGCCCCTTGCAGACCTGCCATCATAATCACAGCAGGCGGCTCGACATTAAAGTTGAGCCCTTCGTTCTCGCTCCCCATGGTTTGAGCAAGCTCTTCTCGCACAATCTTAATAAATGCTTGCCCTGGATTAAGGCTGGTACTGACTTCCTGACCAATCGCCCTTTGTTGCACCCTTTCAATAAAAGATTTCACCACCGGCAAGGCCACATCCGCCTCGAGTAAGGCACGACGGACATCACGAAGTGCTTCTTTGATATTGCTTTCTGTTAAACGGCCTTGACCTGTTATACTTTTAAATGTCTTATTTAGTCGTTCTGATAAATTGTCGAACATATAAAATCCCTTTCCTGTAATCGACTTCTATAATAGAATAATCGTATTATAAACTGGTCGAGAGATGACATGCCCCTAATTTTCACTACCCTAGCCAGCCTACTCTATCTATACGGCTTTGGTCGTCTCTGGCGCACCATCACCCATCCAGAAAAACCCTTATCTAGCCAAGTGCTCACTTGGATTATTACCTTTGCTGTCCTTGCTCACGGGATGGCACTCAGCCAACAGATTATTATTGGCGATCAACTCAATCTCCATTTAGGTGCGATTCTCTCGCTCATTGGCTGGTTAGCCGTAGCGGTGATGCTACTCATCAATTTAAAACAACCCATCATGATCTTAGGACTGTTTGTTTTTCCACTCTCGGCCATTTTTGCACTCAGTTCCTTATTGATAAATTATGAACATCTGATTCCAGTACGACTTGGTAGCCATGTGCTACTCTCTATTGCGGCTTATAGCCTACTCACCCTTGCCACCGCACAAGCTATCCTTTACTCCATTCAGGAAAAACGCTTTAAGCAGAAAAAAGTAGGGGCTATTTTAAATATCCTCCCCCCTTTGCAGGTCATGGAAAAAGTACTGATCAAACTTGTGATCGCAGGTTATGCGCTTCTGACACTGGCGCTATTGAGCGGAGCCCTCTTTGTGAATAATCTCTTTGCACAGCATCTCGTTCATAAAACCTTCTTTGCCATCATTGCCTGGCTGATTTACACCCTTTTCCTATGGGGGCACTTTCAACGAGGTTGGCGAGGGCAAAAAGCGGCTAAATATATCATTTGGGCTTATGTACTCCTCAGCCTAAGCTATATTGGTACCAATTTCATTCTCATGTTCATTTACGGTTAAGGACTTCCCTTTGGATAACGCTTCACTAACCACCCTATTTTTAATTCTCCTTTTTCTTCTCTTTCTATCAGCGCTCTTTTCCAGTTCAGAAACGGGCATGATGGCGCTCAACAAATACCGTCTTCGCCATCGTGTCAAAGAAGGCGATAAAGCCGCCAAACGGGTTGAAAAACTCCTAGAAAAACCAGATCGATTATTAGGCGTTATCCTCTTAGGCAACAACTTTGTCAATATCTTCGCTTCATCCATCGCCACGATCATTGCGATGCATATTTGGGGGGAAGCGGGCATTGCCTTAGCTGCGGGGATTCTCACATTGGTTGTCCTCATTTTTTCAGAAGTTGCCCCCAAAACCTTAGCGGCACTCTACCCCGAAAAAATCGCCTATCCTGCCGCCTTCTTTCTCACGCCACTCCTTAAACTTTTCAGCCCTATTGTTTGGGGCGTCAACTTTGTTGCCAACGGTTTTTTACGATTATTTGGCGTCAAAGTAGGACAACACCAAGCGGATGAAGCCTTGAGCCATGAAGAGCTACAAACCCTGATTGATGAAGCCACAGGACAGCTTCCAAAGCAGTATCGAGAAATGCTTAAAAGCATTCTGAACCTCGAAACCGTGACCGTAGAAGATGTGATGATTCCCAAGCAAGATATTTTCGCTATCGATGTCGATCAATCGATGAAAGAGATCATGAAAACCCTTTCTCGTTCTCACTACACCCGCATCCCGCTCTATCGAGGTTCCCTTGACGATGAGCTGATTGGCATCTTAAATATGCGCAAAATCGTCCCCCTCCTACTCAAAGGGGAAAATGAAATTCGCCTGAAAGACATCATTAAACTGGCTCGCCCTCCCTATTTCATTCCTGAAGTCACCACCTTAAGCATGCAGCTAGGTAACTTTAAAAAATATCGTCGCCGTATGGCATTGATTGTAGATGAATACGGTGACTTACAAGGCCTAGTCACCATGGAAGACCTGCTAGAAGAAATAGTCGGCAAGCTCTCCACCGAAGTACAAAGCAATCCTGAAGAAAATGTTACCTTAAATGAAGATGGCAGCATGCTGATTGATGCGGGTGAATTTATCCGTGATCTCAATAAAAACTACCAACTCAATTTACCAACAAATGGCCCTAAAACCTTGAACGGGTTGATACAAGAAGAACTGGAAACCCTGCCTAATGAAGGCACCTGTATTAAAGTTGGCAACGATGTATTAGAAGTGGTTAAATCCAACCCTAATGCCATAGAAACCGTTAAACTCATTCCCCTCCCCCAAAATAAGGATGCCTCAAATGACTGATCGCCATCTCTTTGAAAACGAAACCGAATGGCAAACGCTCAAACAAGGCTTAGTTCAACTCGCCAAACAAGAAGTGCTCTCTCGCTTTGAACATGTCACCAGCCAAAGAAAAGCCGATGGCTCAGTGGTGACCGAAGCGGATCTGCAGATGCAACAGAAAACCCAAACCTTTCTACAACAACACTGGCCACAGTTTGATTTTTTAGGTGAAGAATCAACCGAAGCGGAACAGAATTGCTCACTCCACCATGAACAAGGCTGCTGGATTCTCGACCCTGTGGACGGCACCAATAACTTTGCCAATGGCATCCCTTTCTACTCCGTCTCTTTAGCCCTCGTCGTCAAAGGTGAAATTGTACTAGGCCTCATCTATGATCCCAGCCGTAATGAACTCTTTGCCGCAAGAAAAGGGATGGGAGCCACTTTAAATGATTATGCCTTGACCGTTCCCAACCATCAAGTTGAACTCAAACACAGTATTGCCATTATCGACTTCAAACGCCTTAAAGCATCCCTTGCCAGCCAACTGGTTTCACATCCTCCTTACGCCTCCCAACGAAGCTATGGCTCGGTTGCCCTCGATTGGTGCTGGATTGCCGCAGGCAGAGGACAACTCTACTGCCACGGCTCGCAACACCTCTGGGACTATGCAGCAGGCTGGCTCATCCTACAAGAAGCAGGCGGATACAGTAGCACGCTAGAAGGTGAACCTGTTTATATTCAACAAGTGGTCAAACGCAGTGCCATCGCCGCTACCACAGCAAAACTCTTTCAAAAATGGCAAACCTACCTACAAAACCATTCCACTTAAGGTTGTCTTAAGCTTTAAACAATAAACTCGTACTAACAACTAATATTAAAGGTGAAATTTATGACTCACAATACCCCCAAACAATATGGAGCCGTTGCCCGCGCTTTACACTGGTGGAGTGCCGCCCTGTTTTTTATTCTTTTCTTTCTGGGACTCTATATGAGTGATCTAGATGATAAAGACCCCTCTCGAAGCACCCTTGTTCAACTCCATATCTCACTTGGTATTTTAATTTTAGGCTTCACCTTAGTGCGTATTTACTGGAAAATCAAAGAAATCCAACCTTCTCCACCGACAACAATGACCCCATTACAAATCAAACTCGCCAAATCCATGTATGGCATTCTCTATCTACTCCTGCTTACCATCCCCATAGCTGGTTATGTCATTGTCACCGCAGATGGACACACTCCCAGCTTTTTTGGACTCTTTGACCTCCCCAATTTCATCAGCAAAAATGAAGCGCTAGGAGACCTTGCAGAAGACAGTCATGAATTCCTCGCGTATACTGCCATCACACTGGTCGGCGGTCATATCCTCATGGCACTGAAACACCACTTCATTGATAAAGACGAAGCCCTACTGCAAATGCTGGGAAAAGTTGAAGAGAAGTAAGGAAACAAATGAAAAATGCCAGAATTCCCAGTCCTGAAACACCAAATAAGCTATCAGGACTGGGAATTCTGGCATTTTTGAATTAGAAGAGAGCTTTGCACGAGATGGTTACACGGATAAAAAAGGCTAAAATTCCCCGTCTCTTCGTTGGAAAACTTGGCAATAGCTAGCGCCTCGATTCGAGAAATTTTATCTCTTTTTTCTCTCGTGTCCCACTCGTGCAAAGCTCTCTAGAACTAAAACTTCTGGAGAGAGTTTAAACCTCAGAAAACAGCATATGATAAGGGCGTTCTATCTGCTGCATCAACTGCGGTACGCTGAAAGTGCGCACCAGCTCAATAAATCGTTGTCCCGTAAAGTAAACCTGAACCGTCGGTAAACTCAATACCCCTTTTTGTGAACAGATATCCGTCGTCTCATGACAGTCCACATACACCATCGCCATCTTCGGAAACTGCTCAGCAACCGCCTCTTCCAGCTTAGGCTTAATCGCATGACACACATGACACTCACGCCCGCCAAACAGCACTAAAACGGCTTCCTGCTTCCGCACCACATTATCCAATTGATTTAAATCACTGATTAACTTCATCTTAAGGAATTGACACACTAATTGTTTGAGCTGGTGCATTTCCTCCAGTACTCACCGTTACCGTTGCCGTGTCCCCTGAAGCTCCACCAGACACACCAATATGTAAAGTACACACCCCATTTACATTTGCTCTATTGGTGCCAGTTTCAGAACAATTTCCAGCAGAGACAACTAAATTTCCCGTATTCGTCTCATAAGTCACTGAGGGTGAAACATTAACAAAAGGAAGAGGAATCAATGATGCATCAATCACTCTAAATGAAATATTAGATGACGCTGCGATAGTGGTTACCCCAGAATCATTAAGCAATTGCCAATCTGCTAAAGCACTAAAACATACTCGGTTATCCACTGTAGTCGCCCCTGTTTCTGAACTTTCAGCCACCACCCAAACCTGTGCAGAACCCGCAGGTGCAGCCGTTGCTCGTGTATCAATTGTGGGATCACTATAACAGCCCGTTAGAATATGTGTTTGATCCGCTGGATATTGTAAAAATATTCTAGCCCGTCCATCTTTTGTAATGGCTTGACCAAACACAGTGGTAGGAGAAGCTTGTGTTTCATCATACCCATAAATTTGCGCACCCAACTCAGATGCTCCGACAACATAAGTCAAATTTGAAGTTGTATTTTTATAAGCCTTATTCGTCGTAAGCGTATTGACTGTAAACGATGAGACAAAACGACTTTTATCTTCTGATTGTGCATTTAATAGTAATACTCTATCATTCGTCTGCAACTTTCGCGTCGTATTATTTCGTGTAATCGTTGCTGAACCAAAATCACTATTTGTATTATCTGTCACCACCGCACTTCCTTGAGCAATAGCAGCATTACCATTTGCATTAGTCGTAATATTTACAGCAAACCCTGTTGCAGAATTGTTACTAACAATGACACTATCCAAAACCCCCAAATTAATCACCGTTCCATCAGGCACGGCATTCCCATACCGATCCGTCACAAATACTGTTCCATTTCGACGGTATACCCCAGTTCCCATATCCGTCACGGCATTTGTTACAGGGTACGATAAGGTGATAGACTTTGGAGGTCCAGAAGAGATAGAAATTTGAGGAATCACACTCACCACAGCTGGGGAATAAGATGTGCCTGTCGCACTCAGTGCTTCTGCTTCCAACTCAACCACCCCTGGCAATGTCCCTGCTTGAAAATTAACAGTTGCCACACCATTTGTTGTACGGATTGCAATTTCACCTGTTGCATCAGAATTCACCACAGCACCAGAAGCATCTGTACCTGAAATTCGCTCTCCACCATTTGGACGCGATTTAAACCGAACTTTTAAATTATTTATCCCTGAATTAGCATCTTTCACTAAATCTCCTGCAGCAGTCTTTACAGTCAACACCACAGAAGTACTATCATTCTTACCCACACCTTTCACATAAACATGAGGGTTAGCAACCGAAAACTCAATATTAGAAGGATCAGGACTGGCCTGAGAGCCAATAGTCAATGAGGTCTGTAACCCTGGATATTCAATAGTAGAAACTGTTACAGCACCAGGTGTACTTGGTGTCTGATAGGTGAAAGATGCTCTTCCCAAAGTTGTTGTGGATGGATTCGTCGAAGTAATCGTTCCATCGGACACTTGCAAGGAAACAGGTGTCCCATCCGCTACAATATTTTGGTTTGCATCCAATAGTAAAACCGTCACCGTGCTAGTAGAAGACCCATCTGCAGGCAATGCTGACGGAGTCGCAGTGATAGAAGAATGATTCACATCTGGAGAACCAGGTAAAAAGCTGACGGTTGAAAGAGCATTGACTCCGTCTGATTCAGCGGTGATCGTCGCTTTTGCCGTCTGTGTCGTACTTTGCAAATAGATCCTCGCCTGACCATTTGCATCACTGGTAACAGACAAGCTCGTTTGCCCTACTGGAAAATTTTGTCCATCAGAAGATAAAATCCCTGCTGTAGTGGAAACGGTAACCGTCACACCACCCAAAGGAGTTGTATTATTTCCGCTAGCACCCGCTTCATAAGTGACTAAATCAATGGCGACCTTACTGGAGCCATCCGCTGTTATTTGTGTGGCCGTTGGCGTTAAGCTGATCGCACCAATTTTTTTCCCTACAGTAGAGGTGCTATCAGCTGTAATCGCTACACTTTGGCTCGCCAAATATCCACCAGCAAAAGCAGTCACGGTCGCCTTCCCATCTGCACTACCGGGATAAAGTTGAATTTTTGCCTGCCCAGACCCATCAGTTTTAACCTCTTTTCTGGTTACCGTACTTGAAGCAGAAAAACTCCCTAAATTGGTTTCAAAAGTGACCGTCGCTCCAGAAAGCGGCCGAGCTTCAGACTGCTTCAACGAAGCTGTTAAAACAGCATACTGAGAAGTGCCAATTTGAATACTATTTGATGAGGATGATAGGCTGATTTGTGTTGTTAACCCACTGGTATCTTCACCTGCTCCACCGCAGGCAGCCAATGCCATCGTTAAGAACAATAAAAAGCTACGATACCATAATTGTAATTTCATCACGCCTACCTTTCCTTAAATTTATCTAAACTACCAACGATATTGCCCGCCAATATAGGCAAATGCTGTTAAAAATGCATTTTCCTGAAATTTCTTTAATCCAGTTTCTTCAAAACGCACTGGCAAAGGATATTTCTTTAAATTATTTTTTATCTCTGTTGATGTCAATAATTGTACATCAATATTGTCATTAAGCAATTGTAATGCCGATTCCAACTTAAAACTGTTCGCTCCACCTGCAAATTTACCTTTTTTCATTCTTTGTTTAATGACAAAGGTATCAATTTGATAATCTTCCGCCAATTTGGCAAAAGTCTTTTGAAAATATCTCAGCTCACTACGGTCGTCGGGATCTTTACACTGAATTCGTCGTACTCGGCACTCGGGAAGATGAAAAATTTCATCTTCAAACAAGACTAGGCTAATAATGGCATCATTCCCTATCAATTCTACACCACATACTTTCATGATTTGATATCCACAATCGTCGCTTCAAATTGAATGGTTTGCCCTGAAAGTGGATGATTAAAGTCCACTGTGACTTCATCGCCTTCAATATCCACAATCCAACCTGGAATTTCACTGCCATCTGGCCCTTCAAAGCCGATAACCATCTTTTCTTTCACCTCCATTTCTGGTGGAAATTCGTTACGACTCAAAGTATGAATATTCGCAGGGTCTGGCTCTCCAAAAGCCCCTTCTGGAGGAATGACAAAAGTACCTGTGGTGCCGATTTCTAGTCCAATCAACAACTCTTCAAGCTTATTGAGCATCTGCCCTTCTCCAAGCGTAAAGGTAAAAGTCTCATTACCTTCGGTTTCATCCACTAAAGTGCCATCCATTAAGGTCAACTTATATCGAATCTCAACCGTGCTATCTTCTTGAACCAACTTAGGCAAAGCTGCCTCAATCATCTCGTCAGTCACCCCTTCCATTAGCTCATCCACCAGTTGTTCTGTCTCCTGTTCGATTGCTTGTTCTTGCTCTGCACTCAATTTATCACTCATTTTGTTTCCTTTTTGGTTTGTTTCTTTGGCGTGGCCTTTTTAGTTGGCTTTTCAACATAAATTTTGACTTGGTCACGCCCTGATTTTTTAGCAACATAGAGTGCCTCATCGGCACACTTCATCACCTCTTCTGGCGTTTTGGCATCTTGCCGATCAGCCACACCGATACTGATGGTAATTTTTTGCTGGACTGTTTTTCCATCCTGCTGAAAGCGTAAAAGGGTGCTCGCCATCAGTTCACAGAGTTGCTGCAAATAAGGTAAGGCCTCTTCTGCCGTCTTTCTGGGAAAAAGAACGGTAAACTCCTCACCTCCATAACGATAGACACGCCCACCGCCTTTAATGTGTGATAAAACCTCGGCCACTTGTCGCAGTGCCAAATCCCCAATATCGTGCCCGAAAGTATCATTAAATTTCTTGAAGTGGTCAATATCGACCATCGCAATTGCATATTTTCGCCCTAACCCATCGAATGACTCCAATAAAGCCCGTCGACCGTTTAACCCCGTCAGTTCATCATTATAAGCAATAAAGTGCGCATCAAAAATCATTGACAATAACAGCAAACCCGCCGAAACAGTCAACATCCAATCAAACACCAATGTTTGAGAATAGGCATTTAAACCATAAAGAATCAAGAGGTAAACCACGACTAAGGTGGAGTCAATAACCTTTGGCGTTTTCAATAAACCCAATCGTACAATTAAAATGGCTAGAACGCCTAGCGCAACCAAGGCACTAACCCTAGGGAGCTGTAACCAGAAGTCTCGATCAGATGAAACGGGCAAGCTTACCCATCGTGCCCACTCAAAGCTAAGTAACTGCACCGCCCACTGCAAGCCGTATGCAGGCAAAACCAACAAAAACAGACTTAATAACAGATAAGGGGCATTTTTCACCCCTCTTTCAGGCATCAATGCCCACAACAACCAAATGAGCGGTAGCCAAAGCGTAAAAAGAGGAAAGAACAGGGGCGACGCATGACCAAATTGATGACCTGGGAAGATAAAATCCATCCCAACCCCTGCCATCAATAGGGTTGCGAAGAACATTAAAGGCTGAATGCGATTTAAATAGAAGCTAATGAAAATCCCCAGTCCCGATAGAACAACGGGGGCATAGTGAACCAGTCTCTGCCAATCGACTGGCCATTCCATTAGATGCTGACTTTCCCACAGCCCTAAAATGGCCAGCGGGAAAAGCCAAAAAAAATGTTTAAACTGCAAATCACAACCTTCTTATGGATACTAGACCCATCAAACAGTATTCACTGAGAGCTTTACACGAGTGGAACACCCTTTTTTATCCGTGTAGCCATCTCGTGCAAAGCCCTCCACTAATAGTTTCCAAAAATGGAGAAAGGACGCTTTTCTCGAGGCACGCAGTGAATCTTCCACTGTAATTGCAAATCACACCCTTTAGCTACGCACGCCAAGTCACTTTTGGGTAGTTCAGACTGTGCACCAAAGGCTTGGCCTTCAATATTATAGCCCTCAGGACAGACATCTTCTGCCTTATGACGCATCCGACGATAATCAAAATTGGTCGGT
>Ga0256829_1001636_pt1 | contig 18014 bp, 28 predicted proteins | sample 131447metaG_FD_185979 | JGI IMG/M metagenome (GOLD analysis project Ga0256829, IMG submission 185979) | Hydrothermal vent microbial communities from Lau Basin, Pacific Ocean - 131-447 | ecosystem: Environmental > Aquatic > Marine > Hydrothermal vents | place: Pacific Ocean: Lau Basin | collected...
CCCCGTTGTATTGGGAGCAAATGCTCAATGATTTTAAATTGCGCTTTTGTAATTTCCATAGGCGCTGATTTTATCAAATTTAGTGTGAACAGGCCCTAGGTAAACGTCATCTCCGCGAAAGCGGGGACCTCGTCCGGCGTGCTGCCAAATTCAGGAGGTTCCCGCTTTAGCGGGAATGACGGGATACTCTGAAAAGAGTCTGAAACCTAGCCACGCTCGGTCGCAGATTCCAACAGTTCCCGATAACGACCACGGCAGTGCTCCCACCGAAAACGATCAACCGACGGGGCAACCGAACCTCTCTCTGCCTTAGCCAATTGCACCAGCTGCTCGACCGCTTCTTCATCTCCGTCGTAGAGATACTCTCTGCCAAACAAACAAGGGTAGGACTGCTCGTTAGGCAATACCGGCACGGCACCGCAAGCAACGGCTTCCAGAACGGATAGCCCCTGAAATTCGTGATGGGATGTGGAAAGAATAACGTCTGATTGCAGCAGCCAATTCAGGTAGACCTTTCGCGATTCGGCAAAGCCAAACTGCACCATACGATGGCAAAACAGAGATTCGATCTGGTCAAACTCTTTTGGGCGCTGTCGAAATGCCTGTCCCAGCAGGCACAGCTGATAGTCGATGCCTCTGAACTCCAAACTCTGCAAGATACTGAGTAGTCGCTCCGGTCCTTTATCGTATTCCCAGCGAGCTGCCCAAGTGATCTGAAGCGCCGATTTTTGTCTTTTGGCGGAATGCGACGGCACGTCATGCGCCAGAGGCACTGGCAGTACTTCGCTGTTGCTCTCAAGGCGTTCCACGATTCCGGCAGGGACATGGTCGGGTAGTTTTTTCAGCAGTTGCTTGGCACCGTCGAGAAAGGTCGTGCGGTTGTACTCGGTATTGAACAACAGTCGGTCAGCGCACAGGGCGGTGTAGATACTCTGCAGTTGGGGTTCTACAGGACTGTGGGTCTGATACTGCGAGCGGGGATAGGCAAATTGATTCTCGTGGAAGTATACCAGGGTAGGGATTTGGCCCAGTGCGGGAACCATGCCCCGCAGCGAAGACAGATCCACCATGGATGTCGCCAGTATAAGGTCCCAGTGCTGTTCCAGAAGTTCACGTTTGTTCCCCATGGCCCAGGTAAGGCTGTTACCACGCAAGCGCCAGCTGAAATGGCGATCGGGAAGAGTCAGTATCTCCCAGTGGTACTCGGGAAACTGTCCGACCAGCCCTTCAATCCAGTATTGATGAGAGACGGCGTTATAGGCTGACAACAACAGAATACGCATCGGGGTAACCCAGGGAAATGGGGAACTATACCGGAAAGTGGCGGCAGAAAGAGAAACTAATGAGGGCAGAAAGCCCTCATCCGAGGGATGATACTGTGAGCCGAGTGTTGCAGCTCAGCTATGGATTGCGCGAATTTTACTCTGCGACGGCTTCGGTCGGCAGAACTTCGACAATCTCTAGGCCCAGAACACAGGTGTCGTTAGGCGCGCTTTCCACGCGATTTACTTGGGTGCGAGCATTGAGCATCGGGGTCAGGCCAACCGGTGGCATGATGCAGATGTTCAGCTCAATGCCGGCGGGCAGAACGCGATCAATTTCCACGGACATGCCACCACCGCTGAGGTCCAGGCATTTTCCAGTGATTTCTTCACCGCTGTCGGGCAGGGTAATGGTCACAGGAGAGCCGATTTGCATACGGTGGAAGTTGCGCTTTTCGCTGTATTCGCGACTGGCTAGATTCATCGTGTAGTCCCTATATTGATGTTTTTGATCATTATCTTGGTACAGGGTCGGTCAGTTTTACAGACGAACGTAAACGTGCGACAAAAGCCCGCTCAAAATTGTGCGAACTTTGAGCGAATTTACCCCAAAAAAAGCCCTCTGAACAGCTTGTACATTGATTTTTATAGGAGTACTGTTGATTGGCTTGCTGGCGCTATTTTCGCTGTCGCCCAAGCTATCAGAATAACGAATCCTTCCTAATTGTCTGCGTCTGTCTGGAGTTTTTGGTTAATGCCAGAAATAAGTCGGAAATTGCTGGTTGTCGACGACGACACCATTGTCCGTCAGAGTGTGGTTGCCTACCTCGAAGATTCCGGATTTGACATCATCGAAGCCGAACAAGGCCAACAGGGCCTGTCTCTCTACAATCAACACAAGCCTGACCTGGTGCTCACTGATCTGAAAATGCCGGATATGGACGGCTTGCAGCTGCTTTCGGAGATCAACAAAGAGCCAGAAGAAACCCCGGTTATCGTTATTTCCGGAGTTGGCGTTATGGGCGATGTGGTAGAGGCCCTGAGATTGGGCGCGGCGGACTATATGATCAAACCGTTGGTGGATATGGAAGTTCTGGTCCACGCGGTCAACAAGAGCCTGGAGCGGGTAGATCTGCGCTGCCAGAATGAGCAGTATCGCGACGAGCTGGAAGAGACCAATCTGCAGCTGCGAGATCACCTCATGACTCTGCAGCGTGATCAGCAAGCGGGGCGCCAGGTCCAGCAGCAGTTACTGCCGCAGTCTCCCTTTGTGTTAGATGACTACTCCTTGGAGCACCGGGTGATTCCCTCGCTGTTCCTCAGCGGCGATTTCATTGATATTGCCACCATCGGTGAGCGCTACCTGGTGTTCTACCTGGCCGATGTCTCTGGGCATGGCTCATCTTCTGCGTTCGCTACCGTATGGCTTAAGTACGTGGCGCGAGAGCTGGAGAGCGAATACCTCTCATTTGTTGCCGAGGACTCGGAGCGCGCCGTTGAAAACCGTTTCCTGGAACGGGTCAATCGAGCGTTGATGGATTCAAATCTCGAGCACCATCTGACCTGTTTTACCGGAGTTGTGGATACCCTCGAAAACAAGCTCTTCTACTCAATTGCCGGTCATTTACCATTGCCGGTACTGATACAAGACGGAAATGCCCGATATCTGGAGGGTAAAGGCCGACCTTTGGGTATTTTCCCGGACCAAACATGGGAGTATTATGAGACGGATTTCCCAAAAGGCTCATCATTAGTAGGCTTTTCGGATGGAATATTGGAAATCATGCCCGCAACGGATCTGCTGGACAAAGAAGCGCTATTGCTACAGTACCTGACTGATTGTGATGGCAGTCTTACCGGTGTGTCGGAAGCTTTGATGTTGGATCGACTGGACAATGCACCGGATGACATTGCCATCTTGAGTATTAACCGAAACTGACCGTCAGTTTGTAGAGCCTGGATCTGCCTACCATGCGTAGACAGTGGCTAAGGCTCTGGCGGGAGATCCTATTTATGAAACCGGGAAAAATTGGCGTTGCCGATCACGATGGCGTTAACGTGATTAAAATGTCTGGTGATGTGCGCCTGACCCTGTGCTTGTCCTTTGATGCCTATATCGAAGATATGTTTGCCAGCGACAATTTTTGCGCGGTGATCTTTGACTTGACCGAGGCCGAAGCCATCGACAGCACAACCTTGGGGTTGATGGCCAAAATTTCGCTGTTGGCCAAGGCCCGCGGTGAAGATCAGCCTACCATCCTCAGTACCGCCGCAGGCATCAATCGATTGCTGGAATGTATGGGATTTGCTGAGATTTTTACCATTGTAGATTCCATGGCAGAAACTCTGTCAGCGGATGTCTACCTGCCTGAAGGCGATCTGGACGAGTGTCGAACCAAAACCAAGGTTATCGAGGCCCATAAAATTCTAATGGATCTCAACGACAAAAACGCCAATACCTTCCGCGATCTCGTCAACACCCTCGAAAACTGCTGATTTTAATTCCCTTTCAAAAACCAATTGTCGTCGACCTGGCGTAGACCGAGATCACAGTAACTATTTGGAGTGATTTCAGATTACCCCTGACGCGCAATTTGCTTGGCCCGAATAAAATCCCCGTGAGCCAGGTAGATCAGTTCGGACACCTTGCGCACCATATATTCTTCATACTTGTCCAGACTGCCGTCGGCATAGGCAATGCGCCACATGCCCACCAGCAGGTCGAACTTTTCTGATTGATCAAACTCGCTGTTGATGTGTTGTGTAAAATCGTAGAGCGATGTGGATTCTTTGCTGCGACTGCGGGCTTCTTCTGCCAGTTTCTTGATGCCGTCCTGTGGCAACTGAAATTGACGTTCGATCTCCTGGGTCAGCGTGGCCAGTTCGCGCTCGTCAAAGTGCTCGTCGATCGTGGCAATCTCTACCATTAGTGCAGCCGCGGCCAAATGGCTCTTGCGGTGCTCGTCCTCAATTTCAGCTTCCTCTGGGAAACAGTTTTCCAGTAGCAGTTTTAACTTGTTAAGCATAGCTTCGGGTCTCGTCCACGAGTGCCAGCGCATCTTCCAGAATACTGATGCTGGCGTCAGGTTTGTGGGCATTCTCGCTGATATGGCGACGGAACATTTTGGCACCGCGAACTCCCTGGAACAGTCCAAGAACATGGCGGGACATATGCTTTAGCTGCGTGCCCTGTGTGATTTCTTCACGGCAGTAGTCGATAAACTGCTGTGCGACTTCTGTGCGGGTGACAATTGGGCGGTCGTCGGCATAAAGCTGCTGGTCCACTTCCGCCAGCATATAGGGATTGGTATAGGCCTCTCGACCAACCATTACGCCATCCAGTTGCACACCATATTCTTCTGATTCGACCAGATGCGACTGGCATTGTTCCAGGGTGGTAATGCCACCGTTAATAATGACCTCCAGTTCGGGATAGTCCTGCTTTAGCTGATGCACCATGCCATACTGCAGGGGCGGAATCTCCCGGTTCTCTTTCGGGCTCAGGCCCTGTAACCAGGCCTTCCGCGCGTGCACGATAAACGTCTGACAGTCGGTCTTTGCCACGGTTTCCACAAAATTACAGAGGCCTGAATAGTCCTCCATATCGTCGATACCAATGCGGTGCTTTACCGTAACATCAATGCTCACCGCATCCTGCATAGCTTTAATACAGTCGGCCACCAATTGGGGATGGCCCATCAAGATGGCGCCAATCATGCCGTTTTGCACCCGGTCACTGGGGCAGCCGCAGTTGAGATTCACCTCATCATACCCCCACTGTTCAGCCATTTTGCTGCAGGCCGCCAGGTCTTCGGGGCTACTGCCCCCCAGTTGCAGTGCCAATGGGTGTTCGGCAGGGTGAAAACGCAGGAAACGCTCCCGATCACCGTGAATCAGCGCGCCGGTGGTAACCATCTCTGAGTAGAGAAAAGCGTTCTTGGAGATAATCCGCCACAAGTGCCGGCAATGGCGGTCGCTCCAGTCCATCATCGGAGCAACGGAGAAGCGTCTAGCCCTCGTAAATGCTTGTGTGCCAGTGTTTTCGGGGCCTTCCTTTGATATTAAAGGGTTTTCTTTCATGCGTGAGAATGTGTGAACTTGTGTAAAAGTGTGCGAAATCGCTATTTTGTTGCTACCATTTTGCTACCAAGATTTTGGTAGCAAATTAAGTGGTGCTTTATGGCGACAATTACGGCGAGAAAGCGGAAATCTGGAACCAGATACACGGCCCAGATTAGGATCTATCGCGATGGGGAAACAGTCTACACGGAATCGGAGACGTTCGACAAAAAAACCATGGCTCAGTCGTGGGCCAAACGGCGCGAAACTGAGCTGGAAGTGCCAGGTGCGCTGGAAAAGCTTATGCATCGTGGTGTGTCTGTGAGTCAGGTGTTGGAATGGTACCGGGATGATTTTGACGGTAAATCCAAGTTTGGTCGTTCCAAGCTGGCGACGGTGAATTTTCTGATCGATTACCCTGGGTTTAAAAAGCTGGATGCGTTGAGGTTGACCTCTGCGCAGATGGTTTCTCATGTCCGTGAAAGGCGGGCAGGGGGAGCGGGTGCTTCTACGGTGAATAATGATTTGATCTGGCTGCGTAATGCATTCAGATCGTGCCGTATTGGTCGGGATATGCCGTTGAGTCTCGATGTGATCGATGATGCTGCTTACCTGTGTCGCAAAGAGGGGCTGATCGGCCGTTCCAATGAGCGAGATCGGCGCCCTACGTTGAAAGAGCTGGATCGGCTTCTGGAATATTGGCGTGGATCCACGGGGGCTCTCCCTATGGTGGATATTGTTCTGTTTGCTATATTTTCCAGTCGCAGGCAGGAAGAGATTTGCCGCATCCGTTGGGATGATGTGGACGAGGTGAAAAGGCGGGTTCTGGTACGTGATATGAAGCACCCGCGGGAGAAGATTGATACCTGGGTGTTTCTACCGGATCGTGCTTGGGAGATCATGCAGCGTCAGCCAAAATCTGAGGATGAGCCGCTGATATTTCCATACAACAGCAAGTCAATCAGCTCGTCCTTTACCCGGGCTTGTAAGCTGCTGAAAATCCAAGATCTCAGGTTTCACGATTTGAGACATGAGGCAGCCAGCCATATGTTCGAGCTGGGGTGGGATATCCCAAAGGTGTCAGGTGTTACGGGGCATCGATCGTGGTCCAGCCTGCAGCGCTATACGCATCTGCATGAGCATGGGGTGGTTGATAGGTACGAGGGTTGGGAGTGGTTGAGTTGGCCGGAATAGCCTATGCCGCTTCGTAGTCGCTGTAATCTGAATCTCTGGCCTCTCTGTTGCCCAGGCATTCGCAACTGAAGTGCGACATCGTAGGGTTTTTCCCGTATTTGAGCATATCCCTGATCTCTGGTTCGCAGGCTTCGGCAATATCCATTAGTCGGTACCGGCCTATAAAAAGGCGTGACTCATGTTGGTCGGTACCGTTCTCATAGCTGAAGACGGTGGTGACGGTCACGCGCCACAGGAAGGGTTGAGCTTCTGTGATCCAGCGTTTGTGCTGACGCCAGATCGCGGAGACTTCCAAGCGTAGAACCGCGTTCTTATGTGTTACCTGGTCATTGATGATTGCGCCTTTATTTTTAAGTGGCGCGGGGTCATCCCATTTAATTACCAGGCCCTTCATGATACGGCTGGCGCGCTTGAGATTCTGAGCTCGTTTCATAATTCATACCTTCGACTGATATACCGTTTACTTGGTACTGCTATTCTCTAATTGCCGGTTGCTTCCCGGCGCTTTTCATTGCTTCCCTGGCCCCGTTAGGGGTCAGTCGCACCATCGTTGAAATGCAATCTCTTCATCTGTAAGCGGCTGAAAATCATCGTAACAGATAGACTTCTTTAGTTTGATTAGCGTGCAGTTTTCGCCGTCCGCTAGATCTAAATTTTCTTCTATCGTTTCTTTTATCGCTGCTTTTAAATGTTCGGTTTCTGCAATAGCATTATTTCGCTCTGTTTTTAGTTGTGTAATAGCGATTAATAAAGCCGACCATGTTGGATTTTTTGGTAACAGCTCAACCGGTAATCTTTTTGCAACATCACTCACCCAAAAATGGGAATCAATATCTTTCATAAATCACCCTATCTAAAAAACACATAACAAAAATCTGCACTGGACTCACTACGCTGGCGCTTCGTTCGCGCAGTGAGCTTGGGGTTATACGCCTACAGCCTCTCAACCGTAATTCTAAATTCTGGCGTACCATCAGCTTTGCTAATTTCAACTGGCTTGCCAAAATGAAGCGCGTGCTCCGCTACAGCAACTAAAGCTTCAATGGTTACGTCTTTTTTATTTGCTCCCCACGTTCGCCCATCTTTCAATACATTTCCACAAAATATCGTTCCGGTTAATGGGCTTGTCGCTATGTGTAAATTCTTGCTCATTAGATCAACTCCTTGGCGTATAACAACGCCATTAAAAAACGGACTTCGTACCTCAGCCGTTTATGGCAAGGTTATGTGTCTAAATTCGGCACCATCTTTTTACAGTCGTCATTTCAACGCATCTAAACGGATTTTCGTTTGCTTCGAATGTAAATCCACCGTGCAAATCATTATCAACAAGCCGCGCGTAATATTTTGTCCAGCCTGTTTCTATTAAAACTTTTTCAATATTTAATTTCGGCCACGTTGAGCGGTCTTTAATATCCAGATCAATCCACTTTATTTCCTGTTTAGACATTTCAACCGCCTTTAGACATTTATTTAGATATTCATGCTGCTATTATTTCTTTCGGCGACATCGCAGCTTCGGCCATTAGAGGCCTAACATCACCGCCCTGAAAACACATAACAAAACATTGCACGGGACAGGCCCGTGAATGCGGGGTTATGTGTTAAATCCGCATCATTGGCTCAAAGTTGTCCACTTTTTTAAGTCGCCTTTGTTTGCAAAAAATAACTGCTTCTCTCCCGTTTGCATATGCTTCTATTGTGAACGAACTTATGGCCTGCCCACCAATACCGCCAAATGGCCCAGCAGTTGATCCAAAACTTTGCGGCCATGCGTAGTAGTCAAGATACGAGCAGGGAACGCCAAGCTCTCTAGCTGCTTCGTCACGGTTGTCAGTCTGGTTTTGATAATTCATATTTCCTCCAAGTAAAAACAACATAACAAGGCGCATCAAACGGACTCTTCGAGCCGTTGTGCTTGTGGTTATGTGTGGCTCTCGTCATAGGTCTTGCCGCGCTGCTGATCCATAGGGTAATAATTATCGTCATACCCTAAATCGCTTTTACCGAGGGCATCCCAGCATTCGGGGTGCATGTATTCTGTGAAAAATTCCCCGTCATGAATACCGGTGCGATAATGGGCTTCGTAACTCGCCTCAATCACCTCTCCACACCAATCACACCGATGTTTTTTGCGGCATTTAACTTGTTTACTTGTAAGTTCTACACTCATCCTGTCCTCCAGAAAACGCATAACAATGCAATCAAAAACGACTCCACTACGCACCGCGTTTTATCGCGGGGTTATGTGTCTCTACTACACTCGTTCCAAGTTTCGTTGCAGTCATTACAGTGGCCGCATTGATACTCAGGCAAGGATGTTGGGGTTATCCATGTCATATCAACATTTTTAGATTTGCACTCAGGGCAGGTTATCAGTTTTGGCTTTTCACTTTGCCACCAATATCTCTCACCGTTTGCTGCTGCTGTAAATGGATTCATCATTTCCCCCCTGTGGGTTACTCATTTCTAACTTCTCCAGTCGTACCGCTTCACACAATCTCAACGCTTTCGCAGCGAACCCAGCTCAAATCATTTGGGTCGTCGTAACGGTCAATCCCCAGTAGCGCCTCTTCAAAATCGAGAGACACAACTGGATATGTTCCACCGTCTTTGTGCTTGCATTTCATTCCTGAGCTGAAAATTGTTCGATCAAATTCTTCCCGTGTCATATCTCACTCCAATTCAAATAGGCCTAGCACTGGTCTATCCATTATCGACACAGTCTTTGTTGGCAGTGCTGGGCCGTAAGGGGTGGTCCTCCATTGCCACTACGCACCTCACAAACTCAACCGTGCTTTTAAGTTGCATGGTTAGTAGTGAGTGGAGGACCGTAAGTCTTTATGCGACTGCGCTCACTTCCGCAGTTGCTTCGATGTTTGCTCTTACCAGGGCCTCGGCCACCACCGGTGATACCGAGTTGCCGCACTTGGCGACCTGCTGGGTTTTGGTAATCGGGTTACCTTGGCCGTCGCGATCGATAACGTAATCCGCGGGGAAGCCCTGGCAGCTGTATAACTCTCGCGGCGTGAACATGCGCATTCCCACATCGACCACGATGTAGCCGCGGACGGCAATCATGGAGGGGCGGGGCGCTGGCAGCTGGGTGCGGTCGGTCTCGTTATCGCTTCCGTACTGTTCCTGTAGTCGAGCCACCCACCAGGCGCTGTAGCGCTGATCATCTGTCAGCGGTAGCTGTGTCTGCTCCACTGCGACGTAGCCAAAGCGGGCCTTGGTGGTTACCGAATGCAGCGGCTCGTTGACCGGCTGGCCAACGGCGGTCCCGTAGTACTTCACCAGGAAGGCCGACACATTTGCCGCATGGCCACCGCCGGCGGTGAAGGTTGGGCCGGGCTCCCTAAGATCCTGTGCGGTTTGATTGTTGCGCAGCTTCACCATGTAGCTGGCTTGCATCTGGTTCTGAGTGCCCCGGGTCATAACGGTTGGCATTGGCTCATCGATCGAGGTACCGACCACGCCTCCAAAGTGCTTGATGATGCTCGCGGTAACCAGGCAGTGCTCGCCCTTGGTGGTGATCGTGGTCAGGGGCTCGCGTGCGTCGTAGCTCATGCCATTCTGGTTCCAGCCGGTGTGGCCAATACGGGTGATGTATGAGGCTGCTTGTTGCTCGTCCAGGGGCGCGATAAATGGATCTTCGTGATTCAGAACAAAGCGCTCCAAACCCAAGGCAATGCGTCGCATGGTGTTGTCTGCCAGCAGTTTCTGGCGGCCAAGGATGCTCGGTACCGGAACACTCCAGTCAATGTGATTGGCTGTAGTGTCGTATGGCAGCAGGCCGGGCCCGTGGGTAGGCTTTGGCCACACGATTGGCAGGCCGTCGCAGCGAGCAACCAGAAACAGGCGCTTGCGGATTGTTGCGGCGCCGTAGTCCCGAGCGCGCAGCTCTTTGGTTTCCACCTGGTAGCCGTGGCGCTCGATCGCATTGATAAAGGCGTTGAAGGTTTGGCCCTTGCGGCGCTTGCATGGCTGGTAATTGCCCTTGCCGTCTTTGATCAGCGGCCCCCAGGTACGAAACTCTTCCACGTTTTCGAGGAATATCAGCTTAGGGCGGACGGTACCGATCCAGCGCATGACAACCCAAGCTAGGCCGCGAACACCGGCGCTCACCGGTGTTCCGCCCTTGGCCTTGGAGAAGTGCCGGCAATCCGGGGAGAACCACGCCAGATCCACGTCACGGCCGTCGCACACCTCGCGGGGATTAACGTCCCACACGCTTTCGCAGTAGTGGCGAGTCTTGGGGTGATTGACCGTGTGTAGTGAAATGGCCTCTTCGTCATGGTTTACCGCAATATCGACGGCGCGACCCAGTGCAGCCTCAATGCCGGTACTGGCACCGCCGCCGCCGGCAAAGTTGTCTACGATCAGCCCGCCAAAATTCATGGCGAACTGTGGAGTGATTCGGTAACAATCCATTGCTGATCCTTGGAGTTATAACTCTCGTGTGGCCAGATAGACTTGGCCCTTGAACAAGTCTTCGAGGGTTTCCTGAATCTCAGACAGCTCTTTGGAGAGACGAAAATCGCGGCTCAAGGCTCTGCCCTTGCGTGCGATTGGTCTGGGTGTGTTTCTGCGAATTTTTGTTGGTTTCGTTTTGCTCATCGTTGCGCTCCTGCTTTTCGGGTGTCCCTAAGATGGTTCTCATCAGCTTGCTGTGTTCGTCCAGTAGAAGGCGGGTGCCTGTTGGCTCTGGGTTGCCACTTTCGATAGTGTCATCGAGAAGTTCTTGCAGTTCTTGTGCGGCAGCGATGGACCACTGCTCTAGTTGCGCGAAAAGTTCTCTGAGTCCGCTAAGTTCCTTTTTGAGTGCTTCGGTTTGCATTGTGCTATGTCCCCCAATAAAGCCTATTCAGGCGGCTTCTGAATTCATGCGCTTCCAGTCTTTCCGCGCTTGCTCGAGTTTCTTGTCGAGAAAATCGGCCAGTTCTTTTGCATCGATGAGCCAGCCGCTACGCGTTGAGCCGCAACGAAAAACGGGAACCGGCAGGTTCTGCGTTGCCGCCTTGCGGCATGCTTCTTTGTAGGCCAGACCGAAATATTTTTCACAGCAATCCTTCAATGGGATCTGCGCAGTTTCGAATTCAGCCATCAATGCAAAGTAAGTGTTCATGTTTTTGCCTGTTAAAAAGCCCCGCCGCGAGGGCGGGGAAGTAAGGTTTGGCGCGGTTTTTCCCGCCGTCAGTATGTGTTTCTAAGGTGCTTTGGCTTGAATAATGTGCCCACACTTCTTGCCTTCGCTGATCATGTTGAACACGTCGTTGACAGCGTCTTGGTGGATCAGATGCGGGCGAATCAGCGTGTACCACATGCGCAGTCCGCCCTGGGTGATTCGATAACGGAAACGGGCTTCCAGCTCGTAGGGTGCGCCTTGCTGGAAGGGCTTAATGGCCAATTTAATTTTCTCAGGAATTTCCAGCTGACCAGTTGCGCCGGCTTGTCCGTCTACTTTTTCGGAATAGACAAACTGAGTCTGGCCGTTGTCCAATCGGATGCTGGATTTGAAATCGACATTGGTCTTGGCTTTCAGTGAGGCCGCAATCTCCAGCATCTGAGCACCGTTGGGCTCGATGATTTCGTTGAGATTGTCTTCAATAAACAGGGCAAACTCTTCCTGTTCCATTTTCTGGTTGTCGAAGTGTGACCAGCTGTTCCACTCTTTGGTTTGAGGGCACGAGTAGACTGCGCGGTGTTTTTTCCAGGCGGGCAGTCCGGGAGATTCGTGGTAATCGAATACGGCGATAAACTGGCCGCTCTCAATATCCACGAATATGGTACTGCTCTCGGTAGCGTAGCGGTTGAAATACTCAACAAAGCTCTCTGCACTTAGCAAAGTTACAGTTTGATCTAGGCGGGCGGGGCGTTCGCGGGTTTCTTGAATCAGCCTGTCCAGCGCTTCGACCTTCATGTTGTTTGGCACGATGAAGGTCGGTATGCCACCAACTTCGGTCTGGATAACTTGTTCTTTGCCAGCGTCGAAGATCGGCTGGAACTCGCTTGGTGTTGCAGTTTCTAGTGTGTCCATGTTGATCCTTTAGGGTTATGGTTTAAGAAATTTTCTTAACGGTTTCTGCGTCTTGCTCCAGGCTCTTGGTTTCCTGCTCTTCATCGAACACTGAGCGCAGCGGCAGTTCGTGCTGATTGGGATCGGTGCGCTGAAGGTTGCCGTCTGGGGTGCCGAACATGAGTGTCTTTCCGCGTTCGAACTCGGGCAGCTTCTGCACAACCTTGTCTTCCAAGAAGTACTGGCCGGTGTCGCCACGGTCGGGCTTCACTTTGATCTTTAGGGTGATCTCGCCAACCTTGCCGGTGTCGCGGCAGGCGTTAACGATCTCGTTGAGTTGCTTGCTGAGCTCTTCCTGTGTGCGTCCGCCTCTGAGTTGGCTAACGGTGTGCAGGAACAAATCTTGGCGGTGCGCCATGGTTACTTCCTCTTGTTTTATGCGGATCAATCCGCGTTAGTGTGCGAGTGGTGTCTGTCACATTCGTCCATTGCAGCGTCTGGAGATTCAAAAACTCCGAGAGATTCCGCGGGTTGGTTCCGGCCGTTGGCCGGTGTCCAGGCTGTGTAAACCGGTTTGTTCTGTACCATGCATTTGCTCACCCGGTACCGGTTGTTGCTCTGTAGGTACCAGTGGTTTTGTTGCTCCCATTCCATCCAATAGCTCGCGTATGAATGCCAGACCGGCCGGGGTTACCAGCGGCTTTAGGTGTGCATGCCGAACCGGGCCGGTTTTGAAGTCGGTTAATTTTGTTTTGAAATAGCCAAGCTGCAGATATTGCAGGCGGGGCGTGTTTTTAAGCGGCTCTTTGCTGTGCAGCACTTTGGCAGTTCGCAGGATGCGAAATAACACGTTGGGGCCAATTTTCAGCAGCTTGGCAGCCTCTTGCATGGTAATAGCCTGGGTGTTCATGGTTATGCCTCCAGATCCGTTTCGAGCATGAAGAGGATGCAGCAGGCGGCGTGAGCCAGATGGTGTTTGCCGCTTTCGGGGTCGTGCTTTTCACCGCTCAACCAGGCAACAACGTGACGGAACAGGGCGGCGGTGTAGCGGCGTTTCGATTCGGGTACATGGCGCCAGTTGTCACGGCTGTATTTGTTTGCGCCGTAGGTTAAAACCTCCGCCACCTCCGTCTGGGCGAGCCATGGGGTGAGATCCCATTGGGTTTTGTCGGCGTCGAACTTCTGGCCGGTTGGGGCTTCGGTATCAGGTTGGCTTTCGTTCGCTTCGCTGTAAAACTCAAGCTCTTCGGCGGGGCTCATCTCACCTATATCCATTGGCGGGGTTTTGTCGCTCCATTCCTCAAGGGGTTCGCCGCTGTAGATGTCGTGGCCGCAGCTCTGACAGGGAATGAACATTTCACCGCTGATTGTGGCGGGCCCCATGTGCTCGCTTTTAACCGTTGCTTTGCACTTGTGACATTTCACGCGGCGTCTCCTCCGAGCGGTGGCTGGCTGTGCTGCTGGTCTGTTGTGGCTCCGGTGGGCGCACTCTTGCGTTGAACCAGTTCAACCCGGTTGCCAACGATGACCGCGATGCAGCCTGTTTCACGCTGGAGTTGGCGCACGTTTTCCGGTGTTTGGGCTTCAGGATGGAGATATATGCTCATGCCAGTTCCTCTCGTCTGCTGTTGCGTTGAATTCTCATAACGCGGCCTGTCTGTCTCAGGCGGTAGCGAGCGCGCATCAATTCGTCGTCGCCCATGCCGCAGCCCATTAGCACGGCTGCTAATAGCGTCAGGTGTATTAGCCCCCGTTGCATAGCAATGGCGATGGCCTCTCGCGTGTTTGCGGCATGCAATTTGTAAAAGCATTCCCGCAACAGATTGGCTACATTGGCTTTGCTGCAGTGCATCTCTGTAGCGGTTTCCATATAACTGAGACCGTGTGCTTGATGCGTTAGGGCCTCTTTTTGGCGTGGGGCGAGGTGCATGCCTTCCTCCTTGGCTGTCTCAGTATGATCCAAAGATACAACCATGGTTGTATTGGTGTCAACAACTATAGTTGTAATAATTGAGCTAAAAGGTTTTCAGTAGTGTATTAAGGGGGGGAGGGGGCTTAGATGGAGGGATTTATGCGAGCACAAAAAAGCCCCGATCTCGAGGGAGGGCGAGGCTTTAAGACGAAGCAGAGATAGGGCAGTTAATCAGCATTCAGCAGGCTTCGAGTAAAGACTGGAGGCAAGAACACTCTTCCCCACGGCATTGATCCCGTGGCTACCTCTAAGCGATCGCGCATTGCCGCATAAACTATATTCGCTCCATTAACCGAAACCAGCTCTTTCCACAGCTCCTCATCCTCAGGAAAGCTGTCAGGAAGCTCTTCGGCCAGCGATACTGTTGCCATACCAGACATATTAAAGGCATAGAATCGCCCAACGCCCTCGCCATCTATACTTGAAACTGTTAGTGAAATGTATAGCTGGTTCTCTTCATTTCCTGGGCTGCTGTTGAGCGATATATCCAGCTCGTCCGGATCAACAGTAGCTGAAAACTCCTCGATGGAGTCTGGGTCTTCTGGAAGCTGAGCTTTTATCGACAGCTCTGTAAAAAAGTAGTTATCAAGCCGATAGGGCGTTCTGGTCATAACACTCTCTCAGTTTAAATACATTGCCATTTGCAGGAGCTTTCGAAAAGGCGTGAATCATAGCCTCTTTGCGCTCCTTTTCTGCTCTGTGCCTTATTACATCTTCAAAAAGCTCCTGCATGTGCTGCATTGCAGCCTTTGGAACTAGGGCGACTGTCAATTCTGCATCAAGAGCTTTAGCCATCTTTGATAGCCCGAGAATGGAGAAATTATTGTCCCCTCTAAGAGCTTTTGTTACATATGCTCTGCTGCAGTCAAGCTTTTCAGCCAGGTCAGCTTTACTCATTCCGCTGAGGGCCATATTGTCCTCAATCATGTGAGCAATCTGGAATTTCACTTCTTCTGCCAGGAGTTGTGGTGAGTCTTCTACAGATTCAAATAACTGATCGAAAGTAGTCATGTGTTTTCACCTTTTCACTTGAGTTAGAGTTCCATTCTGTATGGCGGTTTCGTACCGCTCTTTTAATCTGATAGCCCTAGTTATTTCCCTAACTGGGGTTTTTTGACGCTTCTTTCTGAAAATATGAGAGCAAACAACAACCTTGCCTTCGTCGTAGAAGAATAAAACACGGTAGTTGCCTTTGATTAGCTCCCAAATTCCATTGTTTTCATCTATTCCATGGCGATTTGCAGGGGGGAGCTCCTTAGGTCCAACAATAGATGCTCTCTCAAAAAGGACTCTCCAGCCCGCAATCTCTCCTTTCATGAGGCCGGACAGGGCTTTAGCTAGGGCGCTATTTCCTTTGTCGTCACTTGCCTCTGTTACGAGTCTCCATTCGGACTTTAGCTCTTCCCGCGTGGCGGCCGGGACTATATCAACAATTTTCAATTAAGTTAACCTTTGAGTTAACAGATTAGTTAAAGTTCTGTAAGGGTTTCAAGTAATTTCCGCTTATCTGCGACCAATGGCTAATATTCACTGATAGCCCAATATTCCCCAGGTGGTGGGTGACACTCTCAATAATCCCCGTATCTCTCCCTTAGGGGTATTTGCACGCATTTCGCATAGCCTTGATGGCTGCTTAGCGATCAAGGCAATTCCGAATGTCCCTATGAATTGCGTCAATTGCGCCAATCGCTGATGTCGGGCCGGCTGATGACCAGGCTCCGATTGGCACGAAGCCACTGTTTGAGGCCGCGCCGGTGTCTAATTGAGCGCGCTTCAGATTTGAAAACTCCAAAAGAGTCTCCGGGCCGGAGGAGTCGATAAGGAGTTTGTAGTCAATAACGGCCTTGACAGGAAGACCGAGAAAAACATAGTCAGCAGGGCTTCTTCCTTGCACAACTGCGGTATCGCTATCGATGTGCCTTAGCACATCACTGCCACGACTGCTCGAGCGCTGCTCGATACGGTAATAATTGCCAGTGTAAGCTCCTACGAAGGATCGGGAGCTGTCCTTTAGGGCTGTATCGTCGTTGTCGACATACAGCGCGATACACTTACCAAGATTCTTTTCCGTGCGCTCAGGTGTAGGGAAGCTAAACACGACTTTGTCTAGGTAGTTGTTTCCTGAGTTATCTGCTTTGAGTGATGCGTTCTGAGGTATTGATGGGTCGATCTGAGTGGTAGCGCAGCCTGATACTGCGATCACGGCCGAGAAGGCCAGGAATGCCAGCTTCATCCTAATGTTCCCTTTGCTTGTTGTGTAATTCCGTTTTTCCGGCCCTTTGAAGCCTGGGGCTGGCATTTAATTCAATGTCGTATTTTAGATACCGACACAAAAGTTTTCGCCTTATCTTGACGAGTCTGGCGCCAAAAGCCAGAAACATCAAGGGAAAGCCACTGTTTATTTATACAGCGGTTTTAGTTAGTATTTTTAAGCCTGCTCAACGACCACCTGCTTCCGAGCTCTGGAAGACCGTTGAGTACAAGGAGTGAAGCGTCTGATATGGATAGCAATCAAATTAGATTTATGCGAAAGGTCGATATGCTTAATGATTCGGAAAAAGCCAGGCTCATCAATGAGATGGACCGTCTTTATCTCGAGAGGCAAGCATTGCATCAACAAAACGCTCAGCAGCCAGACGATCCTCAGGGCTCAGACGATTAAATTTGTCAGCCAAGGGATTGCTGTTGCCTTCTAGGTCGCCCAAAACTGCGAGTATGTGATGCATAAACGCAGATTTTGCCCCTGGTTTTTCAGCTTTGGAATATGCCTGTTGAGTAAAGGCCTCCCCGGCGCGTTTTTCCACTAGCTTAGCCATTGTTGCTTGTGAGATACCAAGGGCAGTTCGCCTATTCTTTAGATCATATTCCATGCTCTCAACACTACAACCTATGTTGTAGTTGATCAAACAACTGTGGTTGTAGTAATCTCTACAACCATCGTTGTATAAGTAGTTCATTTCGGAGACCTCATGAGTGAATTGGAAGCCCTTAAGAAGGCAGTCCTAGTGCTTGAAGGACAGACTGCGCTTGCCGCTGTTTGCGGGAATCCCGTGAAGCAACAGCATGTGCACAATTGGATACACCGCGACAAAAAAATCCCGGCGCAGCACGCGCTTAAAGTTCAAAACGCGACGGAGAAAAAGGGCGATCGAGTAGATGCCTCAGAGCTTCGTCCGGATGTTTTTGGCTGCATGCCTTGCGTCAATGTTCAACGATCAGCCGCTACAAGTTAATCACCAAAAAAATATGTGAATTTATACAGGTGAGGTTTGCGGTCTACCGCTAAGAATAAAAATTGGGGGATTCTATGCAATACGATCAATGTACGCTGGATGAAGTTGCCAGCGCTCTCTGCCGAATACCGTCTGATGACCGCGATGTGTGGATCCAGATGGGGATGGCGATCAAATCAGAATTTGGCGATGACGGCTTTGATACATGGGATGACTGGAGCCAGACGGCAGACAGCTATAAAAACGATGCTGCCCGGGCCAGCTGGAAAAGCTTT
>Ga0256829_1001637_pt1 | contig 18007 bp, 10 predicted proteins | sample 131447metaG_FD_185979 | JGI IMG/M metagenome (GOLD analysis project Ga0256829, IMG submission 185979) | Hydrothermal vent microbial communities from Lau Basin, Pacific Ocean - 131-447 | ecosystem: Environmental > Aquatic > Marine > Hydrothermal vents | place: Pacific Ocean: Lau Basin | collected...
GAAACCCTACAGTCAGGCCTTTGACAGGGGGGTGAAAATGATCGGGGCGACCGCCCATTATGTCACGGCAAATCTTGACGAAGGGCCGATAATAGAGCAGGTTGTTGAGCGGGTGGATCATTCCGTATCGCCCGGGGAACTGGTCAATATAGGCCGGGATACCGAATCAAGGGCGCTCAGCCGGGCGGTGCGCTGGCATGCGGAACACAGAGTATTGCTCAGTGGACAGCGGACGGTGGTTTTCAGATAGCACCAAATCAGGGAGAACGGGACATGGCGGGTGGCAGACAGACGGAACAATGGTCGTCGAGAGCGGGGTTCCTCATGGCGGCGATCGGCTTTGCAGTCGGGCTGGGTAATGTCTGGCGCTTTCCCTATGTTATGGGGGAAAATGGCGGCGCGGCGTTTTTATTTGTCTATCTGGTTTGTGCGCTGGTGATCGCCCTGCCGCTTCTGGTCAGTGAACTTGCCATCGGGCGCCGGGGCCGGGGCAGTCCGGTCGGCAGTATGCTGAAAGTTGCCGCAGAATCCGGCGCAAGCTCGCGCTGGCGGCTGGTCGGCGGGCTGGCGGTCGTGGGGATTTTCTTCATTATGAGCTATTACACGGTCATTGCCGGCTGGACATTCGATTATTTTTTCCTGGCGATCACCGGGCGCTTCGCCGATGTTACCGGGGAACAGTCCGGCAGGATTTTTGCCGCCCTTACCGGCAGTCCGCTGCGGCTGTTATTCTGGAATACGCTGGTTAATATTCTGGTGGTGGTGATCCTGCGGCGCGGGGTGCAGGCCGGAATTGAAAAGGCAGTGAATTTCCTGATGCCGGCGCTGTTTATCTGTTTACTGGTGATGGTGATCTATGCTTTTTTCGCCGGGGATATGGCAAAAACCGTGCAATTCCTGCTGCTGCCTGATTTCAGCAAGGTAACGGTCCATACGGTTATGGTCGCCATCGGCCAGGCATTTTTTTCGATCGGGGTCGGCATGGCCTCGCTGATTACCTTCGGCAGTTATCTGGGGGAAGAGGTATCCATTCCAAAATCGGCGGCGATTATCATCCTCGCTGATACGGCGGTGGCCCTGCTGGCCGGATTTGCCATTTTCCCGCTGGTTTTTGCCTATGGGCTGGAGCCTTCCGAGGGGCCGGGGCTTATTTTTCAGACCCTGCCGGTGGCGTTCGGTCAGATGCCGGGCGGGCAGATTTTTGGCGCGATATTCTTTTTTCTGCTGATTGCGGCGGCGCTGACATCCTGCATCGGCGGCATTGAATCGGTGATCGCCTGGGCGGACGAGCATAAGGGAATTGCCCGCAAGAAAGGCAGCCTGATTGCCGGTAGTGCGGCGTGGCTGGTCGGCTTTCTCAGTATATTGTCTTTTAATAAATGGTCGGATTTCTATCCGCTGGATTTTATCCCGGCCTTCGCGGGCAAGACGATATTCGAGACATTTGATTTCCTTGCGGCCAATATCCTGTTACTGGTCGGGGCGTTGGCGACCTCGATCTTTATAGGCTGGAGGGTGCCAAAATATATCAAGCTTGCGGCAATCGGGGTTGGTGACGGGATATTCTATCTGTTCTGGCGGATCATTGTCTGCTATGTGGTGCCGCCGTTGCTGCTGGTTATCCTGGTGATGGGGTTGATGGAATAACCCGCCGTTACTCTATTTCACAAAAATATGTGCCGTAAGGGGCGAGGGTAATTCTAGCCGCTTCAAGGATTTTTTCCTGTGCCGACAGGTTAAAGCAGGCGTAGATCGCCTGGGTCTTGTCTCGCCGGATGAAGGCGAGGGTATCTTCGGGCACATCAACAAACTGGATGCTGCCCTTTATCAGGGCATTGTGTTTTTTGCGCCATTTCAGGAAATTTTTGAAGGCATTCAGGACAGAATCAGGGTCCTTTTCCTGCCGGTTCACGGCGCGTGCGAGGTGATCCGCAGGCACCGGCAGCCATGGTTCGCCCCCGGTAAAGCCAGCTGCCGCCCTGTCGTCCCGCCACGGCATCGGCGTGCGGCAGCCGTCGCGGCCCTTGAAATTGGGCCAGAATTCTATGCCGAACGGGTCCTGCAACCGGTTCTCGGGAATATCCGCCTCGGTCAGGCCAAGCTCTTCGCCCTGATAGCTGCAGATTGTCCCGGGCAGGGAACAGAGCAGGGCCGTCAGCATCTTTGCCATGCGCGGATCAGGGTTATCGCCGCCCCAGCGGCTCAATACCCGGGTAACATCATGGTTGCTGATCGCCCAGCAGGGGGTGCCGCTGCCGTTGAGATGCGCCATCTGCTGTTCAACAGTCTGGCGGATATGGCTGGCGGAAAATTCATCGACCAGCAATTCAAAACTGTAGCCCATATGAAGGCGTTTATGTCCAGCGGTATATTCCGCGATGGTTTTCAGTGAATTCTCGGTATTGATTTCCCCCATCGACATCACCCCCGGATAACGGTCGAGCAGGGCGCGCAGGTCTTCGAGAAATGTCAGGGTTTCCGGCTGGTTATTATCATGGATGTGATATTGGGCGGCATAGGGGTTGTCGGTGCTGAATCCCCGGCCCCGACGTTCCTTGACCGGTTTGGCCGGGTTGTCACGCAACAGCTTGTCGTGATAGCAGAAATTAATCGCATCAAGGCGGAAGCCATCAACCCCGCGCTTGAGCCAGAATTCCACTTCCTGCAGTATTTGCTGTCGTAATTCGGCACAGTGGTAATTCAGGTCGGGCTGGTTGGCGAGAAAGTTATGAAGATAATATTGCTGACGGGTGGCGTCCCACTGCCATGCCGAGCCGCCAAAGATCGCCAGCCAGTTATTCGGGGCGCCGCCATCATCCCGGGCATCGGCCCAGACATACCAGTCGGCCTTGTCATTATCCCGATTTTTCCGGCTTTGCTGAAACCAGTCATGCTGATCGGATGTATGGCTTAATACCTGGTCAATAACCACCTTCAGATTGCGGTTATGGGCCTGTCTTATCAACTCATCAAAATCATTCAAGGTTCCAAATAACGGGTCAACATCCCGGTAATCGGCAATATCATAGCCGAAATCCTTCATCGGCGATTTGAAAAATGGCGAAATCCAGATGGCGTCCACCCCCAGGCTCTGAATATAGTCGAGCTTGCTGATAATGCCGGGAATATCCCCGATACCATCCCCGTTGCTGTCCATGAGACTGCGAGGGTAGATCTGATAGATTACGGCGCCTTCCCACCAGAATAATTTATTCATATATAACCAGCTTCTTTTTATTATTTCATCGACTGCCGTTATCCGGATTTATCGACGGCCCTGTATTTAATTCTTAAAGTTATTGATACTTTCTCTGAAACTACGCGGGTCGGAGGAGCTGTTGCAAATCCTTACATACGTATTCAAACCACGGGGAAAAGCTGATCATTTTCTTTGCAAAATATTGTATTTCCGAGGAATAAAAATTTAACTTGTTGAATCATATAGAAATTTTATGTCTTAAACTTTTATGAATTTTATTATAGGGCCATTTGCAATTTTTTTGAATACGTATGTTTATATGCTTTGATGATGAATACGTATGTAGCGATTTGCCTTATATTGCAAATGATGGATAGGATGGCGGTGAAATAAACTTTCAAATCAATTTACACTGTATTATTAAAAGGGAAGTAGGGAGCGAAAATGACGTTTAAACCTTGTACCACTGGCCAGAACATACGCAAACATACCACAAAAATTCTATATTCAACGCTGATTTCCATGGCCGTGATTGCGGCGACAAACCCGTCAATGGGTTATGCGAAGGACAAGACGCAGGATAAAGGCAAGAAAGTCGAACAGAAGAAGACTGACAAGAAAAAGGTTGATCAGGAACAGGTACTGGAAGAAGTCATTGTCACCGGCATCCGGGGCAGTATCATGAGTTCCATTGCCAAGAAGAGCAATAATTCATCAATTGTCGAGGCGGTGTCTGCCGAAGATATCGGTAAATTGCCGGACGTCAGTATCGCTGATTCCATCGCCCGCCTGCCGGGTCTTGCCGCCCAGCGTCTTGATGGCCGGGCACAGCTTATCAGTATCCGTGGTTTGTCTCCTGACTTTACAACAGCACTTCTCAATGGCCGCGAACAGGTCACCTCCGGTAATAATCGCGGGGTGGAATTTGACCAGTATCCGTCAGAATTGATGAGCGGTGTTACCGTTTATAAAACGCCGGATGCCTCCCTGATGGCGCAGGCAATCGGCGGGACGATTGACATGCAGACCGTTCGTCCGCTGGCTTATGGCAAGCAGGCGATTGCCATTGGTATTCGCGGGGAATATAACGACCTCGGGGCATTGAATTCCGGGACAACGGCCACAGGATACCGGGGAAGCTTCTCCTATATTGACCAGTTTGCCGATGACACCGTCGGTGTCGCATTCGGATATGCCCGCATGACATCACCGACCCAGGAAAAACGCTGGAATTCATGGGGATTTCCTGAATTGGGCAATAATTCATTTACCGATGCTGCCGGTAATTCCGTCCCTACTAAAACCCTGGTAATCGGCGGGGCCAAACCATTTGTGAAATCCAATAAACTGACACGTGACGGTCTCATGGGGGTTCTTGAATATCAGCCCGATGATACTTTCCATACTACCCTTGATATATATTACTCAAAATTCAAGGATGATCAGCGGCTGCGCGGGGTTGAGTTCCCGCTTAAATGGTCCGGGGCCCAGCTGCAGGATGGCTTTACAGTAAAAAATGGTTTGATTACCAAGGGGCAGTTCAACGGCGTCAAGGGTGTGCTGCGCAATGATGTTTTTGTTCGGGACAGCAAGACATGGTCACTGGGCTGGAATACGCAATATCAGGTGGATGACAACTGGTCCGTGGAAACTGACCTCAGCTATTCCAAAGTCACCAGGACCGATATTGCCATGGAAAGCTACAGTGGCACAGGCCGTGGCGGTGGTAACGGCGCACAAGACAATATCGGCTTTACCATGACACCGGATGGCGGGGCAATATTCACCCATGACCTTAATTATGCCGATCCGACATTATTCAAACTCGGCGGCCCGCAAAACTGGGGTGACCCGCTGAAAACCGGTTCCTGGGACAGTCAGGACGGATTTATCAACAAACCGACGGTAGATGATGAACTTTATACCATGCGCATGAGTGTGGAACGTCAACTTGAGGACAGCCCGGTCAGCAGTATCAAAGCGGGTGTGTATTACAGCAGACGTAAAAAATCCCTTAAGGATGTCGGCTTGTTCCTGACCTTGAAGACTTACCCTGATATTCAGGCAGTCCCCAATAAATATCTTCTCAAACCAACATCACTGGATTTCATCGGGATCGGCAATATTCTCAGTTATGATTCCCTGGCCTTCTATAATGACGGTAATTACACCGAAACAAATGCCAGCAGCAATGATATCAGCCGTTCGGTCAATAGCTGGAATGTAACAGAAAAGGTACTTACCGGCTATGTTATGGCCAATATTGATACCGAAGTCAGCGCGATGCCGTTGACAGGAAATGTCGGGGTTCAGGTTGTTCAGACCAATCAGAGTTCTATAGGGACGGCGGCAAGCAACGGCCCTAATGGTATTTTCACCATACCGATTACCGGCGGGGATAAATATACGGAAATTCTGCCAAGCCTGAATTTAAAGCTTGAGGTGGAGGATGATACTTTCATTCGTTTCGGGGCTTCCCGTACTCTGGCCCGCGCCCGCATGGATAAAATGAACGCCAATAAATCGTTTAATTTTAATCCTGTGAATAATACAACCAACGCAACGCCGGAACTTAATTCCCCATGGGGCGGCGGCGGTGGCAATCCAAAATTGCGCCCATGGATGGCGGACCAGTTTGACTTGAGCCTTGAAAAATATTTTGGCGAAGGCGGATATGTGGCAGTTGCCGGTTTCTACAAGCATCTGGAAAACTATATATTTGACAGCAGTGAAATTTTTGATTTTACCGGCTTTCCAACGGGGGGTGTAACACCGGTCATTACCAAGGGGCTGGTCTCAACACCGCAGAATGGTAATGGTGGCAAGATCTATGGCGTTGAATTGTCGGCCTCTATTCCCGGCAAGCTGATAGCTGAAGAACTGGACGGGTTTGGGGCTTTATTCAGTGCCTCCTTTACCGACAGCTCTGTGAAGGAATTTCCTGACAGCAAGCCCATCAAGCTGCCCGGTTTGTCAAAAACAGTGGTCAATGCAACGCTGTATTATGAAAACCATGGCTTTGAAGCCCGGATTAGCGGTCGTTACCGGTCCGACTTCGTGGGTCAGGTCTCCGGTCTCAGTCTTAATCGGACCACGGTATTTATCAAAAGTGAAACGGTGTTTGATGCCCAGGTTGCTTATGATTTCTCCGAGGTCGGCTTTGAGGGACTGTCCGCCCGTTTCCAGGTCAATAACCTGACAAATCAGACTTTTTCCACATTCCAGAATGGGGATAAACGCCAGATTCGCGATTTCCAGACCTATGGTCGCACATTTCTGTTTGGATTATTTTACCGGATGTAACCATATCTGATGGAATTTTGAAACAGGCCCCTGCTGATGTAATGTCGACAGGGGCCTGTTTATTTTATACATTATGAATATCAAGACTTAGCAAGGAAGAATATAATGCAGAAAAATGCCATACAGAAGGTCGTTATAGTTGGCGGCGGCACTGCCGGATGGATGGCGGCAGCAATGTTGGCAAAAACAGCCGGGCGGAGCCTTGACATCACACTTGTTGAATCTGATGATATTGGCACGATCGGTGTCGGGGAGGCAACCATTCCGCCAATACAGCTGTTCAACAATCACCTCGGCCTTGATGAGGATGATTTCCTGCGTAAAACCATGGGAACTTTCAAGCTGGGCATTCAGTTTGATAACTGGGGGCGCAAGGGGGACAGCTACATGCATACTTTTGGCCGGGTAGGACGGGACCTTGGGGCAATCCCGTTTCATCATTACTGGTTGCGAAGTCTGAAAGAAGGTGGAAAAGACAGCTTATGGGATTATTCATTCAATCACAAAGCGGCCTATGCCAATAAATTTGCCCGTATGTTAAAGATCAAAAATAGTCCCCTTGACGGCCTGACATATGCGTTTCATTTTGATGCAACGCTATATGCCCGGTATCTGCGGGACTATAGTGAAAAACTGGGGGTGAAAAGAATTGAAGGCAAGGTTGTTGATGTAATCCTGCGCGGGGAAGACGGATTTATAGACCATCTTCTTCTGGAGAATAGCGCAGAAATTCCGGGAGATCTTTTTCTCGATTGTTCAGGATTTAAAGGGGTGTTGATTGAGGGGGCGCTCAAAACCGGTTATGAGGACTGGAGCCACTGGCTGCCCTGCAACCGGGCGATTGCGGTGCCGTGTGAGTCTGCCGGTCCCCTGAAACCCTATACTGTATCAACCGCACTTACTGCGGGCTGGCAATGGCGGATACCCCTGCAGCATCGCACCGGTAATGGCCATGTTTATTGTAGCGACTATATCAGTGACGACGAAGCAGCAGACATGTTGTTGCAAAATCTGGACGGGCCTCCTTTGGCAGACCCCAGATTTCTGCGTTTTACCACCGGGCGGCGCAAGAAATTCTGGCATAAAAATTGTATTGTTCTGGGGTTGGCCAGCGGTTTTATGGAGCCGCTTGAATCGACCAGTATTCATCTGTTTCAGGCCGGTATTACCCGTCTGGTCAAACTTTTCCCGGACAAGAAATGTTCCCAGGCCGATGTGGATGAATATAATCGTCAGGCTATTTATGAATTTGAAGGCATCCGGGATTTCATCATTTTGCATTATCATCTGACACAACGCACGGACACGGATTTCTGGCGCGATTGTGGACAAATGGAGGTGCCGGAATCTTTAAAACAGAAAATGGCCCTGTTCCGTTCCAATGGACGCATATTCTGGGATACCATGGAGCTTTTTGCGGAAAATTCATGGTTGCAGGTTATGGTTGGACAGGGACTAATGCCGCACAGCTATCATGCCCTGACTCATCAGGTGAAGTCTGATAATATGGAGGAATATCTGGAAAATATCCGCATAATTCAGGACCGTGCATTATCGACCCTGCCCCTGCACCGCGACTTTATTGCCGGTCATTGTTCGGCCCCCGGGTCGTCTTTGGCAGGGCAATAGCGGTTGATATAGTCCATATGGTCCGGCATGGCGCCTGCGGCCTGCTCCATAACCCGTCTCAGGCCGCTTAACAGTTTTTCGCCGTCAATATCGCGCAGGTCAGTGAGCGGGGCGTAATGCTCCGGCGTCACATTCTGGCCAATCATCACCGCAAGCCAGCTCGGGTTGCGGAACAGCTCGAAATCACTGGCGACAATGCGCCCGCCCCGGCGGAAATGATCGATCTTGTAGCGCAGATTTTGCGGGATTTCCATGGCGGCGCAATAACGCCATAAATCCTCTGGCCGGTTATTTTCCTTATAATGCAATATGATAAAATCCCGGGTGGCTTCATATTCGGCTGTTGTGATCCGGTTGAATTCCTGTGCGGCCAGCGGGTCGAAATCCCGGTCCGGAAACAGGGCGAGAAGCCGGGTGATGGAGGATTGCATCAAATGGATGCTGGTCGATTCGAGCGGCTCGATAAAGCCACTGCTCAGGCCAATAGCTACACAGTTTTTATGCCAGAATTTTTTGCGCCGTCCGGTGGTAAAGCGCAGGAAACGCGGGTCGGCAAGCGGCGCCCCGTCGAGATTGTCCAGCAGTACACCCGCCGCTGCGTCATCACTGATATGCGCGCTCGCATAGACATAGCCGTTACCGATACGCCGTTGCAGCGGGATACGCCATTGCCAGCCCGCTGCGCGTGCGGTCGAGCGGGTATAGGGGGTAAAGTCACCTGCCGGGGCGCAAGGGACGGCAATCGCCCGGTCGCAGGGCAGCCAGTGAGACCAGTCCTCATAACCGGTTTTAAGCGCCCCTTCAATCAGCAGGCCGCGAAAGCCGCTGCAGTCGATAAAAAGATCCGCCATGACCTTCGAGCCATCCTCAAGGATGACATCCGTTATAAAGCCGCTTTCACCGTCAAGCGCAACGTCAATAACCCGGCCTTCGATGCGGCTGACCCCGCGCTGTTCGGCATAGCGGCGCAGATATTTCCCGTATAGCACCGCATCCAGATGATAGGCATAGTCATAGGTTGACTGGACCAGTTTCGGGTCACGGGTCGGCGGGCTGAATTTGCCACCTCGCGCCATAACCCATGCCATGGCATAATTATCAAGACTTTCCCTATTGCCGCTTGCCCGGGATTGCAGCCAGTAATGATAGAGCGGCACCGCATCAAAATCCGCACCATATTCGCCGAAAGGGTGGAAATATCGCTGGCCCTCACCGCCCCAGTTGACAAATTCAATGCCGAGTTTAAAGGTCCCTTGAGTATGGGCCAGCACATCATTCTCATCAAGGCCGAGAGAGTGGTTAAACAGCTTGATCGGCGGAATCGTCGCCTCGCCAACGCCGATTACCCCGATATCTTCCGATTCAATCAGGGTAATCCGGCAGTTGCCCCCCAAGGCATTGGCCCCCAAGGCATTGGCCAGAGCCGCCGCCGACATCCACCCGGCGGTGCCGCCGCCGATAATGGCAATATGACGAATATGACGGTCAGCCATGAAGATATTTCCTTAACAGTTGAAATTTATCCTAAACCGGCTTGGTTTAGCGGGGCAAGCGATAACATACGTATTCAGCTGCAAAGCATTTATGAATACGTATGTCGCCCCTTGTTTTCGGGGGTTTGCTGGCTTTAGAGTATTTATTTATATATAAAGCGAACAGGGAGAGAAATTATTTTCAGGGTCACGGTCAAAATCATCACTGGGGTATTTTTACTCTTTGCCATTTCTCTGTCTTTCGGCCAGGCGCAGGACAGAAAAACGGTCAGCTCGCCCAATGGCACCATAACAGTGACGGTCGGGCTGGATAATCATGTTCCCTATTATCAGCTGGACCGGGCCGGTATTTCTGTTATCGGAAAATCCCGGCTCGGGCTGCGGTTCAAGGATATTCCCCATATGGATGGCGGCTTTGTTATCGCCTCTGCCGGGACAAGCTCTTTCGATGAGACATGGACCCAGCCATGGGGGGAAAAGAAAGATATCCGCAATCACTATAATGAATTGCGGGTGACATTGACTGACGGCCTGAAACGCCGGATGATTTTGCGCTTCCGGGTCTATGATGACGGTATCGGTTTTCGCTATGAAATTCCTGAACAGGCCCATATGGGGAAAGTTCAGGTCATTAATGAACTGACCGAATTCAATATCGCCGACCCGGCAACGGCATGGTGGATTCCGGCCCGGGGCTGGAACCGTTATGAATATCTCTACCACAAGACGCCGCTCCGGGATATTCAGCATGTCCATACCCCGCTGACCCTGAAAACGGACAAAGGGCTTTATCTCAGTATTCATGAGGCGGCACTGGTCGATTATGCCGCCATGACCCTGAAACGGGGTCGCGGGCGGATACTCTATGCCGATCTCACCCCGTTGTCTGACGGTATCAAGGCCCGGGTCAAGACGCCGTTTCACACGCCGTGGCGCAGCATTCAGCTTGCCGATACCGCTGGCGGGCTGATCACCTCCTATCTTATCCTGAACCTGAACGAGCCGAACAGGCTTGGCGATGTCTCATGGGTAAAGCCCGAGAAATATGTTGGTATCTGGTGGGGGATGCATCTCGGCAAAATGACCTGGGGCAGCGGGCCAAAACACGGGGCGACGACTGCCAATACCATGCGCTATATTGATTTTGCCGCCAAATATGGTTTCAAGGGGGTGCTGGTGGAAGGCTGGAATGTCGGCTGGGACGGCGACTGGTTTCATAATGGCAAGGCGTTTCGCTTTACCGAACCCTATCCTGATTTTGATATTGTTGCTCTGTCGAAATATGCGAAGTCAAAGGGGGTGCATCTGATCGGTCATAATGAGACATCCGGTGATATTTCAAATTATGAGGCACAGCTTGACGCGGCTCTGGATTATGATCAGAAGCTTGGTATTCCGCTGATAAAAACCGGCTATGTTGCCGATGGCGGCGACGCGATCTTTACCGGCAGGGATGGCCGCGTTCATCATGAATGGCATGACAGCCAGGTCATGGTTAATCACTATCAAAAGGTGGTCACGGAAGCCGCCAAACGCCATATTTCCATTGATACCCATGAGCCAATCAAGGATACCGGCCTCCGGCGCACCTATCCCAACTGGGTCTCGCGCGAAGGGGCGCGGGGACAGGAATATAATGCCTGGGGCGAGCCGGGCAATTCGCCGGAACATACGGCCATTCTGCCCTTTACCCGGATGCTGGCCGGGCCGATGGATTTCACCCCCGGTATTTTTGATCTGCTGTTCAGGAAGGAAAAACCGCATAACCGCATTCCGACGACGCTGGCGAAGCAGCTGGCGCTTTATGTGGTGATCTACAGCCCGATCCAGATGGCGGCTGATTTGCCGAAGAATTACGAGGCCCGGCCAAAACCGTTTCAGTTTATCCGCGACGTGCCGACCGACTGGCAGGACACCCTTGTGCTGAACGGAGAAATCGGCGACTATGTTACCATTGTGCGCAAAGACCGTAACAGTGAAGACTGGTATCTTGGCAGCCTGACCAATGAGAAGGCCCGCACGTTGAAAATTTCGCTGGATTTCCTGACGCCGGGGGTCCGTTACCGGGCGCAGATTTACCGGGACGGGCCGGATGCTGACTGGCAAAGCAATCCTTACGATATGGTGATTGAGGAAAAAACCGTGACGGCAAAGACAAGGCTTTCCCTGAAACTTGCGACCAGCGGCGGTCAGGCCATCCGCTTTACCCCTGTAAGCAAATAAGGGTATATGGTCATGAAGCAGATCAGAATATTGTTGGCCGCTGCCGTCATCCTGTGCGGCGGCATCGCACAGGCCCATCCGCGCCTTGATCATGTGGAACCGCCCTTCTGGTGGGTCGGGTTCAAGACACCGGAAGTGCAGATTCTTGTCCATGGGACAGGGATTTCCGACTATAGCCCGAAGATCAATTATTCCGGTGTGGTGATAAAAAAAGTTATCCGGGTCAAAAGCCCGAATTACCTGTTCATCGATGTGATGATTGCCGCCGATACCAAAGCGGGCCGGTTTGATATTACCTTCAGCAGAGCGGGCAGCCCGGACATCACCTATCCCTATGAGGTGAAGGCCAGGCGGAAAAATTCTGCGGCACGTAAAGGATTTAATCAATCCGACGCCATTTACCTGATTACCCCGGATCGTTTTGCCAACGGCAACCCGGATAATGATTCTGTGGCGGGCATGGCGGACAAGCTTGACCGGGCGAATAAAGACGGTCGTCATGGCGGCGATATTCAGGGAATTATGGACCATCTGGACTATATTGCCCGCATGGGGTTTACCAGTATCTGGATTACCCCGTTACTGGAAAATAATCAGCCAGAGACCAGCTATCACGGTTATGCCATCACCGATTTTTACAGGATTGATCAGCGCTTTGGCTCCAACAAGCTCTACAGAAAACTGGTACGGACGGCGCGGGGCAAGGGGATCGGGGTGATCATGGATATGGTGGCCAATCATACCGGCTCGAAATACTGGTGGATGGATGATCTGCCGGAGGATGACTGGATCAACTATGCCGCAGAATATTTCAAGGGTAAATATGTCAATACGTCTCACCGGCGCACCACCATACAGGATCCGTATTCCGCTGCCGGTGACCGGAAGCTGTTTTCCGGCGGCTGGTTTGTTAAAACCATGCCCGATCTTAACCAGCGTAACCCCCTGCTGGCGAATTACCTGATCCAGAATGCCCTCTGGTGGATTGAATATGCCGGATTGAGCGGAATACGCATGGATACCTATCCCTATTCTGATATGAAATTCATGGCCAGGTGGTCGAAGCGTATTATGACTGAATATCCCGATTTCAATATTGTCGGCGAGGAATGGAGTCTTAACCCGATTACGGTATCCTATTGGCAGCGCGGACGGCAGAATAAAAACGGTTATGTCTCTTACCTGCCGAGCCTGATGGATTTCCCGCTGAATGATGCACTGGTCACCGGCCTTGCCTCAAAGGAGGAATGGGCGAAGGGGCTGATCGGCATATATAAAATGCTTGCCAATGATGTGATATATCCCGACCCGTCAAATCTGGTGATATTCCCGGACAATCATGATATGAAGCGGGTATTCACCCAACTGCATGAAGATAAAGACCTGTATAGGATGGCGATGGCCTTCACTCTGACCATGCGTGGCATTCCGCAGATTTATTACGGCACAGAAATTTTAAAGACCAGTCCGGGGCCGAAAGATGACGGCATTATCCGTAGCGATTTCCCCGGGGGATGGGCAGGGGACAAGGTCAATGGCTTCACCGGCAGGGGATTGTCGCCGGACCAGAAAGCGGCGCAGGAATATCTGCGCCGTCTGTTGAACTGGCGCAAGGGCAAGGCGGTCATACACAGCGGGAAACTGATGCATTATGTGCCTGAGAACGGGGTTTATGTTTATTTCAGATATAACGATACTGACAAGGTCATGGTGGTGTTGAATAAAAACAAAACCGCGACGGATCTGAAAACCGCGCGTTTTGCGGAAATGCTGGCGGGTCATACGGGGGCGCGGAATGTGATGACCGGCAGGGAGCTTGATATTTCCCGCCAGATAACCCTCGCGCCCCGGTCGGCAACAATTCTGGAAATTGAATGATGCAGAAACCGCAATTAACCTTCTGGCAAATCTGGAATATGTGTTTCGGCTTTCTCGGCATTCAGTTCGGCTTTGCCTTGCAGAACAGCAATGTCAGCCGGATATTTCAGACCCTCGGGGCGGATATTGGTGATATTCCGATCCTGTGGGTGGCCGCCCCGCTGACCGGGCTGCTGATACAACCGGTCATTGGTTATATGAGCGACCGGACATGGAACCGGCTCGGGCGCAGGCGGCCCTATTTCCTCTGGGGGGCGTTGCTGGCAACGGCAGCCTTGTTTGTCATGCCCGCGTCTCCCTATCTGTGGGTGGCGGCGGGGATGCTGTGGATTATGGATGCGTCATTTAACATCGCGATGGAGCCTTTCCGGGCTTTTGTCGGTGATATGCTGCCGCCCCGGCAACGGACCCTCGGCTATGCGATGCAGAGCTTTTTCATCGGGGTCGGGTCGGTGGTGGCTTCTGCCCTGCCATGGATATTCACCAACTGGCTGGGCATCAGCAATATTGCCGGGGAGGGAGAGATCCCGCTGTCAGTGAAATACGCTTTTTACCTTGGGGGGGCGGTATTGTTGCTGGCGGTGATGTGGACGATATTTTCCACAAAGGAATATTCCCCGCAAGAAATGGCGCAATTTGACCGTGATGACGGCGGGCCAATCCCGGAGGCCGAAAGGCGGCAGGAAGCCCCCCCCACCGCAAGTCAATATCGTTTGAGCGGGCTGCTGTGGCTTGGCGGCGGGCTGATATTCAGCGGAATTATTTTCTGGCAGGGTTGGGACAAACAGTTATATCTGCTTGGCGCAGGGCTGTCACTTTTCGGGATACTGCAATTTATCTGTGCCGGGCTTCAGCAGCAGGGGCGGACGGATAGCGGTTTTTATCAGATAATGGCTGACTTCTCCCGGATGCCGCAAACCATGAAGCAGCTGGCCATCGTCCAGTTCTTCTCATGGTTTGCCTTATTTGCCATGTGGATATACACCACCCCGGCGGTGACGGCCTATCATTATGGCACGCATGACCCGTCGTCTGTATTATATAATAACGGCGCGGACTGGGTCGGGGTTCTGTTTATGTTTTACAATATATTTGCCGCCCTTGCCGCCTTTCTCATTCCGGTTCTGGCCGCCCGGACCAGCCGGAAGATTGCCCATATGATCAATCTGTTTCTCGGCGGGGCGGGGCTGATCTCGATGTATTTTATTCGTGATCCCGGGCTGTTGTGGATTTCAATGATCGGTGTCGGTATTGCCTGGGCGTCGATCCTTTCAATGCCCTATAGTCTGCTGTCCGGTGCGGTGCCCCCGGAAAAAATGGGTATCTATATGGGGATATTCAATTTCTTTATCGTTATCCCCCAGATTCTGGCGGCCAGCATCCTCGGGCTTTTTGTCAGGCAGCTTTTCGCGGGACAGGCAATTTACGCGCTTGTTCTGGGGGGCTGTTGCATGATCTTTGCCGGCGTCGCGACCTTGCGGGTCAATGACCCGGGCGAGGGCTGAAACTACCGCCCGGCCCCGCATGATTCGCGGATAATCAGTCTGGCCGGCATCAGGATGGAATCTATATCCTGGCCGTCAATCAGTTTCAGCAGATTTTCCACCAGCAGCCGACCGGCCAGCATGGTGTCCTGCTGGACGGTGGTCAGGGGCGGGTTGATATAGGCGGCGGTGGGGATATTGTCAAAACCGACCACGGCAACATCTTCGGGTACCCGGAGGCCGCTTTCCTGCAATGCCTTGATGGCGCCGATGGCAATCAGGTCGCTGGCCCCGAATATCGCATCAAACTGCAACTTGCTTTTGAGCAGCTCCATGGTCGCCTCATAGCCCATTTCTTCCGAGGTATCCGCATCAATCTGGAGCTTTGGATTAACCATCAGCCGGGCGTCAAGCAGGGCTTTTACATAGCCCTGATAACGCTGGTTAAATTCCGGGCGATGTTCGGTGGCAATACCGAGGAAGGCGATCTTTTTATGGCCCAAATCAGTGAGATGCCGGGTGGCGAGATAGGCGCTGTTGAGATTATCACAGCCGATGAAATGACCGGGCTGATCGGGCAGAACCGGCCCCCAGGTGATGAACCTGGCCCCCATCAGGTCGAGATGGGCGATTTTTTCGGCATAGGTGATATAGTCGCCGTAGCCGAGGAAAATAATCCCGTCGGCCCGGTTGGCATTTTCATAATCGGCATTCCAGTCGATGCTTTGCTGCTGAAAGGAAATCAGCAGGTCATAGCCCATCTTGGCCGAGGCCCGGGTGATACTGCCGAGCATGCTGAGGAAGAACGGGTTGATCAGGCTGTCATCGGTGCCGGGGTCCTCGCACAGCAGCAGGGCCAGGGTCCGGGTCTGTTTCGAGCGCAGGTTACGGGCATTGATGTCAACCTGATAGTTGAGCTTTTTGGCGATCGCCTGCACTTTTTCCCGGGTTTTCTCGCTGACCAGCGGGCTGTTACGCAGCGCACGGGACACCGTTGGCTGGGACACCCCGGCCAGATGGGCAATATCAAAAGAGGTGGGCTTCTCATCTTTCATCGGTAACGACCTTATACCACAGACTTTTGTACAATACATACGTATTCATGCTCTTTTCAAGTATGTATACGTATGTCATGGGCGCTTGCGGCTTATCACCATAGCCCAATTCGGGTATCAATCATACTATAAGCCACTTTCAGGCAGTTTTGAAATAGAAAGAGGGTCAGGGACGGATATGACATTATCAGGGTTGGATATCGGGGTATTTGTATTTTATGTGGTGGGGATTATTCTCCTTGCGACATGGGTCAGCCGGGACAAGCCGGGCCATGACAAGAATACCGAGGATTATTTTCTTGCCGGCAAATCACTGCCATGGTGGGCGATCGGCGCCTCGCTGATTGCCGCCAATATCTCGGCTGAACAGATTATTGGCATGTCAGGCTCGGGCTATGTTATCGGCCTTGGCATCGCCTCCTATGAATGGATGGCGGCAATCACCCTGATTATCGTTGGCAAATATTTGTTGCCGATCTTTCTCAAACGCGGCATCTATACCATGCCGCAATTTCTTGAACAGCGCTATGACCACCGAGTCCGCACGATTCTCGCGATCTTCTGGCTCGGGGTGTATGTCTTTGTCAATCTGACGGCGATATTATGGCTCGGGGCGCTGGCGATCAGCACGGTGGCCGGGGTTGATCTTGTCTATGGCCTGATCTTTCTCGGGGCGTTTGCTGCGGCCTATTCGCTATATGGCGGTCTGAAGGCGGTGGCCTTTACCGACATTATTCAGGTGGTGCTGCTGGTCTTTGGCGGCCTGTTTCTGTCTTATGTCACCCTTGATACCATCGGTGACGGTCAGGGAATTATCGCGGGCTTTGCCGAATTGACCGCGCGGGTGCCGGAAAAATTCGACATGATTTTAAGTCCGGACAGTCCCTACTATAAAGACCTGCCGGGGATCAGTGTGCTGATTGGTGGCATGTGGATTATGAACCTGTCCTATTGGGGGTTTAACCAGTATATTATCCAGCGCGCGCTGGCGGCGAAGAATATCAGGGAGGCGCAGAAGGGCATTGCCTTTGCCGCCTATCTGAAAATCCTGATGCCGGTGATTGTTGTGCTGCCGGGGATTGCGGCGGTGATTCTTGCCCCTGATCTCAAATCCCCGGATCAGGCCTATCCCGAACTGATGAAGCTGATGCCGACGGGCATGGTCGGGCTGGTATTTGCCGCCCTTGTGGCCGCCATTGTCTCGTCACTTGGCTCGATGACCAACAGTATCGCCACCATCTTCACGATGGATATCTACAGCTATTACCGGAAAGATAGAAGCCAGCATCATTATGTTTTTGTCGGGCGTGTGGTGAGCTTCTCCGCCCTGATCATCGCCATGATATGCGCCAAACCGCTGCTCGGCAATTTTGATCAGGCCTTTCAGTATATTCAGGAATTCACCGGCTTTTTCACTCCGGGTATTGTGGTGATCTTCCTGCTTGGCATGTTCTGGAAACGGGCCACGGCCCACGGGGCGCTTGCGGCAGCCATCGGCTCGGCGCTCTTGTCGGCGCTCTTCTATTATTTCTGGCCGGAATTGCCGTTCATTGACCGGGTCGGGCTGGTGTTCCTGCTGTGTCTCGGCCTTGCCATTCTGGTGACGCTGATGGAGGGCACCGGGGTTCAGAAGAATGCGGTTGATCTTAAGGGCATAGATTTCTCCTCGGCCCGGATATTCAATATCGCCACCCTCGGCGTCATCCTCATCCTCACCGCCCTCTATGCCACATGGTGGTAAAT
>Ga0256829_1001638_pt1 | contig 18004 bp, 15 predicted proteins | sample 131447metaG_FD_185979 | JGI IMG/M metagenome (GOLD analysis project Ga0256829, IMG submission 185979) | Hydrothermal vent microbial communities from Lau Basin, Pacific Ocean - 131-447 | ecosystem: Environmental > Aquatic > Marine > Hydrothermal vents | place: Pacific Ocean: Lau Basin | collected...
TGATTGATAATTTCAGAAGAAATTTCAGAAGAAAAAGGAAGACCTTTTAGTATTAATTCAGAGATATTTGAATTAATATTGTTTTCTATAAACTCTTGAATTTCAATATTTAATATTTCCTTATTGAAATTAATCATTTAAGCCTTCAGTAAGTTTGTTTACAACTCGATATTCACTTAAAAACTCTTTAGCAATTACCTTTAAAGCCGTGTAAACAGGAATAGCAATAATTAGCCCAACTATACCAGAAATTAATCCAGCAATAATGATAACTAAAAAGATTTCTAATGGGTGAGATTTTACACTTTTAGAGAAAATAAAAGGTTGACTAAAAAAGTTATCTACTAATTGTGCGATAATAAAACCAATCATAACATAAATGGTTTTTGGTAAAATTACATCGCTAAAGCTTTCGCCTAAATTACTAGACATGCTTAATAATATTAATAAAGCTGCACTAATTACTGGACCTAAATAAGGAATAACATTAAGTAAAGCACAAAGTGTAGCAATTATTATGGCGTTTTCTATACCAAAAATGAACAATACGATAGAGTATATTGTAAATAATATAAGTAGTTGTAATAACAAACCGCCAAAATATCTAGTTAGTAAATCTCTAATCGTAACAAACGATTTTCTAAGTTTTTTTTCGTGTTTTTTAGGTAGTATGGTAATTAATCCATTGCTCATTAATTTACTGTCTTTAAGGAAGAAAAACGAAATAAATAGTACAGAAAATAATCCCATACTAAAGCTACCAAAACCAGAAATAACCGAATTTAAAAAGTCTGGAATAAATCCAAAATTTAGATTAGACATAAATTTTGAATCTTTTAAAGAAGATTCTACATCCGAAGAATTTAATCCAAAATGGCTAATTGCTTCTACATATAAATTTTCTATATTGTTTTGTAGTTCATCAATATCCAATAAAGATAGGTTATTGCCTTGCTCTATAATTAAAGGAATAAATAGGCTTATAATACCAAAAATAAAGATTAAAAAGAGAGTAATTGTAAATACAACAGCAAGTGTGTCGTTAAATTTTAATTTGCTTTTTAAAAACACAACAATAGGTCTTCCTAATAAAGCTACAACACCAGCAATAGCAAGGTAAACAATAACACTTTGTATTTTATAAATAAACCAACCTAAAAGTACTACACCTATAATTATAGCTACAGCACGAAGGATTCCGTTAGAGATAGTTTTTGATGTCATAACGTAAAGATAAACTATTTGTGGTTTAGTTGTTTAGTTATTTCGTAAAGTGCAATACTAGTAGCTTGTACCACATTCATGCTGCTATTTTGACCAAACATATCTATGTGAATAATAGCGTCACTAATGTTTAAAATATTATCTGAAACTCCAAAATTTTCATCACCTATCACTAACACAATTGGCGCATTTATGTTGAAATTAAATTTATGTAATGCTTGGCTATTATCTGTAATTTCTAATGAAATAATTTGATGACCTTCGTTTTTTAAATTAGAAATAAAGCCGAAAGCATCTACTACAACCTGATAATTCACAACTTTTTCGGTAGCTCTAGACGTTTTGGTCATTTTTCTACCTAACGGAATTTCGGTTCCTGTAAACACTAATTCTTTTACACCAAATGCATCTGAAGTCCTGAACAAACTACCAATATTAGGCGCGTTAGTTACATTTTGACAAACAATGGTAATAGGAAATGTTTGTTGTTTAAAGTTGGTATTGTAATGGTTGAGTTGCAAATGGATTTTAGATTTTTGATTTACAATTTACGATTGAAATAACTAAAAATTATCTATCGTAAATCTGAAATTAGTTTTAATTTTCAAACGCATATTTTACAATGTTTGCGCCCATTTTTAAAGCTTTTAAACGCACATCTTCTGGATCGTTATGTACTTCTTGATCTTCCCAACCATCGCCTAAATCACTTTCATAAGTAAATAAAACTACTAATCTATCTTCGTGATATAATCCAAAAGCTTGTGGTCTTTTACCATCATGCTCGTGTATTTTTGGTAAACCGTCTTTAAATTGAAATGCGATATTAAAAATCTCATGGGTGTTTGGAAGTTCTGCCAATTCTTGATTTGGAAATACTTTTTTTAAAGCTTCTACAACGTAAGGCTGCATTCCGTAATTATCATCAATGTGAAGAAATCCGCCAGAAATAAGATAGTTTCTAATGTTTTCAGCTTCAGCATCATCAAAAATAACGTTTCCGTGACCAGTCATGTGAAGCATTGGATATTGAAAAATATCAATACTGCCAGCTTCAACAACTTCCGGTTTTGTGTTCATCGCTGTACCAATGTTTTCGTTACAAAACTTGATTAAATTAGGTAATGCTGTTGGATTGCTATACCAATCGCCGCCACCTTTATATTTCAAAACTGCTAAATCTTGAGAAATAGCACTGATTGAAAATATGCAAAAGCATATAATGAGTTTAAACTTCATAATTATTCGTTTATAAAAGCAACACTGTGACAAGCTACAATTGCAGCAGTTTCTGTACGTAAGCGCGTATTACCCAAAGTTACAGGAATAAATTTATTTTTTATTGCTGTTTCAATTTCATTAACAGAAAAATCGCCTTCTGGACCAATTAAAATAGTAGTTTCTGTATTTGGTTTGATTTCGTTTTTAAGAGATTTTTTATCTGTTTCTTCGCAATGTGCGATAAATAAATCACCAGAAAAGTCTTGATTTATATAATCTTTAAACGATATAGGTTCATTTAAAATTGGTAAATATAAATGAAGAGATTGCTTCATCGCCGATTGTAAGATTTTTTCAAAACGGTCTGTTTTTATTTTTTTTCTTTCGGAATGATCACAATAAATAGGAGTGATGCTAGTGATGCCAATTTCGGTAGCTTTTTCTAAAAACCATTCGTAGCGGTCATTCATTTTTGTTGGAGCAACAGCTAAATGAAGTTTGTAATCTGTTGGTTTTTTAAATTCTGAATTTATAATATTAACAACGCAGTTTTTTTGGTCTGCTATTGTGATTTCAGCAGTAAAAAGATATCCTTTACCGTTAGTAATGTGTAAGGTGTCACCTGTTTTTTTACGTAAAACTTTTACAATGTGTCTACTTTCGTCTTTAGGAAAAGAAAACGTATTACTTTTTTCTGAAATATCTAGATTATAAAATAGCTGCATAATTTAAAAAAGAACAAAAATAAAAAAGAGTCTTACTTTTTAATAAAATAAGACTCTTTATTTGATTTAATTGTTTACTTATTGCTGATGACCTTGGCAAATAATATCGCCATGATCTAAATGCGCTTGTAAAGCGTTTACACTGATAGTAATTTCGTGCATGTTCGCAGGATTACCTGGTGGAATGTGACAAATTGTAATTTTTTTGTCATTTTCGGGTTGCTTTAACCCATTAAGAGTTAAAGCAAATGGTAGTATGGTTAGTACTACTGTTGCTTTGATTAAAAGTAGTTTCATAATTAATAGCTTTTAAATTTACTTTTACTAATGTATAGCAACAATTTGTTTAATTAAAAAAAACACGATTATCAACTTAAAAAAACTGTAAAGCACACTTTTTGTGTAAATTTTAGAAGTTTAATCTACTACTTTTAAAACCTTAATTTCTTTAATTTTCTTTATTCTATGCGTCTTTAAGATTACAAAATAGGCTTGCGGTTCTGGTATTCTTACGGTGTAAATTTGTCCTACTTTATGTTCTAGATTAAAGGCTTCGGTTTCTACTTCAATAGGAAGATTACCTTCTTTTAACCAACCAGAATCTCCACCACGAATAGCATTTTTATCCATTGAATATTTTTTTGCTAAATCATCAAAACGAATACCTTCTTCGTAAGATTGAAGGATTTCATTTTTATATTTTACAATAGTTTCTGCATCTAATTTATTACCATCTAAATACACGTAACTAAGTCTGTAATGACGTTGATTATCTTTTTCTATGACTTTGTAAACAGTGGTGTCAAATTCACTTTTAACGACTTCTGTGCTACCTACCGATGTGTTTAATAACGCTTTAGCTAGTTTTGATTGGTGCTTTTCTTCATTAAAAATGATAATCTTATTATTTCTAGATTTTTTGTTTTCAATAAATTTTTCAGCTTGTTCTGCTGTGGTTATGGTGTCTAAACTTTTAATAAGTTTTTTTTGAGCAGTTGCTGTAAACACTGTTAAAAATAGGGTTAACGTAAGTAGGTACTTCATTTTTTATTGATTTTTGATTTTATACAAAGCAAAAAAACAAAAAAAAGACACTTGAAAATGTCTTTTTGGAAACGTTATTAACAATGGTTTTAACAATGTTATATTTTCAATCTAGCAGTAGCCATTACATTTTGCGATGCAAAATCTTTTTCTAAATATTTTAAATAACCAACAATAGCTATCATTGCAGCATTGTCTGTGGTAAATTCAAATTTAGGAATATAAGTTGTCCAACCGTGTTTGGTTTCGCCATCTTTTAAGGCTTGTCTTATTCCAGAATTAGCAGAAACTCCGCCACCAATAGCTATGTGTTTAATTCCAGTTTCTTTGCTGGCTTTTTTCAATTTATCGGTAAGAATACCAATAATTGTGTATTGTATACTGGCACAAATGTCGTTAAGGTTTTCTTCTATAAAATTAGGGTTGTTTTTTACTTCACGTTGAATAAAATAAAGAATAGCTGTTTTTAAACCAGAAAAGCTAAAATTAAGTCCGTCAACCTTCGGTTTACTAAACTTAAAGGCTTTTGGGTTACCTAATTTAGCACGTTTGTCAATTTCTGGTCCTGCAGGATAACCTAAGCCTAATAATTTTCCGCTTTTATCAAAAGCTTCGCCAACAGCATCATCAATAGTTTCGCCAATAACTTTCATGTCAAAGTGATTATTCACCTTTACTATTTGAGTATGTCCGCCAGAAATAGTCATAGCTAAAAACGGAAAAGGTGGTTTTTCAAAACCTTCTTCATCTATAAAATGTGCTAAAATATGAGCTTGCATGTGGTTGACATCAATTAAAGGAATGTTTAACCCATAAGCCAAAGACTTTGCAAATGATGTGCCTACTAATAAACTTCCCATTAAACCAGGACCTTTAGTAAAGGCAACTGCACTTAATTTATCTTTTGTAATTCCTGCTTTTTTTAACGCTTGATCAACAACTGGTACAATGTTTTGTTGGTGTGCACGACTGGCTAATTCTGGTACAACACCACCATATTCTTCATGAATTTTTTGACTAGCAATAATGTTACTTAAAATTTTTCCGTTGTGAATTACAGCAGCAGCAGTATCATCGCAAGAGCTCTCAATTCCAAGGATATAAATATTTTGTGAGTTCATTAGCTTTTTTTAGGCATAATAATTGTTAATTTTGAGGTGTTAATTAACAACTAGATTACATTTGTTAACGTATATGCAAATGTAAGCTTTCTTTTAAAATTATAATTTTAATTCAATATCAAAAAAGCACTTAAAATATTAGGTAAGATAGTAGCAATAATTTTATTGCTATTTATTATTTTAATGCTAATACTTTCTATACCTGCGGTACAAACCAAAATAGGTAAATATCTTACCGATACATTAAACGAAGACTTTAAAACCAACATAAATATAGACAAAGTTGGCTTGGCTTTTAATGGAGATGTACAGATTAAAGGTGTTTTAATTAAGGATTATAAATTAGATACTTTAATTAGTACTTCTGAAATTAAAACATCCATCATTAATTTTAAAAACCTGTATGACGGCACCTTAAATTTTGGAGATATTAGTTTAGATGATTTAGTGTTTAATATCAAAACCTATAAAGGTGAAACAGACACTAATTTAGATGTTTTTGTGGCTAGATTTGATGATGATAAACCCAAAACTACTAAAAGTTCATTTTTAATGTCGTCTAGCGATATTACTATTTCTAACGGTGTTTTTAGAATGATTGATGAGAATAAACAAACACCAAAAATCCTTCAATTTGATAATTTAAACATTAATGCCACCAACTTTTTAATTGATGGAAGTGATGTAAGTGCGCGTATAAATACCATGCAATTTGTAGATAGTCGTGGGTTAGCGCTTCAAAATTTATCAACTAACTTTTCTTATACTTTAACACAGATGCGTTTTGATGATTTAAGTATTAAAACCAAAGCGTCTTATGTTGAAGGAAACCTAAATTTCAATTACAATAGAGAAGATTTTAAAGATTTTGAAGATAAGGTAAATGTTGAAGCAAATTTTACCGAAGCTAGTATCTTACTTGACGATTTAAATAAATTTTACAATGAGTTTGGTACTGATCAACGAGCAGATTTTAGCACTAAAATTTCAGGAACTTTAAATAATTTAAACACAATAGATTTAAAGTTAAATACAAGTAGTAATACCAAAATTTATGGTGATATAAACTTTAGAAACTTGTTTAACAGCGAAGCTAATAATTTTGAAATGGATGGAAGCTTTACTAATCTATCTTCAAATTACAGAGATTTAAAAGCGTTGTTACCTAATGTTTTAGGCGAAGCAATTCCTTCATTATTTGATAAGCTTGGTAATTTTACAGCTAAAGGAACAAGTCAAGTTACGCCAGAAAATGTTATTGCTGATCTAGAAATTATTACAGACTTAGGTTATGTAGATTCAGATTTAAAGCTGTTTAACATCAATAATATTGATAATGCGTCTTACAGAGGTAGCGTTATATTTGACAAGTTTAATATTGGTAAAATACTTGACGACCCAAACCTTACAACAACGTCTTTAAATATAGATGTTGATGGTAAAGGTTTTAAAAAAGAAAATCTTTCTACGCAGTTAAAAGGAGAGATTTACAGCATAAACTATAACAATTATAATTACCAAAACATTGTTGTTAATGGTGTTTACAAGCAAAGTAAATTTAATGGTAAGTTAGTTATAGACGATAAAAATTTACAGTTAGAATTTAACGGATTAGCAGATTTATCTCAAAAAGTAAACACTTTTGATTTTGTTGCAAATGTCGACTACGCTAACCTAAAAGCATTAAATTTTTATAACAGAGATGAGCAGTCTGAATTTTCTGGTGATGTAGAAATGAAAATGAATGCTAACTCTGTAGATGATGCAGTTGGATATATTCAATTTAAAAATACAACCTACATTAACGAGAATGACACGTATAAGTTTGAGGATTTCGAAATCAACTCACAATTCATAGATAACGAACATATTATTGATATAAATTCACCAGAAATAATAGAAGGTAGTTTAAGTGGTGATTTCAAATTTAAAGACTTAGAGTTGTTGTTTGAAAACTCTTTAAAAAGCATTTATACTAATTATAAACCTAATAAAATTGAAGGTAATCAGTACATAGATTTCAACTTTAAAATTTATAATAAAATCGTTGAAGTATTCTTGCCAGAAGTAGAGTTAGCACCAAATACCTTTATTAAAGGAAGAGTAGAAAGTAATGAAAAAGAGTTTGAGCTTACTTTTAAATCGCCAAAAATTAAGCTCTTAGAATATTTTGCAAACGAAATTGAAATACAAGTAGATAACAACAACCCGTTATTTAATACTTACGTAGAAATTGATAGCATAAATACTAAGGTTTACAATATCTCTAAGTTCAATTTAATTAATGTAACCTTAAATGACACGCTTTATATGCGTAGCGATTTTAAAGGCGGAAAACGAAACGACGATCTTTATGACCTAAGTTTTTATCATACTATAGACCAAGATAATAACTCGGTTTTAGGTTTTAAAAAGAGTGATGTAACCTTTAAAGGAAACAATTGGCATATTAATGAAGACCAAAACAAATTCAATAAAATAATATTTGATAGAGATTTTAGAGATTTTAAAATCGAAGATATTTTGCTTAATCATCAAAATGAAGAAATTAAGCTAGCAGGTGTTCTAAAAGACTCAACTTACAAAGACTTAAAGCTTAATTTTAAAGATGTAGATTTAAATAAAATCATTCCAGAAATTGATAGTTTAAGCCTAGCAGGAACAATTAATGGTAAACTAAATATTTTACAAGAAAATGGTAGTTATTTACCTAATTCTAACATTACCATTGACGATTTAGAAGTTAATAAAACATTTTTAGGTTCTTTTGATGCTAAAATTGAAGGTAACTCAGACTTATCAAATTACACTGTAAACGCAAAAATAAAAGACGACACAACAAACTCTTTTGAGGCTAACGGTAATATTTTTGTATCAGGAGACAATCCTACAATAGATTTAGATTTAGCGTTTAAAGATTTTAGTTTAAAACCATTAAATCCGTTTTTAGATGGAGTTTTAAGTAATATTAGAGGAGAAATTACAGGAAACACGCAAGCAGTCGGAAGTCTTAATCAACCTAACTTTAATGGAGAGTTATCTATCAAAAATGGAGGGTTAGGCGTACCTTATTTAATGGTAGATTACAAATTTCAGGATAATACAAGAGTTATTTTACAAGATCAAAGTTTTAATTTTCAGAAAACAAATATTACAGATACTAAATACAACACAAAAGGAAATTTTAGCGGTAGCATAAGTCATAATAACTTTTCTAAATGGAAATTAGATTTAGAAATCAATACACAAAAACTTTTAGTTTTAGATACAAAATATTCAGAAGAATCCATGTATTACGGTACTGCTTTTATTGGTGGAAGTGCTGAAATTGTTGGAGCAACCGAAGCATTAAGCATTAATGTAATAGCCGAAACCAAAGAAGGAACTGTATTTAAAATACCACTAAATGATAATGAATCTTTTGGAGATAATTCAATCATTCACTTTTTAACTCCAGAAGAAAAACAAGCAAAAGAAGAAGGTAAAGAAATAGATTTTGAAGTAGACGAAGGTTTAGATCTTAATTTTGAACTAGACGTGACCCAAGATGCAGAAATTGAAATTTTAATTGATAAAACATCAGGAAGTACAATTAAAGGACGAGGAGTTGGTGGTTTATTAATAGAAATAAACACCAACAACAAGTTTGATATGTATGGTGACTTTGTAATTTATGAAGGTGTCTATAACTTTTTATATAGTGGTGTAGTCCAAAAACAATTTGTTGTAGAGCCATACGTAAGTACTTTAGCATGGAATGGTCCACCATTAGACGCATTGATTGATATCAAAGCAAAATACAGTACACGTGCCAATCCTTCGCCATTATTAGATAGTGGAATAAATAGAAGTATTCCTGTAGAGTTAACTTTAGAGCTAACGGATCAATTAGAACGACCAACAATTAACTACGCATTTGATTTTCCAAATACAAGCTCAACAATAAAATCTGAGTTAAATTATAGATTAGATTCAAAAGAAGATAGAGAAAATCAGGCATTATTCCTTTTAGCAACAGGATCTTTTAGTCGCGGTTTAGAAAACTTAAACTTTACCGGTACATTAACCGAGCGTTTAAATGGATTAGTAAACAATCTACTTTCATCAGGAGATGGTAAGTTTAATGTAGGTTTAAATTTTGAAGCCGGACAAACAAGACCAGATTTTCAAACAGATAATAGAGTTGGTGTGACTTTACAAACCAAAATTTCTGATCGTGTACTAATTAATGGTAAAGTTGGTGTGCCAGTTGGTGGGTTAGGTGATTCGGTGATTGCTGGAGATGTTCAAGTAGATTTCTTATTAAATGAAGAAGGTACGCTTATCGCGAAAGTTTTTAATAGAGAAAACAGTATTCGAAATTTTGGTGAAGAAATTGGTTATACGCAAGGAGTAGGAGTTGCTTATAATGTAGATTTTGACACTTTTGGAGAATTACTTCGTAAAATTTTCAATCCAAAAAAGGAAAAAGAGGAAGACAATGAAGATGAAAACCAAGACCAAAACCCAAACGAAAATGCAACCGAACCTGAATCGGTTTTTAAGTCTGATAACACATTCAAAAAAGACTAATTTTCCACTTTTTTAACTCAAAAATCCGTAGCAAAACGTCTTCAAAATTAAATAGTTATTAACGAAAACGATATAGTTTACGGCACTTCGCAAAATTTTAGTAAATCTCATGTTAATAATAAAATTTGTTTAGTAGCTTTACAGAACTAACAAATTAATGATATGTCAAATACTATAAAAAAAGTAGCTGTTTTTACCTCTGGAGGAGACTCTCCTGGGATGAATGCAGCTATTCGTTCTGTGGTTAGAACCTGCGCTTTTTACAAAATAGAATGTGTAGGAATATATAGAGGTTACGAGGGTATGATTGAAGGCGATTTTAAGCCCTTAACAGCAAGAAGTGTAAAAGATATTATAAATAAAGGAGGTACATTTTTAAAATCTGCTAGATCTGATGAGTTTAGAACTAAAGAAGGTCGTAAAAAAGCCTATGACGCTTTAGTTGCCGAAAACGTAGATGCATTAGTTGTAATTGGTGGTGATGGAAGTTTTACAGGAGCATTAATCTTTAACGAGGAATTTGGTTTTCCTGTAATGGGTATACCAGGTACAATAGATAATGATATTTATGGTACATCACACACTTTAGGTTATGATACAGCACTAAATACTGTAGTAGATTGTGTAGATAAGATTAGAGATACAGCTAGTTCTCATAATCGTCTATTTTTTGTAGAAGTAATGGGAAGAGATGCAGGTCATATAGCCTTAAACGTTGGTGTAGGAGCAGGAGCTGAAGAAATTTTAATACCAGAAGAAGACTTAGGTTTAGATAGACTTTTAGAATCTTTAAGAAGAAGTAAACAATCAGGTAAATCTTCTAGTATAGTAATTGTAGCCGAAGGAGATAAAACAGGTAAAAACGTATTCGAACTTAAAGACTATGTTGAAGAAAACATGGAAGAATACGAAGTAAGAGTATCTGTTTTAGGTCACATGCAACGTGGCGGATCACCATCATGCTTTGATCGTGTTTTAGCTAGTAGAATGGGTGTAAAAGCAGTTGAAAGTCTTTTGGAAGGTAAATCTAATTACATGGTAGGATTACTTAAAGACGAAATAGTTTTAACTCCATTAGAACAAGCAGTAAAAGGAAAGTCAGAGATTGATCATGAGTTAATTCGTGTATCAGATATAATGACAACATAAATAATAACTAACAATAAAATAATTAATAGAAATATGTCAACATTAAAATTAGGAATTAACGGTTTTGGTCGTATAGGAAGAATCGTTTTTAGAGCAACTTTAAAAAGAGATAATGTAGAAGTAGTAGCAATAAATGATTTATTAGACGTAGAGCATTTAGCATACTTATTAGAATACGATTCTGTACACGGACGTTACGATGGAAAAATAGAAGTAAAAGACGGCAACCTAATAGTAGAAGGTAAAACAATACGTGTAACTGCAGAAAGAGACCCAAAAAACTTAAAATGGGATGAAGCAGGAGTAGATGTGGTTGCAGAGTGTACAGGTATATTTACAACATTAGAAACAGCAGATTATCACATACAAGCAGGCGCTAAAAAAGTAGTAATTTCAGCACCAAGTAAAGACGCACCAATGTTTGTGATGGGTGTAAATGACAACAAATTACAAGCATCAGACAATATTGTGTCAAATGCATCTTGTACAACTAACTGTTTAGCACCAATCGCTAAAGTGATAGAAGAAAACTTTGGTATAGAAGAGGCATTAATGACTACAATTCACGCTGCAACATCAACTCAATTTACGGTAGATTCACCATCAAGAAAAAACTATAGATTAGGTCGTTCAGCCCTAAATAACATTATACCAACATCAACAGGAGCAGCAAAAGCTGTAGGTAAAGTTATTCCAGAATTAGACGGAAAATTAACAGGTATGGCATTTAGAGTGCCTACTGTAGATGTATCTGTAGTAGATCTTACAGTAAAAACGAAAAAAGAAACTTCTTTAGAAGAAATTAAAGCAGCAATGAAGAAAGCTTCTGAAGGAGATATGGAAGGTGTGTTAGGTTACACAGACGAAATGGTAGTTTCTCAAGACTTTGTAAGCGAAGAAAGAACAAGTGTATTTGACTCAGAAGCGTCAATCGAATTAAATTCTGGATTCTTCAAGTTAATATCTTGGTATGATAACGAATTTGGATACTCAAACAAATTAGTAGATTTAGCTTTAAAAGTAAACTCACTATAATCCATAATTATTCAATTAAACAAAAGCGTAGTATATTTATAAAAAAGTGCTACGCTTTTTTGTTAAAACTAATTTTATGATTTTAATTGTTGATAGCGGATCTACAAAATGCGACTGGAAAGCGGTAGATAACCAAGGTAATCAGTTGTTAGAAAAAATCCGTACAAAAGGATTAAATCCTGCGCTTCTTTCAGAAAAGAAAATAAAAAAAGTCCTTAAAAAAAGTGAAGCCTTAAAAAAACATAGAAACGAAGTAACTAATATATACTTTTATGGAGCTGGTTGTGGTACAGAAAACCCAAAATTAGTACTAAAATTAGTGCTTCACGAGTTTTTTCCTAATGCAGAAATTTCTGTAGAAGAAGATACTATGGCTGCCGTATTTGCAACAGTAAACGAGCCAACCGAAGCTGCAGTAGTCTGTATAATGGGTACAGGATCAAACTGTAGTTATTATGACGGAAAAAAACTACACCAACGTGTAAAATCTTTAGGTTATACATTAATGGATGATGCTTCTGGTAACTATTATGGTAAAGAATTAATACGTGATTATTACTTTAACCACATGCCAGAAGAAATAAAAGTAGCTTTTGGAGACAAGTATAATTTAGATGCAGATTATATTAAATATAATTTATACAAACAGCCTAATCCTAATGCGTATTTAGCAAGTTTTGCAGAGTTTATGATACTTAATAAAGATTCTCTGTACGTAAAAGAATTAATAAAAAAAGGTATAAGACTTTTTGCTAAAAACATGATTTTGCAGTATGAAGAAGAATTAAAAACTGTTCCTGTACATTTTGCAGGTTCAATAGCCTTTTTCTGTCAAGAAGAAATTAAAGAAGTAGCAGAAGAACTAAACTTTAAAGTAGGTAACTTTGAAAGAAGACCTATTGAAGGTTTAGTAAGTTTTCATACAAACGCATCTTAGTAACAAAGACCTATGGAAATAGCAATTATAGCACACGATGGTAAAAAAGCAGAAATGGTTCAGTTTTTAAACCAGCACAAAGACTTATTACTAAATAAAAATATAACATTAATTTCTACAGGTACAACTGGTAAAAAAGTAAAAAAAGCAGGATTTGATGTTACTAGACTATTATCAGGACCTTTAGGAGGAGATGCGCAAATTGCAGCAAGAGTAGCAGAAGGAAAATGTAATATGGTATTGTTTTTTAGAGATCCTTTAGAAAAACATCCACACGAACCAGACGTTTTAATGCTAATGCGATTATGTGATGTACATGATGTACCATTAGCTACAAATCCTGCTACAGCAGAACTTTTAATGAAAGCACTTTAATTAATAAAGTGCTTTTTTTATGAGTTATAAACTTGATTTTCTTGTTCTGCAACACGAATAAAAGTCGTTCTTTTTGTTAGCTCTTTTAGTTTTGCAGCACCAACATACGTACATGTACTTCTTATTCCGCCTAAAATATCTTGCAAAGTGTTTTCTACATCACCTTTAAAAGCAACTTCTACCGTTTTACCTTCGCTAGCTCTATAGTCTGCTACGCCACCAACATGTTTATTCATTGCTGTTGCAGAGCTCATACCGTAAAATTGCTTATACTTTTTTCCGTCTTTTTCTATAGTAGTACCGCCACTTTCTGTATGACCAGCAAACATACCTCCAAGCATTACAAAATCAGCACCTGCTCCAAAAGCTTTAGATAAATCTCCAGGAATAGTACAACCACCATCACTAATTATTTGTCCACCTAACCCATGAGCTGCATCAGCACATTCGATAATTGCAGATAATTGCGGGTAACCAACAGCTGTTTTAACACGTGTTGTGCAAACACTACCCGGTCCAATACCTACTTTTACCATATCTGCTCCTGATATTAATAACTCTTCAACCATTTCTCCGGTAACAACATTTCCTGCCATAATAATTTTATCAGGAAAATTATCTCTTGTTTTCTTTACAAAATCAACAAAATGTTCTGAATATCCATTAGCAACATCTATGCAAATAAACTTTAAGTCAGGATGAGCATTAAAAATTGAATTTAGCTTTTCAATATCATTTTTTCCTGTTCCTGTACTTACTGCTATATAATTACTAATGTCGTTACCTGAAGTAGATAGAAATTGATTCCATTGCTCTAAAGAATAATGCTTATGTATTGCAGTAAATAGTTTGTGTTTAGATAGGGCAGAAGCCATTTCAAACGTGCCAACAGTATCCATATTAGCAGCCATAATAGGTATACCTTTCCAGGTATGGTTACTGTGTAAAAATTTAAACTCTCTTTCTAAATCTACTTGCGATCTACTTTTTAATGTAGATCTTTTAGGTCTTATCATTACATCTTTAAAACCTAATTTAATATCTAATTCAATACGCATTGATAGTAATGTTTGGGTTACTATCAAAAATACAAGTAATTAAAAAAGAAGCCTTATCTTTTTAAAAAAAGATAAGGCTGTTTTATTAACAATTGTTTATAGTTATAGCCTATTTTGAAGCAATCATGCTAATTTCTACATTTACAAATTTTGGCAAGTTAGCAACTTCTACAGTTTCTCTTGCTGGAGCTGTGTCTTCATTAAAATAACTTCCATAGACTTCGTTGATTAAAGAAAAGTTATTCATATCACTAATAAATATTGAAGTTTTTATGACATTTTCAAAAGTCATTTCTGCAGCTTCTAACACTGCTTTTAGATTTTCCATGACTTGTTTAGTTTCTGTTTTAATATTATCTAAAACAAGCTCATTAGTTTCAGGATTAAAAGCAATTTGACCTGATGTGTATAAAGTATTTCCGTTTAAAACCGCTTGGTTATATGGACCTATCGGAGCTGGTGCTTTTGTTGTTGTTATGATCTTTTTCATAATTAATATTATAATTGTTCGTCTGGTCTACGACGTTGTTCGTATTTTAAATCTTTAAGTAAGCTTGATTTTATTCCTATGAAAAAATTCCAACGGTTATAAGTACCAAAAGGTACCCAACTAAAGTTCATTCTCCAACTTAATAAATCACGTTGAAATCTTAATTGAGTTAAACCAAATCCTTTGTTTTTAAAATCATAACTTGATGATCCACCAATGGACCATTTTGGTGAAATTTCTATATCACCAGAGAACATTAATGAATGTGAGGATATTTCATTTTGTCTTGCTGCGTTAGAGTAGTTAACAGCATAGGCAAGTCTTAAGCTCCATGGTATTTTATAATTGTAGAGTTCGGATTCTTCTTCTTCCTCTTCTTCTTTATCGACACCATCTCTATTAAATTGTTGATCTGCAAAATCTTCAGATACACCAAATAAGTCATCTGCACGTCCACCACCTTGTAATCTTTCGTTAATAGAGCTTTGACTTTCGTTAGTAGAATTGCTTATACCATCACTGCTTAAGCTGTAGTTTAAAGTAAGGTTAGCGCTGGTCATTCTAAATAAACTTCCACCATTATCTATATTAAAAGTGTTTATTCTTCTGTTATTAGCATCTAATGCATATGGGTCTAATGTAGCGCCAAAGTTAATGTTCATTTTATTATTTAAAATTTGCATACCACCGGTAACTTTTACAGGACTCCAATTTAAAGAGTCTCCTGCAACATTATATGATGTAGAAAAATTTAGGTTGTTTAATAGTGTGATTTTTTTTGGTTCTACTTTTGTGGTGTCTCTGTCTCTTACTTTTGCTTCAAAGTTATTTGCTATACCAATACCTATAGAACTAGAAAAGGTATTGTTTGGACTACCAAAAAGGCTGTTTTCAAAACGAGTATATTCTGACCTTGTTGTTCCGTCTGCATCAATAACTTCCACGGTGTCATAATAATTATCAAAAGCTGGATTAATATTATAACTAATAGATGGTCTAATAACGTGTCTTATTTTTTGTAGTCTTTTGCCTTCTCCTTTTTTGTCAAAGTCAAACATACCGTAAATGGTTGTACCAACACTTGTACTAAAATTATAGGTTCTAAAAGAATCAAATTTGTTTAATTCTTCTGTAACGATATCATCTAGCACAGGATCATAATATTTTCTAATTGGATTTAATGTCCATACTTCTTCAAAATTAGCATTAGCACTTACACTAAAATAGTCAAATACTTTAAAGTTTGTAGAAATTGGTATAGAGTGCCTTGCGCCAACTTGAGCATCATCAAACATTTCACTTTTAAAGAAAAATTCTTCTTCTGTACTTATTCTATTTTCTGCTCTAACATTATACTGTAAGTTAATGTTTTGAATAATTCCTTTTTTAACTCCAGTTTTTGGAGCAAAAGGGAATATACGACTTATACTACCTTGAAACGTTGGTAGTGTCATATTTACAAGTCCTGTTTGTGTGTTTTGAGAGTGTGTAGCTGTTAAACTAATATTTGCTTGTGGCTCTCCTTGAAATGTTTTAGAATAGGAGATAGAAGAAGCTAGTGTGTTGTTTTGTGTGTTAGGTAGGTTTACTTGATTTACAGATTGTTGATAATAATTACTACTACCAAGGTTTACAGACGCAGAAAAACGAGAGTTAGGATTGGCTTTACTATCTTGATTATGAGACCAACGTATGTTATAAATAGTAGTTTTTGCATAATCAGGAAAACCACGCTCGCTAGTAATTAAATTTTCATACCTAAAACCTACGTTACCATTAAACTTATAACGTTTGGCATATTTACTTTCTAGTCTTAACCCGTAACTACCATTGGTGTAATAATCTCCGATAGTAGCTAAATCTACATAATCACTAATTGCAAAATAATATCCACCATTTTGCAAAAAGTAACCACGTGTACCATCTTCTCCAAAACTAGGAAATATAACTCCAGATGTACGCGTTTTAGTTAACGGAAAAAAAGCAAAAGGTATCCAAACAGGAGTTGGGACATCATAAATATGCATTTGTGTTGGACCAGTAATTACTTTTGAGTTTGGAACAATTTTACCTTTACTGATTAAAAAATAATATTCCGGATCGTCTAAATCTTCTGCAGTAGTAAATTTTGCATTTCTTACATAATATACAGAATCATTAATTTTTTTAGTGGTTTCTGTAATTAAAGTACCTCCGTTTTGTTCTGTTTGTGAGTTGTAAATTAACCCTTTTTTTGTCACTGTGTTAAAAATAATAGAATCTGGCTCTATTAAGTTTTGACCTTGCTTAAAGCTTGGTCTTTGAGTATAATTACCTAATGTATCCTTTATACCGTAAGCATATACTAGATCTTTATCAAAATCTAAAATAATACTACCGGCTTTAATTTCCATATCTTCATAATAGACTTCAGCTTCATTATAAAGATACATTTTAGATTCTTTTTTCTTGTAAGCCATATAATCTGTAGCCTTATAAGTTACAGTACTTGATAAAAGTTGAGTTTTAGGCTTTATAGTATCGTTTTTGGTAGAGTCTATTTCTTTATTACTTGCCAAAAAGCTTTCTGCATCAATGGTAAGACTATCATTAACTTCTTCTTCAGGTAATTCTTCTGTGTTTTCTACAGGTGGAATTTTTGTTCCTTCCTTAGGTAAATCTTTTTGTGCAAAGCAAACAATGTTAATAAACATTGTAAAACTCAGGGTAAAAAGTATGTTAAGACGTTGTGTATGCAATGCTTTTAAATGTATTTTTGTAAAAGTATGGCTTGGTTTTTGAAATGACAAAACTACATATATTTTTTATTGAAATATTTATATTTCGTTAAAATTTATATTCCATAATAAACCTATAAAAAAAAGGTTATAATATCTATGCAAACGAACACTTTAAAACATTTCGTATCTTTTATTATAGTATTAACATTTTTTACATTAAATAATGTTTTTGCCCAAGTAGATAAAGATAAATTTATAGTAGTCTTAGATGCTGGTCATGGTGGTAAAGATCCTGGTAAACACGCTAAATCTGGACTGAAAGAAAAAGATATA
>Ga0256829_1001639_pt1 | contig 17999 bp, 19 predicted proteins | sample 131447metaG_FD_185979 | JGI IMG/M metagenome (GOLD analysis project Ga0256829, IMG submission 185979) | Hydrothermal vent microbial communities from Lau Basin, Pacific Ocean - 131-447 | ecosystem: Environmental > Aquatic > Marine > Hydrothermal vents | place: Pacific Ocean: Lau Basin | collected...
ATGTTAACTTTGAAGGATTTAGCCTTCTTTCATAAACAAAGGGATAGAGCCTTAACCACCTAGTTGCTGGGTATGCTTTTCTATATCACTTTTCAATGTCTCCAGCAGCTCTTTTCGGCTTGAGGAGGCAACAGTATCTGCCGAAATATAGGGTAAAAATCGAATGGTAATTGTACCTGGTTTTTTGATAAAACCACGTTTTGGCCAGCATGTCGCGGCATTATGAGCCATTGGAAGAATACCAACGCCAGCTTTTTGGGCTAGTACAATACCGCCTGGTTTATAATCCCCCGATTGACCAATATTGGAGCGCGTTCCTTCTGGAAAAATAACGATCCACTTACCTTCTTGTAATAAAGCTGAGCCATCTTTATTTACCTGTTGAATGGCTTGACGGGGGTTACCACGACGAATGCCAATGGTTTTGAGAACCCATAAAGCCCAACCAAATATCGGAATATAAAACAACTCGCGTTTAAGAATCCAGACATAGGGTGGAATCAATATCGGCATAATAATGGTTTCAAAAGCTGACTGGTGTTTTGCCATAACAACACAAGATTCCTTGGGAAGGTGCTCTTGCCCTTCAATGCAAAGTTTTATGCCACATAAATAACGAGCCAGAAACAAGACACTTTTTGACCATAATTTTGCCCAAAACCAAGCTGCAGGTAGGCCAAACAAGCGAAAAAGTAACAATAAAGGGGAGAGTGTGAATGTGACGATAAAAACGCAGAGGTTAAAAAGGGCTGAACGTAAAAATAGCATGTTAATGTTTCAATATACTGCATACAGCAGCTTCTAAGTTTGGGTATGATTGAATATGAGGGTCATGCAAACGGGCTTTGGCAAGAATATCTGTTGCATCACCATAACCACTCTGCACGAGTATGCCTGAGATGTTAGCTGCCCATGCTGCTTGCATATCGCGCAAAGAATCGCCAATCATATAAACATGTTGTGCTTCATTGCTAAGCTTTAGAGCAAGCAATGCTTCAAGCACCATACCTGGCAGAGGTTTACGGCATGTGCAGCCATCACTGGGTGCGTGTGGACAATAAGATACATGATCAATGCGCCCACCTAAGGCTTCAATAGATAATAACATTTTGGAATGAATATTTTGGAAGGTGGTATCATCTAACATGCCGCGCCCAACGGCTGATTGATTGCTGATGATTGCCACAGAAATACCAGCTTTTGTAAGCTTGGCAATAGCCTCCAAACTACCAGGGATTGGTCGCCATTGTTCAGGGCTTAAAATATAATCGGGAGAATCAAAATTAATCACACCATCGCGATCAAGTAAGATTGCCTTGGGAAATGTCTCTTTTGAAGTGAGCATGCCACACATTAGCATGAAATAGTTTTATGTTAATGGGTTTGGAATTAGTTCGATGTAAAATGATAAATAGGAGGAATTATACCCACTCTGAAAGCATTTTTTGGGATAGTGGGGGGATTACATTTTATCATAATAGTTCTGCCCAAACTGGTGCATGATCGGATGGACGTTCTTTGGCACGATAATCTGCATGCACACCGCCTGCTTGAATCGTGAGTGCGGACGTTGCCAAAATATGATCAATGCGAATGCCCCAGCCTCGACGAAAAGCATTCATGCGATAATCCCACCAGCTATGCATAGCCTCTTCGGGATGCAGTTGGCGGAGCGTGTCATACAAACCCAAATCCATCAGTGAAAAAAACCATTCTCGCTCTGCTGTGGAGCACATAATTTTTTCAACCCAGCGTGATGGGTCATGAATATCCAAATCAGATGGTGCAATATTATAATCACCCAGTAAGACTAACTTTTCATGATTTTCCAATTCTGTTGTTAAAAAGTCACGCAGCGCATTGAGCCAGCGAAACTTATACTGATATTTATCACAGCCAACTTCCTGACCATTGGGAATATAAACATCAACAATACGAACCCCATCAATAGTTGCTGCCAATAAACGACGCTGTGGGTCATCCAAGTTCGGCACATCAAACACCATGTCCGTAGCTTCTTTGCGGCTAATAATGGCAACGCCATTGTATGTTTTCTGCCCAGCAAATTGAACATGATACCCAGCTGCTTCAATTTCTGCTTGAGGAAAGTCTTTGTCTTGTTGTTTGGTCTCCTGCAAAGCCAATACATCAGGCTTTTCGTTCGCCAAATATTCCAATACATGTGGCAAGCGAACCTTGAGCGAATTTACATTCCATGTGGTTATTTTCATGCTTTTTTCCCTTTAGAAAGCAGATAGGCAATCCAACTTAGTCCTGTAACAAGCATTGCAGATGATAAAACCATACCCATGGTCAACCAATCACCATAAAGAAAACCAAGCTGCACATCTGGCTGTCGGAAATTCTCACAAAAAATCCGTGCCAAAGCATAACCTGTTAAAAATACCGCTACGCGCATGCCCAAAGGCCAATCAAACTTACGTGTAAACCACAATAGTAGAAATAAAACGATGCCTTCTAGGGTCAATTCATAGAGCTGACTTGGATGCCGTGGATCAGGGCCAGCGCCTGGAAAAATCATTGCCCAAGGTACTTCGCTAGGGTTTGTCACAACACGCCCCCAAAGCTCGCCATTGATAAAGTTGCCCATACGCCCAAAAGCCAAACCAATCGGTGCAACCACAAAGAACTTATCCATCAACAACATAAATGGCATATTGTGTTTTCGGCAATACCACCAACCAGCCACAATAGGACCTACCAGTCCGCCATGAAACGACATGCCGCCTTGCCAGATATAAAATATTTCAATCGGATGGCTGATATAATAATCAAAATTATAAAACAGCACATAAGCCAAGCGTCCGCCCAGCACAACACCCAAAATCAACGCGGTAAACAGTCCTTCATAGGCTTCGGGTTTCACACTTACGTCCCAAGAACCACATTCACGCAGTTGTTTGCGAACAAGTAACCACACCGCAGAAAAACCAAAGACATACATCAAGCCGTACCAATGAATTGCCAAAGGCCCTAATTGCAATGCGACTGGATCAATATGAGGAGCCATCATGATAAAACCCACAATAATAGAATTCCGAATAAAATACGGTACACACCAAATGCGACAAAGGTAAAGCGTTCAAGGAATTGAATAAATAAGCGCATCACCAACCATGCTGCAATAAATGCCACCACAAAACCTGTACCCAAAACTAGCCAATCAGCGCCTGCAAAATCTTGGTAATGTTTAAGCAAATCAAAGCCACTGGCAGCCATCATCACAGGTAATGCCAATAAAAATGAGAATTCCGCACTGGCTTTACGACTCAAACCAACCAACATCGCACCAATAATCGATGCCCCCGCCCGACTTGTGCCTGGTATCAAGGCAAACACTTGCGCAATACCAACCCATAAAGCTTGGCGATAACTTAAATCTTCTACGTTTTCTACGGGATAGACCTTATCTTTATGAAAATATTCAACGATAAGAAAAATCACACCACCGACAATGAACATGATGGCAACAATATCGACAGTGAACATGGCTTTGATTTGTTTGTGGAATAAAAAGCCAACAATGCCAAGCGGAATAAATGCTAAAACCACTTTTTTCCATAAGTCTAAGTAAATAAAGCTGAATTTTTCTCGGTAATTGGCAACCACCGCTAAAATCGCCGCCAATTGGATAATGACTTCAAAAGCTTTGTTTTCATCATTTTGAGCAATACCCATCCACTGACTTGCCACAATCATATGGCCAGTCGATGAAATCGGTAAAAATTCCGTTGCGCCTTCAATCAGCCCTAAAATTATCGACTGTAATATATCCATGCTACGCTTCGCCTCACTTTCAATCATGTAGAATAGTTCGTAACGCTACGTCTTGCGAAGCACAAGCCAAGCTGCCATCGTTGCCTGCCCTAATGGAGTGAAAAAAGTATGAAACGATTATTCTCTGGCAGCTTACGTATATTGGATGGCTTTCGCCGCCTATTTATTAACTTGATCTTTGCCTTATTTCTAATATTTATCCTCGTGGCTATCTTCAAAGCCGAACCCAAATTACCTGATGAAGCTGTATTGCTTATCAAACCACAAGGGCAACTGGTCGAGCAAATAAGCCAACCATCTGCCGATGCTTTTCCATTGGCTCTGCCAGACCGCAATCAATCAAAATTACGTGATTTAACCAAAGCCTTGGAAGCGGCTCGTGATGATGAACATATTTTGGCAGTCAAATTAGATTTGGAAGCATTGCAGCACACTTCCTTGGCAAAACTACAAGTATTACGCAGTGCCATTGAAGATTTCAAACAAAGTGGCAAACCCGTCTTGGTAGCTGGCAATGCCTATAGCCAATCACAATATTATTTGGCTGCGGCTGCCAGTAGTGTGTTTTTGCACCCCATGGGAAGCATTGAAATCAATGGCTTTTCTGTCTATCGCAATTATATCCATTCAGCATTGGATAAATTAAATGTTGATGTACATGTGTTTCGCGTGGGCGAATATAAATCTGCGGTTGAGCCTTTTATTCGTGATTCCATGTCCGATGCAGATCGCAAATCAAACAGTGTTTGGCTAAGTAGTTTATGGCATGCATACAAACAAGATATTGCCGCCATGCGTGATATTGAGGCAGTACATTTGCAAGATTTGCTCGATCATCAACCAGACTTTTTAGCGCAATATCAAGGCAATGCAGGCGCATTGTACAAGGCGGAACATCTAATTGATTATTTGGGTGATGAACAAGATGCCGAAGCTTTTTTACTCAAGCAAATCAAATGGTCAAAACAAGAGGATATTCCTTCGATTAGCAGTAAAGATTATCTAAAATTAGCCTCAAAAACAGAATCTAAGCAGGCAGATACGCCAAAAGTTGGTTTAATCGTTGCAAGTGGCCCTATTCTCAATGGCGAACAACCTGCTGGAAGTATTGGCAGCAAAACGCTTTCTAACTTATTACGCAAAGCACAAAAAGATGAGCAAATCAAAGCAGTTGTTTTACGCATTGATAGCCCTGGCGGCTCGGCACTTGCTTCGGAAGTCGTACGCAAAGAAGTTGAACGACTACGTGCTGCGGGCAAACCTGTTGTGGTTTCTATGGGTAGTGTTGCTGCCTCTGGTGGTTATTGGATTGCCTCCACTGCCGATGAGATTTGGGCGCAGCCAACCACACTTACAGGCTCCATTGGCGTGTTTGGCATTATTCCCAATTTCACCCGTGGTTTGAATTACCTTGGTATTCATACCGATGGTGTTGGAACCACACAAATGTCGGCAGCTATGCGCCCTGACATGCCGTTATCCGAAGGCATGGGGAATATGATTCAAATGGGAGTCGATCATATTTATCAACGTTTTATTCATCTTGTTGCAACAGGTCGCCATATGAAAGTTGCCAATGTGGAAGCCATTGCGCAAGGGCGTGTTTGGAGTGGTGTGGATGCTCATCGCTTGGGGCTAGTTGATCAACTTGGTGGCTTGCAAGGTGCCATTAAATCCGCTGCTAAACGTGGTGGCATTGCGGATAATTACCAACTTGAAGAAGTAAAAACACCACTCAGCTTTCCTGAAATGCTTGCAGAGCAATTGCTTGGTGATGCCGATGCACGGGCGCAGCTACAAGCAAGATGGATGAGCAATGATAGCTATGCAGCACTGCTACAAAATACTGCACTGCAAAGCATTTTGCAGCCTTTACATTTGCTTACACAATTCAATGATCCGAATCATATTTATGCTTATAGTGAGCTGCCTTATTAAGCATGTGCTAGTCACTTATATGACAGTGTGTTCGATAGCTTTAGATTAAATCAATTAGCTGCATAGGCTCTAGATTAGCAGATTATCATGGATAGTATTTTTGAGGGTCTGGTTTTGAATGTTGAATATTTAGAGCTTACAAACTCTCTAAATATTCACGCACTTCATCGCATTGAAGCATAGGGGTAAATGCTTGATTGGCTTTAGGCATAGAATAGCTATCTAATTTATCAAGCCTATCCCAAGCATGCTTAGATTCAGGGGCTAAATTTGAAAGGTCAGGGCAAAAACATACAAATAAGAGAAAATGCAAAGTTTTATCAATATAACGATGGCTGGATTTGCCCAAATGTCGCCATTTGATGCCTTTTAAATGTGTTTCTTCACTTAATTCACGAACGGCGGCTTGCAAAGGCATTTCATTGTTTTCTACTTTACCACCAGGCAAAGACCATAACCCACCACAATGCACATCATCAGGGCGTTTTAATAATAGTAATTCGTGATTGCTGTTAAAGGCTGCAACCAGCGCAATCACCTGTGTGGTTTTATCAGTAGCTTCAGGTGCGGTATTCGGCATTAATAACAATATATTCGTGGGTTAAATCACCTGTCCAAATGGTGGCTTTGGCATCGCCCAAACCCAAATTGATATGCAGGGTAAACTCATCTTGGGCAAAGATTTTCATGCCATCTTCATCGCGGTAATCAGGGTGTAAATTGCCCGCTTCAAGCATGGTGACATCACCCGCTTTTAAGCCGATTTTATTGCGGTCAATAGCAATGCCCGCATTGCCAATGGCAACAAGGATACGTCCCCAGTTGGCATCAGAGCCAGCGAAGGCTGTTTTGACCAGTGGTGATACGGCAATGGCGCGACCTACTGTGCGTGCATCTTTTTCTGTTTTGGCACCGTTGACGTTAATGGTTACAAATTTTGTAACGCCTTCACCATCACGGGTGATTAATTGTGCTAACTCAATGCATAGTTCTGTTAGTGCTTGTTCAAATTCAGAGGTATCTGCAAGCGGCGCATGACCCAAACCAATGCCGCTGGAAAGAAGGTATAAAGTATCGTTGGTGGAAGTATCTCCATCCACACTGATGCAATTAAACGAACGGTTTGCCACACGTTTTAACATGGGCTGTAACTGTTCATGGGTAAGCGGTGCATCGGTGGCGACAAAAGATAACATGGTTGCCATATTAGGATGAATCATGCCGCTGCCTTTGGATATGCCTGTGATGGTATAATCACCAACTTTCTTGGATGCCCATTTGGCAAAGGTATCAGTGGTACGGATGGCATGTGCGGCATCTTGCCAGTGGCTTGCATCAAGATTGCTTACGACCTCATCCATGCCTGCTGCAATACGGGCAATCGGAAAAGCTTCTCCGACAACACCCGTGGAAGCAGATAATACTTGCTCTGATCCACAAGTTGCCGCACTTGCAGCCAAATCAATCAGTTGCTGTGACCAAACACGTTCCATCTCACCCACACCAGCATTGGCATTGCCAGCATTGCCAATAATGCAGCGAATGTTTTCGCCATGGCTAAGCACAGTTTCTTCGCCCAAATCCACACATGCCGCACGAAAGTTATTTTGTGTAAATACACCCGCAGCATGGGCATCAACATCAGACACAATCAGTGTTAAATCCTGACGTTTGCCAATCAAATCGGGGGATTTTACACCACATGAGGCAGTGCCGACCCGAAAACCAGGGACGGGCAGGGCTGGTGATAATTCAGGCGGGTTTACTGCCATAGCTTATCGTTTCCCGTGACACTGCTTGTATTTTTTGCCTGAGCCACAAGGGCAAGGCTCATTACGCCCTACCTTTGCATGGTCGCGTTTCACAGTCTCTTGTTTTACCACAGGCTCTTCTGAACGAACATTATAGCTAAGCATTTCAGGTTCTTCTGGCTTAGCTTCAGGCTCTTGTTGATCAACTTCTACGGTATATAACGTGCGTATGGTTTGTTCGCGAACTTCACCCAACATGCGCTCAAACAATTCAAATGATTCACGTTTATATTCCTGAATCGGTTGCTTTTGTGCATAACCACGTAGACCAACACTTTGGCGCAAGTGATCCATTGCCAAAAGGTGATCTTTCCAATGGTGATCAAGCACCTGCAAGACCAGCCACTTTTCAAAGCCGCGCATTTGCTCGGCACCTGTAATGGCTTCTTTGTTTGCCAAAGCTTGACGTAGTACAGCACCAATTTTCTCCACCATATCTTCAGCTTGTTGAACATCGTCACTGCTGGATAAGGCTTCAACATCAGTTTTGATGCTTAGGCGTTCTTCCAAGGCTTTTGCCAAACCTTCAAGATTCCATTCATCATGGCGACCTTCAAGGAACTCAACACCCAAACGATCAGCAAAATCATCAGACATGTCTTCAATCACATCATGCACACTATCGGCTTCCAATAGTTCGCGGCGTTGATCATAAATCACTTCACGTTGTTTGTTCATCACATCATCATATTCAAGTAGTTGCTTACGAATATCGAAGTTGCGACCTTCCACTTTCTTCTGTGAATTCTCAATCGCTTTGCTTACCCAAGGATGTTCAATGGCTTCGCCTTTTTCAAAGCCCATTTTGGTGAGCATAGACTGCATCTTTTCGCCACCAAAAATACGCATCAAATCATCTTCCAATGATAGATAAAAACGTGTTGCACCCGGATCGCCTTGACGACCTGAACGACCACGCAACTGATTATCAATACGACGTGATTCATGGCGTTCTGTACCTAAAATATGCAAACCACCCGCCGCAACGACTTCAATATGTTCAGCATCACATGCTGCATGCAATGCTTCAGCCTGCTGCTCACGTTCGTTATCAGAAAGTTTCTTGGGCAACTGCGAAATCATCATGCTAGCACTACCGCCAAGCACAATATCAGTACCACGACCAGCCATATTGGTGGCAATAGTCACTGCATCTTTGCGCCCTGCTTGGGCAACGATTTCTGCTTCACGTTCATGATGTTTGGCATTAAGCACTTCATGCGCAATACCCATTTTTTTCAACATTTCAGATAAAACTTCTGATTTGTCGATGGACGTTGTGCCAACAAGAACGGGCGCATGGGTCTTATGGATATTGGCAATATCTTTGGCAATGGCTTCGAGTTTATCTTCTGTGTCACGGTAGATAAGATCCGACATATCTTTACGAATCATCGGCTTATTGGTCGGCACAATCACCACTTCAAGCTTGTAGATTTTGTGAAATTCTTCCGCTTCGGTATCGGCAGTACCCGTCATGCCAGCCAATACTTCGTACATACGGAAATAGTTCTGGAAGGTCACCGATGCCAAGGTTTGGTTTTCAGGTTGAACTTCAACACCTTCTTTGGCTTCAAGTGCTTGATGCTGACCATCCGAATAACGGCGACCAGGCATCATACGACCTGTAAATTCGTCAATAATAATTACTTCGCCATTGCGAACAATATAATCGACTTCGCGGGTAAATAAGGTGTTGGCACGCAAGCATTGGGTGATGGCGTGGTTTACATTCACATTTTCAGGGTCGTATAAGTTGCTGTCTTTAAAGAGTCCAGCTTCAATACATAACTCTTCAACATGCTCCATACCTGACTCGGTAAACGAAACAGCTTTGTCTTTCTCATCCTTATCATAATCTGCTTCATCAAGCTTTTTAACCAAGGCATCGGCAGTGGCATATAAATCAGTTGCTTGCTCGCCAGGGCCTGAAATAATCAATGGGGTACGTGCTTCATCAATTAAAATAGAATCGACTTCATCGACAATGGCAAAAGCATAATCACGTTGAACCAATTCTTGTTTGGCAAAAGCCATATTATCACGCAGATAATCAAAGCCGAACTCGTTGTTGGTTCCGTAGGTAATATCAGAGGCATAAGCAGCTTGGCGTTCTTCATGGGTAATACCATTGATAATCACGCCTGTTGTTAGCCCAAGAAAAGCATACAATTCGCCCATTTGCTCGGCATCACGGCTGGCAAGGTAGTCGTTCACGGTCACCACATGTGCGCCACGTCCTTCAAGTGCATGTAGATAAACTGCCAAGGTTGCAGTTAAGGTTTTACCCTCACCTGTTTTCATTTCAGCAATTTTTCCTTCATGCAGGATGATGCCACCAATCAATTGGGAATCGAAATGACGCATGCCCAAGACACGCTTGCTCGCTTCACGGCAGACAGCAAAAGCTTCGGGTAATAGCTCATTCAATGATGCACCATCTTTCAAACGGTTGCGAAACTCTTCTGTTTTGGCAGCAAGCTCGCTGTCCGATAGTGGTTGCATGCCGCCTTCAAGGGCATTGATTTCAGCAATTTTAGGTACGTATTGCTTTAAAATACGTTCGTTACGGCTGCCGAACAATTTGGTCAGAAAATTCATCATGGGGAGGAAAGCTCCAGTTTATACATCGTTATTACACAGCAATGATATGCAATAACATTGTTTCACTTAGTTATTTATTCAAAAACGCTGCGATTCTAGCGATACCTTCGCGAATGTCATCCAGACGTGTGGCATAGGAGAAGCGCAGGTGCGTATTGGACTGGTAAACACCGAAGTCTTCACCCGGTGTAATCGCTACGCCAGCTTGCTCCAGCAGACTCCAACAAAAGCTTTTAGAGTCCGCAGTAAGCTTGCTAACATTGGCATAAATATAGAATGCACCTTGTGGCTCGACCACAATATCAAAGCCGAGTTTGGGCAATTCGCTTAGTAAATATTGCCGCCGTTCATCGTATGCTGATCGCATCAATTCAATCGTATCGGTGGCTTTTAATGCCTCAATCGCGGCATATTGTGACAAGGTAGGGGCAGCAATAAAGATATTTTGCATCACGCGGCGGCATGGCTCAATGAGTTCTTCAGGCACGATAGCCCAACCGACTCGCCAACCTGTCATCGCCCAACGTTTGGAAAAGCCATTGATGACAATCGCGCGGTCATCCACCTCTAAGGCACACGCAGCCGAGGTGCCATAGGTCAGACCGTGATAAATTTCATCAGAGATTAAATATCCGTTATGGGTGTGGCAGGCAGCCGCCAGTTCAGCGATTGATTCACGTGCTAACACCGTACCCGTTGGGTTGCTCGGATTAATCACCACAGCGGCGCGTGTCTGTGCTTGCCAATGTTTATCAATGAGGGCGGCATCAAGGTGATAACGGGTATCTGGACCAACGGGGATATTTAGCGGCTCTCCGCCAGCCAAACGAATAAAGTTGCGCTGACAAGGATAGCCTGGATCAGGCAATAATACCGATTCGCCCGCATCAATAAGTACAGCATAGAGCATATTAAATGCACCCGATGTGCCAGGTGTAATTAAAATACGTTCAGGAGCTATATTGACGTGATATTCTTGTTTGTACCAAGTAGCCAAAGCCTTTTGTAGCTCTGGAGCGCCTGTTGATGGTGTGTAAAACTGATCGTTATCCAGTAGTTTCTTGGCGGCATTGCGTACCGATTCAGGGGTATGAAAATCAGGCTCGCCAATTTCCATATGAATGATTTTTTTGCCTTTAGCTTCTAGCTCTTTGGCGCGCTCAAGCAGTTGCATGACGCGAAAAGGTTCAATTTTATCAATAGTGCGCATGCCAGCAATGCTAACGGCTCTTGGGAAGCTTGTCGCTTGGGGTTAGGGTTCTGTGCAGGGTAATCGCATTAAAATAGAAATCATTACTTAGCATGAATGTAAGTTGTTATTTTGAAGCAGACTAAGGAATATTTATTCCAAAGTATGAAAGACAACGCGTCATTCCCGTGGTTGTTATCGGGAATCCATAGGCTGAGTGGATCCCCGATAGGGGCATTCGGGGATGACGGGGTGGGCTTTTCTGGAAGAATGTAATGAAACATGCATTATTTTAATGCGATTGCCCTGGGTTTCTGTGGAGTTATGATTTCAAGAGTGTCGGTGAGGTGGCTATGGAGTGGGTGAAAGTCTTTCATATTGTGATGATGGTTTCGTGGTTTGCAGGGCTGTTTTATCTGCCGCGCCTGTTTGTGAATCATGCGGAATTTAATGTGGGTGATGTGCATGAGCGTTTGGCATTGATGGAGTATAAATTATACCGTTTTGTGACTCCGATGATGTTTTTAACATTGATTACAGGCACTGCCTTGGCATGGATGCAATGGGAGTATTTACAGGGTGAAATATGGTTTTATATCAAAGTGAGCATTGTAGGGTTATTGGTTTGGTATCACTTTTATTGTGGTCATCTGGTAAAAGTTTTTGCCGAAGGAAAGAACAATCGCAATCATGTATTCTATCGCTGGTTCAATGAGGCTCCTGTATTTGGTCTGCTTGGAGCTGTTATTTTGGTTATTTTACGACCATTTTAACTTCTCGGTTATGTTGATAGCAATTTGTAATAGTATGTCATAGTAGTGACACATACTTCGCTTACCGTCTTTGTGATTGGAAGAAATATTAAATAAATTGATATGGAAGTGAACGATGTTTAAAAATATTGCACTGATTATTTTCTTAATGTGCAGCCCAAGTCTTTGTGGTGCTTATGAGAATGGTAATAACATGAGTACAGATACTAAATTGCTACACAGAGCGTTTGATAATCAGATGCTAAGTTTAAAGGTTATGATGTCGAAGTTGCGGGAGCTTCTTTATAGTTTAAATGATATTAAAGAGCTTGAAAGTGCGGGCTTGCCGCACCGTGATGCAGAGCTTATGTACAGCACGCTTTTGGCAAAAATAACACAAACAAAAAATCAAACACTGTCATTAATTACAGCCCTTTAAAGGAATCGTTATGTTTAAAAATTATTTAGTTGCCACCATGCTGCCCTTGTTATGTGTGGTAGGTGTAGTGTCGAGTGCTCAGGCCTCTGAAGAGTCGCATTATGTAAATCTTGTTGCCTTTCAGGCAGATAAGTCAGGCTTTAACTATGAGGGAATATTTAATGGCAACCTTGGTCAGCTTATAACGAGCATGGAGGCTCATACGCATGTTGTCTTTGCGACACGTACATCCAAGCTTCAGGATCGGGATGTTATCAATTTGCAAGCCGATGTGATGCGCCTTACAAAGCAAGGGAATCTTGCAAGTGGCGGGCTTGATTGCCGTTTTATTTTTAACGATGAATCAGATGAAGATTCTGCTTTTTTCTCAATTAGCGGTATGTGTGATCGTCTTGCTGCAAATGCAAATGGTACGGATCGCAAAAAAATTATTGTTAAACGTAAGATGTTATCAGATCCAAGTACGGTGTTTAATGTTTGGTTGAAGCTGTATGATGACCCCACGACAGGACTCGCTGTTTATACCGATATTGATTAGAATTTTTGTAACTATTCAGCTCACCACTAATTTACCCGATGCCTGCGTTAGGAAATACTCATTTACAGCAGTAAACTCCGCTTTCCAGCCTTGTCCTCGAAAAAATTTGCGGTAATCTGAACAGCTACATATTCATTTATAAGCATGCTAAATAGTTACATTTTTTAGGTTTTGTTGGAGAGTATGATAAAACACTCATGATATAATTAGCTTATACTCATACAAGGGTGATAAGATGCCTTTTCTTATTGAATAGGAGGTGCTGATGTTTATTCAACGTCATGCTGTTTTATTGTTGCTTGTGATGGTGTTTTTGATGCCACTTGCACCCGTTCGTGCAGATGAAACTCCTGTGAAATTAAGTGCAGTGCTTTCAGCTATGGAAATGCATGCTGAAAACATGGTGAATGCCGCTCTTGCGCACGATATAATAGCGTTGCAAAAAACAGATAAAAATATCCAGCAAGACCTAACAACATTACAGAATGAGTTAGAAGGAAAACCTTTTAATGAGCGGCTATCACGTGAATTGCTGATGGCATATTCATGGACGCGTATTATTTCGGTGGATATAAGGCAGCATGCATGGGTTGGGGTGGCAATAGCCTCCAATCAACTAAGTGCTTCGATGTTCCAGTTTACAAATTATTCGAGCTTACGGCAAAGAGATATTGCATGGATGGGTTATCTTAGTCGCGAGCTGCTTTTATTGAATATGGAAAGTCCTAAATTGAACGCTGAATTGTTGAATATTCGCCGTGCTGATTTAAATAGTACATGGCAACGGGTCAGTAAAGAACTTATTAAAGATTTCCATAATAAACCTTATGTTATTAAAGGTAACGATTTCATAGGTGAACTTAAAAAGATAAATAAACCAACACAAGTAATCAGTTTAGCAAAGAAACTATTAGTGTTTGTAGATGAGATTAAGAGCGTGCAATCACTTATGTAGAGCTCCCTCAGAAAGTCGTTTGTTACATCTTTCCGCCCAGCAGGGGCAGGCTTTGACAATTCATCGTAGGTGCGGATAGGTATATATGAGTAAGGTGCTTTATTTTCCTGTTTAAGATGCGCCGAAACGTCAGGTTTCAAAAAGGATAAAGCGCAGTAACACGCGCCCTTTTGAAAGCTGTAAGTGGAGGAAAAAGAAGGTTGCCAGGGTACCTTTCTTTGACTCGAGCCATCCGTGGCTCTCGGGGCAAGCCCGCACTAAAGTGCGTCTAAATCCGCTGTCCTGCGGATTTATGGTTCTTTTTTGGGCATGCAAGAAAGAATGATCCTTTTGCTGAAATATATGCGTTTCTTAGTTTCTGATTAGCATCTATGTAATTTGACAGCAAGTGTGAAGAAATATGAATGCTGTGATTTTTATAGGATGGGTTAGTATTGCAAGCCATGGATACAGTAATATGGATGCTACCTTACCTTGGTTTAGGACTGGTTGTTGGTTTTTTTGCTGGCTTGTTGGGTATTGGTGGTGGGGCTATTATGGTGCCGCTGTTGACCATGATATTCATGGCACAGGGCTTTAATGATGCGCAGCTGATGCATATGGCATTGGGAACATCTATGGCAGCGATTGTCAGCACTTCAATGGCAAGCGCATATAACCACCATCGGCATGGGGCAGTGCGTTGGGATGTATGGAGGCAGATGGCGGTAGGGTTATTATTGGGTACATTGACCCTCTCTTTTTTTACAGCGTATTTACCGCGAACTTTTTTAGCTATCTTCTTTAGCATATTTATGACTTATGTGGCTATTCAAATGTGGTTGAGTATCGAGTCTAAAGCGGGCAGAACATTACCCAGCAAAGCTGGGCTTGCATGGGTGGGTTTTGGAATTGGTGGAATTTCTGCCTTGGTGGCGATTGGCGGAGGTACGATGAGCGTGCCTTTTCTTACCTGGTGCAATATCAAGGTGCAACAAGCGATTGCTACATCTGCAGCACTTGCTGTACCGATTGCCTTGGCTGGTGGCGTTGGTTATATTATTAGTGGCTGGGGTGAGCCTAACTTGCCTGAATATTCAGTAGGTTATGTGTATGTACCTGCGGTATTGCTAATTTCAGTGGTGAGTGTGTTGACAGTGCCGCTTGGAGTAAGGCTTTCGCATACTCTGCCAGTAGGTATTTTGAAGAAGATATTTGCGATTATTTTATTACTGCTGGCGATTAAAATGCTACAACTCGTGTGGTAGATTCTTTATAATTAACGCGCAATATCTGCGCGAGAAATGGATGCACGAATATTTGCCAGTTGTTGTTGGTTTAATACGCCAAGCCCTAACAATATCACAGTATTTTTCCCTGATGCCAAGGTATTCGGAATAGTTTTGTTTATTTGTCTCGCCTGTCCAGCGGCATCCACAAAACGAATGTTGATAACAATATTTTTGATGGCACGCGGTGTTGGATTTTGCAATTGCATGGCGGCTCTTCCATCAGGCAAACTTCCTAATTTTAGGCTTAAATATTGATTGGGATTGGTAGGTAAATCCATATCCACCAAATCACCATAAGCAGCCTTGCCTACAGGGGTTGGGCTTTTTGCAATTTTCGCAAAATATTGTTTGGCTTCTTGGTTGCGATGGGCAGCGCGAGCTAGACTACCCAAACCATAATAGGCATCGGCTGTAGGCAAGAGTGTAACACTGCGTTTAAAATCGGCCTCTGCTTTTTGATTGTAACGCATGCTTTGTTCCAGCTTGCCGCGTTGTAAATAATTGTAGAAAAAGTTGGGATTGAGTGTTGTTGCTTTATTGTATGATTTTAAAGCCTGTTTGTTGCGTTTCTTTTTGCTTTGTATATCACCAAGCAGGGCATAAAATTGTGCTTCTTTAGGCTCCAGGCGTATGGCTCGTTGTACCAAGCTTTGGGCGCGTCTTGCATCGCCTTTTTTCAAGGATTTTTGTGCTTTATCATAGGCATCATAAGCAGGCTTGGCTTTTCTTAGATGGGCTGTTTTGGTTAAAAACCGTTTCACGCCCATTTCCCCACCAGCGGGCAATTCTTGCAGGCGAGCCTGATTATTGCGAACGCGCTCTGGTGAAGGCGGGTGGCTTGCAAACATGCCTTGCAACCAATCTTGGCGCTGACCTTTTGAAAGCTTCACAAAGGTTTCTTGCAATGCAATAGCAGCTTTTGGATTGTAACCCGCTCGAGACATATACAGCATGCCATAATAATCTGCTTCACGCTCTGCATCGCGGCTAAAACGCTGGCTAAGTAGCTTTGCCCCAATGTTTGCGCCGAGTTGGGCAGAGTTAGCATAACCTTTTTGTTGGGTGGCAATGGTTGCGCCAATCACTGCCGTTTGTAGCAACATACCGCGCGACATGTTGTGCGCCGAATGACGAGCCGCAGCATGGACAATTTCATGGCTCAATACCGCAGCTAATTCAGCTTCGTTATGCAATTCGGTTAACAAACCACGGTTGATAACAATTTTCCCACCTGGCAATGCCCATGCATTGGGAACGCCATTGTTTAAGACTTTAAATTCATAAGGAAGCTTGCGGTCGCTCACCTTGGCAAGGCGTTGCCCCACTTCACTCACATAGGCTGAAAGTGCAGTGTCTACATTGTAATCCCCGCCTTGGGATTGGCGCATGGGAGCATATTGCTGCGCACCGATTGCCAGCTCTTGTTGCTCGGAGACTAGGCTTAATTCACGCTGACCTGTGACAGGGTTGGTCGCACAAGCAGAAACAAAAAGGGATGATGCAAGGCATAAAGCGAGTATCAGTTTGTTATTCATGGTATGCTCCTAGCCCCTAAAGTATCAAACAACGGTACAGAGACCTTTAATATCAGGCAAGCCAAAACAAAAAAGCTTACAAGCAAAGGATATGTACCCCAAACTTTCGTGAGAGGTTTAATTCAACATTCAAGACTTGCCCTCCCCACTGCTTCGGCTACCTATGGAGGTGCTGATCAACTCAATAAATGATGCCTATACGTCCAAAATCGTTAGCCAACTTAGCAATAGCGGGGCTATTGCTTGCGCTTGCTGTCTTGGTGTTGGTGATTTTGAATCGCATATCCACTCATCCAGAGTTAATCAGCACCTCCCTATGTGAAACTCAATGGTAGACTCCCAACGCGCACAAGACCTGCGCCAGCGTTCGTCCTCCCTCGCCCTTTTAAGGGAGAGGGTTGGGGTGAGGGTTTATATACAAAAAGACATCTTGTTGATGTTTGAGAAAATCACATCCCTTCCAAGACCTGCCCCCCTCCTTCCTTTTTAAAAGTTCCCAATGTGGAAGCCATTGCGCAAGGGCGTGTTTGGAGTGGTGTGGATGCTCATCGCTTGGGGCTAGTTGATCAACTTGGTGGCTTGCAAGATGCCATTAAATCCGCAGCCAAGCGCGGTGCTATTAGCGATAATTACCAACTTGAAGAAGTGAAACCGCCACCCAACTCAATTTAACTGGTTAGCTGTATGTTCTCTCGCGACACTCTCGGATAGAAGACACGATATCTTCCGAAGATATTCCAAGATCAACACCCGCGACATCAAGGGGTGACTTTTTAATACTCGCAGGCTTTATATAAAATGATTCACCATCTCTTTTTTTGATACAAACCACACCTTCATTTTTTGCTTCCTCTAAAATAGATGCAAAATTCTGCCGTGCTTCTGTAAAGCTATATTCTCTCATTGGTTCACCTCCAAAACATGAATGCCCATTTCTTTTGCAGCAGTTTCCAATCCTTTATCCAATGTAAGCAAAGGTGTGCTTGTTTGCTGTGCGCATTGGATGAGATATGCATCATAAGCATAAATATTAAGAGCTTTGGATCACTGCTGTCCGATGAAAATCACGCCAAGCCTAAACTTAATTGATTAAGATTTATCTCAGGTGGTTCTGGTGGGTCTTTTTGGAGTATTAATTCATCGATACTTCGCCTTTCCATGAGGGTTAC